>ENA-UOXV01005346-UOXV01005346.1-marine-metagenome-genome-assembly--contig:-NODE-5346-length-14151-cov-4.557534_pt1 | contig 14151 bp, 11 predicted proteins | sample MGYA00238165_ERZ766961 | MGnify/ENA primary metagenome ERZ766961 (study PRJEB28924, sample SAMN03173240) | marine metagenome | biome: Marine; feature: Water; material: Subsurface seawater | place: North... | reverse complement strand
AAGTGAAGATTTACAAACAACTTTTCTTGAGCATAGAATTTGGGAACAATTTGTCCTTAAAAACAGCATTGGCAGAGTTTTCTTTTCTCACCGGTATAGATTAGAACAAAGGTGGCTTACGAGTAATGTGGCTCCTGACACTTACAAAAATAGAGCTCGGTATCAATTACTTGTGAAAATACCAATAAACAACCCTACACTAAAGGCTAAAACGGTTTACGCAGCTATTTATGATGAAATTTTTATGCATTTGGAATCCAATCCGTTTAACCAAAACCGACTATATTTTGCTCTTGGATATAAGATAAACAAGCAAATTGATTTACAAGCTGGGTATTTAAAAAACCATGTAAAAAATCTGACCTATGATAGGCTGCAATTTGCTATCTTCTATAATCCAAATTTCACAACTAAGGACTGATTCGATAGGAGTTAATCGCTACTCAATATCTTTTTCCTTGAAGGCACTTACAAATAGTGTATTTCCAAGTTTAGAAGACTCATTAAAAATTGAAACTCCTTTTTCTTGTAGTAATTCACTAGTATAACCTAGAATAGTCAAATCAGCATCTGCCGATTTTTGTTCAATAACCGAACCTATCAATTCTCCTTCTTGAGGTATTAATTCAATATTTTTCTTACTAATTGGCAGTCTTCCAGATTCAATAACGCCCATTAAACGTTTCGTTTTTTCCTCTAACTGACCTTTAGTGTAACCTGAGAATATTTTAATCTCACATCCCTTCCATTCTGAATGACCATTTAAAATATAAGCCATTAAAATCATCATATTCGAGTTCTCAACATCATTTGCAGAAATCCAAACATGAATGCTCTTATGTCTACCAAACCCCTTGTAAGTTGTCCTTAAGACGCATACATCAAAGTTGGTTGCATGGAGTAAATTGTAATTATTAACTACCTCATCCAAGTGTTTTTCTTCGTCATCAGGAAATTCGAAAATAATAAGGTTATTTCCCCTTCCAGAAACTCCTGATAGCTGAATACTTTGGGCAATTGCACTCGTATATGAAGGTGAAACAATGGTATCCAAGTAAACCTTGGAATTTGTACCACGAATGAGTTTAACCAATCTTCTTCGAGTTAATTGTGAATATCGATAGGTCTTTTTATCCAAAAAGCCCTCAATAAAATGAATATAGGTTCCAAATCCATGACGTTGACTCAACCATCGTGTTAAATCTAAGGCTGAAGTACGTTGAAAGGTTTGTCCTGATACTGCAATAATAAATGGTCTCCATCCCTGCTCCGTAATAGAAGAACGTTTCTGGATATAAACCATAATTTCTCGATTCAGTTGAAAAAGAACTCCTCTCAATAATTTTGCAACATCTTCTTCGGTATTACCAACTTTAGTGGCCCAAATGTATATTCCTGCCATTATAGAAATAGCAAGAATAGCGTAAGGTGTATTCATCTTAAACATAAGATAGAAACACAGCACAGCACCAAAAAGAGAGAAGTACCACTTCGATTTAAAAGTTGGTCTATAACTAGGATCGGCGGCAAAATGCTCCAAAAGACTTATCAAACAAATTGCTCCATAAGTTACCATAAAAAACATGGAAATGATCTGAGCAACGAAATCAATATCACCAATGGCAATAAAGAAAAATCCAATTAAACAGGTTAATACTGTAGAATTAAACGGCTCATTAAACTTCCCTTTTCCTTTAGAAAACCAATTACTCATATTGAGTGGAAATACCTTATCAGCACCTAATGCTTGTAACGTTCTTGGAGCAATCATTATAGATCCTAATGCGGAAGAAATAGCAGCACATCCCAACCCAATCGGAATAATAGGTTCCCAAATGGCAATCTTTCCCATTATCAATACGTCCGTATTTCCAAGATCCTCTAAACTCGCTGAATAGAATAATTTAAACGCTACAGCTACATAAACAATGATGCCGGCAATTGTAGCCCATAACGTCCCTTGTGGAATCGATACTTTGGGGTTCTTCAAGTCGCCAGAAAGCCCAAGACCAGCGGCAATTCCGGTAAAAGCAGGGAATATAATTGTGAAGACATAAAAGAAGTCATCGGGCCTTCTTATCGTTTCTCTAATGTCATAAGCTGGCTCAGAATAAACACCTCCAGCGAAAAACATAGCTAAGGAAACAATTAGTACTGCAACAACAACATATAAGGCTTTGACACCAATATCAGCCCCTTTCGTTAACATTAAAGCTGCCAAAAGAAACATGAAAATTAAGCCTGCGACTCGTTCAGATATAAAAATGCCATAGTGATCAAAGATGAGTTCGCCTAAAGGTTGAAAAGAAACAGCAAAAGCAATTACATAAAAGGCAACACTAATGGCTTGAGAAAAATATAAAGCTATACCAATGGATGCGCCAATGTTTAAACCAAAGGAACGTGATATCATATAATAGGCTCCTCCACCTTCAACTTTAGTGTTTGTAGCAATTTCAGCAACAGCCATTGCGGTTGGAATAGTAACTAAATGTCCTACTACTATAATAGCTAAGGCGCCAATCAATCCTACGTTGGCAACGGCATAACCAAATCTTAAAAACAAGATAGCACCAAGAATGGTGCTAATTGCGGTCATAAAAACAGGGAGAGTCCCCATTGTACCACCATTATTTAGATTTTTACTCATAGTTTTTCAGTGAGCCAATAATAAGGAAAAATGAGGTTTATTTATTTCAATGCACCTACATAAAAAATGTTTCAACCTTGAATAAATTTATTCCGAACTTAATGAACAATTCCAGAATTAAATTGTTTATTTGATTATTACTAATATAAATAATCACTTATGAAATTAAAACAGCTCCTGTCACTGCTGACCGTGGCTATATTAACTATTTCCTTAAACGCTCAAAAGACCAAAAAACCAAATATCCTCGTTATTTGGGGTGATGACATTGGGCAATCAAACATTAGCGCGTAAACCATGGGTTTAATGGGTTATCGTACTCCTAACATTGACCGCATTGCAAATGAAGGAATAATCATGACGGATTATTACTCAGAACAAAGTTGTACGGCTGGTCGCTCTTCTTTTATTACTGGTCAAAGTGTATTTAGAACAGGCCTAAGTAAAGTTGGAATGCCTGGTGCAAAAGAAGGTATCAATGAAAAAGACCCTACCATAGCGGAACTTTTAAAGCCATTGGGTTACCGAACTGGTCAATTTGGAAAAAATCATTTAGGCGATCGGGACGAACATTTACCTACCAATCATGGATTCGATGAATTTTTCGGAAACCTTTATCATTTAAACGCTGAAGAAGAACCAGAATTAGAAGATTACCCAAATGCTGAAGAATTCCCCAATTTCAAAAAGAACTTTGGTCCTCGTGGAGTTATTCATTCTTATGCAGGTGGTAAAATTGAAGATACTGGACCTCTTACTAAAAAGAGAATGGAAACCATTGATGACGAAACTATAGCGGCAACAAAAAGGTTTATTACTGACGCTGTTAAATCTGGCGAGCCATTTTTTGTGTGGTGGAACGGTACGCGAATGCACTTTAGAACTCATGTAAAAGAATCTAATCGTGGCATTTCTGGACAAGATGAATATGGAGATGGCATGTTAGAGCACGACATGCATGTTGGCGAATTATTAACTCTATTGGATGAATTAGGCGTTACTGAAAACACCATAGTTCAGTACGGAACTGATAATGGTCCCCATAAAAACACTTGGCCAGATGCGGGTTCAAATGCATTTCGTGGTGAAAAAAACACCAATTGGGAAGGTGGTTGGAGAACACCCTGTATGGTGAGATGGCCAAATAAAATAAAAGCAGGATCGGTTACTAACGAAATTATTTCTGGTATGGACTGGCTTCCTACTCTATTGGCTGCTGCGGGAGATGATAAAGTAAAAGAAAACCTTTTGAACGGCTATAAAGCCGGAGACAAAACATTCAAAGTTCATTTAGATGGTTATAACATGCTTCCACATTTGCTGGGAGAAGAGAAAAAAGGAAGAAGACATGAAATCTTTTATTTCTCTGATGATGGCGATTTAACAGCCCTCCGTTATGATGATTGGAAGTTGATTTTCATGGAACAACGTAATCCAGGTACATTGGAAGTGTGGGCAGAACCATTTACTCCTTTGAGAGTTCCTTTAATATTCAATCTTCGAAGAGATCCTTATGAATTTGCGACAGTTACTTCAAACACTTATTACGATTGGCAAATTGATCATGTATTTCTGCTAGTTCCGGCACAAGCATATGTTGGGAAATTTCTTTCTACTTTTAAGGAGTATCCTCCTAGAATGAAAGCAGCTAGTTTCAGCTTAGATAAAGTCATGGAGCAACTTTCCACACCTACAAATAATTAATTCAAATAATTTCAAAGCGGGACAATTGTCCCGCTTTTTTTATTATACCTTATGAAGTACCTAAAATTAATGGCCTTTACTTCCGCAGTGTTTCTAATTAGTTGCATGACGCAAAATGAAAAAACAGAGATAAAAAGCGAAATTAGCTCTAGTCCTGAAGTCCTAAAATCGTGGAATGACGGAAAGAATAAAACAGCCATTATAGATTTTGTAACTCGAACTACGGATAAAACGAACAAAGACTTTATTAAACCAAAAGATAGGATCGCAGTGTTTGATAACGATGGAACACTCTGGGCAGAACAACCCAATTATTTTCAATTGATATTTGCCTTGGATAGAATTAAGTCTTTGGCAACTGAACATCCCGAATGGAAAGAAAACCAGCCTTTTAAGGCAGTACTCGAAGATGACATGGAAACTATCAAAACATTTCACACCAAGGACATCTTAACTCTAGTAATGGCAACTCATGGTGGGCAAACCCACGAAGAGTTTCAAAAGCAAGTTGCAGATTGGAATATCAATGCAAAGCACCCTAGATTTGATCGACCATTTTCTGAAATGGTTTACCAGCCAATGCTCGAATTGCTCGACTATTTACAGCAAAATAATTTCAAAACATACATCGTTTCAGGGGGAGGAGTCTATTTTATGAGGGCTTTAGTTTCAGATGTCTACAATATTCCTTCAGAACAAATAATTGGCTCCACTATTATTACCAATTTCAAGAATATAGATAATGAGTATGTTATCACTAGAACTCCCCTACTCGATTTTGTAAATGATAAAGAAGGAAAGCCTGTTAACATTAACAAAATCATTGGCAAAAAACCTATTTTTTGTGCAGGAAATTCTGATGGCGATTTAGCTATGATGCAATACACGGCTACAAATGACTTGCCCTTCTTCAACCTGTATGTCCATCATACAGACAATGAACGAGAGTGGGCTTATGACAGCCTTTCACATATAGGCAAATTAAAAAAAGGATTTGCAGAAGCTAATGCTAATGGTTGGAGTATTGTGGACATGAAAGCTGATTGGAAAGTCATCTTTCCAGAATAAAGAATTGTAAATAATATGTCTAAATCAGTTTCATTAGTATTAGGAAGTGGAGGTGCTAGAGGATTAGCTCATGTAGGGGTAATAAAATACCTAGAAGAAAACGATTATCAGATTAAGTCAATTGTTGGTTGTTCCATCGGTTCTGCCGTAGGAGGTTTTTATTGTGCTGGTAAACTAGGTGAATTTGAAAGCTGGATGCTCTCTCTCGACAAATCTGCCATAGTCAGCCTTCTTGACATTTCTTGGAGTAAGAGTGGTTTATTTAAAGGTGAGAAGGTAATCGATAAAATGCGTGATCTTATCGGAGAAATGAAAATTGAAGAACTACCTCTCCCCTTTACTGCCGTGGCTGCTGACCTAGAGCATGAAAAAGAAGTTTGGTTGAATAAAGGTTCTTTATTTGATGCTATTCGTGCTTCAGTATCATTGCCATTATTTTTTACCCCTTTTGAAATAAATGGAATTAAATTGGTAGATGGTGGAGTTCTTAACCCGGTTCCTATTGCTCCCACATTTGGTGATAATACTGATTTGAAGATTGCTGTAAATTTAGGAGGTCCACTTGAAAAGCAGGTAGAGTCCAATTCTGAAGTTGAAAACAAAAACGATTGGTCAAATAGTTTCAAGGAAATCTTTGATAATCTTAAAAAAGCCACTGGTCAAAAAAATGATGACTCTTGGGGAATGTACGATGTTAGTGACAAAGCCTTTGATACCATGCAAAGTGCGATAGCAAGACAAAAAATCGCTGCTTATCCACCAGATGTTGAAATTCTTATTGCCCGAAATGCATGTGGAACCTATGATTTTGATCGCTCCCGAGAAATGATTGATTTAGGTTACAAAAAAGCAAAGGAAAGCCTGACAAGCTCTTAAATTTGCGTCCATGAGTAAACAAGTATTTTCAATTTTATTCTTATCTATTTTAGTTCTAATTACTTCATGTGATTCAATAAACGAAACCAATAAAACAGGCAATTCAAATTTGCAAAAAGAATCTCAGCATGAAAACATGGTTTGGATTCCTGGTGGTGAGTTTGTTCAAGGAGCTACTATAGAAGGTGAATATCGAAGAGAATATCCTGCGCATAAATCAAGAGTAAATGGGTTTTGGATGGATAAAATGGAAGTCACTAATACCCAATATTTGGAATTTACTGAAGCGACAGGATATTTAACTGTTGCTGAACGTGATGTAGATTGGGAACAGATAAAAACACAAGTAGCACCTGGAACTCCAAAACCAGCAGATAGTGTTCTTCAAGCAGGTTCATTAATATTTTCTCCTCCTAATCATAAAATAACTTTAGATGATATCAACCAATGGTGGAGTTGGAAAATAGGTGCAAATTGGAGACATCCTGAAGGACCTGATTCTGACATAATTGACCGAATGGATCACCCTGTGGTTCATATTGCCTTTGAAGATGCACTGGCTTATTGTAAATGGGCAGGCAAAAGATTACCTACTGAGGCTGAGTGGGAATTTGCATCCCGAGGTGGAATTGAAAATGCCCGAAATGCATGGGGTAACCTAGACCCACCTAAAGATAGTTTGAATGGGTCTAAATGGGCGAATATCTGGCAAGGAGATTTCCCGTTTAACAACACTTCTCAGGATGGATATTATGGAACTGCTCCAGTTGGCCAATATTCGCCAAACGGTTATGGGCTTTATGATATGGCAGGAAATGTATGGGAGCTTTGCTCTGATTTATATGCCGTGAATTATTACGATCAAGTAAAAGGAATTGCGCTATGCGAAAACCCAACTGGGCCAAAAAAGAGTTGGAATCCACAAGAGCCATACGCAACTGAACGAGTGCATAAGGGCGGTTCGTTTTTATGTCATGTATCCTACTGTGAAAATTACAGAAACAGTGCTAGAGAAGGAACAGCTGAAGACACTGGAATGCCACATCTAGGATTTAGATGTGTGAAGGATTAAATTATCCTCCCATATCTCCACCATCAAACTCTCCACCACCTGATTTTACACGTTTTTTCTTTTGGTTTAATCGGTAGCTGAAGGTAATTTGGGCATAACGTGACATCCATTGAAAGTCTGATTCATCATAAAAATTTGGACCATTGGTAACCGATCTTCGCATTCTAGTATTAAACAAGTCTCTTACGCTTAAAGTAAGTGTACCATTTCCTTTTAATATATCCATTGCTCCAGCTAAGTCAACATTATACATGGCTTTTTGTGATCCTTGAATCGTTTTTTGAGGAGAACGATACCTTCCTGAAATTTGAAACGAATATGCTTTTTTTATCTTCCATTTACTTGTTGCTTTTGCAGTCCAAGCATAGGTGTCAGCATCATAATGCTGCGATTGGAAAGTACCCTCTGTAATTTCTCTATAAAAGTTAAAACTTCCATTTACAGTCCACCACTTGTACAAATCACCGCTAGCTGAAAGCTCTAAACCAAAAGCATTTCTGAATCCTAAATTTACCGGAAAACGATAATTAATTTGGTTCGAATCTGCCAAGAGTATTCGCTCCACCACCCCGGTTGAGTATCTGTAGTATGGACTAATTAGCAAACTGGCTTTGTCCCATTTTTTCATGAATCCTAGTTCAAAGGCATCCGTAAATGTTGGGTTAATATTTGGATTACCCCTAGCAATGTTCCTATTATCGCTTAAGTTGTAAAATGGAAATAAATACCAATGTCTAGGACGCGATACACGTTTGCTATAAGAAGCTTGGAGAAAGCTGTTTTTCTTGAATTCGTAGCTGATGTTTACGCTAGGAAAAAAATTTCCGTAGGTTCTGTGATTAACCTCATTGGTTCTAACAAAATTGCTGGTAATATCAGAATATTCATATCGTAAACCTGCTTGGTAACTAATGTTTTTCGTTTTGTTCCCAATCATAACATAAGCCGCATAAATATCTTCGTTGTACAACATTTGATTATCCAATTCAGGAACGGGTGTCAAAACACCACCTACATTATCTTGCACCAAATAATCGTTACTTATTTCTCTTAGGTTAACTTTTACTCCCATTTCAAATTTCCCACTTGATTTTTTGCCAATGGGCATTTCAAAATCGGATTGAAATAAGGTATTTGTTTCATCTTCTTCGGTTTTGGCGGTTTGTTGAAATGGGCTAATACCAGCTAAATCACTGGTTTGATTAATTACAGCATCTTCAAATCCGTTACTAAAAAAATGGTTCGCGTCAACCGACCATTTCATGTCAGGTCGTTTAAATAGTTTAGTGTAATTAAATCTAACTCCACCAGATTCACGATTTTGATCTTCTACTTCATCTCGAACTGATGTCTGACTCAATTCATCACTTTCGCTGTAATCTTTGTAAACGAGTTGCGCTGTATTGGTTCCACTTCCGTATGAATAATTACCTGAAATACTGATAGAATTGTATTTATTAAAATCATAGCTCCCACCTAGCCTAACATTATGGTTGAGACCATTTCTGCTATGTTCTCGTGTAGATCTATAACTGTAGGTTGTGTCATCTTCATAAAACACATGATAGGTTTCTCCTTGTCCTGGTCTTTCTAGGTAGTTTAGCGAGTATCCAGTAAACAAGTTTATTTTGTTCTTTCGGAAATTAATATTGAATGAACCACCAAGTCGATTTGGATAACCTGCTGTGGCCTCAAAAACACCATTTAGCCCCTTTTTCTTTTCTTTTTTGAGAACAATATTTATAATTCCAACTTCACCTTCAGCATCGTACCTTGCAGATGGATTTGTGATTATTTCAATTCGTTCCACCACATCACTTTGTAAAAGCCTCAAAGCGTCATTACTACTCATACCAACTAATGACGAAGGTTTTCCATCTATTAATATTCGAACATTTTGGCTGTTTCTCAAACTAACATTTCCTTCTACATCAACATCAACAGAAGGAATGTTTTCTAAAATATCAATTGCATTTTTACCTCGGTTAGAAAGATCAGAGCCTACGTTGTAAACTCGTTTGTCCAATTTCAAAACCATTTGAGATTTCTCAGCTTCCACAGTTACAACATCTAAAGATTGAGCTGAAGGAACCATGGTAATCGATTTCAGATGCACATCAGCTTTATCAATAATTACATTTGGAATTACTTTGGTCTTTAAAGACAAAAAACTAAACTGCAGATAATATGTACCCTTAGGCACTTTAAACTCAAATAGCCCTTTTTCGTCTGTTGTTCCACCAGCTACAATAGAAGAGTCCTTTGAAGAATAAACCCCAATTGAAGTGTAAGGTATGGGTTCTTTATCTTCATTAATTACCTTGCCCAAAATGGATAGCTTACTTCCATTTTCCATCTTTCCATGTGTTCCTCTTCCGCCACTATCCCTTTGGGCATTCATTGATGCCGGAACTAGAAATAAGAGAACAATGATATTTAGAAAAAAACGCATAAAATTTCTGGTGCGCGAAAGTCGGTCAATTTTGGAATTAAAATTTAGCATTATCTATATTTAACAAGTAGTAAGACGTTTTATTTTCAGTAAAACTTTTGGTATAAAAAATCACCTGATTATCTCCTTTGAAGTTTCTTAATACTGATTTCTCTTAAAGTTACGAATAAAATATTTCAGATATTTTTCTTAAGGATTGGATATTTCCTATTCCTTTGTTTAATACGCGTAGAAACATGAAATTAAAAATTAACCTGAAAGAAGCAGAACTAACAAAGGCTGACGTTAAACATGATGAACGTTTATTGAGACGAATCCAGACCTTAGTAGATGTTGTTTACGGACTAGTTCTTTTTCAACTATTCCTGCTCTTACCCATGCCTACTAGTGAGCAAATTGCGGAAAGGCGCGTTTGGGAAGCTTTGACCGAACATGGCCCAGAGCTTATGACGGTAGTTGTAGGTGTCGTTTGGATAATTCTCTATTGGGGCCAAAGCAATACCCAGTTTGGCTACTTAAAAAGAACCAATAAAACACTTTCGGCTCTCTCCATTATTCAACTTTTCACCCTCATGTTATACCTCTATTTCATCAAATTGGACAATGATACTGACGGGGATGTATTGGCTCTTTTTATGCAAAGTGTATTCTTAGCAATTGGTGGTTTCATTGGGGCTTTCTCTTGGAAATATGCAGCCGTTAATGGCATGCATTTCAAAGAATTATCTGAGGAGAAACAGTATTCAATTTACCATGACTTTATGCCTGAGCCTTTAGCTGCACTTGTAACCATCCCATTTGCGTTTCTAGGAGTTGGCTGGTATACGCTTGGTTGGCTTTCAGTTATTCCATTAGGCATTCTTTTTAAGAAAATGGCGAAAAACAAAATCTCTTCTCCCAGTGAGTAAATCTTTAGATACCAAAATTCCACTTTGGAGAATATTGACAGGGTTATCTATCCTTACTGTAGGTTTTTTAAGTCCACTGGCCACCCCGGCTATATGGGAACTTCCTATTTCTGATGCTCTTAAGACAGTAATTTCTGGCGCGCTCATTTTCGGTATTCCGGAAGTACTTATGATTGCGGGAATAGCTGTAATGGGAAAGGAAGCCTGGGACTGGATTAAATTGAAATTGTGGTCAGGCCTAAATTTTGTTTCCCCACAAAGAGTATCTAAATCAAGGTATTATTTTGGGGTAATTCTTTTCTCCCTTTGTTTAATTGAGGGTGCGGTAGAACTAAACTCTACCTACATTCAAAGTTGGGTCGGAAGCAATACATCCATCTTTCAATGGAGCATGAATATTCTTTTTGCTTTGAGTTTCTTTATTGCTGGTGGAGAATTTTGGGATAAAATCAGGGCCATCTTCATCTACGACCCAAGCAAATAATTTATAATCTTTTTAAAGTCTTTTATACGGGATTTCTGTAACCCATTGAAATTTCCTATTTAGTAATGGAAAATCCTTTTTATTCCAAATTTTGGCCCTTGCATGTATGGTGTCGTAATTATATATCGTACTAAAAACCAAGGTTGTGTCGGTCTTTGTGTATTGCATTAATTGAGCCTCAGAACTTGTTCCCAATTTGTATTCAATTTCTCTTTTGTTGGTGTCAACTTGAATACTGTGCTTAATTATCGACTTGTTCATTAAGTAAATATCCAAGGTGTTTGTTTTGTCAATACCAATGTACCTCCAGCGAACCGTGTCATTTAAAGAAGGTTCAAGTGTATCTCCATTGATAACAAAATCTTCAATTTCATACAAACCATACATAGCAGGTTTTGGAGAATAATCACCCCAAGAAGACTTTATCTTAAATACACTGTCTATTAAATTAACACTATACAAAATTCCAAATACCAGCATTGTATACCGCTGAATCTTCAACCATTTTTGCTTCTCAAAAACAAGAGTAACATTTTCATTATCAGGAGCTTTATTCATTAGAATTACAGCTAATAACTTTTTGAAATTTGGGGCAATTATCAACCACAGAAAAAGAAAAACATGACCAGCATGTAATTTTACGGGTATATCGTAAAACAGATTAATTGTAAGTACATTGAGCATAATACCAGCTCCTATAATCGCTCCTAAGAGTCTAGTACGTTTAAATAAAAGCAAATAGCCCAGTAATAGCTCTAATCCTCCAATAACAAGATTATAACCTTTAGAATAGCCGAAAAAAGCCCAGGCTAATTCCATTGGAGAAGAGTTGCCGTATGGCTCAATGAGCATTTGAAAACTGGGCTCAGTAAATTGGCTCATCATTATTTTTACAATTCCATATTGCATCATGGTGCCGGCCAAATACAGTTGGAGATACCACAATATCCATGAATTGAGAACGGTAGTACTAATTTTTAATCCTTTTACTTTTGACCAAATAAAAGTGCCAAGCACCGCTATAAAGACGAAAGAAATGAGAAACAAATGATGCATAAAACGATCACCACTTCCAGAATAATAGGTTTCGATTTCACCGGTAACCTGAAAAACGTTATGCCCAATCCACTTAATTATTTGAAATTGAACTAATACAAGTTTATTGGTAATTGCCGCTGTGAATGGAAGAGAACCAAAAGGAAATGGAAATGTATACGCTAAAACGTAAAGTCCTATAAAGCGAAGAAGATTTTCGTTTTTAGTAATCATTGAACCTCAGACCTAAAAGTTTAGAGTTAATCATACAAATAACTTCCCAGGGTTCAATATTCCATTTGGATCAAACAAATTCTTGACCCCTTTTTGGATATTCATTTCGGCTTCATTGAAAACGATATCTAAATAGTGTTTTTGAACATACCCTATTCCGTGCTCTCCAGATATAGTACCACCTAACTTTTTGGTTAAATGAAATATTTCACGAATACCAGCACTCAGTTTGTTATTCCAATCGTCATCACTCATTTCACCTTTTACAATATTCACATGAAGGTTTCCATCACCTACATGACCATAACAAACTGACTTAAAGCCATATTTACCTCCAATTTCTTTTACGCCTTTGAGTAGTTTAGGCATTTCATATCGAGGGACAACAGTATCTTCTTCTTTGTAAATCGAATGTTTTTTAACAGCCTCTCCTACTCGTCTTCTCAGTTTCCAAATCGATTCTTTCTGTGCTTCATCATCAGCAAATAAGACATTATCGGCTCCAAAAGATTCCATAATCTCTGTTATTTGCTCACACTCTTTGTAAAGCACGTCCAAATCATTTCCGTCGACTTCAACGATTAAGTGTGCACCAATATGATCAGGAACTTCAATATTAAAATCGGCTACCATAGGTATAGTCCAATCCAAAGCATCACGTTCCATAAACTCCATGGCACAAGGTGTAAGTCCAGCTCTAAATACAGCAGAAACAGCCTCGCAAGCCTTTTCTGGCGACTCAAACGGAACCAACATGGTCAATACATGTTTAGGGTAAGGAATAAGCCTAAAAACCGCTTTAGTGATAATGCCAAGGGTTCCTTCACTTCCAACCATGAGTTGAGTGAGATTATACCCAGTTGAGTTTTTTAGAACATTTGCTCCTGTCCAAATGATATCACCATTGGGCAACACTACTTCTAAATTGAGCACATAGTCTTTGGTAACACCATATTTAACCGCTTTTGGACCTCCAGAATTGTAGGCCAAGTTTCCACCAATAAAACAAGAGCCCCAACTACTTGGGTCGGGTGGATAATAAAGTCCCAATTCTTTACAAGCATCATGAAATTCTAATGTAATTACTGCTGGCTCAACAGTGGCTTGTAGGTTCTTTTCGTCAATTTGAATGATTTTATTTAATCGCTCTAAACTCAATCCTATACCACCATAAACAGAAAGTGCGCCGCCACTTAAGCCTGTTCTTGCCCCAATTGGAGTAACAGGAACATTTTCTCGATTCGCTAATTTAAGAATTGCAGAAATCTCAACCGAATTTGCTGGTTTAACTACAACTTCAGGTGGAAATTCAAAATCTTCAGTTTCGTCTTTGCCATATTCGTATAGTGTTTCTGAATCAATGAAAGTAAATGAATCCCCTACTATAGTTTTTAACTCTTCTATAATTTGGGAATTAAGTTTGCTGTAGCTCATTTGGCAAAAATAAGATAGCAACGAGTATTACGTTTTAATTTTACTTCTTATAAATAAGGTAATATGAATTTGATCGTACATTATTTTCTACTAAGGTAATTCAGCGAATAGAATAGCTTAGATTTCAGCTTTCTTAAATATATTTATGGATATGCCCACGGCGAAGTTTAACACAAAAGAGCAATCCGAATTTTTTAAAGATTTATCCAAAAGGGTCAACGTTTATTTTAAAAG
>ENA-UOXV01005345-UOXV01005345.1-marine-metagenome-genome-assembly--contig:-NODE-5345-length-14154-cov-4.337896_pt1 | contig 14154 bp, 11 predicted proteins | sample MGYA00238165_ERZ766961 | MGnify/ENA primary metagenome ERZ766961 (study PRJEB28924, sample SAMN03173240) | marine metagenome | biome: Marine; feature: Water; material: Subsurface seawater | place: North... | reverse complement strand
CTCTTTGCTCGTTTTGCCTTGATGCAAAAGAGCCAAAAAATCAAGGCTGCAATTTCTTTCGGTTAAAGCTACACTCAGAATAATGCAGCGCAGGTAAACTCCCCCGATTGCCATCGGGGTCAGACATACCTGCTTACACAAGCCTACGCTATTATCCTTCGCTGCTTTAAACTCTCAATAAATTAAGGCCGAGCCTCTACCCTTTTAAATTCGTTACTAAATTGAAATACGGAGGAATTCAAGAATATCTAAATCATTGAATAATGATTTCCATTGATAACAAAATTGTTATGTGTAAAAGCTGATTCGTACGCAGAAATAATTGTATTCTACAAATAATTTTTTGGTTTTTTTAGCAGTCTTCTTGTTAGTATTTACTAACTTTGCATCATGGATTTATCCAAAAGGCAGATAGAAATTGTAGAAGCGGCTACCAAACTCATTGGCGAAAAGGGCATTCAAAACTTGACTACAAAAAACCTTGCTTTAGAAATGGGATTTTCTGAACCTGCACTCTATCGACATTTTACGGGTAAAACAGATATTCTAAAAGCTGTATTGGTATTTTATAAGGAAAAGTTAAAAAATGGATTACAATCGGTTTTAGCATCCCAATTAAATGGATTGGAAAAGTTGGAACAAATGATGAAATTTCAATTTAACCACTTCTCTAACAACCCTGCCGTTATCATGGTCATTTTTGCTGAAACAAGTTTCCAATACGATAATGTGCTTTCAAATATGGTGGTGAAAATTTTGGAACAAAAGCAACTATTAGTTTCTCAAATCATCAGAATGGGTCAAGATGAAGATAGTATTAGAAATGACATTGACTCAGCGCAATTGGCAACATTAATAATGGGTAGTATGCGCTTTACAGTATTACGATGGAGACTTTCTGATTTCAGTTTTGATTTAAGGAAGGAGGGCATTTCACTATGGCAAACGACTGAAAAATTGATAAAAAAGGATTAAAAAAATTTGACTTAACAAGTTAGTGAGTATTAACAAACAAAAGAATTAATGAAAAACATGAACTACATTAAAAGCGCTCCCTCTCTTTTTGCAATCGGAACCTTGCTTCTACTCTTGAGTTCATTTGCAGAAAAAACGCCAAATGCTCATAACCTAACCATTACCGTTAACGACTTAAAGAACAATACTGGAAGCCTTCAATTTACCCTTTACAATAAAGAGGGTTCCATACCTGACGAGCATTTTGAGAAGTTTCATTTACAACTTACCTCCCCAATAACCAATAATAGCTCAAGCATCACTTTTAAACAGTTGCCTAAAGGATTTTATGCTATTAACATTTTACATGACAAAAATGAAGATGGAAAAATTGAAAAAGGTTGGATACTTCCAGTAGAAGGTATTGGGTTCTCGAACCTTACCTCAATAAACCCTTTGAATAGACCCAGTTTTAAAAAAGCAAAATTTGAATTAAAAAAGGATACTTCAATCGAGGTTTCAATAATCTATATGTAACATGAAAAAAATAACCGAATTCATTATCCGCTACAGCAAGCTCACTCTTTTTTTAATAGTGGCAAGCACTGGATTGAGCGTTTATAGCATCGTTTCAAACTTTGCTTTAGAAACTAACTTAGATACTTACATGCCCAAGGATCACCCCGCATTTGTTTATAGCGATAAGGCTGAAGAAATGTTCGATATCCGAGATGCTATTATGATTGCCATTGAAAACAAAGACGGTATTTACAACTCTGGAACCTTTCAAAAGATAAAAGATCTCACCAAGGAAATTCAACAACTTGATGTGGTGGGAGACAAAGACGATGTGCTCTCTCTCTACACTGCCGACAATATAAAAGGTTCTGTAGATGGCTTGGAAATCGAAGAATTTTATAAACGAATTCCTAAAAGCCAGAAGAAATTTGATCAAATTGAAGCTGGAGTTGTAAGCAACGAAATGGTTCACAAACGGATAGTCTCTGAAGACGGTAAATCAACCCTCATTTTTACCAAAATTAAGGAAGACAGTTTTACTGAGGAACTCTACCACGAAATATTAGCTATAGCGGCTAAATATGAAGGTGATGGAGATACTATTTATGTTGCGGGACAACCTATTGTAGAAGGAACCATGGCAATTTTAATGCCTTCTGACATGAAAAAAATGTTCCCAGTTGTACTCCTCCTAATTGTAGTTGTACTCTTCATAGTACTTCGCAGCATTAAAGCGACTCTTATCTCAATGGTTGTCGTAATTTTTTCTTCGATATGGACCTTTGGATTGATGCTCGGAGTCGGCATTCCCGTTTATGCGCCTAGCTCACTTATTCCTGTGATGCTCATAGCTATTGGTGTTGCAGATGCCATCCATCTGTTTAGCCACTTGCAACTAATGATTCAAAAACATCCGGAATGGAATAAAGAAAAACTCCTTACCAACATGACCACGGAAATGTTTATGCCTGTTATGATGACTTCAGTAACCACTTCTGTGGGCTTTTTATCACTTTTAACTTCGGATATCCTTCCCATTAAATATTTCGCTGCTTTTACTGCCTTTGGAGTTATGATGGCTATGTTCTTTTCATTGGTATTGATTCCAGCCGCAATAACCGTAATAGGACTTCCTAGAGCTCCTAAAAAGAAAGAAGGTGGAGAAGACGATTTCTTTGCCAAACACGCCAAAGGCTTTGCCAACGGAATTGTAAAACAACGAAAACTAGTTATTGGCTCTACCCTTTTGGTATTGATATTCTTCGGAATTGGAATGTCTAAAGTTTGGATTAACTCTAGCTTTTTAGAGCGTTTCCCAGACAATGATCCATTGGTAACAACAGATGCATTTGTAAATGACAATTTCTTGGGAACAACTACGGTAAACGTCATTTTAGAAGCCGATCAAGTAGATAAATTTAAAAACCCTGAAGCCCTTACCCTCATAGATAAAGTGGCCATGGAAGTTGAGGCTGACAATGCGATTGTAGGTGGAGGTTTATCGGTAGTCGATTTTATTAAAAGAATGAACAAGGTATTGCACGAAGATCAAGATGAATTTTACACTGTTCCAAACGACCAAGACCTCATTGCACAATATTTTCTGCTGTATGAAATGAGTGGTGGCTCTGATCGGCTTTGGGATGTAGTAAGCGATGATTTCAAAACTGCAAACCTCCAATTTCAGCTCAAAGGCGACAACTCAATAGGCCTCAATGGAACCATAGAATCGATAGAAAAATACAAGGATCAGTTTAACGCTATGGGCATCGATTTGAACTTTGCTGGTAGCGGATATAAAGTTCTGGTATTTAACGACTTAATACTGATTGGACAAATAAAAAGTTTAGCCTATTCTTTCATTATCGTAATTGCGCTATTGTCCTTGATGTTCCGAAGTTTTAAATTGGGATTAATCGGTACCATTCCTATTTTTATTACCACCATAATTTCGTTTGGAGTATTGGGTTGGTTAAACATTCCTTTGGAAACAACAACCGCTCTTATTTCAAGTATTGCCATTGGAATAGGAATTGACTATGCGGTACACTTTATTGACCGATATAAAATTAACGCTCTGGCTACCCAGAATATGGAGCTGACGGTAGAAGAAACAATGGCCCATTCAGGAAGAGCAATTTCATTTAATGCCGTGGTGGTTATACTCGGGTTTCTGGTGCTCACATTCTCTGCCTTTAAACCCAATATTGCCATGGGAGCCATAGTATCCCTAAACATGCTTACAAGCTTTATAGCAACTGTAACCCTTATGTTTATGGTACTCTACATCAGCAAACACTTTTTTAAAAATAAATCTAAAAACAAATAATATGAAAACGATAATTCTAAGTATTACAGTAATAGCTGCCTTATTATTTGGCACTAAAAGTTTTGCGCAAGACGCTAAAGAAATAGCCTACAAGGTTTATAACCGTAAAGCTCCATCGAATGGAGAAAGCGACATGACCATGACCCTCATCAATAAAAAAGGAAATGAACGGGTTAGAAACTTACACCAGTTCTTTATTGATTTAGGGGCAATCGAAAAACAGATTATGTTCTTTACTGCACCTGCCGATGTAAAAAACACCTCCTTTATGAATTGGACATACGAAGAGGCATCTAAAGAGGACGATCAATGGTTGTACTTACCTGCACTTATGAAGGTAAAACGAATTTCAAGTTCAGGCAAAGACAATGACTTTATGGGTTCTGACTTTACCTATGAAGACATGGAAAAGCGCAGCCCTGAGCGCGACAATCATAAACTAATTGGTAGTGAAGACTACAATGGAGAAAGTGTATGGCTGGTTGAAGCTAGACCTAAGGAAGAAGGGCAATATTCAAAACGAAAAGTCTGGATTTCGAAGAGTAAAAACATTCCCTTAAAAATGGAATTTTACGATGAAGATGAAGAATTGCTCAAGGTCCTAACTATCACTAAAACTCAGCAAATAAAAGGCTATTGGGTGATTGTCAGCCAGGAAATGAAAAACGTTCAGAAAAACCACAAAACCGTGATTGCGTTGACGAACATTCAAGTTGAAAATGGTACCACTGAAGAGAAATTTACACAACGAGTAATGGAACGCGGACTTTAATCATTGGGCTCGGCACTACTCTATTTGAAACAAAAAACGATTATTATGATTACAAAAAACATACTGAAAAGCCTTGCATTTGAAGGCGTTAAGACAAAAAAAATAGTTTCTAACGAAAGCGGAAATGTTATCCTTATATCCATTGAAAAAGGAAGTGAACTATCGGCTCATAAATCGAATACAGATGCCAGCATTTTAATTTTAGAAGGAGAGGTTATTTTTAAGATCAATGGCACTGATAACGTACTTCTTGCTAATGATTTGTACACTTTCAAAAAAGATGAAATACATGCCATTGAAGCTGTACAAAACTCCAACCTAATTCTAATAAAGTGATGGTACGTTTTTACTACATACTATTGATCATAATCTTAGGATCCTTGACCATAAATGGGCAAGCCCAAGAGAAAGCTCCCAAGCTAGAATTGAATGGTTTTATGAGAAATTATACAGGAGTACTCTACGAAACCGGAGACTTCAGCATAGTTCAAAACACCTTAGATCTCACGCTTAAACACAAGCGAAAGAATATTTCATTTTTAGCAAATGGCTTCTATTACCAGTACTTTAATCAAAAGGATTATTTCGATGTACGGGAATTATATATGGATATCTACACAAAAAAAGTAGATATAAGAATTGGTCGCCAACAAATAGTTTGGGGACAAGCCGATGGTGTGTTTATTACAGATATAGTTTCTCCCCTTAACTTAACGGAGTTTCTCTTGTGGGATTTCAATGAAATAAGAATGGGGGTTAATGCAGTTAATCTTAAGTATTATCCTACTCAAGACCAAACCTTTGAATTGGTTTGGATACCTATATTTACTCCTTCAATTGTACCCAGTGGAAATTCTATATGGAGACCACAACAGGACTTCCCTGCTCCACCCACTTTTGATTCTTCCAAAATTGCAATTCCTTCTAATATTGAAAATAGTGAGTTTTTTGCCCGCTACTCATTGAGTAAGTCTGCCTTTGACTTACAGTTAATTGGTGCCTATACATGGGATGATGCGCCAAGCATGAGTGTACAGAAAAACTTTAGTCCAACAATGACGCTAACTGGGCTAACCATTACTCCTGAATACAACAGACTTTATATGGGTGGTGGTAACATCAGTGCTGATTTTGCTGGCTTTATTGCTAGAGCTGAAGCCGCTTATTACTACGGAAAACGATTTCAAACGGCTGACCCTACTGATGCCGACGCATTGATAGAAAAGGAATATTTGAATTATGTAGTTGGGCTTGACCGAACTATGGGAACTTGGAAATTGAGCGGTCAATTCATTCAAAAAGTGATTTTTGATTACCACGACAAGATTCAAGAAGATGAAATCAATAATTTAATGACCGTAATGGTGAACAAAACCCTTTTTAGGGAGCAATTGCGACTAGAGCTATTTAGTTACATAGGCCTTACCAACGAAGATGCGCTTGTTCGCGTGAGGGGTTACTACTTCCCTTACGACGGCATTAGCATTGAATTGGGCACCAACCTATTTTTGGGTGATAAAGGAACTTTTGGTCAGTACCACAACAACAGTATGGTTTACACTCGAATTAAATACAGTTTTTAAATAAAAAAATAACAACTATGATTAAAACAATAATTACCTCTACTCTATCCCTTTTACTTTTTATTGCGATCCCATGGAACATAACATCCAACATCATACAAGGGAACCCAATATTTAATAATCAAAACGATCAAGAAGAACAATTAAAGTTAAACAATGGAAAACGTTGGAAAGCTAATCCTGAAACTACCACAGGAGTGAACAACATGATAAAGAAAATGGAAGTGTTTTCATCGAGCAAAAACGTTAAGACACAAAAGAACTACAACGAGCTTTCAAAAGGACTCCGTGCAGAAATGAATCTAATTTTTGATAATTGCTCCATGAAGGGAAAAGCACATGATAATTTGCATACTTTTTTGGTGCCCATTTTTGGCTACTTAAAGCAATTAGAGGGAAGTGAACTCAACAACTGTAAAAACGGGTTTACTGAATTGAATCAGCAGTTGAAAAAATATGCTATTTATTTTGAGTAGCTTACCATTTAAATCATTCCACACACAACGCCTTTCGCTATGCTTCTGTTGTTAAGTGTTCCATTTAGATGAGTAAAAGAGAGAGAATTTTGAATAGAATTTGTGCAAGGTGGAATGAAAACCTTAAATCATTCCTTTCGTGCTGAAGCACTCTAGAAATGAACGCGAAGCATACATTAACATAATGCTAGTCCATTATAGGACAAGAGAGCTGGTTTTAAGATATACGTTATTATACAGGATTTGCGTCCACCTGTGGTTAATATATTATCAGGTATCAGACAATCGTCAGATTGTTTTATATCGGTCGATAATATGTTAAAGCAAATCCTTGACGTATTTCTATAATTAAATTCCCCAACGCCCTTTGGTCAACTATAATGTACATTATGTCTGCACTCATTCTTCGTTTGCTTTCGCCTTGATTGCTCAAGTAAATAGCTCGCACATTTCCCACCGCACGTTACTAGGTTTTAATATCTCGTACAATGGTTCAAATAATTCTAAATATTGAATTCTCGTGAATTTAGATCTCGTCTCCGTAGAAAGTCTTTTGTCCTATAATTAGACATTATATTAAGTAGCCCCGCGCTTTGCGTTTCTTTTCTAGCGTTTAAGTTACCGGTAATTATTAGAAATTCCGCTTCCAAAATCCAAAGCTCTCAAGGTTTCTTGTTTTCATATTTGAAATACTGCCAGATTTAAAGATTAAAAAATCTCTCTCTCAAATGGCCAACGCTCACAAGAGTATTCGCAAATTCGTCATTATTCCTCAGTTTGCAATATACTTGCCTTACCCACACACACATTTTTAGATTTTGCTAATTATTATGTTAAGTAGGAATGTTTAAGCTGGGTGTTTATCTATCTTTCATTTTGTCTTGAACAAAACGAAACAAAAATTCAAGAAGAAAAAAACTCCACGCTCAAAAAGGCCAGTCTGCCCGCATTTTCTTCTGACCTACGTTCGGTTTTCAAATTGAAATTGCGTGATTATTAAAGTATCGCTTCTAATTTGGAATCTGAATAATAGCAGAGCAACTCCCCTATTACATTATGACTTGCTTTTTAAAAATAAAACAATTGGTCAAATTCGATAAGTTATTGAGTCTTATTATTAGCCTGCTAATGTTAAATAATTATATAGCTATAAAAATATTTCTAAGCTGCCTTAAATGTTTTTTTGATAGTGTTAGTGCTATATATTTGCACTCCTAATTTTAAAAAAACAACACAACTATTATGAAAAAACATTTTATCTTAATTCTATTATCTGTATGTTCAAATTTCGTTTTTGCAAACGAAATCAAATTATCTGACATTTTCAAACCAGATAAACCAGCCGGTGCTGGCGTTGCGGTTTCACCGAGTCACCTGCATTATAATGTTGAGCCTGGCGGGAATAAAACCATGAAAATCACTATCAATAACGATACCGAAATAAATTATCAGTTTAAGGTTAATGTGAATGATTTTGATATGGATAAAAATGGCCAATCCTCATTCCTTCCTGCAGGTAAAGGAGCATACAGCTTATCTAAAAATATAAGTATAGCTCCTTCCTTTATTGATATGAAGCCAGGAGATAAAAAAGAGATTTCTGTAAATGTTGGAATTAAAATAGATGACCCTTCTGCAAATAAAGCCGCATGGTGTATTATAATGATTGAACAAGTAGTGGAAAAAACATCACTTAAAAAACCTCAAAATGAATCGATGGCCTTCGGAGTTACAGCGACTTATGCGTTTGGCATTTTTGCTTATCAAAACCCCCCAAATGTTGAAGCTTATGGCGTTGAAGTTGTCGACTTTAAAGAAGAAAGCACATTAAATGACACGAAGATTATTCAGTTAGATGCTGAAAATAAAGGAGATGGAATAGCTTATTGCAGAGCATATATAGAACTTGTAAATTATAAAAGCGGAACAAGTCGAAAACTTGCAGTAAAGAATTTTACAATCACTCCAGGTTTAAGGCGTGAATTTAAGTTCGCTATACCAGATGATATGGAGCCAGGCATCTACAATGCTATTGGCGTTGTGGATTATGGATCTAGCAAAGAATTGCTAACTGCTGAAATGGATATTAAACTTTGATCAAAAATATCGTTGACCATATTAATTAAATTATCTAATTCCCGAGTAATGAACTCTGCTACAAATTCAATTGAAGATACTTCGGCAACGTACTATATGATCGGCTAACAGAATAAAAAAAATGAAATTTATTATAAATTAGAGCAATTTATTAAATTTGTATTCAATTTAATATTAATTAAAATTAAAAAGTGATGAATAAAAAAGTTATAAGTCTTTTAGCCTCAGGGTTATTAATAGGAAGTTTTGCCGCAAATGCACAATTAATTGACGAAAAAAATGTAACCATAACTATGGATTTGCAGCCAATTTTACAATTGGACATGAGCACCTCCTCTCAATTAGATTTTGTTTTTGATGAGATTGATGATTATTATGCAGGTATTACACTATATGGAGCCACTATTTTGAAAGTAAGTTCTACAGTAAGTTGGGATTTATATGCTGTTGGAAGATCAACTGGAAGCACTGCTGCAGGAATGTGGGATCAACAAATTGATTATGGAAGTAATAATACTAATGCAATAGATCAGTTGCCTTTGAGTTTGTTAGAATTAAGACAATCTCAACCTAACGCTGGAGCTGCAGCTGCAACAGGGACAAGTGGCGTTGATTATAGAGCTGCTTTTACTGCAAGTGGCACACCTAGTGCCCTTAATAGTTTGTATGTTAATGCTGGAGGCATGACGCCTCCAACACTAGCTGACAAGTATATTGGTGGTCATTCAGGAGTTACTGGAACTGGTGACTTTTTGCCAGGGGGTAGTTACTTAACTCAAACTGGTACTACTTCTAATTATTACTATGCAATAGATTACAGAATTTTACCAGGTTTGCCAGCTATTTTTCCAAACGCTGCTGTTGCGGATGGAACGGCATTTCTAGACATTGTAACAGTTAATGCTGCGGGAAACTATGCTGAACCAGGAGTATATACTATGTATGTACAGTATGTTTTATTAGAAGATCAGTAGTAAGATATATGTTAATTTAAGCAGTATACATGTTTCTGTTTTCCACAAAAGTCATCTTTAAGATGGCTTTTGGTGTTTTATAAATTAACACTCCAAATTTAATAACGGAAATGAAAAAGTTAATTTTTCTCTTACTGTTTCAACTCTCATATTGGCTTTGCTATGGCCAAGTCCATTGCGGGGGTGTTGAGTTTGTAACCTCAAATCCAGTTTCACTAAATTTACAATTCACATCTTTTTCTGAATACGCAAGTGGTGTTACTATTATAGGCGCCACCACTCTTAAATTGGTTATTACAGATAAGGCTGTTATAGATCCAGACTGTCGTTGGTTTTTAACAATGGAAATTGAAAACAACCCTCTTGGAGGAACATTGGGTCCAGATTGGGAAACACTCGTTCAATTCGGCACAGGATCGGCACCCGTGCCTACACTTGATATTTTAGAAGTTAGAATTTCTAATAATTGTGTAACCTCTCCTATTGATGGTGTTTTTACTAAACACTTCACGAATCATGGAAATATTCAAGATATTATACCGAAGTTAATAACCAGAGTTAATGCCGGTTCATGTATTAGTAACGTAAATGGGCCAGGAAATTATTTGACAAATTATAACGAATATACTTTTCGCGTAGATGTAAGGGTGGTCCCCAGTTTGAATTTCAAACCAGGCATTTATCAGGTTAATTTAAAATTTCACCTTGAAGAGTATTCACCTTGAAAAATAGAATTAGATATAATGTTCAATATCAGCTAATCGTTATTTTTATAATAACTTTTTTTTCTGGTATCGCTCAAACGGATTCGCCAAGCATTCCGACTATTTCTAATGAAAGTGTCTTAAATAATACTGCATCTAAACTTAGCATTCAACTTGAGAAAAGTGAAATTAGCGTGAGCAAAGTTCAACTGGCCGCCAATTTACTTACCGTTCAAAATAATACAGATAAGGAGGTTACTTATTATGTTGAACTGAGTCTCCCTGAGGGCTGGAAAAGCTTTGGACTTCAGCGTTATTTTACCGTGAATCCTGGCGCTATCATGGTTGTGCCACTAAGGATATTGCCTCTTTCTTTAAAGGGAAACACTCAATTTTTTATTGGTGTTAATGTATTCGAGGAAAATGGAGATGCCCTAGCGAGTAATTATTTTTATATCAGTAGTCTCAAGATTGTTAATTGGGATGTTTCGGTTACCCCTGGCAAAAAAATTTATTTTAAAAATGGAAAAAACACCAACAGTTTCGACTTAAATGTTATAAATCAAGGTAACTATCCCCAAGATATTCTCATGCAAATTAGAGGTCAGAGAGCTGGTCTCAAGATAAAAACAAGAGAAGGTAAAGACCTAAAGCTACTTAAATACGATTATAGTCTCGAGTCATTAGAAGACACTACCTTCAGTTATGATATTGAAACATGTGGGGAGACCCGTAACTTTAATTCTGTCTCAATACAAAATCATAGACCAGATATACTTAATGATGCTAAATGCTACAGCTTATATGTTAATACAAGTGAAGCAATTAGCTCAGGAAAATCTATTGAAAAGAAAGCTACTAAAATCGATTTCGTTAAACTTGCAAACGAGAAAAAAGCAAATCAGTTTTCAGGCCCGATTGTGCCTTTAATCGTAGATGCGAATATTCAAAATATTATTTCTGATAATCCATTTATGATGCTCAATCTTCGTGGATTTAAAAGAATGGATGATGGTTCTAACCTTATTTATTTCGGACAATTATCTTTTTCTTCAAATTTTTATTCTAAACGTTACCTTAGCAATTCAGCATGGTATGGCGGATACTTCAATAAAGATTACACAGCTGAAATCGGAACTATTAATGGAGGAGTTATAGGAATAGCGTCTACTGGAAAAGGTGCTAAAGCTAGCTATCGCATTATTAAAAATCACTGGGCCGGTGCTTTTTACACACGAGGCCCTAACTTTTTGAATGATCCAACAAGCGAAACCTTTGGGGCATTTTATAAATACTTAGGTGATGGAAAACTAAAAGGTTCGGCGGGATTAGCTCAATCCAATAATTTCCTTCAAAAGAGAAAGGCTACTGTTTTTAGTGGAAGTGCTTCTTATCGTTTAGCTAAAAATCATTTTATTTCAGCATCTGGCGCAATTAGCAGTAGAACATCAGAAAATGCGCAACAGGTTATAGAAACAAGACAAGGATTTTTGTTAAGTTTCAATTATGGGGGGAAGTTTGTTGGTGGTAAATTACGCACTAGCATTAATGGTACTTATCAAAATCCAACTTTTGGGTTATCCAATAATGAACGTAGGATTTTAAATACTAGGGCGCGATATACGCTTAGCGATAAAAGCTCTTTGTTATTTAACTCAACACTAAATGAAAATATCTATCTACTCAATCCTAATACGAATAAAAAACTTATTGCTTCTTTTATGATGTCTAACAATCTAGCATATATCAGAAATACTAAAATCGGTACGGTTCAACCATATATTTACACACAGAGCATCGATGTAATTGGCAGAAGGCATAATTCATTTGGGATTGGATCAAGATTTAGTAAGTACATTTTCGATAAGAATGTTCTTTGGTCAAATAATCTTTTTGGAGGATATAATAAGTCGTATTTTGCTCCAGACCTGCCATTGTTTTTCAATTTTGCATTTAATTCTATACTTCGCATTAAGACATTTAGTGGAATGGTGAGCTATTCTTATGGCTCGAGCTCTACAAATTCTTTGCTAACTGAACTATCTTCAGGTATTACCCCATCACTACTAAGAGTCTCTGGGGGGTATCAATACATGTTTAAAAATAGGAGTTTCGTTTTGAATAATTCTTTGTCTTATAATTATCGAAATCAGTCTAGGAATAGTCAATTTAATTATACTCCAGAAATATTCTATTTCACAAATTCTGGTTGGAGATTCAGTTTAAACGCAAATTTAGCATACACTTATGGAAAATCAAGACCCCTTATATCTGCTCAAGGAACTCAATCAACGGTGATGGAGGAAAGAGTTACTAATAATGGCAACTTTAGAGTTGGAGTGTCTATTCGAAAAGAATTTGGAATTCCAATTCCTTTTACTAAGCAGAAAAACTTCACAAAAACATTTATTGCTTTTTATGATCTGAATGGTAACTCTATTCAAGATAAAGATGAGCCAAGTCTTGAGAACGTTATTTTGAAGGTTGCTAATCACGAATTGATAACAAATAAAGACGGTATTGCTAGATTAATTTATTCAGATGGGGGAACCTTTGCGTACACGGCTTACTCCTTGGATAAACTTAATGGTTGGTTCCCTAATATAGAGGATTCATTGACGATTATTAGTCATGGAAAAGAATTTATACCATTTGTAAAGGGAATCAAATTATACGGAACAATAGTTGTCGATCGAGAAAGATTAAGCATAGATGCTGAAAAGGCATTGGATTTAACCAATATTAAATTAACAGCTAATGGTGATAAGAGCTATCATACGTTGACTGATTTTAAAGGTAATTTTGAGTTTTACCTTCCAAATGGATCTTATACTATATCGATTAATGAAGCTATATTGGGCGACCAATTTAAACTTGCTAAAAACGATATTTTAGTATACCTAAGTCAAGGAATAGAAGGTGTTTTCATTACTTTTTATGTAATCGAAAAAAAACGTAAAGTTTCTAAAAAGGTATTTGGTAAATCTCTCGTAGATTCTTCTAGTGTAGATAACAAGAAGTTGTTTGAAGATGGTGTATTGCCAACAGAAAATCAAAAGATTGATCTAGAGGAGACTCCTCCAACAGATACGCTTATTGATTCCGGAGTTAATTCATCTATTGAGGATAATACAGATTCAGATAACAAGAAGTTGTTTGAAGACGACAATGCAATGCCAAAAGATGAGCAAAAGATTGATCCAGAAAAAACTCCTGAAAGAACTATCAATCCATCAAGTTTGAAACCTCCAATAGAGTCGCTTATTGATATGGATAACATAGACCCAAATAAGGTTGGTTATTTTATTGATCTCGGTTCTTTTGAGAAATCAGTCCCCATTAATGTTTTGAACAGATTAATAAAAATGGGATATGCAGGTGGTCAAAGTGAAACTGGTAAATTGCGTTTCGTTTCTATAAAGTACAAGACTGAATTAGAGGCAGAACAATTCAGAATTGAAGCTATGGAAGCTGGATTTGGGGACCCTCCCCCTTTGTTACTAGGTGATTATGACGGTAACGAGATAAGTATTAAAAAAGCAGGAGAGCTTTATGAAAAAGGCATACAGCAGCAAAATAAATAATTGAATTTACTGTTATTTAGATACTAGCTAAACTTAGGGTATATTAAATTAAACAACATTTATAACTTTAAGTTAAACCTATACGTTATTTATCGTTTTGTTTATTCTTTTTACTGATTCCCCCAAACATTACCAGTATTGTTTAGCCACTGCTAAAGTAAG
>ENA-UOXV01005341-UOXV01005341.1-marine-metagenome-genome-assembly--contig:-NODE-5341-length-14157-cov-5.435328_pt1 | contig 14157 bp, 11 predicted proteins | sample MGYA00238165_ERZ766961 | MGnify/ENA primary metagenome ERZ766961 (study PRJEB28924, sample SAMN03173240) | marine metagenome | biome: Marine; feature: Water; material: Subsurface seawater | place: North... | reverse complement strand
CAACGAACTATCTGCACCTGCCCGCAAACTAATAAGCAGTGCCGAATTTATAATTGGTGGGCACCGCCAACTCGCAATGATACCAAACTCAACACAGGAAAAAATTCCTTGGCCATCTCCAATAAGTAGTCTTGTGGAAAAACTTGAAAAATTCAGAGGAAGACAGACATGTGTCCTCGCAACCGGAGACCCACTTTCTTTTGGCATAGGAAGCACCCTTAGTCGGATTTTTTCTATGGCGGAAATGCAAATTATACCGTCTTTGTCCGCATCCACCCTAATCTGTGCCCGCAAAGGCTGGCCCCATAACGATGCCGATTTTATAAGCTTGCATGGACGACCTATCTCAACTCTGGAAACGTTTTTACGCCCAAAAGGTAAACTTATAATTTTATCAAATGATGGCCAAACACCATCTATTGTAGCTGAGTTTCTAACAACTAGGGGCTATGGCGCTAGTGACATCACAGTTTTTGAACATATGAATGGCACTAAAGAAAGATGCTTTGCAGGCGAAGCATCAAGCTGGAAGCATGAGCCCGGGGTAGCCTTCAATACAATTGCTGTAGACCTCCAATGCACTGATATAAAAGCACTTAAGACAAGGGCTCCAGGATTACCAGACAATGCGTTCATCCATGACGGACAAATAACCAAACGAGAGGTTCGCGCTGCTACATTATCTATTTTGGAGCCATTCCCTGGCGCTCTTTTATGGGATATCGGTGCCGGATCGGGTTCTATCGGAATAGAATGGATGCGAACTGACCATCGATGTCAAGCAATCGCAATAGAGGAAAACCCTCAGCGGGCAATGAATATTGCCACCAACGTTACTCAACTGGGAGTGCCAAATTTAAGAATTATAAATGGGAAAGCTCCCTCGGTGCTCTCGAAACTACCGCCCCCCGATGCTATTTTTATTGGAGGGGGAATAACCACCAAAGGGATGTTAACAAAATGTTGGGCCTCATTAAAAACAGGCGGTTGTCTTGTTGCAAATGTTATGACTATTGAAGGTGAAGCCATAGTTTCCAAACATCAAAAAAAACTTGGTGGCGACTTAACTAGAATAAGTATATCTAATTTATATAATATAGGAGCTAAGCAAGCTTGGCGTCCCTCTATACCGATTACTCAATGGAAAGTTCAAAAACCTATACCAAGCGCTAGGAGACATCGTTAGATGAGAGGGAAAATATTTGGTATCGGGGTGGGGCCTGGGGACCCGGAACTAATAACGTTAAAGGCACTTAGAATTCTCAAGCAAGCGGATCTAATAGCCTATCCTGCCCCCGATGATGGACCAAGTTTAGCAAAATCCATAGTTGCACAATACTTCCCAAAAGAATGCGATGAACTTGTTATCAAGACCCCGATGCTCACGGACCGGTTCCCTGCTTTTGAAGTATATGACAAAGCAAGTGAACAAATATCAACAGCAGCAAATAACGGTGAAAAAGTTGTAGTTTTGTGTGAGGGCGATCCCTTTTTCTATGGTTCATTTATGTATTTATTTAGCAGACTGAGAAGTGAACATTTGATCGAAGTTATTCCCGGCGTCTCTTCCTTAATGGCATGCTCTGCATCCTTAGAAGCTCCTCTAGCATCTCGTAATGATATTTTAACTGTCCTCCCTGCACCACTCGAAGACCATCAACTGGAAGAAAAGATGAAAAACTCAGATTCCATAGTCATCATAAAAATTGGTCGCCATTTTAATCGTATAAAAGAGCTTTTGAAACGAAATGACTTAATCCAGAATGCGCTTTACATTGAGAGGGCTACGATGGAAAACGAAAAAGTCATAGAATTAGAAAAGGTTGATGCAACATCCACCCCTTACTTTTCTATGATTTTAGCTCACTCTCGCACAAAGGCCTGGTTGTGACAGCCGTCGTTATAGTTTCTGCAACTGGCATGCAAACTGCCCAAGATATAAAACACTATTTAAATGCTAGTTTGCATGGCCAATTCGAAGACTGTGATGTAATGGTTGATAATGTCGCAAACCATCTACGAACATTATTTAAAAATCAAAACCCTATAGTTTTTGTGGGAGCTTTGGGCATTCTCGTACGGCTTATTGCTCCTGTAATAACAAAAAAAGAAAACGATCCCCCAGTAGTAGTGGTGGCCGAGGATGGAAGTTCGGTTATCCCTGTTTTAGGAGGTCATTCTGGGGCGAACGAATTAGCGATTAAAATTGGGAAAATAATAAATTGTTCCGTGGCTATTACTACCGCCAGCGATCTTCATTTCAAGGCCCCGCTAGATACCCCTCCAAAAGGCTGGCACCTCCAACACCCAACTCAATATAAAAAATTTATGGCAAAACTCCTTAATGGTGCGTCAATAAAGTTGCCTTGCAATCTACCTTGGCTTGAAAATACCTTATTACCATTTTCAGAAAATGGTGAATTGTCAATAAATGTAACTGAGAAGCTAACGAAAGCAGATCCATCATCACTAACCTATACACCTGAGTGCGTTGCTATCGGCATTGGCTGCGAAAGGAATGTGACAACGGGTGAAGTCGTTGATTTAGTAAAAAGGACTCTAACTAAGCACAATTTATCTATAAAAAGTATCGCAATTATCGTTTCAATAGACCTAAAAATGGATGAGAAGGCACTTAATGAGCTATCAGAGGCAATTAAAAAACCACTTCGGTTTTTTAATGCTGCACAACTAGAACTAGAAACACCAAGATTATTAAATCCATCTACTGTCGTTTTTAATGAAGTAGGTTGTCATGGTGTAGCAGAAGCCGCCGCTCTGGCGGCTACGGGGCACGAGGGGGAGTTGATTGTTCCAAAAGAGAAATCGGACAGAGCCACGTGTGCAATTGCAAAATCCACTAAGATCTTAAACCCCGACGAAATAGGGCTACGGCGCGGAAAATTATTCATAATAGGCACTGGTCCAGGGAAACAGGACTGGTTGACCCCTGAAGCAAAAGATTTGATAGATATCTCTACAGATCTTATTGGCTACAAACTTTATTTAGATCTTTTGGGGAAAGCTACTTCGGGAAAAACACTTCATAAATATAGTCTTGGAGAAGAAAAAGATCGGGTTATAAAAGCCCTAAATACTGCCTCAGAAGGCAAAACAGTCGGCTTAATTTCATCTGGTGATCCTGGCATATATGCCATGGCTAGCCTAGTGTTTGATTGTTTAAAGGAATTCGACACACCATCCTGGAATAGACTAGACATTCTGGTTTCTCCCGGCATATCGGCCGTTCAGGCATGTTCTGCGAAGGTCGGAGCACCTCTCGGCCACGACTTTTGCGCCATATCTCTATCAGATCTCCTCACACCGTGGAGTATAATAGAGCAACGAATAAAAGCAGCTACCGAGGGTGACTTTGTCGTAGCACTGTACAACCCTGCATCAGGAAGGCGGCGAGATCAGCTAATTAGGACAATAGAAATTCTGAGACAAGGACGAAAACCGGAAACTCCAGTAGTAATAGGCAGATCGCTTGGCCGACCAGAAGAGGAATTAGAAATTACAACACTTGGAAATTTTAAATCAAGTTCTATAAATATGTTATCAATAGTTATTGTAGGCAGCACGCAAACACAAATTTCTAACGGTAGAGTTTTCACACCACGCGGTTATCTTCCAAGTCATAATTCTAATGAAAAGGGTTATAAATGACAGTCCACTTCATAGGGGCAGGACCAGGTGATCCGGATTTAATAACAATTCGGGGTAGAAATCTAATCAAACAATGTAACTATTGTTTATATGCTGGGTCATTAGTGCCCAAACAAGTGGTGGAGTTTGCATCAAAAGATGCAATAATAATTGATACGGCTTCGCTAAATCTGGATGAAATCATTGAGATAATCGCTACGGCAAATGATAAAAATGAAGATGTTGCCCGCGTCCATTCTGGAGACCCTTCTTTGTATGGAGCCATAGCCGAACAAATTCGGAGACTGAAAGCCCTGAATATCGCCTTTGAAATAACACCGGGCGTTCCTGCTTTCGCAGCAGCTGCGGCAGCACTGGGGCAGGAGTTAACACTTCCAGAGGTAAGTCAAAGCGTAGTTCTAACACGTACATCAATGAAATCGTCTAAAATGCCCCGTGGGGAAGAGTTAGAGAACCTTGGAAGCTCTAAAGCTACAGTGGCTATCCATCTATCTATTCGCAACTTACGATATATCCGCAGAAAACTAGAACCAATTCATGGTCCAGATTATCCAGTAACGGTTGTATATAGAGTGACATGGCCCGATCAAAAAATAATCCGCGGCACACTCTCAAATATCTTTGAGAAAGTTAGAGCCGAGAAGGTGACAAGGACAGCACTTATTCTGATAGGCCCAGCACTAGAGGAGGAGAATTATCCGGATAGCGCACTTTATGACGCGAACCAATCCCATCTACTGCGAACAAAAAAGGATCTAAACTAATCATTAAATCAGCTAATACGCACAACAGATAAATTTTTCAGTATGGACGAAATAAGTTCGTTTTTATCGTATATTTTTTTCAGATTTAAAATAATCGGTTGTTTTATTAGTAGTACTGGCACGCCCAAATTTCGAGCGACATTTATCTTTGAAAAGCTAGCAAAACCGCCACTATTTTTAGCTACCAAACATTGTATGTTATGTTTCTGAAAAAAAACGTATTCGTCATGGTAAGAAAAAGGCCCCCTTCCTTCAAACCATCGCATATTATCAAAACAGTCTAACCCTTTTACGGGTTCGATACTTCTAACGTAAAATTCTTTCAGTTTAATTGGATAAAAACAACTAAGCTCGCTTCGTCCAATAGTTACAAAAATATTTTTGGCATGTTGCAGATCTGGATGCGTTAACATTTTTGCAGCTTCTTCTGAACTTTCTACTTCATACCAGTCATCGTGGGTTTGTTTCTTCCACGACCTTCGAGAAAAATGTAGATTAGGAATGCCTGCTTTTTGAGCAGCCTCTGCCACGTTTTGAGTTATTGTTACTGCAAAAGGATGAGTCGCATCAACTACCAAAGAAATTCTTTCTCTAATTAAATAATCTAGCAGACCGGCTGGGCCTCCAAATCCGCCATGACGCACTTTTCCTGATGGGAGTCGTGGAAATCGAGTAACACCCGCTAACGATGTGATAACGCTTACGCATTTGAATTTTTGCAAATCTTGAGCAATTTCGTATGCCTCCTTAGTTCCACCAAGGAGTAATACGTTACTACCAACCATTAGCAGACCCCACTAATTCACCTGATCTATCAAAAATCAATACCTCTACGGCAACCGGTGTTTTCGATAATACCCCCATCGCAATCGTCCTAGCCTCAGTGGCCACTAAATTGGCCAAAGGTATTTTATTTTTCAAAGCTATACTAAGCACCTCCATTGCTGTATTTGCGTTATAAATTTGTTGTATAGCCTTATCTTTTGCAGAAAGGCGGATCGCTAACGCTGCTAACCAGTCTAAGTCAATTTGGCTGCGACCAGAATGAAGATCCAAATTGCCTTGCCCAAGTTTCGAAAGCTTAGCAAACCCCCCTCCGATCGTAATGCGCTCGATGGGATATCTGCGCAAATATTTCAAGGTACCCCCTACAAAATCACCCATATCCAACATTGAACTTTCTGGGAGTTCGTATTTTAAGCGAACCGCAGCTTCTGATGTTGAGCCAGTGCACGCCCCGACATGGACGACGTTATTTGCCCTTGCTACATCGATACCGCGATGGATGGAATGAATCCATGCAGAGCACGAAAACGGCACAACGACACCAGTTGTTCCTAAAATGGAAAGTCCACCAACTATTCCCAGGCGTGGATTCCAAGTTTTCAAGGCGATTTCTTCCCCACCAGGGATTGAAATTTCGACAACCACGCCCGACAAATTATTAGTCGTCTGGGAAACCTCCATAATCGCACGTTTTATCATCTCTCGAGGAACCGGGTTTATAGCCGGCTCACCAACACCTATTGGCAACCCCGCTTTTGTTACCGTTCCAACTCCCTTACCCGAGCGGAACGTGATCCCTGAGGAGCTTTCATCAATTGATACAGTAACTTCTACAAGAGCTCCATGCGTAACATCTGGATCATCACCCGCATCTTTGATAACGGCAGCCATTGCACTCACTTTAGTTAAATGTTCTTTTGCTATTGCAAAGGAAACTCTCTGCCCCTTGGGTAAAACTATTTCAACAGGGTCGGGAAATTGCCCTGTAAGCAATGCTGTGAATGCCGCCTTCGCGGCCGCTGTCGCACAAGCCCCTGTTGTCCAACCTCTTCGCAAAGAAACATCAGGTTCAACCATTGAATTATTGCAATAATAAATCAAAAAAAGGCATATTATATTGTTTTCTCATTTTTTAGCTCTTGAATTTGTTTTTCATCAAAACCCAACAATTCTTTCAAAACTTCGTCTGAGTGTTGTCCCAGTGTAGGTGGGGCTAAACGGTATTGCGGCGGAGTACCTGACATTTTCACTGGGTTCCCTATCAATGGAACCTTACCCGACCCGGCTGTGGGATGGTCCATTTCTATCCGCATACCACGAAATTTTACGTGCGGATCTTCAAAAACTTGGTCAATGTTATTCACGGGACTACAGGGGACTTTCAATTCTCCAAGTTCAGCGAGCCATTCCTCGGTTGTTTTTCTTTTCATAAAGTCAGGCATTATATCGTATAATGTCTCTCTATTAGCTATCCTCAGTGGGTTGGAGGCATAGCGTGGATCACTTTTCAATTCACCGGCGTTTGCTACGGTGCACCAGTCGTGGAACTGTCTATCGTTTCCTACGGCCAAGATAACGTGGCCATTTGATGTGGCAAAGACTTTATAGGGCACGATATTCGGATGTTCATTACCAAGCTTAACTGGAATTTGTCCAGACACAAGATAATTAGTCCCTTCATTGATTAACCATGAGACTTGAGTATCTAGCAAACAAGTATCAATATGTTGCCCCTCCCCTGTCGCGTCTCTGTGACGCAGAGCGGCTAGAATTGCTGTGGACGCATACATCCCAGTCATAACATCTGCAATACCAACACCTACTTTCATAGGTTCGCCATCCGGGGCACCCGTTATAGACATGATCCCACCCAGTCCTTGAGCTAAAAAGTCATAGCCTGCTCTGGGCGCATAAGGACCGGTTTGTCCAAAACCAGTCACGGAACAATAAACTAATCGGGGAAATTCTGTTTTCAGGTCCTCGTAACCGAGCCCCAACTTCGATAGGCCACCCACTTTAAAGTTCTCTATAAGAATATCACTCTTTGCAATAAGCTTTTTAGCTAAAGCGATCCCTTTTGGCGTTTGGAGATCTATTGTTACGGATCGCTTATTTCTATTTGCTGATAAATAATAAGCAGACTCATTAGTATTTTTCCCAGCGGCGTCTTTAACGTAAGGGGGTCCCCACGTTCGAGTGTCATCTCCCACCCCTGGTTTCTCAACTTTAATAACGTCAGCTCCCAGGTCTCCCAAAAGCTGCGTGCAGGTTGGTCCTGCTAAGATGCGTGTGAGATCAAAAATGCGAACACCGGTAAGAGGTAATTGTGTATTCATTTTCTAAAGTCCATTCTTAAATTACGGTTTGCCTTTAAATTGTATTATATTTGAGAAATAGTGGTTGATTCCAAACAGCCCTGACACTATTTAGACGAGATCTTGAGCCGATTGGTTGATTTTCTTCAAAAAAAGGTTAAACCATTGGTACGTTATCAGTTTTAGAGAATAGACACCATGGATCCAGCTATTTCAATAAAAGGTTTAACAAAACAGTTCGGACCACGAACAGTAGTGGATAATGTTACATTTTCTGCAAATATTGGCGAGGTGTTGGGTTTTTTAGGCCCAAATGGCGCTGGTAAATCAACGACAATGAAGATGATCGTCGGTTTTTTATCTCCCAGCAGCGGTACAGCTGAAGTGTGTGGGTTTGACGTTTTAAAAAACCCAATAGCAGTTAAAGGTTCAGTTGGTTACCTCCCCGAAGGAGCGCCTGCATATCCAGACATGACGCCTTTGAGTTTTTTACGCTTTATTTCTGGCATAAGAGGTTTTAACGGCTCAGAAAGAGAGGATAGGGTTCACAATGCAGTACGAATCACACGAATAGAGGAAGTTGCTGAACAACCGATAGAGACGCTTTCAAAAGGCTACAAACGACGAGTAGGGCTCGCTCAAGCACTTCTTCATGACCCAAAAGTGTTAATTTTGGACGAACCCACAGATGGCCTTGACCCCAACCAGAAACAAGTTGTGAGAGATTTAATAATAGAAATGGCTTCCACAAAATGCATTGTAATTTCCACCCATATTTTGGAAGAAGTTGATGCGGTTTGTAGCAGGGCGATGATTATTGCGTCAGGAAAAGTGGTCGCTGACGGTTCTCCTTCTGAATTAAAATCTCAATCAGGGTCGGGAGATTTAGAAGAAGTATTCAGAAAAGTAACTTTAAATGCGTAACATTAAATTAATATTTTTAAGAGAATTTACCGCCTACTTTGCCACCCCATTAGCATATGTCTTTATTGTAATTTTTCTTATGTTGTCTGGGTTACTAACCTTTTTCATGGGCGGTTTTCTAGAACGAGATCAAGCAGACCTAGTGCCCTTTTTCGAATTCCATCCATGGTTATATTTATTTTTAGTTCCCGCTCTTTCGATGCGGTTGTGGGCTGAGGAACGTAAATTAGGAACAATAGAACTTTTCCTTACACTGCCGATTTCTATGACAGAGGCAGTGGCTGGAAAGTTTCTAGCCGCTTGGGGATTTAGCATAACCGCACTTTTTCTCACATTTCCTTTCTGGTTAACTGTTAACTATTTAGGTAACCCCGATAATGGCGTTGTTTTAGCATCATATATCGGAAGCGCATTAATGGTCGGTGCTTATTTGGCTATTGGTTCAATGATATCTGCGTTGACCAAAAATCAAGTGATCGCCTTCGTTATAACTACAGCCACATGTTTTGTTCTAACACTGGCAGGGTCGCCCATAATTTTAGACTTTTTCTCCGCTTGGGCTTCCGCAGACATTGTTCAAGCTGTTGGTAATTTTGGTTTTTTACCACATTTTCAATCAATTCAACGTGGTGTTATTGACTTTAGAGATGTTATTTTCTTTGGATCTATTATTGTGATCGCGTTAACTGCGAACGCTATAATTATTGACTGGCGCAAGGCGAGCTAGATGGCTAATCCAGATAATTTTAAAACGATACGATCTGATACAGGAAACTGGTTCGCCTCGACTAGTTTAATACTTCTTTTTATATTATTTCTTGCCGTAAATGTATTAAGTAGCGGCTGGTTGACGTCTGCACGCTTAGATCTAACCAAAGATAAACTTTATACATTATCAGCTTCGACTATCGAACTACTGAAGGACATTAAGGAACCAGTAACATTCCGATTATATCTATCTGGAGAGTTGGCACAGGCAGTCCCGCATTTAGGTATTTACGCAAACCGTGTAAGGGACCTACTTTTAGAGTACCAAAACATATCAAACGGAAAAGTGAAGCTTGAGATACTTGACCCAGCACCATTCTCAAGTATCGAAGACAGAGCTGTTTCCGCAGGGCTAAGAGGTATTCCAGCTGTAAGCGGCGGCGACAACATGTATTTTGGCCTGGTTGGAACGAATACAACCGATGATATAGAGAAAATACCATTCATCCAAATAGATAGAGAAGCTTTCCTCGAGTACGATCTATCCAAAATGCTTTATGCCCTTATTACGTCGAAACCAACAGTTGTTGGGATTCTAAGCACTCTTCCCACTGATGGAACTATGAAGGTCACCGCAACGGGGCGGCAGGAACCAGTAGCACCTTACGTCATACGAAATCAAATCGGTGAATTATTCGAAACACGTTTTTTGGGTAAAGAAATAGAGAAAGTACCTAGTGATATAAATGTCTTAATGATTGTTCATCCGAAAAATCAATCGGATCGTACTCTGTTTGCGGTAGATCAGTATCTACTGGCCGGAGGCAAAGCGATTATTTTTGTAGATCCTTTTGCAGAAGCGGAAGGCATGCAGGGACAAATGCTTGGTGCTACTATAGGTGGTAGTTCTCTTACAAAGATATTTAAAACTTGGGGTCTTGAGTATAGCTTAGAAACAGTAGTAGGTGATCGCCTCAGTGCAAGAAAAGTGCTTCCAGAGGCAGGTAATAGACCAATAGAATACTTGCCGTGGTTAGAACTCCGCGGCCCAAGTTTAAATCGCTCTTCCCCTATCACATCAGGAATAGATGTAATAGCATTAGCTAGTGCCGGCCATATAAGTCTTGCCAACCAGTCACCTTTAAAAATGACGCCACTCTTGGTATCTTCACCCGGCGCCGGCCTCATTGACGCTAAAAAAGTCCAAGGCTTTAGAAACCCAAAAAAATTACTTAGAGAATTTCAACCACAACAAAAACAATTTACTTTGGCCGGACGTATGACCGGTTCAGTTAAGACAGCTTTTCCTAAAGGTGTTCCTTCCCCTGGCAAAGACCGGGATGGTAAGCTCATAAAATTATCTGCCTGGGACCGGCCTATCTTACCTAATTCGAATGCTCCATTAGATATAATTGTTGTTGCAGACGCTGATATTTTAGCCGACAGGTTTTGGGTAATCATGAGGGACTTCGCGGGACAACGTGTTCCGGTTCCAACGGCAAATAATGGGGATTTTATTTTGAATTGTATCGAAGCCCTTGCAGGTTCGAGTTCACTTATGGAATTGCGAGGCCGCGGAAGTGCAAGTCGACCTTTCAAAGTACTACAGGATATACAAAAAAAGGCGTCGCAACAGTTTGAAGATAAAGAACGTGGTTTGAGACAGACATTATCTAAAACAGAAAAAAAACTACAACAATTGCGACGACGCAACCCTCAAAGTTCAGCAAAAGTTGTCTCAGAACGTGATCGACGGGAAATGGAAAAAATGCAACGCGAAATACTCGGTTTTAGATCTGAACTTCGAAAGGTGCGGCATTCACTAACACAAGACTATCAACGATTAGAAATGCAACTCTGGTTCTTAAATATTACTTTAGTGCCACTACTCTTAATTGTTTTTTCACTTGGCCTTTCAGTCATCCGAATCATTAAGCGCAAGAACCACTCATTTGAAACTGCAAGTGGTTAGGGGCTGACATGTTAACGAAACGTTTTGTATATGGTCTGACCTTCCTAACCGCTTTAGTATCGATTGCCGCTTGTTTGGTTCAGTATAATCGTTGGGCAGATACAATTCGCAAAGTTGATGAGGATCTAGTTTTCCCTCAACTTGCCGATAAACTGGAATCTGTAGCTAAAATCAAAATAGAAAGGTCTCTATCGGATGTGAGAGGCTCGTTCGTAATTCAACCCTATGGGAATATTTGGGGAATTCAGGAAAAAGGGGGATATCAAACGAGGAGTAGCGTAATTCGCGAAACGTTGATAGGCCTCTCTCAATTAACATACCAGGAAGTTAAAACGAAGGACCCTAGCCGACATTCAAAATTGAAACTTCGTGACATAAGTTTAAAACAATCTGAAGCGACCCAAGTGACACTCGAAGATGGCGAAGGCAGAGTCATAATCAGTGCATTATTCGGAAAAAGACTTCAAAATTTATCAGGGGGCACGCCTTCCGTTTATATGCGAAAAAAGGGTAATGCACAAAGTTGGCTGGCTAAGGGGGAGTTGGAAATCCGCAATGGACCATTGGATTGGTTATCAGTAATTTTAACGGCAATCCAACGAGAACGGATTAAAAATGTTCTGATCACTACATTTGATGGGAATGAACTAAAATTAATATACAATAAAGACTTTGAGAGATTCGAAATAAAAGATATCCCAGAAAACAGAGAAATTAGGTCTCAATTTCAACTTTTAAATGTCGGAATTATACCTGAAAACCTACTCCTTCAGGATGTTAGGCCGGCTAAACTTACGGTAGACCCTAGTTTAGGAGGCGCCCGGTGGGAGACAACGGATGGTCTGGTTATTTATCTTTCATTGGCTGCCGACATCAACAACAGTAAACTGTGGGCGTCCATCAGCACAAAAACAACTAGTAATGCTACAGACAAAGTGAAGAAAGAAGCTACAAATATAGATCAAAGAGCCAAGGGTTGGGAGTTTTTTCTTGGCGACGAGGTAATCAAAAAGCTTCAATCAACCCTCAATACTTTGACGAAAATCAAAACTAGTGATTAATTTTATGGATCGTACAAAAAGAGCTCTGCCCTGGATTTATTGGCCTATGAATTTAGGTTTCCTTTTTTCCATAAATGCTGTTCGTCCCTCGGTGTAATCAGCACTTACTTGGCACTGCCTTATGGTAGCCTCATGAGCAGACAGATCCCATTCACTCTCAGGCTTACCAGATTCTATTAATGATTCTTTCACTGCTTTAATTGATAATGGTGCGTTTTGGGCAATTCGAGCAATCATATCACTAACTGTGACTTCCAAATCTTGTTCCTTAACCACCCTATTAACAAGGCCCATTACTCGGGCTTCTTCAGCGTTAAACTGGCGGGCTGTATAAAAAATTTCCGCCGTAAAAGCAGGCCCCACTAGGCGTTCTAATTCTCTTATACCTTTGGCTTTATAACCTATCCCTAGTTTTGCAGCAGGGACCCCAAAAGTTGATTTATCTGAACAAATCCTAATATCGCACCCGATAGCAATAGCTAAACCGCCGCCAATACAATATCCATTTACTTGTGCGATCGTTGGTTTTGCAACCGCGTTGAGTGATGAATGAAAACCAGATACTGAGTTATCATAGGATAGCATTGCCTCCTTAGAAGCCCTCTCACTACCGAATTTTGAAATATCAGCCCCAGCTACAAAAGCCCTATTACCTGCTCCTTTTAAAACAATGGCTCGCACATTTTGGTCTTCGCCATACTGATCCAACAGCGCAGCCGAGTTATCCCACATCTCCTGAGACATTGCATTCATTCGATCTGGATTATTAAAAGTAATCCAAGCAATGTTGTTTACAATTTCACTTACTAAAGTGCTTTCTTCTCTAGAAGCAACCTCTTGAATAGTCATTGATTAAATCCTTATGAATAAAATAAACAAGTTTAAATGATATCTTCTTTTTCTAATTGAGAGATCTCTTCTTCACTCAGCCCAATTTCTTGGAGTATTTCTTTTGTATGTTCGCCATAATCAGGTGGAGGCTGCGTCATGCTACTGGGTGTGCGCGACATGCGAATTGGCTGCCCTACCAATTTTATATCTCCACGGGCATGCCCGTGTACAGTTTTAGCCATTTCTAAATGTTTAACTTGGGGATCTTCAAAAGCCTCATCGATGTTATAGATCGGACCGCTCGGCACACCATTTTTATTTAACAACTCCACCCAATACTCAGAAGTCTCTTCCTTGATAAAATTTTCGATTTCAAGGTTTAATGCATCTCTATTTAAAGAGCGGTTTTCGGCTTCAGCATAATCAGGATGGTCACGAAGGTCCATTCTCCCAACAAGGTCGCAAAATCGCTTCCATATGACCTGCCCAGCTACTCCAAGGTTGATGTAGCCATCTTTAGTTTTGAAAACTCCTGTAGGGATGCTAGTCGGATGATTATTTCCCGCCTGTTTGGGAACATCTCCATCTACCAACCATCTTGCTGCTTGAAAATCCAACATAAATAACTGTGCCTGTAATAAAGAAGTGTCGATCCATTGACCTTTTCCTGAATCCTCCCTCTCTAACAATGCGATCATAATTCCCTGTGCCGCAAATAACCCTGCGCATAGGTCTGCAATAGGAATACCCGCTCTTACTGGACCTTGACCTGGTAACCCTGTTATAGACATTACGCCACCCATGCCTTGGGCAATCTGATCAAAACCAGGTCGTTTGGAATAAGGTCCGTCTTGCCCGAAACCAGATATGCTTGCGTATACCAGTCGAGGGTTCTCTTTACTCAAGGCTTCATAATCAATCCCCAAGCGTTGCTTTACGTCGGGACGATAATTCTCGACTATTACATCGGCTGTCTTGACGAGACGTTTCAAAAGGCTAACACCTTTTTTGCTCTTTAAATTCAGCGTCATGGCTCGTTTATTACGATGTAGGTTCATAAAATCAGGTCCGTGCCGTGCACCACCCAAAGCATTACCAGCATCCATGGCTTCTGGGGGCTCAATTTT
>ENA-UOXV01005339-UOXV01005339.1-marine-metagenome-genome-assembly--contig:-NODE-5339-length-14159-cov-7.940372_pt1 | contig 14159 bp, 12 predicted proteins | sample MGYA00238165_ERZ766961 | MGnify/ENA primary metagenome ERZ766961 (study PRJEB28924, sample SAMN03173240) | marine metagenome | biome: Marine; feature: Water; material: Subsurface seawater | place: North... | reverse complement strand
TGTATGATCTAAATAATAAGCCACAAATTTTAGAAATTAATCCAAGACCTAGTGGGAGTGTAGTAATTTCTATTTGTGCTGGAGTGCCACTAATAAGGGATTTATTATTTTTATGCAAAGGAATTAAATTAAAAAATATAAAGATTCCATTTAACAAAAAATTAGCTTCCTATAAAAGTTTACATCAGATAGACTAGATGAAATCAGAGATTGTAATTTTAGAAAGAATAGATAAATCTGAATTAACTTTTTAAGTAAATTTGTAGAGATAAAATTTATTTTGGGATTATCAAGAAAAAAATATTTTTAAACACAAATTATTAAAAACAAAAAATATATTTTACACACCTCACTTGGCTGTTTCAACTATTGCACTCAGAAAAAAATTTCCCAGGAACTCTCATTTAAATTAATTATGTTTTTAAAAAAGGATAAAAATAATTAATTATTGCTGTATTTATTTTTACCATCTCGCGGGATTAATTAACTTCTCATCGTTTATATCAAAATTTGTAAATTTTATTTTCTTATTAGTTTCAACTCTTAAGATTTCTTCAAGTTGATTAATATTGTCAACACCTATTAATATTTTATCTACATATTTGTTATTTTGCACAAAATTTAAACACCCACTTAAATTTGAAACTTTATAAGTAGACATATGATTATTAAATTTTTCAAAATTTTTTTTCCATTTAAAAAATTTTCTGGGTAATTTTTCAGGATTGACTGTTAATAATCCTTGTAAAAAAATTGATCTTACGTGTATCTCTATTTTATTATTATTTAAAAATTGGAATAACTTACCTTTTTCAAGACGTCTATCAAAAACACTAAAAGGACATTGTAAAATATCAGGTTTGAAATTTTTACAAATTTTTTTTAAGTTTTTAAAATTATAAATAGAATAGCCAAATTTAATTATATATTTATCTTTTTTTAAATTTAAAAGAATATTATAAATTTTTAAGGATTTCTTATAATCTAACTTTTCAAAACCATCTAACATTAATATCATTTTATTTTTCTTAAAATTTTTTTTTTGGTTATTGAGTTCTAGTTTAAAGTCACTTTTTAACAAATCATTACACTTAAATTTTGTAATAATTTTGAAAGAATCTAAATTCTCATTTCCAAGAAGTCTATTTGAGTCTCCATAATATTTAGATGTATATAGAGTTTGAATTTTTTTTTTTTTAGAAAAGTTTAATACTTGTTTTAATTTTTTTATTCTATTAAAACGAAATTTATTCATAATACCATAAGGCATTCCAAACTGAGTGACACCGATTATAATTTTACTTTTATTCAAATTACCTTTTAAAATTTTGGTTATTTATCAATTTATATATCTAAAAAATTTTTATAAAAATCATATTCTGGAAATTCATTTAATATTACAAATTTTAAATCTATACCCTTAAATTTTGATTTGAATTTTTCTATATTTTTCTCTTTATCACTTATATTTTTTTTACTGTAAATAGTTGTTGAACCCACATTAAAAAACTTACATATAGTTTTCGCATGCTTAATTGCTAACCAGAGAGATTTATGATGCATATTTCTTATTTTTTTATAATATTCTCTATCTGCAACACTAGACGAGTAATGACAGCTAAAATTATTATGAAAAAAAAAACTAAAAGATATAAGATTATCTTTATGTGTCACTTTAATTAAAAAACCTTTATCATTTAATATCATTTCTTCATTTTGTTTCCATGATTGCTCTGATCTCGTTACTCTACCAGCTATCTTTATGTGAAAATTCATCATTTCTAAAATTTCATTTTTTTTATAATTTTTTTTATCTATGATTTCAAATTTTGTATTTTCATAATCTTTTTTAATTTCATTTCTAAGTGTGGATGAAAAATTATTTTTTATTTCATCAATACTTTTTGAAAGATCAATGTAAATTTCATTAATTACTTTTTCTATTTTTTCTATTTTTTTATTAATTAAATTTTGTTCCAACTTTATTTGAAACTTAAATAATTTTTCAGATTTAATTTTTTGAAAATAATTTTGTATTTTAAGGTAATCTATTTTTGAAATAAAATTTTTAGAAAAAATTTCAATGGGATGTCCATAAAAAGAATATTTCTTAGTTTTTTTATTAAGAGTTTTTGGAATATATATTTGATTAACATTATCTAAAAAAACAGACCGATTCAAAAAATCTGTATCATAGTAAAGCTCTTTATATTTTCTTTGAAATGCATCAAGTAAATAACTAAATTGTTTTTTTTCACATACATGTTTTGTTCTCAATAATTGATCAATTTCTATTTTTTTAAAACTCATTAATTTATTATATAATTTTTGATATATTTATTATTCAGCTAAGCTTAAAATATCAATAATAGATCCAATAATCTATAATTTAAAATTTTTTAACAAATCAGAGATTTTTTGTTTATTCAAGAACTGAGAATTTTCTCTCGAATTATATTCGGAGGAAAAATTTACTTTTTTTAATTTATGCCTCAACTTACTTGAATAATATTTTTTTTTTGGAATTAATACGTATCCATCTTTGATTTGATACACTTCATCAATTTCATTATTTGACATTAAAACTTCATCAATTTTTTCTCCAGGTCGCAGACCAATCTTTTTAAATTTACAATTTGGATAAATAAATTTAATTAGGTCTTTAATATACATGGACTTCATTTTTGGAATAAATATTTCCCCTTTATCCATTATCCTAAAGCTATCACATACAAATTTAGTAGCATCATTTAAATAAATAAAAAAACGTGTCATTCGTTCATCTGTTAAAGGGAATTCTTTTTTATTTTCTGATTTATATTTTAAAATTAACGGTATGACTGAACCTCTTGAGTTCAAAACATTTCCATACCTAACAATGCTAAATCTAGTAGAGTTTCCACCAGACAATACATTGGCGTCTAGAAATATTTTCTCAGCACATAATTTTGTAGCTCCATATAAATTGGTTGGATTTACAGCTTTGTCAGTGGATAAAGCTATGACTTTTTTTACATTATTATCAATAGCAGCACTAACTATGTTGCTTGATCCTGAAATATTAGTTTTAATAAATTCTAGTGGGTTGTATTCTGCAATTGGAACATGCTTTAGTGCTGCAGCATGTACTATAAAATCAACATTTCTAAAAGCAAATTTTATTCTATCAAGATCTCTTATATCACCAATTAAAAATCTCAAATTATCAAATTTTTTTAGCTTCATTTCCATATTGTACTGTTTCAATTCATCTCTTGAAAAAATAATAATTTTTTTACATCTATAGTTTTTTAATAAATATGAAACAAATTCAGTTCCAAATGATCCAGTTCCACCAGTAATTAATATATTCTTATTGTTAAACATATGAAATTATTTATAGCACAAAATATTATTATTAAACCTTTTTTTTTAAAATTAATTTAGATAATCAATTAAAACTTTTTTTCACAATAATTTATTTAATTTGATTTATTAGACTCGATAAACCATGATTTAAACTACCTTCATACTTACAGACATGATTACAAAATTTTTTTATCCTTCTTTGTGTTAACTCATCAAGCCACCAATGGTTTATATTATTAATATTAAGTTTTATAAAATCTGCAGCTTTTTTTGGATCAAAAAAAATTACATTACATTTAATAAGATCTTCAAAAATTTTTTTATACTCCTTTTTAACATCAAAAAATATTTTATTTGTTACTAAAATTACTGGTAAATTTAGAGCTAATAATTCTAAAAAGCCTGTAGAATTTGTTGTTTCAATGTTAAGTTTGTATTCACTTGAAAACTCAAAACCTCTTTTTTTTAAATCAGTTTGGATAAAATTTAATTTTTTAAAATTTTTTTTTATTTCATTAGTCGTATATTCATTTGCATCTGTATTATACTTTAAAGTAATCTCATTTTGTGAATTTTTATTTAAACTATGTAACAATTTTATTAAGTCGTCTCTATATATGTTTGTCTCATCTATTTGTTTTGGTAAGGGCATAAGCTTCCATGGCTTCAAAGGAAATTCAGTATAAGAAAGCAAAATATCTTTTTTAATATTTTTTCTGACTGTTTTAGCTATGGTAGTTGGGCAAAATAAACTTTTATAATTTCCCTTTGTTAATTTTCCCCAATTAAAATAACTGTTACAAATTTTATGTTCATAATAATTAAGACATAAATTACTCAATCCTTGATGGCCATGCTGTAAAATATGAAATTTTGCACCATCTTGTTTTTTATTAATCGTATATATTTTAAAAACATCATTAAAATAATGCTCAAATGAAGTAAAAATTACTTTTGGTTTTTTGGGCCAATTTAAATAAAAGATGTTTTTTTGAATAAATTCATAGTTTTCTAGGAAATTTCTAGGAAATATTTCTGACAAGGTGTCGTAAATAAATTTTTCAAATTTAGTTTTTGTCTTTATTGATTGAAATAAATTTCTTTTACTTGAAATTTCACCACCTCTTTTAAAATTGATATTATTATAAACTCTTAAATTTTTGTTTAATAATAAATTTAATTTTAACTTCAAAAATTTTGGTAATGCTAGATTTGTTAAAAAATATTTATTATTATTTTTTGGAGATAATAATCTTTGAAGTTTTAATTTTTTTATATTGTCAAAATCTTTATATTTTTTTTTATTTTTACTAATTTTTTTTTCATAAAATTTAAAATTTTGAGCTTTTATAATTTTAGAAAATAGCCAGTCATCATATTCATCTGTTTTCATTTGAGTGAAAAAACTTTTGGAGTCATCTTTTAAGAAATAATTTTTTTTAAATGAAAATATTTCTATAGGAAGTAAATTATATTTTGTTTTAAATTTTTTTATTAGTTTCCATTTACTGTAAGTAGTGGATATGAAAAGTACCAATGAATAAAATATTAAAATTTCCCAATCATTTTCTTTGTATTTTTTTTTATGTATTTTATTAAGTATTGGAGTTAAATTTTTTAATACACTTGCATAAATTTTTTTTATATATTCATAATCTTTTATTTTACTGTTTAAGGTTTCATCATATTTCAGAACTTTATAATCTTTAATTTTTTTTTTTTTATTAAGCAATAACCATTGACCAATAAATACTTTTTTTTTATTATTTGGTATTTTGTTAGCTTTTGAGAAAATTAATGTTTCTGCCATTTTTAATTATTTTTTTTTTTATCTATATTTAAGAAAAAATTATTTATTAAATTAGAAATTTTTTCGATTTGTCTAAATTTTAGACCTGGAAAAACTGGTATGGATATAGCATTTTCTGCATGTTTTTCAGATATTTTAAAGTCTCCTTTTTTGAAACCCAGATTTCTATAATATGGATGTAAATGAACAGGTATATAATGGAGATTTACACCAATTTTATTTTTTTTTAAATGATTGAATAATTTTTCATGATATTTCTGATATTTATCTTTAGTTTTGATTACATATAAGTGAAAACTTGAAAAAAAATTTTTTTTAATTTTTGGAATATGTAAATATTTCTCATTTAAAAATTTACTATAAATCTTAGCAATATTATTTCTTTCATTAACAAAAATTTTTAATTTTTTTAACTGACTTAAACCTATTGAAGCCGAAACATCAGTCATTCTATAATTTAATCCTAAAAGTTGCTGCTCATAGTACCAGCTTTTATTTTGTTTAAATTTAAATTTTTTTTTTTCTTTAGTTATTCCATGATTTAAAAATAATTTTAATTTTTCATAAATTATTTTTTTATTTGTTGTCGCACAACCACCTTCAAAAGTAGTTATAATTTTTACTGGATGAAAACTAAAAATGCTAATATCTGACCATTTACAACTTCCAACTTTTTCGTTCTTGTATTTAGCACCTAGAGAGTGTGATGCATCTTCGATTATTTTGAAATTATATTTTTTTGACAATTTATATATTTTCTGTTGTTCTGTAGGCAAACCTGAAAAATGTACTGGAACTAATATTTTAGGTAATTTATTTTTTTTTTTTGCTTTAAGAAGTTTTTTTTCAAGTAAGTTAATATCTATATTACCAGTAAGATAATCAATATCTACGAAATCAACTTTTCCTCCAATATATAAGGCACAATTTGATGATGCAACAAATGTATTTGGACTAGTCCATAATATATCATCTTTTTGAAAACCTAAAGCAAGGCATGAAATATGAAGAGCACTTGTAGCACTATTAGTTGTGGCTGCATATTTAGCATTAACCTTAATTGCTATTTTTTTTTCAAATTTAATTACTTTTGGACCTTGAGTTAAAAAAGGAGATTTTAGAGTTTTTATAACTTCGTTTATGTCTCTTTTATCAATTTTTTGTGTGCTATATGGAATCATATTTTAGTTTTTTAATTTATTACGTTGTTTTTAGTAATTTATCTAAATGATCATTAATATAATCAAATGTTAACATGCTACTGTTAATATTTATTAATCTTGTATTGTCACATCTAGCAAAGTATTCATCTATTTTCATTTTCAGGATATTTGATACTCTTTCCTCAAATTCTTCATAAGATGGTTTTTTCATGAAACAAATTCCTTTTTGTGGAAAGTCATAAAATTCAAAATCTGTAAAATTACAGGCTAAAATCTTTCCTTGTAGAGCTAGTTTATCACGTAACATGGTAGAGATACTACCGACTACTAAATTAGATCTATGGATAGCTTGATAAGATGTAAAATTTTTTTTATCTACCTGCATAGCGTTTTTTAAAAGATAATCATATTCATTAATTGATAAATATTTTTTATAAAAATTCATTTCTTGAGTTTGATACCCCCCAACTTCTCTTTTTGTAATGAATAAAAATTTTAGTTTGTGTTTTATGCAATATTTTATTATTAACTTTGGTAATATTGAAAATTTTTCATTTATTCCTTCTTGAGACCAAAGAGCATCAAGTGCAGTATTAGCTTCTGATAAAATAGATATATCATAATAATTTTTTTCAATAGAGATTTTATTTTTCTTAAAATATTCAAGGTAATTTGAAAGTCTCAATGATCCATGTTTGTAAAATTTGGTAACATTTATATTTAATCTCCTGCAGTCTTTTTCTTCTTCATCACCAAAACAATAATAGTTTGGGACTAAAAATTGATCATTTGGATTAAATTTTGTAAGATTTCTTGAAAATAACAGGTCATTTTTTTTAAAATCATATCTAGCAGCATTTTGTACTGCTATAAAATTTATATTATCATTAATTAAGATTTTTGCTATTTTATGAAATCTATAACAATTATCAACTGTAGTTAGAACAACTTTTGTGTTAGTCGTTTTTATTACAGCTATAAAATAAGAAATAAATATATTTCTATTAATATATTTAATCATGTAAAAAATTATTTTTAATGAAATAAAAATTTCAGTCATCTGTTCATACCTGGTTTTTAAAACAAAATATTTTTTATTTTTTAAAACATTTTCAAAGTCTTTAATTGAGGTATTATCAAAAATAAGTAAATTATTTTTTTTAGGATCAGAGAAAAAAAATTTTACTTTTCTTATCAAATTTAATAATTTGATTAATTTCAATATATCATCCTAATCATTAAACTTATCAAAATTTAAACTTTTTTTAATTCTCATAAACTTTTTTTGGTATTTTTTTTAATTTAGAAATTTTTGATAATGATAAAGAATTTTTTCCAAATACTTTTGGATAACTTTTATTTGTTTTTAAATTTTTAGTTTTAGCATCCAATAAACAGACTGTAAAACCCAGTCTATTTTTTTTAGTTTTATTTTTATTTGAACCATGAACTGTATAATTAGAAAATAATACCGCTTCTCCAGGGCGTAATTCTAGAAAGACTACTTTATTATTTTTTTTTAATTTTTTTTCAACTAATGAACTTAAATTGTTTCCATAATTTAAAATTCCATATTTGTGAGAACCCTCAATAACTTTCAGACATCCATTTTTTTTTGTTGCTCCGTTTAAAGACATCCATAACGTAAAAAATGGTTTTTTACTCATTTTCCATTTATTGCTTACATCTTGATGAAACGGTAATATTGATGAATTAATGTGACTTTTATTCAGAATCATAGATCTCATGGATGATACTTGAGAACCAATATATTTTTCTGAAAATTTTTTTAAAATTTTTAATTTGATACAATTTAAAAATTCTGGAACATACTCTAAATCTTTTATTTTTTTATATCGATTAGAAGGACCAGAAAATTTTTCATTATGAATGTCTTCATGTTTAATATTATAATAATTACCTTTGGGATCATCTAATTTGAAAAACATTCCAGGATAAGTTCTCTTACCCATCATTAAATCATTTGTTACCTTAATCAATATTTTGATATAATTATCTGATACTATTTTTCCAAGTTTTACATATCCATTTTGATCGTAAAAAGAAAATAATTTATTCAATTCAGCATGATTAGAAAAAGATATATCGAATTTTTTGTTGATCATATATGGATCTTATATTAAGAATTTAATAAATTATACAGAAAATAATAAACTTAATCATAAAATTGCAATTTTTGTAAAAGAGAGTGAACAATGTTATACGGAGATTATTTTAAAAAAAATGAAATCAATCAAGAAATTTTAAATAAAAAAATTAATTGGTTTTATGACATTAAATCCATCCATTACCAAAAAAAAAATAATTATAAAGTGGAGTCTTTAAAGCATGCAAAAATATTAAAGAAGAACTATTTTGCCCTTAAAAAAATTAAATCAAAAATAAAATTAAAGGAAAAGTTAATAACCATAAAAAAACTAGATACTTTAAAATTTTCTAAGAAAGATAGAAAATTTAAACTAGCCTATTTAAAACTTTTTAAATTTCTTAAAGAAAGAGGAATAGAAGACTATGTAAAACATTTTTGTATTCATGGAAGTATAGCTTCTGATGACTATGTAAAGGGTTGGAGTGATTTTGATACTTTTGTTGTTTTAAAAGACTCTACGATGTTAAATCTGGATTCTATAATAAAATTAAGAAATATTTTAAAAATTTTTTATAGCAAACTATTAAAGGTTTCCTATTTCCAACATCATGGTTTAATCATATTTACTGAATTAGATCTTAATAATTATTTAAAGGGATACCTTCCAAAAGAAGCTCTTGAAAAAAGTTTTAGTATATTTGGTGCAGAAAAAATAATAATAAAAAAAAATTATTCAAAAACCAATCTTTCACTCAAAAGTCTCAAGGAAAGGAAAAAGTACTTGTTAGAGGGAATTAAATCAAGCTCTTATAATCACCATGCGTTTAAAGGTCAAAAATTAAATATACCAATTAAAAGTGGTAAAAATGAAATGTACCAATTATTTTGCCATATTGGATTTATGCTAAATATACCAATCCTTTACTTTGATGCCACAAAGCGAAGTATTCATAAGAAAAAATCATTTGAAAAATTTTATTCAGAAGTAAAAGATAAGGAAATTACAGACTTCATTAAAAAAACTGAGGGAATTAGAAAAAATTGGCATAAACATAAATTTGAAAATAGAAAAATTCCAAAGTGGGTTGTTGATCAAATTGGCAAGAATTATATGAATGAATCAAAAATAATAATTCAAAAAATTATTAGATTAATTAAAAATTATTAATACAATCAAAGATACCAACCAAATCTATATAATCCGCCTTTAAATTTATTTTTTTTTAAATTAATGTAATCAGAATTCAAAAAATTAATTTTTTTTAATAAGTATTTTTTAAAACTTTTTGAAAAAAAATTATTTAAATCACTATTAGAACAAATTAATTTATTATCAAATGAATCAAAAATTTTACTTGATAAGTTTAATTTTTGTGATGCATAAAAAAAATATAGCATAAAAAACAGTTTTGGAATTTTTATTTTATGCAATTTTTTATATTCAAGATTGTCTTTATAAATAAACACGAGGTTATTTGTGAATTTTAATGTGTGACTAATTAATCTAATATTTGGGAATTTTTTTTCTAAATAAACATATGAATAGTTAGAAAATTGAAAGTCAAAATTTTTTATATCTTTAACTAGTAATGTATATTTTCTATTTTTTAATTTATTTAGATTATAATCTGTCCTGATTTTATAATATCTACTTTCGATATTTCTAAATTTTTTATATTGATTTTTATTTAATTGAATTTTAAAAAATGTTTTGTAGCTAAAAAAGAGAGATTTTATTTTTCTAAATTCTATATTATTTATCTTATTATCTTTTTTATCTAAAAATATTCTAGAATAATAATACCTTTCGACAAACGAGGTTATGTTTCTATTTTTCTTGTCATCATTGCTTAGTATTGTTGAGATTTTTTTTTTTTTAAGAATTGAATAAACTTTTAACTGTTCAAATAAAAAAATATTTTTTTTATCTAATTTGTTTAAATAAATAATGTTTCCATCGTCTATTAATTTTTTAATATACAGAGGAAAATTTATTTTTAGAGGTTTTTTTTCATAAATTAAGATTAAATCTAAATCTGAAATTGTATCTTTAAAACTTCCATACATCCAAATATCATATACAAATCTATTTTGATTAATTACCTCTCTTAGATCTTGGATGATTCTTAATTTTAATATTTTTATTTTTTCCAAAATTATTTTTTATTTTGTAGTTCAATAAGACTTTTTTTTATTGATGATTTAAGATATCTAAATTTTTGTTTACTCATCCAAACATGAAATGGAAATGAAATCATATTGTTGTAAAATTTTTCGGTATTTGGACATTTAGCTTTACCAAATCCATTTTTCTTAAAAAGATCATACTTGTATAATGGATAATACTGAATGACACATTTAATCTTATATTTCTCATATAATAGTTGAATTAAATCATCTCTAGTAATATTTTTTTTTGGTTGAAAATAAGCACTTAACAAATGATAAACATGCCTCTTTTTTTCTTTTGGATTAAAGAAATCAAGTTCTTTAAAATTTGACAGAAACTTAACAATATTATTTGCTCTTTTAATCCTTATATTGTTCATCTTATCCAATTTTTTTAACATTAGTATGCCAGCACCACATTGAACTTCTGTTAAAGTAAATTTAAAAGGCCATTGGCCTCTAATATCAGAGTCAACATTTCCCATAGCTGGTTTCCAATATTCTTTTCTTTTAAAGTTAAATGATGAATGACCATTGTGTCTTAGACCAGGAACTTTTTTTGCATCCTTTATACTCTTCACATATAACATTCCACCTTCCCCTAAAGTTGTTATATTTTTTTGAGCATGAAACGAGTAGCAAGAAAAATCTGCCAAAGTTCCAATTTTTTTATTATTTACTTCAGCTCCTAAAGCTTGTGCACAGTCTTCAATAACCTTAATTTTTCGTTTTTTACAAAAACCTAAAATATTTTTAAAATCAACTGCATAACCATACAAATGAACAATAATTACAGCCTTAGTTTTTTTAGTTACTTTTTTTTTAAAATCATTTAGATCAATTGTTCTTGATTTAAAATCAATATCTGCCCAAATTAATTTTGCCTTGTTTCTTGCAAAAGGTATTGCTGAAGCACAGTAAGTGTGTGCAGGTAAAATAATTTCATCATTTTTTTTTATTTGAAGTAATGCTGCAATAATTTCTAATGCTGATGCTGCAGAACTAACTGCAAAGGTATTTTTTTTTTTTATATATTTAGAAAAATCACTTTCAAATTTTTTTAAATATTTTCCCTGTGTCAATGGGTCTGCTTTTTTTATTATATTAGTTAAATATTTAACATCTTTATTTGTAAATTCGTGTGGTCTTCCACTCCAGTCAATTTTCATTTTTTCTCCTGTTTCAAAATCGAGTCAATTATATACGCTTCTTCTTTGTCATTTATTTCTAATGATCTATTTTTAGGCATACTATAAAATGAATGTTTTGTGTTATTAAAAGTTTTTTTTATTTTAATCAGTTTTCTATTTGAAATATAAATAGCTCCATTTATAAAATAAGTCTCAATATCAAAATCTTGTCTTCTATAAAATTTCTTAGATTTATTTAATACAAATCTCCATTTATCCTCTTTTTTAATTATGGACTCATAGGGATGCTCAAGAGACTCAGATATGCTAAACAAACTCATTGATTTATTTTTTTTAATTATCTTAATCGAATTATTAATATCTTTATAGTTTCTAAGTGGCGAGGTTGGCTGCAATACCACCATATAATCATAATATATATTTTTTTTATCTAGCCATAAATGAAAATCAAATAAAGTATCTGTAAGTGAAGTTTTACTTTGAGATAATTTTTTGGGCCTTATATAATCTGAAATAATATTGAATTTTTTTGAAATTTTTTTTATTTTCAAACTATCTGTTAAAACAAAGTTTAGTTTTATATTTGATTTAGTTGCTGCATGAAATGTGTGTTCGATTAATGGTTTATTTCCTACTTTAAAAATATTTTTATTTTTTATTCCTTTTGATCCAGCTCTAGCTGGTATTACACTTATGAATTTCATTTAAAAAATTTGAACATAACTCTTTTACTTTATTGATAACAATTAACAATTTTAAAAATTCACTTATGAACTTTTTTTAAAAACTTAAGATTCATCTTTAAATCTTTTTGATATCTAGACCAACCATCTTTGTCAACTTTAGCACCTCTGGCCTTGTAACTAATCACCAATCCAACTCTATCAAGATTTGATATATTTTTGTTACTCCCGTGAGCAACCTCGCAATGATGAATTATGCAGTCACCTGGACTCAAGTTGGGAAAAAACTTTTTATATTTCATTTTTCTAACAATTTTATCAGGTATTTTTTGGGAACTTCCTGCCTGAAAAGACAACTCATGTTTCAAAATTCCATCTTTGTGAGATTTTTTAAAATAAAACACACCTCCATTATTTTTATTTGAGACTGTGCAAGCAAGCCAAACATTAAGGGCTTTTTTATTTTTAATGTTCCAATAATAATTGTCTTGATGAATAGGAGATTTTTTTCCAGTTTTCTTTGGTTTTAAAAAAAACTCCATATTTCTAACCAAGGGTTTTTTTTCAAAAATATTCTCTATTATTTTAATTAATTTTTTATTTTTGCTAAATTTTTCTAAAATTTTAGAGTGTACAAATTTATTTATATCATGAATGGTATTGATTTTTTTATCTTTAGTAAGATGAAGATTGGGATTTTTTATATTTAAAAATTTATTTTTGATGTTATTAATTTCATCTAAGATTTTATTAACTTCAGAACTATTTAATATCTTATTTACTTTAACATAACCATTTTCTTCAAAATTTTTTTTAATTAAATTCAGTTTCATCATAAATTATACTATAACTAGTTTAAGATTAACTTAAAACTCATTAGTTTAATTTTTAAACAAATATACTTAAATTTAATTTATAATCTCTAAATATTCTAAAAGTAATTTTACTTCCAATATTTGAATTTTTTTAACATTTGTTTTTCTTCCTTATGAAATCTTTTAACACCATCTCCAATAACAAAAGGTGATTTTTTAAGTATATTTGAAAGATTTTTCATACCATCTCCAGACAATGAAGCAGACTGGTCTGTTCCCCACATGCTTCTGTCCAGTGTGATGTGTCTTTCAATATATCTTGCACCAAGCATGTAAGCTATTACTGATGGTGACACTGAACTTTCGTGTCCACTATACCCAACCTCACATTTAAATCTTTTTTTAAGAGTAAGTATCATTTTTAAATTAAGATTTTCAACTGGGCATGGATATGTTGAGACACAATGCATTAGCGCATATTTACATTTTTTTTTTTTAAAAATTTTAATAGCATTTCCAATATCTTTTAGAGTGCTCATACCAGTTGAAATAAGAGTAAATTTTTTTTCATCTGCAACTTTATTAAGCAAATCTAAATTGGTAAGCATTGCAGACGCAATTTTATTGTATTTTAAATTATATTTTTTTAAAAATTCCTGGCTAGGAATGTCCCAAGCTGAAGCAAACCAAATTATTTTTTTTTTCTTACAAAATTTATCAATTTCTTTAAATTCTTTATGACCAAATTCAATTTTTTTTTTGTAAGCTAAATACGTCATCTCACCCCAGGGAGTTTGTCTCAGTTTACTTTTTTGATCTTCTGGTGTTGAAATATCTGGCTCTCTTTTTTGAAATTTCACAGCATCAAATCCAGAATTAGATGCTAACTCGATAAGTTTTTTAGCTAATT
>ENA-UOXV01005330-UOXV01005330.1-marine-metagenome-genome-assembly--contig:-NODE-5330-length-14190-cov-6.649876_pt1 | contig 14190 bp, 20 predicted proteins | sample MGYA00238165_ERZ766961 | MGnify/ENA primary metagenome ERZ766961 (study PRJEB28924, sample SAMN03173240) | marine metagenome | biome: Marine; feature: Water; material: Subsurface seawater | place: North... | reverse complement strand
GGGGGGGGGGGGGGGGGGGGGGGGGGGGGGGGGGGGGGTGCTGGAGGATACGTGGTCGCCAGAAAGTGCCAACTGGTCAAATAAAAAACAAAGCTGTTCAGATGGCTGCCGTCGGTGCGAGGCGAATCGCCTATGGAGAGCACCCTAGTCAGTTCTTTCGCATTTCGGTTCCCACATCGCATCCTGAGTCGGGGGCACCCGTCGCTGTTTTGGTAGTCCCAGCTCCAGGACCAGACCCTCCTTCGACCGGCTTTCGCGCAGCTTTTTAATCCCGACCGAGCGCGCCAGGTGCATGGTGGCTACTGGAAGCAGAAGTGGACTGTAGACAACACGCCGCTTCCGTCAATTGTTCCATCTCTTCTCGAGGCCGGAATGGCTGTCGCCGAAGTTGAGTACCGTCGACGAGACGACGATGGTGGGGGTTTTCCAGGAACGAACGAAGACGTCAAGGTGAGCAGCGCCCCCGGCCATCCAAAGCTGGTGCGACGCCAAAAGATGGTGCGGGGCTGCCACCATTACTGCCAGACCCGGGCGTTTCAAATGTCGCTGAAACTCGAGCTGCTCAGGCAGCCGTTAATGCCCTCGCGCGGGCACGCGACGAGGAGGGTCTCGTGCTCGACCTCGACGAGGTGGTGCTCCTCGGGCACTCGGCAGGCGGCACACTTGCCCTGTGGCTGGCGTCGCAGCCACTTGACGTGCGAGTCCGCCTGATAGTCGCGGTGGCGCCCGTTGCAGATCTGGTGAAGGGGTTTCTTCCCGCCGAAACCCCATGGCATCTCGCTCCACCACTACCCTACCCCTTCCCGGTGTCTCAACCCCACGCCCGATTCAGGTACGAGCGCCGGCTGAGTGATGAAGGCGACGCGGTAGAGCTTTACATGAAGTGCACTCCCGCGGATCCTGGCGGCGCGGAGCGTTACCGCGCGGCGTCTCCGGCAGCGCAGCTTCCCGTCCAGGTGCCGCTGCTGCTCGCAATCGGCGACAAGGACGCAGATGTACCGCCTGACATGGTGCTCGAGTTTCACGCGAGCTGCGCCGCCGCGCGCACGGGCCTGGGCCTCACGGTGGGCACGCTGGACCAGGCTGAGCGCCCCGCAGCACGTTTCTGTTACCCGTAAGTGTCACGTTTCTGTTACCCGGAGGAGGAAACTGACGTGGGATGGGGTGCACGCAGCCCGGCCCACCAGCGCTCTCGCTGCTCGAGGTTCCAGGAGCGGACCACTACACAATTCTGACGGGAAGTGATCCTGCGTGGAAGGCTGTGCTCGATGCTGTACTGAGCGCGAGGAGCGCTCTGGCACGTGAGCCGCAGTGAAACGCGATTTTTGCCAGTGCATTCTGACCCTGGAGCGACACGCACGCCCCTCTGTCTGGATACGACTAGTCACTCAATCACTCAGTATCGTTCGCTACCGCCGTGACACTTGCTTGTGGAGCGTGAGATGTTCACATGCGCGGACTGTCCACATGCACGGACTCATCGTCACCATCTTCATCTTCGTCGTACGTGAAGCCCACACCTTGCTGCGGAAGAGTGGGTCATGTGAGCTACGCGGACACACACGGGTTGACATCGCTCACACGGCTGCAGTGAGAACTCGGATAGAGGTGCAGGGTCATTCCTGCTCCAGCTGATGCCGCTGTTGAAACTCGTTTTTCACTGTTCGGTGCGCCTCGTTCCAGAGCTGATCCCGCCGTGCCACCTGCACGCCCCGGGATGCAGGGTGAGATCGGACCGATCCTGACGGGTGCTGCGGGCAGGCACCTCGTCTCTGTAGGTCCCTTTGTAGATATCATTTTGGATCCCTTCCCGCCTCAAAAACATGTGGGACACGAGCAACGGGAGCCCCGCGGCGCCGCACGCCCACAGGAGCGCCTGCACACGACGCGCGCGTAAGATGCTGTGCGTCCACTTCAACTCCGTTGCACGGGGCGCCGCGCCTCCGTCTGCAGCCGACTCGCCTCAGGCAGGGGCTCGCACCGTGAGGGTCGTGGAGTCCATCTCCCTCCCAGGCTGCCCTCCCTCGTTCTGGAGCAGAAGAAGGATGTGCACCGGGGAGAGCAGGCAGAACACCAGAACCTGTCTCGGTGCACCCGGTCATTGAGCACTGTCCACGCTACCGTGGCCACGGGGCATCAGAAAGCAAGACACAGCGTGAGCCGGCATCGGACGCGTCTCGCAACTGTGGGCGGGGCGCGACGGACCTGCCAATCAGCCGGTTCCCACTTATCCTCGGGCACCCAGTCACCGCAATCATTCGGAAAACTGTACGATCGCTTCACGAGAAGGAGTTTTATCCAGACATATCCGGCCAGCGCCGCGACTACAAGACCCTCGGTTCTCAACGTTCGCCCGGCGATGTCAAACGTGCGGAAGTCCTTTAGCTCTGCGATACAAACGATCGTAAGTCCTGGCAGGCGCAATATCGTCGCTTTTCACGAGTGCTAGGATGCGACAGCACGCGCTGTAGGCTTCGGGCGGCTTGCGAAAACAGCCCGTCTTTCTCCTATGCGGCTGACTGTGTACCTGGAATGTCCGGCACGAATTCCCCATCGCAGAACCATTTCAAAACCAGGAAGGCCTGCATTAGGGCATAGAAATCACGTTAAGGGAATCACAGCATGGCAGCCAGACATCCGGAGTGTAGATGGCGCGTGCGCTTCGCTTGAGCTTGGTGGGGCTCCGCACCAACGGGTAGAGTGGTAGGAAATAGGCAGGGAAGGGAAGGTGCAGCCCGTATTTCGGCATCCCTACGCAATTTTCTGAATGGATGAGCCGAAGCTAGCGATTTGTGCTCTACGTTGCTCCCGTGTCGCGCCGCCGAGGAGAGAGCGCCTGAGATCCCGCAACGTGTTGGAGGTTCGTAGGAATTTTTGAAAGAAAAGAAATATTGTTCTCAAAATTCATTTTCGGGGTTTTCACTTTTTAAAAGAGGCTCAAAGGGCCAGCAGTTGCAAAGTCTGTCGGTCTGTCGGGCCTCGGGGCCGTGTGCTCACAGCGATTACATGCCAGCGTTGCAGAAATAGTCACGCACCGCGGCGTGATAGTCAAGCACCGCGGTGTGAGTTGCGGCAAACAAACGGACGAGCTCTGTGGCTATGGACAAGTTCGACTTTACGTCCCACGATGTCGAGGCGGACCGGCAGGAGTGGCTCGGGGTGTGGAAGCAGACAGTTGAGCGTCACTCGGGTGGCGCGGAAATTCCCAGCTTCCTTTCATTCTTCAATGAAGAAGAGATCCGCATCGTGCATGACCTAGGTCGACGGCTTCATCTGGTTCCTGGTCATTCTCTGTACTACGAGGGCCAGGTAGCAAATTCCTTCGGACTGGTCCTTGACGGGCTGCTGGAGGCGTCGGTCCAGGATGACAATGGGGAACCCCAAATCGTCGGGCGTATCCGGGCGGCGGATACGTTTGGGGAGATGCCCCTCATTGTTGACGGCTCTATCGGCGGGGGTAAGCGCGAGGCGACGCTGACCTCAGTCGAGAAGAGCACGCTCGTAGTCATTTCCTACACGAAGTTTGCCCAGATGTTCGAGAGCCTCTCGCCGGCGCGAAAAAAAGCGCTCCGCACGGAATTGACAAAAATGGTCTGCATGCTCCCCATAATGATCGCTCAGCCTCCCCGTTCTCTTCCCAGACTTGACCGCGGGGAACTTCCCCAGCACCAGTCTGTGCGGCCCTCTGAACCCCTGCCTCACCCTGCCTCAGGCGGCCAAGCTGGTGTTCCCGATGCTTGGGAAACCGGAATCATCGCGATTTGGCCTACCGCCGAAAAAGAGGGGCTACAGCAAGGCTAAGGATGACGACGGGATGTCTGTGGGGGAGACGCTCCAGACTGGGATCGGCAAGGTGGTTCTCGACACGTCTCCAGTCACGCTGCTCGGCATGGGGACGCTCCTCGAATGCGTGCACCGAATGAAACGCAACGACTTTGCGGTGCAGAACCGTGCACAGCAGATTGTTGGCGACGAGGTGCAGGTGCCGCACACGGCGGTGTTTGAGGACGGGGAGTTGAAGGCGTGGTACTGGGGCACCTGCACGGCCCTGAAGCGCAAGAGCAAGGAGAAGCTGCAGATCTGGCACCTGATCGACGAGTTCTCCAAGGGTGCTCGGCCAGGGCAGCATGGTCAGAACGACCTGGTCGCAACGCTGATCTGCACGCGCCCGGGGAAAAAGCTCGGGTCCGAGTTCGTGCAGACGCGCTTCCTCGACCGCCGCCGCCTGCAGATGGTCGTCTCGGGCGCGGGAACGAACCGCCTCACCGGAGTGGTGCAGAAGTACACGCGGCAGAACCCGTACCGCACGGGCGCTCGCGAGGAGGATGAGCGCGAGTACGTAGTGGCATGCACGTGGGCGAATCACTCGTATACCACAGACTGGGTGCCGGAGCAGAGCATGGAGTGCTTTGCGCAGGGCCACCGCCCGGCGTATCTGCAGGGCGGGCGCCGGATCCGCTCGCGCATGGTGATGAAATTCCTCTCGTTCGTCCCGGGCACCATCTCGCAGATCGGCGACCACATGACGGTGTCGAGCCCGCTCAAGCAGCGGACCCTGGAGCAAATGATGACTCCGATGCTTGGGACCAAGGACCGCAACCGCTTCAAGGACGACGACGAACACGAATCGCTCGAGGGGAAAATCGTCGGGCGCGACATCCGTGAGGTGACCAAGTTCGCTTGTCAGCAAATCTCTGCGACCGTTGTACAGATCGCCAACGAGGTTGAGAGTGCGAGACGGAAAGCGGAGGAGGACGCACGCAACCATGAATCCACGCACGACTGCGAGTTCCGGAATCTTGAGACGATGTGCTGCTACTTCAAGGTTCGCAAGTCAGGTGGGCCGCCTTTGCTAATGCACTGCTCAGTCGCAATGACGCATCCGGCTGTCAAGAAGCCAATCTCGCAGAGGGCAAAGGATGAAATCGTGCAGCCGCAGCAGTCGACTTTTGCATACTACGCCTCATGGGGCTCCGGGCAGAGCATGCTGAGCGCGATTGGAGACCGTGCCACAACTATGGACTTCACTGAGTTCCTCCGCATGCTCGCGGAGGTGGAACTCTTGTACACTCACATTTCGGTGACCGAGGCGTCGCGTGTCTTCAAGCGCGTTTGCGCTGTAGGGAACGCCGAGGATGGGCAGCTTAGCTTCAGCAACTATCTGCAAACGATGCGCTTGGTTGGTCACCTCCTGAGTCTACCTGTTCCCCAGCATGAACAAGATGACATTGTACGCTCCGACGCGGGCTCAGCAGCTGGAAATGACGCGGTGGGAGTTTTCAAAAAGGTCTCCTCCAGTGCATCACAAACCTCGAAGGTCTCGAAGACGCGTTCATCCGCGATGCAGGCTACATCAATGGCAGCACAGCGGCGCGCCAAGGCACCATTCGGTGCTGGACCCGGGATCGGGATCGACGCTAAACCGTGGGGCGCAGCATCTAGCAATCCCGGGGCACTGTCGCCAGACAAAGTTAAGGCAACCCTCGTGAAAAGGTCACGGAAGGAGCGCAACATCGTGCGCTTGCAGAGCGAGGCCGGCGTCGCGATCAGCGACAAGGGCAGCGCGGCGGGGGACTCCTTCGGGGACGAGGACACCGAGGCCCGGCAGCTCATGCAGGTGCGGCGGCAGCGCGACCTTGTTCGTGAGCGGCTGGGGCGGCTCTTCGCGGCCAACATCATCTTCGAGCAGAGGATCGAGGATGTCGAGCAGCGCGCGGCTGTGCGCGAGCAGAAGCACGAACAGGTCACGCGCGCGCGGCACGAAGAGCTCTCGCGGCGGCTGGAGGCGGCGCAGAAGGCGCGCACGCACAAGATCCGCACGCTCGAAGAGAAGCGTGAGGCAACGAGGCAGCAGAGAGAGGAAGAGGCGAAACAGAACTGGAGCAAGATCGAAGAGGTCACGAACCGTGTTGCCAGCGAGAAGCGCGAACACGCGCGCCATCTCGCGGACACGATGGAGCAGCGCCGACAGGCTCGCCTGGAGCAGCTCAAGAATATGCGCGAGGAGTCGGAGCGGTGAGAAGCCTCCCCCCCCAACAATATTTGCCAAATCTCGGCATCTAGTCATCGGACCCTCTTCCAGCTAAAAGCAACCCGAGCTGTCGTTGCTGAGCCACTCGCCCGCGCAGGCGCGAGGAGGAGATCAAAAAGAAGGTGCGCATGCTGGACGACCACCGCAGGATGGTCTCGCTGAAGCGCGGGCAGGTGCGCGACAACATGAACAAGGTCAAGGACCGCGTCGCACGGGAGCACGAGGTGGTTGCGGAGCTGTACGCCGACTACATGCGGACAGGAGCGCTGGTCAAACCGACCGGCCTCGTCGACCTCGACGGCGACGCCCTCACCGCCGTGCTGGAAGTCGCGGCCAGCAAGAGCAAGCTCAGCCGCGGCAACGTGCCGACGGAGACGCTCCTTCCTCGCGTGCTCGGCAACTCGCCCACGAAAACGGGCCACTCGCCGATGAGGCCGCGCAGCGACTCGGCTCCGCCCTGAGGACTCGATACGCGCGAGAGTCCTGAGGAATGTCGGCGGGGGGAGACGCGGCTGCGTGACCGGAGGCCTGGCGCGGTTCTGCGCGTAAGATGGAATGAATGTACATGTATGTAAAGAGGGTATGCGAGAGCAATCTGCACTCCCTGGAGGAGGGCTGTGATGATTGCTTGAAGCAGAAACGATACGGACCCGCCTCAGGAATTCTGTCTAAAGCGCTTTACACGCACGTGAAAGTCATCGTCTCTGAACAAATCTGTGGGAAACATAGGCAGGCTGGTGGTATGGCAGATGCAGGAGCTGGCGAAGAAGACGAGTGGGAAGACGAGGGTGGGTGGGAGGATGAGTCACCACACAAGGTCTGGAATCCAACACGGCATAGTTTCCTAGCTGTGGCCGGTTGCATCTCAAGGCGTCTGGTGCAGGAGAGAGGGCGGAGCTGGAAGGATCTACCCAATGACTGGGTCGTCAATGTCAAGGAGGATGCGGGTGTGTACAGGGTAATCTACACTTCACCAGACGGAGCGGTGAACCTCATGCTTACCCTGTATTTACTCGGCTTTGAAGCCCATGCAAAGTGGGCAGTGATCCTTCCTCGCCCGATGACATGGGAGGGCTTGCTGTGGCGAATGTGCCAAAATGCTGCAGCACAGGATTCGTCTGTCGTATGGAGCATTCGTTTGAGGCACTCTCGGAGCAGGTGCTGCGTAACAAGGGCGAAGTTTGCGAGTACCTTTCGCGCAAGGAGATGGACCCTGACATTGTCGAGGTTACGGACTTTTCACAGCGTTTTGCGCGTCTAGTCTACAAAGGTGCATTTCCGCATGCACTCTATGCGTTGTTAGCTTGCAAAAATACACCACGAGATGTATCCTCGCGCTGTTGGGCTTCTGTCGTGTACACTTGGCACAACAAATGGTGAAGGTGGATGCGGTGTTCCGGTAGGCCTCCTTGCCAAGGCTGGCGCCGACAACCCAACATCCTTGTGTTCAGGCGGCGCTGCACAGTCAGGCGGTCCTGCAAAGGAAAACGAAAGCAATCCAGGACCTGACTCTGTGCACACGGGGGGCTCTCCGAGCGCGGAGGGCGGAGCGCAAACGGAGGAGGAGGACCGGCCATTTGTCGATACCTCGAACGATGAAGAGCTGGCGCGACGCATGCAGGTTGGCCAGCGGCACAGGCACAGCATTGCAAATTGCGTGATGCGGCACGAACATTTTACACCGTGCGTGCACTCACTCGAGTGACGGTGCCCGGCGCAGGAGCAATTCGACCGCGAATCGATGGGCTTCGTTGGAGGAGACGCAGGTTCTGACGATGGCAGCGGCTACACGCTCGACTCCTCGTCAGATGAGATAGGCGAAGTCGCTGCGGGCGGATGGCGGGTGCGCTGCGACATCCAGCGCCCTGCAGCACGTGCAATGACAGCAAGTCCGGCTGACGTCAGGCCTTGTCGCCTCGCAGATGCGGGAGCTGGAGGCGCAGGAGGACAAGGCAGGAGACGACGACATCAACTCGATGGAGGTACAGACGCTCGAGAGTGACCTTGAAGGTCACTGCCCGGTGTGCCAGGACGACTGGAAGCAGGGCCAGCAGGTGCGAGTACTGCCATGCGATCACCGTTTCCACGTGGGCTGCATCGACAAGTGGCTCCGTGATCACAACGCTCGCTGCCCGTTGTGCAAGAAGGACGTGCGTGAGGACTGGGAGGATGAGGAGGAGGAGGTCTGGGATCCCCTGGCGGGGCGATGGATATCCTCCAGTGGGGGGGCATCATCCGCTGGAGCTGGCGAAGCTGGCGACGATGCAGAGGACGATGGGGAGGGTGAGGGATCTAGCGGGAGCTGGGAGACTGCATCTGGGGAGTCTGGCAGTGACAGCTAGCTCCGCGCTGGTTATGGGGAGACAGGGAGGAAATTGTTCAATAATAGTAGCCTCGTATGCAGGAATTGCGAGCCGCCGCGATGCAAAATCGTGGCGGGTGAAGACGGCGTCTAGCCGACAAGACCGAGCACAAAGTCCTGAGCATGGAAGAGCGCCGCGGCTGGAATGACGAACGGCGCAACGGTGATGATGCTGACGACGAGGTGCCAATAAATATGGAAGCCCAAGATACGCGCCGGTCTCTGTGGACGAACGCATGTTCCGTGGTGCCGCTGGATGCAGTCCTCGACGGTAGAGCAGACAAGTTGTGAGACCTCGCAGAGCTGCTCGAAGGGATCGCGCTGCCCACAGAACTCGCAGCAGCATGGCCGCCCCGTCATATCAAGCCCCATTTCTTCATTATTTTTGCCGCAGATCTGTTCATCACACAATGTCACATGCCTGCCGGGAAAGAAGGGGTTTCGATGCGCACTTCCACCGCAAGCTGGCTCTGGACTAAAGTGCGGGCGTGCCGGTCGCACCGCGTAAGGCCGCGCTCGTCCCGGAAAAAGTGGCCGCCTGTACTTGTCCTGCATTCCCAGATTGCACGGTGTCGATGTGATGTCCTCCCACGCTGCACGGAGCGCCTCAATCAGGCTGCCTGCAGGATTGGGCTGCGTCCACCCACCAATGGCGGCGCTGCGCAGCGCCAGCGTCGCAAGACCTGCGGAACTTGCTTTCGATAACGAAAGAAGGTAAGGACGGAGAAACTGACCTTGCTCTCCCGCTTTTGAAGCTGGGGCTGGTGACTGTCCACGATCTTTACCTCTCCCCTGGTCAGCCCGACCATCCTCCCCAGCTCCTGCTGTGTGCCCCAGAACGGATAACAGAATGACCAAGCAGCCCCACCACGCCCGGCCCCTCCACCACCTCTCACCGCGAAATAGCATAGCCTCTTGCAAGTCAAGGCCCCCCAAACACCCCCAGCAAACTTTGCTGGGGGCAGCCGCCCGCGGCAGGCCCAGACCTCCGCCACGCCCGCAAGATGGCAGCTTCAAGGGCCCGCCTCCCACTCGAAATTTGGGCCCCAAAAAGCTCGCGGGAAAAGCTTGACTTTTTCCCGCGGATCGAAGCTTGACGGGCTACAGCAGTTCCATCTGTTCCCGCGCGGCTCTCTCTCCTCGCGCGACGATGTTCGGTGGCCAAGGTGTGCTCCCACCCGCTTTGACGGGAGATTACCTGCGGGTGCTTTGTGAACAACTCGTGAGCACGTTCTTTGGGGGCGGCGACCCTGTTCTGCGTGGCTCTGACGGGAGCGGTGTTGACCCGTACAGAAGACTACAGCAACTACGGCGGCGGCGGCGGCGGCGGCTTCATGGGCGAGTCGGCCAGCCAGGCTCAGGGTGCCTCCGCCAAGAAGAACTAGTATTGCCCCATCCTTTTGCTGACTCATCAGCTCACCCGCACCTGAAGCCAAAGCCCTGCGCTTGTTCGCCGAGGCTTTCAGCAGGCGCCTGACAAACGGGTCGCTTGCAGCGGCGACAAGGGCATGCTCCCTGTCACGATCAAGCAGCTTCTCCAGGCGAGCCAGGACGGGCCGGATGACTCGTTCAAGGTGGACGGGCGCGACACCAACCAGGTGACGCTTGTGGCGCTCATCCTGTCGGTCCAGGAGACCAGCTCGAGCGTGAACTACGTGCTGGACGATGGCTCGGGAACGATCGACGCCCGCGTCTGGCTTGACCACGTGAGCCCCCCCCCCAATTTTCGCAGGCGGGCAGTATTTCACAGAAACCTGGGATGTGCATCACCGGTATAGCCTGCACGCAACGCTGAGAGCCTTCGCGCTTTTGCTGCGAGCAGGAGGAGTCGGAGGCGCACATGCAGTTGCGGAGCGAGTGGCGCGAGGGTGTGTATGTGCGCGTCGTGGGCAGCATGCGTGTGCACAACGAGAAGAAGGGACTCATCGCCTTCAACCTTCGCAAGGTCACAGACTTCAACGAGCTGACCTACCACCTGCTCGACACCTGCCACGCCCACCTCTACAACACGCGCGGCCCACCCCCAAGCGGCGCGAAGCCGGGCGCCAACCAGTCCAGCTTCTTCTCTCCGGGTCGGCCGGCCGTCGGTCCGGGCATGGGCGGCGCTGCCACACCCGCGGGTGCGATGGGCGGCGGTGCTGCGATGCAGGTGGATCCTGGGATGAAGCTCGTCGATGCGATCATGGCGGTGCTGAAGGGGCGCGATGACGGCGATACGGGCACGTCTGTCAACGCGATGGCGGAGGAGTGTAGCAAGATGCTCGGGCGCCACGTGCCGCTGCAGGAGGTCAAGAACGCCACGCAGGACCTCACCATGGACGGCGTTTTGTACTCCACCATCGACGAGGAGCACTTCAAGCCGTGCGACGCCTAGGCGCGTTGGTGCCTGCTGGCTGCCCCTGCGCGCGGGTTGCCCGGCGTAGGGCGTCGACTGCCTTTGTGGACGCACAGCGGTACACGCCGGTGTGCTGTTCTGTTTATTGAAGCCGGAGGAAGCACAGCGACTCCACGCGCCTGCACGTCCTCAGCTTGCCAGCTTGTCGACGGCCTCGTTGATGATTTTCGTCACCTCTGTTGCAAACTCCTCTAGCACCGGGTTCTTGTCGGGGTGCCAGCGCAGCCGCAGCGACTTGATGCGCTCCTTGCGTTCGCTCTCGGGGAGCGCAGCCGCCTCGCGGACCGCCTGCTCGATCTTCTCCTTGATATGCTCCAGTCCAAAGACACCCTCACTTTTGGGGCTCTCTGGCTGCGGCCGCGCGCCTGGAAGCGACCCGCCGTTCTCTCCGATCTTGACCAGCAGGTCGTGCAGGTTCTGCTGGAGCGTCGCGTTCCGGCGCTTTAGCTCCTGCATGAAAATCGCCGAGTCGGCAAGGGCCGCGTCGCGCATAGCGATTTCCTCAGACGCCATGGCAAGCTGCTCCGTGAGCAGGTCGCGCTCTGCCCGCGCTGCGCGCAGCCGCTGCTCGCTGAGCTCCTCGAGCGCGCCGCGGTTTGTCGCATTCCGGCGCACTTCAGTCTGCAGCCGCTGCACCTGTGCCTTGAGGGGCTGCTCTCGCCGGTCCGCTTCGTCGGCTCTTTCGACGGCGGCTCTCAGCGCGTCGTGCATGTCCGCCAGCTTGTCTGCATATGCGGAGGCCTCCTTCTCCACGCTCGCCAACCGCCCCTCCAGCTCCTTGCAGCGGAACTCGTACACACTTGCTGCACTGCTCCCATTCAGCCCCGTCGCCGTTCTTACTCCACGAGTGGCCCTGGGAGCCCCTTGCCGATTTCTCTCGCCCTCAGTCTTTTGCGTGGCCCCGCCCCCCACGTTGACGTACTCGTGCACACCTGGTGTCTGTGACGGCGAGAAGAATGAGTCCTCCTCTTTCGCAAAGTTCCGAAAAGAGGCAGCCTCCCACTGCACATGCCCAGGATCCTCGGAGTTCCGCCCGGAAAAAGCACGTGGAAGCGACGTTCCAGCCGCCGGCTCGTCAAGGTCCAAGTCATGCCATCGCGTCCTGCACTGAGAGTCGTGTTGCACATTGGTATTTTCAGGGAAATGCTGCTGTTGTGCGTCCGCGAAAAACTTTGCGCGTCCCAGCAGCCCCGAGAGGTCACCATTGAGCGATTCCTCATCGTGGAAAGTAGACCTTTCCCCTGGACTTCGTGCCTGGCCATTAGCTCCGGCGGCTGTGGGCTGAGAATACGCTGCATACTCCGCACCCAGCAATTCATCCGACTCTGACGAAGCCTCGTCGTTGTATTCGCCATCGCGCGCAAGCCCAAATGAAGCGAGCGGCCTCGCGCTTCCTATCCCAGCGCTTCTGTCCTCTGCCATTGCAAAATCCTTATGCGTTGCCGAGGAAACGAATGCGTGGAGGCCTGAAGCCCCGCCGTTACCGTAAAGAATATCAAGGGGGTCATGGTCGAGCATGGTTCCGCCGTCCAGTTGGACGAGGCGTGGACGGTGACCTTTGTCTCGACTCTCCTCGTTCGAATTCAATTTTCGCGGGGCGTGGAAATCGCAGCTTTCCCGCCAGTTCAGTCAACGCACTGGAGCCACTTACCCTGGCGAGCCCACACAGCCGGGGATCCAGCGCTCGAGGCAGCCGGACTCCCGGCCCTCCAGCGCTTCACGGCGTCCCCGCCTCCCGCACACGTATAGATTCGGAACATAGTGCGGATAGATGTCGCAGATCTACCAGAATCTGCCGCCGACAAACGGCAAGGTGGTGCTAAACACCACGTGCGGGGACATCGACGTGGAGCTCTGGAGTAAGGAGGCGCCGCTTGCATGCCGCAACTTCATTCAGCTCTGTATGGAGGTGAATGCTGGTCCCAAATTTCGTCCTTGAAAACAGCCAAGGGGTCTGTGGAGCACCCTGCTGCACTCCTGTGCACGCCAGCCGGTCTGGTGCTCATCCGGGTGCTGGGATGATTCACATGGTGAGCGAGGAAAGCACCACGATCCTGCGGCCAGCCTCTCGCAGCGGCTCACTGTGTATTTTTGTTGTGCAGGGATACTATGACAACTTGATGTTCCACCGAATCATCCCCAAGTTCATGGTGCAGGGCGGCGATCCAACAGGGACCGGCCAAGGCGGCGAGTCTGTCTTCGGGGAGCCTTTCAAGGACGAGATCCACTCGCGCTTGCGCTTTGCGGTGCGTGGACTGCTAGCCATGGCGAACGGTGGTAAGGATGACAACGGGAGCCAGTTTTTCTTAACGCTGGCACCGTGCGAATGGCTCAACGGGAAGCACACAATCTTTGGCAAGGTCACGGGGAAGACGATCTACAACCTTGACGCGATGGGGGAGTATGAAACCGATGAGCAGGACAAACCATTGTACCCTCCGCGTATTCTCTCTACCGAGGTCATTGCCTGTCCATTTGACGACATCATTCCGCGCGACCTTCGGGCGGCTGCGATCGTAGAAGAGAAGACGAAGGTGCGGGGCGTGAAAAAAAAGTCGCTGCTTTCATTTGCAGACGACGAGGAGGCCCCTGGCCTGGAGGAAGACAATATGGACACGGATGCGGTGCCCAAGAAAAAAATGGTGGCTGCGCATGACGTTTTGGAGGATGCGATGCTTATCCGAGAAAACGACGAGAGTAGGCGCACGATCGAGGAGATGCGGAAGGATGAGGAGGCCGCCCGGCTCGCCGCAGGCGCAGGGTCCGGATCTGATGATGACAGCGAAAGCGACAGCGACGAGGATGGGAAGGACAAGAAGAGCAGTGCGGATCGCCGCCGTGAGGAATTCATGCAGGTGAAGGCAAAGAAGCTCAAAAAGTTGGAGGAGCAGACTGCGCACGAGGATACGGCGGAGCGGGTGCTTTCCCCCCCCCTGCCCCCCCCGCACCTCATCTCTACCCCTTTTCATCTCTCCTGTGCGTTTCGAGGCGCACCCTAATGAGTGGCCGACATTCATTGTTTTTCTCAGGACATAGCAGCAGAAGAGCGAGCTGCACGGCAAAGCGAAATGGCGAAATTGAAGCGTGAGATCCTCGAGATGAAGAAGGGTGCGCGTGTGCCCAAGATCGGGAAGCAGAATGAGTTACCCTCTGATAAGGACGCTGAATTACTCTCAGATCACTACAAGAAGCGTCAGATGCTCAAAAATGCGAAGCGTGTCGGTGGCGCGCGCCAGAACGACACCCTCGCGAAGCTTGCTGAGTTCAAGTCAGGGACCATAGCGAGTTTCCGTGAAGTCGTGAAGGAGAAGGAGAAGGGGGAGGACGCGAAGGGGGAGGAGGGGGATGACAAAAAGGACAAGAAGGACAAGAAGGACAAGAAGGACAAGAAGGACAAGAAGG
>ENA-UOXV01005329-UOXV01005329.1-marine-metagenome-genome-assembly--contig:-NODE-5329-length-14191-cov-8.671265_pt1 | contig 14191 bp, 11 predicted proteins | sample MGYA00238165_ERZ766961 | MGnify/ENA primary metagenome ERZ766961 (study PRJEB28924, sample SAMN03173240) | marine metagenome | biome: Marine; feature: Water; material: Subsurface seawater | place: North... | reverse complement strand
TGATGGCCCAAGCTGGTAAAAGACATGGTATGATTAAAAGAACAAATTCTCAAATAAGAAAATTAAGAGGCACAACAACAATGTCCAAACAAGATGGAAAAATTGTTAAGTCATATATGCCGTACAGTTTAAGAGGTTAATAATGGCAAGAGTAAAAAGAGGTGTAACCAGTAAAGCTAAACATAAAAAAGTTTTAAAAGCTGTTAAGGGTCAATGGGGCAGAAGAAAAAACACTATCAGAGTTGCAAAGCAAGCAATGGAAAAAGCGATGCAATATGCTTACAGAGATAGAAGAAATAAAAAAAGAGATTTCAAATCATTGTGGATACAAAGAATAAATGCTGGTGTTAGATCAGAAGGTATGACTTATTCTAAATTTATTAATGGTTTAAGCAAATGTGGCGTTGTAATTGATAGAAAAATACTTGCTGAAATTGCTTACGATAGTCCTGAGGCGTTCAAAACAATTGTACAAAAAGCTCAATCAGCTTTAAATTAATCTTCTCTATTGTTTTTATTTCTTAAGGAAATAATCTACCAATATGTCAGACATAAAAAATATTAGAGATCAATTCTTATCAAAACTTAAAAATGATTTAAGTATTGATGAAATTAATAATATTAAAACTGAGTTGTTTGGTAAAAACGGCTTGATCTCATCACAATTCAAAAACATTGGTTCAATATTTGAAGCTGATAGAAAAAAATTTGCATCTGAACTCAATCAGATTAAAGATGAATTACAAAATTTAATTATTGAAAAAATAAACAAAATTGAGTCAAAAAAGATAAATGAGAAATTAAGAAAAGAAAAAATTGATGTAACTTTACCTGAGCGATCTTTCGTGAGAGGTAAAATTCACCCTGTTTCACAAACAATCGACGAGATCTCTTCAATTTTCTCAGAGATAGGTTTTAGTGTTGAAGAAGGTCCAGATATTGAGAATGAATATAATAATTTTACAGCTTTAAATACTCCAGATAATCATCCAGCAAGAGATATGCATGATACATTTTATCTTGATGAGAATAAAAAAAATTTATTGAGAACACACACATCTCCAGTTCAAATTAGAACAATGTTGAAAAATGAGCCTCCTTTTAAAATTATTGCACCTGGCAGAACTTATAGATCTGATAGTGATCAGACACATTCTCCAATGTTTCATCAAGTGGAGGGTCTGCATATCGATAAAGACATTAATATGGGTCATTTAAAAGGTTGTTTAAATTATTTTATTAGAGAATTTTTTGAAGTTAAAAAAATTAAAATGAGATTTAGACCAAGTCATTTTCCATTTACGGAACCCTCTGCTGAGGTAGATATTGGATATGAAATTAAAGATGGTAAAATTATCATAGGTGAAGGAGAACAATGGCTTGAGATTTTAGGATGTGGTATGGTTCATCCAAATGTTCTTAAAAATGTAAAAGTTGATCCCTTAAAATTTCAAGGATATGCATTTGGTATTGGGATTGATCGGTTAGCAATGCTAAAATATGGCATTAATGACTTAAGAGCTTTCTTTGATTGTGACTATAGATGGTTAAATCATTTTGGGTTTGACCCTTTAGATGTACCAACAAATTATAGAGGCTTAAGTCGATGAAGATCACATTTGATTGGCTAAAAGAACATTTGATCATAAATCTAAAAGAAGAAAAACTTTTGGAACAATTAACTAATATTGGTTTAGAGGTTGAAGGTGTAGAAAATTTATCTGCAGGTTTTGATTTATTTAAAGTAGCAAAAATCATAAAGACTGAAAAACATCCAAATGCAGACCGACTTAAAGTTTGTGATGTTGATATTGGGGAAAAAGAATTGAAAAAAGTTGTATGTGGCGCTCCTAATGCTAAAGAGGGATTGATTACAATTTATGCTCCACCAGGCGCAGTTATTCCAAAAAGTAAAGTAAAACTAGTTATAGCTAAAATCAGAGATGTAACTTCTTATGGAATGCTTTGTTCCGAATCTGAACTAAATTTATCAGATGAAAGTGATGGAATAGCTGAATTAAAATCGGCAAAATATGAGAAAAGCATTGGAAAGAGTTTTTTTTCAAAATCTAATTCAAATCTTATCGATTTATCAATAACGCCAAACAGATCCGATTGTCTTGGTGTAAAAGGAATAGCTAGAGACCTTGCTGCTTCTGGCTTCGGTAAGATGAAAAATATTAAAGAAAAAAAAATTAAATCTAATATGAAGCAAACGGTAAAAGTAAAAATTAATAAAGACAAGAACCAGAGTTGTAATACCTTTGGAAGCTGCTTAATCACTAACGTTAGAAATATTGAGAGTCCTAAATGGCTAAAAGATAAATTGGTTTCAATTGGTCAAAAACCAATTTCAGCAATAGTAGATATTACCAATTATGTAATGATTGATATTAACCGTCCGTTACACGCTTATGATGCTGATAAAATTGAAAAAGGCATCATAGTTCGAGATTCAAAATCTGGAGAAAAATTCACAGCTCTAGATAATAAAAATTATAAATTGGATGCAGGCATGTGTGTGATATGCGATAACAAAGGTGTATTGGGATTAGGTGGAATTATTGGAGGTATAAGGTCTGGCACAGAATTTGATACTAAAAATATATTATTAGAGTCAGCTTATTTTGATCCAAGATCAATAAGAAGTACCGCAAAAAAACTAAACCTTGATACAGATGCAAAATTTAGGTTTGAGAGAGGTATCGACCCATTATCTATTGAAGATGGTCTAAACAAAGCAGCTTTGCTAATTAAAGAAATTTGTGGTGGTGAAATTAGTAAAATTGATATTCAAAAAATTGAAACTTATAAAATTAGAATTATTAAATTTGACCCTAATTTATTCGAAAAAATTACTGGGTTTAAAATTTCTAATAAGGAGATGCTTAAAATTTTAGAAGATCTTGGTTTTAAGATTAAAAAAGAAAAGAAGTATTTAAGATTAACTATTCCAACATGGAGACCTGATATTTCACAAGAAATAGATATTGTTGAAGAGTTAGTTAGAATAACTGGTTATGACAAAATAAAGATCTTTGACCCAATTAAAGAAAGAACCAAATCTACCTTAACTCAATCTCAAAAGTTATTCCATTTTTTGCAAAGAGCAATTGCCTCAAAAGGTTATTTAGAAGCAATTACATGGTCATTTACAGACTCGAATTATAACGATTATTTTAAAGACAAAAAAAAAGAAATTAAAATTGTAAACCCAATTAGTTCTGATTTAGGAGTTTTAAGAAATTCAATATTTTCAAATTTAATTATGCATATGAACAAAAATTTGGATAGAGGTTTTAAAGATTTATCAATATTTGAAATTGGTCCTATTTTTACTGGTTCTAATCCAGGAGAACAAAATACTGTGGCTTGTGGTCTGTCAGCAGGCAAAAAATTTAGACTATCCTGGATTGATAAAGAGAGAAATGTTGATGTATTTGATGTTAAAAGAGATGTGATTCAAACTTTAATTGAGGCAGGTTATAACGCTGATAAATTTTTTATAGATAGCGAAACACCTAGCTATTATCATCCTGGTAAATCAGGTAGATTGTTTTTAAACAGAAACAAAGATCAAGTTGCAGCATATTTTGGCGAAATTCACCCCAATATTTTAAATAAGATCGATATAAAATCTGATTCTTTAGTTGGTTTTGAAATTTTTGTGGATAATTTAAAATTACCTAAAAAATCATTAAACAATCAAAAAATAAAATTTACAATTTCAGACTATCAAAAATCTGAAAGAAACTTTGCATTTATTGTAAATAAAGATGTGAAAGCTCAAGACTTAATAAATGTTATTTCTAATGTGGATCAAAAATTAATTAGTAATATAAAAGTTTTTGATGTTTATGAAGGTGAAAATATTTCAGAAAACCAAAAATCAATAGCAATTAGTGTAACAATCCAGTCAACTGAAAAAACTTTAGATGATAATGATTTGGAAAATATTAATAATTTGATAATTAAAACAGTTGAAAATAAAGCTGGTGCTAAGATACGTTCTTAAAATAAATGAGCACGATTGATAATATAAGAAATTTTGCAATCATTGCTCACATTGATCATGGAAAATCAACTATAGCAGATAGAATAATACATAGCTGTGGAGGTCTTACGGAAAGAGAAATGAAAGCACAAGTTTTAGACTCAATGGATATTGAGAGAGAAAGAGGAATAACAATTAAAGCTCAGACAGTAAAACTAAATTATAAGGCTAAAGATGGTAACAATTATATTTTTAACATTATTGATACACCAGGACATGTCGATTTTAGCTATGAAGTAAGTAGATCGTTATATGCCTGTGAAGGATCAATTTTAATTGTTGATAGCACACAAGGAGTAGAGGCCCAAACACTTGCAAATGTTTACCAAGCCTTAGATATAAATCATGAGATTGTACCTGTATTAAACAAAGTAGATTTACCAGCATCAGATTTAGAAAAAACAAAAAAACAAATAGAAGAGGTAATAGGTATAGATACAGAAAATGCTATTCCTTGTTCAGGAAAAACAGGTGAAGGTATTGATGATATTTTAGAACAAATTATTGATGTATTGCCATGTCCAAAAGGAAAAAGTTCTGGAGATTTAAAATGTTTGTTGGTTGATAGTTGGTATGACACCTACTTAGGAGTGGTTATTCTAGTTAGAGTTATTGACGGTAAAATTTCAAAAAATATGAAAATAAAAATGATGTCTACTAATCAAGAATATATTATTGAAAAAGTTGGAGTGTTTACACCCAAAGCTACAGATATTAAAGAATTAAACACTGGTGAAATAGGTTTTATCACAACAGGAATAAAAGTTTTATCTGAAACAAAAGTAGGAGATACCATTTGTGATGCAGCCAAACCTTTAAAAAATGCATTACCTGGATTTAAACCAAGCAAGCCAGTGGTATTTTGTGGATTATTTCCTGTTGATAGTTCTGAATATCAAAAATTAAAAGATGGATTAGCTAAACTACAATTAAATGATGCTAGTTTTTCATTTGAGGCCGAGTCTTCTACGGCATTAGGCTTAGGGTTTAGGTGTGGATTTTTAGGATTACTTCATCTTGAAATAATTACAGAAAGATTAGAAAGAGAATTTGATGTCAACTTATTAACTACAACACCAGGTGTTGTGTACAAAGTTTATATGAACAAAGGAGAAGTTATTGACTTACATAATCCCTCAAGTTTACCAGATCCAACGCTGATAAAGTTGATTGAAGAACCATGGATAAAAGCGACTATAATTACACCTGATGAATATTTGGGTTCTATAATGAAAATGTGTCAGGAAAAAAGAGGTATACAAACTAACTTAAGCTATTCAGGTAATAGAGCTGTAGTAAATTATGAGTTGCCATTGAATGAAGTTGTTTTTGATTTTAATGATCGATTAAAATCTATGACCAGTGGTTATGCAAGTTTTGACTATGAAATTATTGAGCACAGAGAAGGTAATTTAGTAAAGCTTGGAATTTTAGTAAATGCAGAACCTGTCGATGCTTTAGCAATGATGATACATAAAGATTTTGCTCAAAGAACCGGAAGAGAAGTATGTGAAAAACTTAAAGATTTAATCCCTAGGCATAATTTTATGATACCAGTTCAAGCTGCAATAGGGGGAAAAATAATTGCGAGGGAAACAATAAAAGGTTTTAAAAAAGATGTTTTAACAAAAATCCATGGTGGAGGAGCAACAGATAGAAAAAGAAAGCTTCTTGAAAAACAAAAAAAAGGTAAAGCTAGATCAAAACAATTTGGAAGAGTAGAAATTCCTCAAGAGGCATTTATTGGTGTTTTAAAAATAAGTAAAGAAAAATAGAAATGAGCAAAATTATAGATTGTACAACATTTTATAATGAAAATTTATTGATTAATACTAGATTTGAAATTTTAAAAGATGTTGTCGATCATTTTATTATTTGTGAGTCAAAATTTGACCATAGTGGAAACCCAAAAACTATAAATTTTGAATTATTGAATAATAATTTTTCAAAAAAAATAAAACATATTGTAATTGATAAAAATTTTCCTCAGCCAATCATCCCTTGGAAGAATGAAGAAATACAAAGAGAAATATTAATGAATCACTTGTCAGATTATGATGACGAAGATTATATTATGTACTCAGATGCTGATGAAATTCCTAACCCTTCAATTTTAAGAAATATAATGCTAAATAAAAAATTTGGAATATTTTTTCAAAAAAATTATATCTATAAAATAAACATTTTTAATCAGCATGAAACACCTTGGGAAGGTACTAGGATATGTAAAAAAAAAGATTTAAAGAGTATATTTCACTTAAGAAAAAAAATTGCTTCACGAAATTTAAAAAAAGCATTTTGGAAATTTTATATTGAAAAAAATATAGAAATTTTATTAGATGGTGGTTGGCATTTTAACAATTTATACAATTTAGAAACAATCTCGCAAAAATTAAAAGTTTTTCCACATAAAGAGTACAGTATGGCATATTTTTCCGATGTAAAAAAAATAAAAAAAAGAATTCATAATTTAGAAGATCTTTTTGATAGAGGTCACAAATATCAAAAAGTTTTATTAGATAAATCTTTTCCAAAATATATTCTGGAAAATAAAGAGTTATTTAAAGATTTTATATTATAATAAGGGTGATGTTTAGAGTTATATTTTTAATACAAAGTAAATCTTCATTTAATGTCATATTAAATTTTGTATTTTCAAAAATAAAGAATTTTTTTTTTAAAAAAAAAATAATTATGATGAAAAGAAATCATCAATTATTACTTTCTAAAAAAAAAATTACTAATGATTACTTTTCATCTCATGCTTTTAATTTTTGTTATTATTTAAAAAAATTAAATAAAGATTTTAATTATCTTGAAATTGGATCTTACGAAGGCAATTCAGCCATTTTTGTAGCTGTTAATTTTTTGAATTCAAAAGTATATTGTGTTGATAATTGGCACAAAACTGAAGAATATATAAATCATAAAGACTTTTTACATATTGAAGAAAATTTTAATTATAATACTAAAAATTATAAAAACGTAATTAAGATTAAAACAAATAGTGATGATTTTTTTTTTGAAAATAAAATAAATTTTGATGCAATTTATATTGATGGATATCATTATGGTCCACAAGTTTATAAAGACTGCAAAAATGCATGGAAGTTTTTAAAAAAAAATGGCTATCTAATTTTAGATGACTTTATATGGAATTTTTATAAAAAAAATGAGGATAATCCCTGTTTCGCAATCAATAAATTTTTAAAGGAGATCCGTCAATCCTATAAAATTGAAAAAGTTTCTAACAGTCAAATTTTTATAAAAAAAACTGTTAATTGAAACTGTTTTTATGAATTATTTTACTTAATCTTAAACAATATTCCTTAAGTTTATTCTTTTTGGGTTTAAAATTTATTTTTTTACATAGTTTATTATTATTAAGTGTGAAAGAGTCACTTTTCATTTTACTTATGTTAGGTCTGATGGCCTTAAATTTTTCTTTGTTAATATTGTGATAATTTAACCAACTAATAATTTCAGATAAATATACCTTACTTCCCAGAGAGAGGTTATATGTACCCTTCAAATCGTATATTAGTATCTTAGAAAAAATTTTTGTTAGTTGATCTATAGTTATAAAATCTTTGAAAAAATCAGTAAATAAAACTTTTTTATTTTTTTTTACCAATTTAAGATAATTATCAAAAAAAGTATTATTTATTATTCTATAATTCTTTTTTTTTTTTAAACCAATTACGTTTGAAATTCTCAAAATCAAAAGTTTTTCATTTAACTTTTTTTTCAAATAATTTTCTGTGATAGTTTTGTTTTTTGAATATTGGTCTAAGGGTTGAGTTTTATCTTTTTCATAAAGATTGAATTTTGGTTTATAAACTTTACGAGAACTTAAAAAAATATATTTAAGATTTAATTTAATAATTCTCTTACAAATTAAAGCGTCAAGGTCATTGCTAACTGAATAAATTTTTTTTTTATAGTTACGTTTAACAGCACAGTTACAAATATAAGAAAATTTAGATATTTTTTTATCATCTAATTTACAAAATTGATCATAGCTTATAAGTATTTTTTTATTAAGTTTTAGAGATCTAAAAATATTTGTTCCTAGAAAACTATTTTTTCCAATTATTATTAAATTTTTATTTTTCATATAAATTTAAGTAGTATTATTTTAGTTAGACTATTTTTTTTCAAAAGCTTTGATAATTCTAGATATTTTTTTAAATTCAAAATTTTTCATGTCTGGAAATAAAGGCAAACGGACCACTTTATTGTAGATATTTTCTGTAATTGGTAATTTATAGTTGCAAAATTTTTTGCCCATTTTTGATTTATGAAGGGGCACATAGTGAAAAGTCGCTGCTATATGATTTTTTTGCATAAATTTTTTAAATTGATTTGCTTTTTTTAAGCTTTTAAAAATTAAACCTAAAATATGATATGAGCTTAAAGAATTTTTAATTGGTTTAATTAAATAAAAATTATCAGTTTTTAAACTGTTTATAAATTTCTCATATTTATTCCATAGCAATTTTCTTCTATATTGTATTTTTTTTACCTTGGTGATTTGTGAGTAAACCATAGCACTTGATAATTCTGGAGAACGATATTCAGACCCGATGTCTACCCAGCTATAAAATCCTTTTTTAGAAGAAGAAATAAATTTTTTTTTATTATTATCTAAAAAATGTCTTCTATTGGTTCCTTTATCTAAAATGAAATTACATCTATTAATAAATTTTTTATTATTTATAGATAGACATCCTGCTTGTCCCCCAACTAAATTTTTTGTTTCATGAAAACTAAAAACACCTATGTCACCAATAGTTCCAAGGTATTTATTTTTATATTTAGCTAAAAATGCATGAGCTGCATCTTCAATTAAAAATAATTTATTTTTTTTGGCAAATTTTGAAATCTTTTCTACTTCACAAGAATTACCTGCATAATGAATTACATAAATTGCTTTAGTTTTTTTAGTGATTTTTTTTTTAATATCTTTTAGGCATATGTTTAAACTTAGTGGTTCTATTTCAACAAAAATAGGTTTAGCTCCTCTCAGCACAACCGCATTCGACACAGAACTAAAACCATATGAAGGCATTATTACCTCATCGTTTTTTTTAAGATTAATCAAAATTGCAGAAATTTCTAAAGCTGCTGTACAACTGTGAGTTAAACTAACAAATTTTGATTTAATCAATTTTTTAATTAGAAGCTCTGTTTTCCTTAAATAAATACCATCTGTTAAAGTCCCTGATTTTAAAACTTTTTTAATATGTTTTATTTCAGTGTTGTCAAAAGATGCTTTTGTAATTGGTATCATTTTTATTTATTTAATCAAAAATTAAATAATTTTAAGTAATTACCATAAAATAAATATATGTCTATTTTTGTTTGAAGAAATTTTAATTTTTTAAATCATAATTAGTTAGATTATTAACAAAATATCATTTTAATAAATAATTATTTTAATTTACTCAAGAAAATGATTTAAGATTAAATATGATGAATATTATAAAATTTTTAAACAATTAAATAAATAAGCAAAGTATATTTGAAATAGTGATTAGATTTAAAAAAGGCATTATTTTTTAAAATGAGTATTGATAAGTTGAATATATACTGTGTTACAAATAGAGTAGTGCCAAAATTAGAGAAACTAGATTTAATATTAGCTGGTGTGGGTGAGGATGAATTTCCAAAAAATTATTTTTTATCAAATATTAAAGAAAATATTTTTTATAAAGAAAAGGCATATTCAGAACTTACTTTTCATTATTGGTATTGGAAAAATAAACTTGATTTAAATAAAAAAGATTGGAATGGTTTTTCTCAAAGGAGAAGGCATTGGATAAAAAGCACATCAGAAAACAAAATTATAAATGTAGAAAATTTTAACCAACATATATTGACTAAACCAGATAATGACTGGAAAAATTTTGAATCTATAATTACTAAACCTATTAAAGTTAACAAAACAAAAAAGATGAAAATTATTAAACGTGGCTGGAAATCATTAATAAAAGATCCCAATATATTATTTGATAAAAAAAAACATAATATATTGTTACATTTTGACATGCATCATGGTTATGGAAATTTAAAAAAAGCAATTTTAGTAATGGATGAAAATGACAGAGATGAATTTAATGATTTCGTTAATACCAATGTAGAATTTAATCCTCATATTATGTATATTTCAAAAAATATTATTTTAGATAAATGGTTTAAAACTTTATTCTCCTGGCTAGAAAGGTGCGAAAAATTTTTTGGGGTAAATAACCTGGAAGGATACGATACTGGAAGAATTTATGCATACTTAGCAGAAAGGTATGCATCTTTCTGGTTTAAAAAGTATACAAAATATAAAGAACATCCATGGACGTTTTTAGATTTATAGCAACAGGAGAGGTGGCCGAGTGGTTGAAGGCGCACGCTTGGAAAGCGTGTAAAGGAGCAATCTTTTCATGGGTTCGAATCCCATTCTCTCCGCCATCAAATTAGCTTTATTTTTAAGGCTTAATTCGTAATTTTAAGTTAACTTTTAAAAAGATAATTAAGCATTTTTTTTTAAAAATGTTATAATTTTTTTTTCCATAAATTAAAAAAATGACAAATAAAAACACATATCAAGCAGACTCCATCAAGGTTTTAAAGGGTCTTGAAGCAGTAAGAAAAAGACCTGGAATGTACATTGGTGATACAGATGATGGAACTGGGTTACACCACATGGTCTATGAAGTAGTGGATAACTCTATTGATGAAGCACTTGCAGGTCATTGTAAAAATATTAATGTAAGAATTAATTCTGATGGAACTATAACAGTTAATGATGATGGAAGAGGAATTCCTGTTGATATGCACAAAGGGGAAAAAAAATCAGCAGCTGAAGTGATTATGACTCAGCTTCATGCGGGTGGAAAATTTGATCATGACTCCTATAAAGTTTCTGGAGGATTGCATGGTGTAGGAGTTTCTGTTGTGAATGCATTATCAGAAAAATTACAACTAGAAATCTATAGAGATGGTAAAAAACATTTTATTGAATTCAAAAATGGGGAAGCAAAAGCACCCTTAAAGGTTACTGGAAAATCAAAAAATTCTGGGACGCAAATAACATTTTTACCATCAAAAGAAATATTCTCATCAATTAAATTTAGTGGAAATATTTTAATTAAAAGAATGAGAGAGTTAGCTTTTTTAAATAAAGGAATAAAAATTATATTTATTGATGCTAGTCAAAAAAAAGAAAAAACTTTAGAGTTTAAATTTGATGGTGGAGTTTTGGAATTTGTTGATTTTTTGGATCAAAAAAGAGAAAAACTACTTAATAAAAATGGTAATGACTTATTCAAGAGGCCAATTTATATTGAGGGAAAAAAAGAAAATATTGAGATTGAATGTTCGCTAAAATGGAACTCAGGTTTTGGTGAGGACGTATATCCTTATACAAATAATATTTATCAAAAAGACGGTGGAACACATTTACTTGGTTTTAGAAGTGCATTAACAAGAATCATTAATAAATATGCAAATGAGCATAATTTACTTAAAAAAAATAAATTAACTATTTCAGGTGATGATATAAAAGAAGGACTTACATGTGTTCTGTCTACCAAAATACCAGATCCTAAATTTTCATCTCAAACTAAAGACAAATTAGTTTCTTCCGAGGTAAGAATGATTGTAGAGTCAATAATAAGTGAAAAACTGTCAATTTGGTTTGATCAGAATCCCTCAATAGCAAAGATTATTTTAGCTAAAGTTATTCAAGCTGCATTAGCTAGAGACGTAGCTAGAAAAGCTAGGGAGAGTGTGAGAAGAAAAGGTGCTCTTGAATTAAGTGGCCTTCCAGGAAAATTGGCTGATTGTCAAATAGGCAAACAAGAAGGAACAGAACTTTTTATAGTTGAGGGGGACTCAGCGGGTGGATCAGCAAAACAAGGTAGAAACAGGTCTAATCAGGCCGTTCTTCCTCTAAGGGGAAAGATTTTAAATACTTATGTTGAAGATTTACAAGTAAAAAAAAATGGAAATAGTAAACTTAATGGTGCTGATCAAAGAACTAAAGCTTTATCTAAAATGATTTCATCAAATGAAATAGTGACATTAATCAATGCTTTAGGTTTAGACCCTAAGTCACAAGAAATAGATTTAAAAGACTTGAGATATGGAAAAATTGTAATCATGACAGATGCTGATGTTGATGGTTCTCACATTAGAGCTTTATTGTTAACTTTTTTTAATAATCAACCATTCAATAAATTAATTGAAAATGGTTTTGTTTACTTAGCACAACCACCCCTGTTTAAAATTAATAAAGGCTCAAAAGGTATTTATATAAAAGATGAAAAGGAGCTTGAAGATTATATTGTAAAAAACAATGTAGATTTAAAAAAAAAAAAGAAAAATTCAAAAGAATATATTGCTGAGTTAGAACTAGAAAAATCAAAAATGAATATTCAAAGATTTAAAGGATTAGGTGAAATGAACCCTGAGGAACTTTGGAGTACAACATTAAATCCAGAGTCAAGAAGTTTGCTTCAAGTCAGATATTCTAAAGATTTAAAAAAAGATCAAAATCTAATTCACACTTTAATGGGAAATGATGTTGCACTTAGAAAAGATTTTATTATTTCAAATGCGATAAATGTTCAAAATCTTGATATTTAAAAAATGAAGTTTTTTGAAACTTCAAAATATTATACGTTAAAAAAATCTACTTACATTTCGCTAAGATGGATTGCTATAATTGGCCAATTAATATCAATAAGTCTTGTTTATTTTTATTTTAAATTTGATTTTAATTTCATAACAGCAAACTTAATTGTTTTGCTAGGATCATTAAGTAATTTGTATCTAATTTTTATCTATAAAAAAACTCAATTGTCTGACAGATCAGCTTTATTATTTTTAATAATAGATATATTGCAATTGGGGTTCTTGATATATTTAACCGGTGGAATAATAAATCCTTTTATAATTTTTATTTTGATACCTACTGTTTTTGCATCATCAAACTTAGGTTTGAGAACAAATATTTTGCTTGTGACTTTAACAATATTGATGATTATTTTTCTTAGTTTTAATTCAGAGGATTTACCTAAGCCATTAGGTGATCATTTTCATGTAAGTCCTTATTATTATTACTCTATTCCAATAGCATTGATAATAGCATTGGTGTTTTTGAATTATTTTGCGATTATCTTTGGAGCAGAGTCAAGATTAAGAAAAGAGGCATTAAATAAAATGGAAGAGGTAATGGCAAAAGAGCACGAAATGTTATCCTTAGGTGGACAAGCTGCTGCTGCAGCACACTCATTAGGAACACCTTTGTCTACTATTAAAATTATTTCTCAAGAACTTATGAAGCAATTGAAAAATAATAAAGATGTAATCCAGGATATAGAACTTTTATCCAGTCAGGTTGAAAGATGTAATCAAATTTTAAAAAAATTATCTTTAAATCCAAATGAAGAAGATGAATTTATAGATGAAGATCTTAACTTAAAAGAATACTTAAAAGAAATTATTTCCTCATTTAAGGATACAAGTGATAAAGAGTTCATTTTTAACTTTAGTCAAGACGCTAATTCAAAAAAAATAACAAAATCTATTGAGATTGTTTATGGTTTAAGAAATTTTATTGGAAATGCTAATAAATTTTCATCAAAAAGAATATATATAAATTTAAAAAGTGACAATAGTTTTACAGAAATCACTATTGAAGATGATGGGGAGGGATATTCAAATGATATATTATCAAAAATAGGCGAACCTTATTTGAAGTCATCAAATTTGAATATCAAAGCAAAGTCAGGTCTTGGTTTAGGAATATTCATAGGCAAAACTTTACTAGAAAAAAATTTTGCATCAATCTTATGTAGAAATTCCAAAACTAGGAGTGGTGCAGAAGTTGTTATAAGATGGAAAAATGATGATTTAGATTTACTTTAATGTAAGATATTTTTTTTTTCGAATAAAGTACTTAATTGAGAAACCATAACGTCTCCAAGCTCGTTTACATCGGTTATTTTAATTGCTCTATTGTAATATCTTGAAACATCATGGCCAATCCCTATTGCTAAAATTTCTATATCTGTTTTATCTTCAATAAATTTAACCATTTTTTTTAAATGTTTTTCTAAAAAATCTCCTGAATTAACT
>ENA-UOXV01005326-UOXV01005326.1-marine-metagenome-genome-assembly--contig:-NODE-5326-length-14194-cov-23.265436_pt1 | contig 14194 bp, 21 predicted proteins | sample MGYA00238165_ERZ766961 | MGnify/ENA primary metagenome ERZ766961 (study PRJEB28924, sample SAMN03173240) | marine metagenome | biome: Marine; feature: Water; material: Subsurface seawater | place: North... | reverse complement strand
TGATCAGAGTTAAACGTCACGGTGGTTCAGACAATATGATTGCACCTTCAAAAACAGTAATGATCCATACACATGATGGTAAAAAGGTTCGTGGAGTTTTTGGGTGGCCAGCGATACACACAAGAAAAGAATACACATCAATGGGTTATGATCAACATGAGTTATGGGTAGATTGTGGTCTTAAAGATAAAGAAGCCATTTTGGCTGCAGGTATTGAGATTGGAAACTTAATCACATTTGACACACAATTAGAAGAGATTGGGGACTATTATGTTGGGAGGTCATTAGACAATAAGATCGGTGGTTACATCATAGCAGAAGCGCTTAGAACTATCGTAGAGTCGAATATTAACTTACCATATGATTTATATGTAGTTAACTCGGTCCAGGAAGAGGTTGGTTTACATGGAGCTAAAAAGATTGCAAAATTACTTCAAGCAGACTTGGCACTCGTACATGATGTTTGCCATAATACCAATACCCCTAAGATTGATAAAGCAAAAGACGGTGATAATAAAGGAGGACTTGGTCCATGTTTAGAATACACTGCACAAAACCACAGGGACATTAATAAGATGTTAAGAGAGGTTGCAAAGTCAAAAAAGATTCCTGTTCAATTAACAGTAGGTTCAATGGGTAACGATACAATGGCATTCTTTATGGAGAATACACCAACTGCAATTTTGGCAACTCCATTAAAGTATATGCATACTACGGTGGAAATGGCTCATAAAAAAGATGTAAAGGCATGTATCAAATTGTTTGTTGAATTCTTAAAGGCCCTAACACCAGAGAAAATAGATCAGATAAATAGAATAGATAATTAAACTAAATACAACATTATGAATAAATTTAACACATTTTTAGTAGACCACGGCACTAAACTAATTTTAGTTTTACTAGTATTAACTTACTTTAAATCATGCGGAATTGATTCCGAATTAACAAAGGTCAAAAAAGAACTTAAAAATACTCAAGTAGAAATTAATCAAATTGATTCCACAATCACTAAACTTCCAACTTCTGCTGACATGAGAATAGAGGCACTTAAGGCTGAGAAGAGAATGATTCAAGCAACTGACAGAAAAATGTTAGATGTGCAGAGACAAACTCAGATTGAAAAAGAAATCGAGGAATTACAGAAATAAAACATTATGGCAGAAGAAACAAATTCTCAAGAATATAACACTGATCCAAATTTAACACCACAACCAATTGAAACGCCTGTTAATGAAGTTTCACAACTTGAACAGATTTTAGTTGGATGGGGAAATAGAATCAAAGATGCTTTTGGTGCATTAGATGTAGAGACTAAAGAGATGAGTCGTTTGCGTATGCTAGAATGTAATTCTTGTTATATGAGAACAGGAAATACGTGTGACCCTAGAAAAGCAATGAAAAATAATGATACTGGTGAAATAGTAAAAGGATGTGGTTGTAATATATCAGCCAAATCAATGTCACCTGGATCACAATGCCCATTAAATAAGTGGCCAAAAATACAATAAGAAAATGAAAGGTAATTTAATAAGAAATTTTGTAATAGGGACATTTGTATCTTTATACTTATTAGTTTCTGTGATTTCAACTATTCACGTAATTGATTTCTTTGAACTATCAAACCCATACTGGTTAGCAGTAACGCTTGCTATTGGATTTGAAGTGGGAGCAGCTGCATCTTTGGCATCTCTTGTTATTTTAAAGAAAATGAATAAAACCCTAGTTTGGGCACTATTCATTACAATCACTCTAATGCAAATGCAAGGTAACATGTATTATGCATTTATTAATATGGAAGATTATACTTCATGGGCTGAATTATTTAATTTAATCGAAGAGGAACCTATTTTCCAAAAAAGAGTATTAGCAGCAATTTCAGGTGCTATTTTACCTTTAGTCGCGTTAGGCTTTATTAAATCTTTAATAGACTATATTAAACCAGAAGATGAGGATGAAGAAATCTTGACAGATGGGTCTATGGATGAAGATATGTTAATGTCTGATTTTGAAACTAAACCATCTGATGAATATTTTGAAGATATTGTAGATAAAGTAGAAGATATGCGAGGTGTGGTTAATGCATATGATAGTTTACAAGACGAGATTGAGAGTCATGTAGTAGAACAATCAACTGAAGAAGAAAGAGACCAAGAACTTGGACTATATGATGATTGGGATAATACATTGTTAGATGGGTTAGAAGATGAAGAATGGGATGAAGACCATGCGCTAGATCAAGTAATGAATAATATGGTTGCAGATATGACTGAAGAAGAGATTCAGGATATTATCGATGAAGATACACCTAAAGAATTACAAGAAAAACCATGGTGGGAAGGTCCAGTTGCTGAATTAGAAACAGAACCCGAAGAAGCACCCCTAAGTTCTATTAAGGAAGATGATATGTTAGGTATTCTTGAACAGGAAGTTGATGAAGATGAAATTAATCCAACATCAGTGGGTTCTATAGTAAAGGAGAAGGGTCTAATAAATGAAGATAAACTATGGGACGAAGCTATGGCTAAAAAGGCTAAAGAAGACATGGAACTCTTCATTAAAAAGAAGAATGAAAATAAGTAGACTTAAGATTAATATAGAAGATGTGTATATTTCTAAACCTTTAGAAAAAGAAACACTCTTTAGAATTATTAATGAACATCATAGTACAATTCATTCGTTATATTTAATAACCAATGAGTTAAAAGCGATGCACTACTATCTTTCACTAGATGATCATCCAGATTATACAGTCTCTGCATATATTAGTATTAATCACGGTTATTGTGGTAAGGCTAAACAACAAATTGGGATTATTAAAAGTATGGGTCCTAAACTAAAAACTAGAACCTCTTATACAATTACATATAAGATATTAAATAAGATATCAACAAAAGAACTGTTTGCTTTTAAACATAGGACTACAAATAAAAATGAAATATATAAATTAATAGATATATTTTATAAGAAAACAGAAGAATTATGCAAAGCAAATACGTTTTAAAAGTAGGTCAATCTGGTGATTTAGTTAGAATCCTCCAAGAGCTATTAGACATAGTTCCAGATGGTGAATTTGGCAATGCAACAAAAGCAAGTGTCATTAAATTTCAAAAAGAAAAAGGATTAAAATCAGATGGTATAGTAGGACCTTTAACTTGGTCGGCACTAGACTATAATCCATTAGAACTAGAAGCAGATACTGATCTTACAACGGGTGCTTCATGGATTCAACAGTATCCATTGCCTGATGGTGAATTTGTTAAAGAGGTAACACATAAAGAATGGATATTCCTACACCACACTGCTGGTCGACACAATCCTAAAAAAGTTATTGATCAATGGGCGACCGACCAAAGAGGTAGAGTCGGAACACATTATGTTATTGGTGGAATTCCATGCAGCGCAAATGCTTCTAATTTAAAAGATGATGAAGCAGAATGGGATGGTAAGATTTTACAAGCAATTAAAGATGAATACTGGGGCTATCATTTAGGTGCAGTTAAATCCTCTAAAATGCACAAAGGCAGTATTAGTATAGAAATATGTTCAGCCGGTTATTTAACTGAAAAAGAGGATAAGTTTTATACATGGTATGGTGCTGAAGTACACCCATCACAAGTGGTTAGATTAGATACATCTTACAAAGATCATAAATATTATCATAAATATTCTGATGCTCAAATCAAAGCTGTTAAAGCATTACTTTTATTATTATCAGATAAACATGGTATTAATTTAAAATCAGGTATACATGAGATGTTAAAGTCTACTTCTAAACATGGAGCATCTCAATACTATCCAGTTTCTGGCAATCCTATTGTATTTAATTATAATGAAGATGCAAATATGGGTAAAATCAAAGGTGTTTTAACTCATGGTCAGGTCAGAAAGGACAAGTCAGATATCTTCCCACAACATGAAATGATTTCATTATTGCTAAGTCTTTAATTGAAACCAATTTGTATAATTGCATATAATTACTAAACAAATTAATATGTCAGAACAAACAACTCAAGAGCAGGCAATGATTTCACCATTTGAAGAGGTTAAATCAATGACAGAATTACATGCTATCAATATTTTAATCCAAGCAGCCAACGCTGCGCAAGGTGCAGGAGTATTAAGTGTAAGAGATTCAGTATTTGTTGCAGCTGCAGCAGAATTATTAACCCAGCCATTCGCTGATAAACAAGAAAACTAATGAAGATTGAAGTATCAAACGGAGAGATCATTGACAAACTTACAATTTTAGAAATTAAACTTGATCAAATTAAAGATCAAGAAAAATTGGTTAACATTCAAAAAGAATATGATTATCTTAAAGAGATTGTAGATCAAATTTATACTACCAGTGACTCAGTTGCTGAAGAGCTCCAAGTATTACACACAGACTTACTTAATGTTAATAAAACTCTATGGAATATTGAAGATTTTATTAGAGAGCATGAGCGTGCTGAAAACTTTGGTTTAGATTTCGTCGAGTTGGCACGATCAGTTTATTATACAAATGATGACAGATCTGATGTTAAGAAAAAAATCAATGTATTAACTGGATCTCTTTTTGTAGAAGAGAAATCATACGAAGCTTATTAATGTATGTCAAAACAAGTTGCGATCTGTATTGACACCCCAGCATTAGGTGACACATTAGCTGCAATTCCTACACTTAGGAAATTGTCAAAGGCATATGAATCGCAACTTATAGTTTTTTCTAGTAAACCATTCTTATTTGAAAATCATCCACTGGTATCAAAAGCCTTAAAGCTTGATGATCCATTAAGAGATGATCCATCGCTTAAAGTTTATCGTACGTTTATGCCAATTGTTGGTAAAGCGTACGATTTACGTGGAGAACAAGTAGAGTTTAGATCCTCTAATATGGATATTAGACAGTTCCATGCAGTTTCATTAGGTTTTAGTTTAACCCAAGATGAAATGGAAATAGATCTCTATATTGAACGTGAACGTGATTTAGGCATTAAAGATTATGTTATAATTCACCCAACACATACTTGGCCAACTAGAACATGGGATCAAGCAAAATGGCAAGCATTAGTAGATCGCTTAAATGCGGAAGGAATTCCAGTTGTCGCAGTAGGACGTGATTCACACGAAGTTGGTACATTTTCAGTGGATAAACCAGTAATGTCATTAGATATTAAATTAGGTGTCAATTTACTTAATGATCCTACTAATGATCCAGCTGAATTAAGATGGATGATGAATCACAGAGCTCGAGCTATTGTAACAATGGATTCGGGTTTATTGCACATTGCAGGAACCACTGATGTTAATATTATTCAATTAGGCAGCTCAATAGATCCTAAACTAAGAGCACCTTACAGAAAAGGTTCACAAGATTATAAGTACAAGTATGTCGGTGGAGGTTGCGATATCTTTTGTTCTAGTAATATGAAGTACAATATTAAGGAGCACGGTACAATACAGGCTATTCCACCACAAATCTACTGTTTAGAGAACAAACCCACGTTTGAGTGTCATCCATCAGTTGATCAAACTTTTAATGCAGTTCTAGATCTATATGATGATTTGCCACTAGATCAAAATTATACCACATATACTATGTCAGATAAAAAGAAACTCTTATTCCTAGCACCACATTTAAGCACAGGTGGTATGCCACAATTTGTTTTAAAACGAGTTGAGGCTATGTTAAAGGTACCGTATTATGAAGTACATCTAATAGAGTATACACAATATAGTAATATTTATAATGTTCAAAGAGATCAGTTAATAGAGCTTTTAGGTGATAAATTCCACACAATTGGTTTCTTAAACTCTTTAGATATTACAGAAAGAGGTCAAAGACTAATTGAAAAGATCGAAGCTATTAATCCAGATATTATTCATATTGATGAATGTCCAGAATCGTTTGATGGTTTTAATAAACTAGATCAATCGGCAATGAATTGGTTATATGATAAACCTTGGAAAGTAGTTGAAACATGTCATAATATTTGGTTCAATCCTGGTGATAAGATCAACGATCCAGATATGTATGCTTTTTGTACTCCATATCATTTAGAGACTTTTGAGACAAGGGGTGGACTAAAGCCGGTTATTGAATATCCAATTATAGATAAGAGACCATCAACTTTAGAGAAGGCAAAATCACGTGGTAAATTAGGTTTATCAATTGACAAGATTCATATTCTTAATGTAGGACTTTGGACTTCTGGTAAAAATCAAGCAGAGGGTGTTGATATTGCTAGAATTGTTGAAGCTAATTATCCTGGTAAATATCACTTTCATTTTGTAGGTAATCAAGCTGAAAACTTTGAACAATATTGGGGACCTATTATGGACAAGTTACCAGACAACGTTACTGTTTGGGGTGAAAGAACTGATGTTGATACTTTTATGAGTGCATGTGACGCATTTATGTTTAACTCAACATGGGAGTGTAGTCCACTTGCATTGCGTGAAGCGATCGGTCATGGTCTAATCACGTTCTCTAGAGATCTACCACAATATAAGGACATGTTTACACCCTACATTGTTCCATTCACTGATGACCTCCATGAAAATGTTGATCAATTAATCAAAACACTCCAATCATCCGAGGCACGAGGAAAAAATATCCCAGAGCAAGAACTAGAACGCTTCACACAAGAACATATCGATTGGTACCAACAGGTCCTGGCGACGCCAAGAGGCCCCAAAGTGGCACCAGCCCCCCAAGAACCCCGCTGGAGATTAGAATACCAGGACGGGCCAAAATTAACTATTGAGAAAGTAGGCTCTGAAGAACTACGAGCTGAATTTTGGGATGGTACTGATTTATTATATGCACCGACTGGCCTACAGGCCGGCAACTGGTACAAGCCCGCAAGAAACTGGTGGACTGAGTGGACTGTTAAACTTTACAGTAACGATCGACTGATCCATTCAGAGACACTGAGCCTAGAAGGCCAGGAGTTGACAGTAGTAATGGCAAGTTCATCACTTGGAGATACTCTAAGTTTCATGGGTCAATTACATGCAGTGATGTACACACACAAACCATCACAAGTTTATGTGAAGACTCACAAGCCATGGCTCTTTGATAAAGCATGGTACTTAGAAAGAGGCATAAAGATCATTGACTGGGCTGAGCCTAACAGGGGCGCGCTCATGACTATCGGAGTCTTTTATACCATGGCACAACCATGGAACAGGGCAGAACACAAATACGACTGGAGGCAAATACCCCTGGGTAAAATCGCAGCAGACAGAATGGGCGTTGAGTATAAAGAGCAAAGGCCTCAACTAGCGCCCGAATTTTTAACCAAGTCCCAAAAGGCCCCGCGAAAGCCTAGTGTGGTGATCGCGACCCAAAGTACAGCTCAAGCCAAATATTGGAATAATCCAACTGGCTGGCAAGAGACTATTGATTGGTGTAATGTTAATAATATAGATGTGTACCATGCTAGCAAAGAGGGCACAGACCTAACCGGTATTAAACAATTACCGGAAGAGTTAAGTCTAGTAGCTAGTGCTATCAATGATGCTACCATGTTTATTGGAATTTCCTCTGGCTTATCTTGGTTTGCTTGGGCGCTTGGAGCAAAGGTAGTTATTATAAGTGGATTTACAGATCCTTATGTGGAATTTGAAGATGCCATCTATATTAATAACCATCAAGTATGTCATGGTTGTTGGGGATGGGATACATTTGATAAAGGTGATTGGAATTGGTGTCCTTCATGGAAAGGAACTCAAAGACAATTTGAGTGTACTAAAACTATTGGCTCTGATAGAGTAATAGAAGTAATAACAAAACAAGTATACGGATAAGATATGAAACCAATTAACCCATATTTTTGGACCAGATTAGGTGGAGAACTAGCCTATAGGGATTTAGAAGCAGAAGAAGCAAAGTGGAATCATGATATTTTTGGGTCATGGCACTTAGGAAAAATAGACGAGGCCATAGTTATCTATTATGAAATTTACGATTGTGTGGATGGTGGTTATACTGATGATAGTATTTATCAAAGGGACGATGTGGTTATTAAACCAGGTGATCGTGTGCTTGACATTGGTGCAAATATAGGTATTTTTGCCAGATTTGCTGCAGATAAAGGTGCTAGTAAGATCTATTCATTTGAACCTGTACAGGAAAACTTTCAACTGTTATCTCTTAATAGACCAGAACAATGTGAAGCACATAGACTTGCAATATCAGATACAGATAATCAATCTATTAATATTGCATATACAGCTGATGTACCGGGTGGTAGTTCTGTACTTAAACATGATAATGGCGTTTTACAAAATGTAATGTCTATGTCTCTAGATACTCTTATTAATAATGGTATTATAGAAGGTGTTGACTTTATGAAAATGGATATTGAAGGTGCTGAAGTACACGCATTTAGAGGTATTAGTGATGCAAACCTATCTAAGATAAGATGTATTGCTATGGAAATGCACCTTAATGTTATTGGCGAGGCCGGTTCTAAAGAAATTTATGATCGTTTACACGGCCTAGGATTTACATCATTTACTGTATTTAACCCGGCAGGTGATAATATATGCTTCTTTGCCAATCAAAAACTAATAAATTAAATAATATATGAGAGCAGTAGTTACAGGAGGTGCCGGATTTATCGGTAGTCATTTAGTTAAAGAACTATTAAGTAATGGATATTACGTAACTGTCTTAGATAATTTTAGCACAGGTGATATAGACAATTTAGAACCTCATCCAAATTTAATGATAGAAGTACGAGATATTACAGTAGACGAATTACCTACCATACAATTCGATACTTTATTTCATTTAGCGGCACCTGTTAGTGTACCCGAGAGTTTAGAGGATCCAATGAAGTATTGGACAGGTATATGTATTGGTAGTCGAAGAGTAATTGAGTGGGCATACGAGATGGGAGCTAAAACAGTGGTCGCTGCTAGCACCGCGGCAGTTTATGGTGATTCTATTGATGTGCCACTTAAAGAGTCATCACAGCCACAGCCAATGAGCCCATACGCTGAGTTTAAGCTGGAAATGGAATACATGTTAGCCGGTTACAATAGACCAGAATTCAAATGCAGCGCATTAAGATTCTTTAATGTTTTTGGTGAAGGCCAAAGATCTACAGGAGGTTACAGATCAGCTGTGCCTATTTTCTTAGAACAATATCAATCATATCAACCTATCACAGTAACTGGTGATGGTACACAAACCAGAGATTGGATTTATGTAGGAGATATTGTGAATGCTATTTTAGAAATGGCAAAAGCAGACTATCAACAAGAAATGCCTATTTATAATGTAGGTAGTGGTTCAGAAACACAGGTAATTGAAGTCGCTGAAGCATTTGGAGGTGAGCATATACATATCGCAAAAAGAGATGAGCCAATGAGATCGGTCGCAGATATTAGTTTAATAACCCAGAATTTAAACTGGAAACCTGAAACAAATCTTCTTTCTTGGATAAAATATATTAAGTAACATAACAAGACGAATATTATGAAAAAGAAAAAGGCTAAAAAAATTGCCATTCATGCAGAATTGAGAAAAGAGAGCCAAACTTTTAACGGTTATCTTAAGTATGAAATTACAGTTAAGAACCCTGATGGTTCAATTGAAAAAGTACCAGCTTATGGTAAAGGATTACAAGATGCTCTATCAAGAGTTGTACATGACGAAATAGTTGAACATCTTGAAGCAAAGGTAATTAAAAAAGTACCTGAAACTGGTTGGGCAATTGCTTGGTTTTTAGGGATGGCATTAACAGTATCATCAGTGTACTATAATTATTTAGGAAAGTATTCAGGCTTCTATATAATTGCAGCAATGGGAGCATATGTTATAACCACATTGTCTGTGACTAATTGGTTTAAATTAAGAAATAGAAATAAGTGATACAAAATAAATTTATATTACTTTTTTCTTTATTTTGCCTAAGTGTATATGGTCAAGGCGTAAAGACCATAACAACAGATATATTTACAGTTGAATATTCAGAGGTTTATCAACAACCTTTAAATATTTCCTATAAAGTTGAATGTACCGGTGGAGATGTTAGTAGACTTGGTATGTCATTTAAGACTTATCCAGGTGTGATAACTTCAGACGATGCAGATTATGTTGACAATGTATGGGATAAGGGTCATCTAGCACCTGCCGCAGATTTTAATTGTTCCGAAGATATGTTGAAAGGTACATTTACATATCTAAATTGTGCGCTACAACACGAAGGACTTAATCGTGGACCTTGGAAGGAATTAGAAAGATTTGAAAGAGATCTCGCCAAAGTATATGCTTTTGTTACTGTTGAAATCAAGGTACATTTTGAAGATAATCCAAAATACTGGTTAAAAACAGGCGCTTTAGTTCCTGTTGGATTTAGTAAGACTATTATATGTGACGGAGAATGGTTTGAATTTTACTTCCCGAACAAAGATGTAGCAGGCCACGATTGGTCAGAATTTAAAACAAATTAATAATGAAAAAACTACTAACACTTTTAGCACTCCTAGTTACTGTTAACTTGAGTGCATCCCATATAATGGGAGGAATTATTCAAGTGGCTCAAACGAGTCCAGATTCAACATCAATTGGAATGTATCTTGTTTCGGAATCTTTTCCACCAATGCCAACATCGGTTTCAGTCCAGAAATGGGTTATGAACTCTCAAGGTTGGTATGAATTAGATGGTTATGTTACATTAGATAAATTTAACACTAATACACATCAAGGATATAACACTGCAAATTACGGTAGTGATTATTTAGATCTTGATTCAGGTCAATATAGATTTGTATACACGAACTGCTGCTGGCCAATGCTAATTAACTCCACGAATTCAAATCAATCTGAATTCGTTATTTCAACAGATTATTGGCATGTTCCAAATAACTCTACAGCATTCGGTGAAATGCCGCTTTGGATTAATGTAGAAAGCAATGCAGTTAATACGATGAAACCTGTGTGGGGTAACTTCAATTGTCACTTCACTAATCCAGATGCAGGCGACTCAGTTAACTTAACAATGACTGAATTATATTCATCGTATTCTAATGGTGTCTTTGTACCTCAAGTACAGACTTCAACTAATGTATTAGCGAACAATGATTCAATTACATTTGTCGGTACAAATTTAGGTTCTCATGGCTATGGTTTTCAGATTGACAAATATCGTAATGGTTACTTGATGACAACACAGAGAATTCAATGGACTTTTAAAGTTGTTCTATCAACACTCGATATAGAAGAATTAGCACCAAGATATAATAGTGATTTATACAGGGTTTATGATATGAATGGTAGATTCATAAGCACTTCAACCAGAGATCTTCCAAGCGGTCAAATCTATATTATTAGATATGATCGAGGATACTCGCAAAAAATTTATATACAGTAATGATAAAAGGGGTAATAGCAGGTAACTTTGATGTGATGCATCCGGGTTATATTAAAATGTTTAAGGAAGCAGCCAATAATTGTGATTGCTTAATAGTATTATTACATACAGATCCTTCAATTGAAAGACCTAATAAACTGAAACCAATTCTTAATGTAGATGAGAGAATTGAAATGCTAAACGAAATCAAATCTATATGCGGCGTACATATCTACACATATGAAGCCCAATTATTGGATTTGTTGAAAATGGGAGACTTTAACATTAGATTTTTAGGAGATGATTATAAAGGAAAACCTTTTACAGGTGATAATCTAAATATACCTGTTCATTATATAAATAGAGATCATGATTGGTCTACTACAAAATTTAAGAATTTAATAGCAAAAACACTATAATGAATCAAAATAACATAAATATCAATAGACAAATTAAGAAATGTGTTGCTGAAATATTAGATTCACTCTGTGACAGAAATGGGTTTGACGATTGGTGGTATAATTTAGATAATGATACTGAGTTGGAGATTGAAAAGGAACTTGAAGAAATAATTAAAAGAAGGTTAAGTAATTAAATTATGAGAAAAGATAACGGAGATCCAGAAGAAGATACTGACTTAGACGACATTGAATACGACGGGTGGACATCACCTGAAATCGAAGAATATAATGATGATGAATACGAATACTAATATGGAATTAATTAGTACACATCCTGTAAAAAAATCAGATTTAGGATTTCATGGAAACCTTTTCGGGGGGAAGCTTTTAGCATGGGTTGACGCTGCTGGTGCTGCATATGCTTCTCAAGTATGTGACACTCCAAGAATGGTAACTATTCTTATTGACGAATGCGTTTTTCAAAAACCAGCAAAGGAGGGACATCTTCTTAAAATATACGGTGATGTTGAAAGCATGGGAAATACATCAGTCACCTTAAAAGTAGAAGCTAGATCCCACAATGTATATGATGGTAGACAAGCTATTATTTTATCAACACATATTAAATTTGTCAGAATAGATGAACAGGGCGAAGCTATACCAATTAGTTCAAGAGTTAAAGCTAAATATACCCACGATATATAACATATAAGTGTTTAATAAAAAACATTATACATATGGGAAATACAGAAAAGTTCTTAATGTTGTTTTCAGACTTCGACATGGTCGTGGTGGAAAAATCAACACAGAATGAAAAGAAGCCTACTAGAATTGTACCTAATACAATCACTAGTCAAACTAAAGCCGAATTAAAAAAGGCTCTTAAAAGACTAACTGAAGAGTACAATCGAGCGAAAAGATCTTTTAAACAAAATAAATTGAGCCGTCAAGAATTATTTGATTTTGAATGGAGGCTTTTTGAATTACAAGAAGAAATCAAAAGATTAGACGACGAGACAACTGCATAATGAAACACCTAAAAAATTACAATCAATATATTACTGAAAAGTTTCTAGAGACTAGATACTCAGCAGGTCTTGCGATTGTATATGATGGTAAAGTTTTATTAGGCCACAGCGCCGGTAGAAAATCAGGTACTGGATATGGTATATCTAAAGGTGGTATTGACACAGGTGAATCTAATTTAAAAGCAGCAATCCGAGAAACTAAAGAGGAATTCGGTATTAAAGTTCCAAAATCGCTAATAGATAAAAATGAACACACATTTGTTGTAACTTCTAGAAAATATAAATACAATAAAGTAGTTTATTATTATGTAGTACAGATAACTGATCTTGCACAAATAGGTCTAAAAGATCTTGTAGTTCCTAAAGGACAATTACAAATCGAAGAGGTTGACGAGGCTAGATTTATGGATAGAAATGAGGCCACTAAATCTATTATGTTAAGCCAACATGCTGTTTTACAAAATCTAATAGGAATGGGATTAATATGAAAGAACTAATCGGACAATATATAACAGAATGGGGATGGTTAACCACAGTCGCTATTATCACTTTTGCATTTAAAGATCTTGTATCTAATTTTGTAATAGGTGTGCAGTTTTTATATGGCAATGATTTTAATATAGATGACATAGTTTATATTAAAGGTGCTAAGAAAGCTAGAATAGTTAGGCAAAACATATGGAAGACTACCTTCTATGTTTATGGACATGATAGAAAATTTATTGTACCAAACAATATGTTGTGGCGATTAGAAATAGAAAAAGAGATACCTAAATCAGAAAAATAAACTTTTAAAGTTTAGTCCATATAAATTAAAATGAAATACGTTAAGCATTATAAAGAATATTTAAACGAGGTCAATAGGGCTGGTAAACCTTACCATGGCTCTAAAATACTTGTATTTGATCTTGATGATACTCTTGTAATTTCTGCTGCTAAGATTAAAGTTTGCAATAAAAAGACTGGTGAATGTTATTCATTAACACCAGAAGAATTTAATACTTATGAAAAGGGTGAACATGAAGAATTAAACTTTGATGAGTTTAAATCTTTAGAGATCATGAAAGCAGGCAAATTAATTGACTATTATCTTAAAATATTCAAAGAGGCTTACAAATCAAAATTAGCAGTTGGAATTGTAACGGCCAGAGACGATCGTAAAATGATTTACAAGTGGTTAAGAGAACATGTTGGATTTAGAATTGACAATGATTTAATATTTGCAGTTAATGATCCAGTACATAAATTCAAAGGTTCAATATCAGATCGTAAAAAAGAAGCCTTTAAGGCTTTAATAGAAATGGGTTATAATGACTTACAGTTCTATGATGACGATGATGCTAACTTAAGATTAGTTAAGTCACTTGAAGATGAATATGAAGGGATAAATATATCAACAATAAAAGCAATAAAATAA
>ENA-UOXV01005325-UOXV01005325.1-marine-metagenome-genome-assembly--contig:-NODE-5325-length-14196-cov-5.888480_pt1 | contig 14196 bp, 18 predicted proteins | sample MGYA00238165_ERZ766961 | MGnify/ENA primary metagenome ERZ766961 (study PRJEB28924, sample SAMN03173240) | marine metagenome | biome: Marine; feature: Water; material: Subsurface seawater | place: North... | reverse complement strand
TTAGTGGTGTGGGCCTGGGACCTTTTTGTTATGCGGCTTCTTTGCTGCGGTCTCCAGGCCCCCGCCCGCCGCCAGTTTTCGCTCTGCGATTTGTGACTGTTTGTCATTAAACGTATCTTTCTCTATCCTTGTCGCGGGTGCGGCCCCGGCTCCTCTGGCCTTGGCCCCTGTGGTGCGGGCGGTGGCGGTCTCGGCGTGCGGTGGGTCGTATGTGGATGTGCTGGGTGCGCTGGGCGGTGGTGCGAGGAGGCTCCCGGCCATGTTTTTTCGCGGTCTGGGTTGTGTTTCTCCCCACGAGGGTTTTTGTGTGCTCATTTTGTTTGGATCAAGTGAAGCTCATGCTGCTGCTGCTGCGCGTCCTTCAACTGTGTTTCGAGCAGATGCTTGCCGAGAAATCGAGAGCCCTCGTGCACGATTACAAGCCGGGGTAGCCCGCATCGCGCCACGCGAGGAGGTCGCGGACGCGCGCGCGCCGCTTCGCCTTCTTCGCGCGCACCGCCTCCTGCACCCCCGCCGACATGCTCTTGGGGCCGCGCCGCGCGCGCCGCTCGGGCGCGCGCGCCTCAAGTCGGCTGCCGTCCTTGCTGCGCTTGCCCACGCCGGGCAGCCCGTGCAGCCGCCGCCACTCGACGCGCGGTGCTGGCGCACTGTCCGACTGCGCCGAGCCGCCGAGTTCAGCGCGGTGCGTGCGCGGGGCGTAATCGTGAGGGAGGGTGGGGCGGCGGAGGGGGCGGCACTGCCGACTCCGGAGGCTGAGCATGGGGCCGGAAACCCTGGATCGTAGCCCGGGCGTACCATTCGCCTGCGCACAGACGAGAAGCAGCGGAGCGGGGCGCGCTTCAGCCGACAGCGCAGATCGAGGCGCGGGGCGCAGCGGGGCGGGGCGGCGTGCCACTCGCCTGCAGCGTCGATGTCTTTGTCAACCCCGATCCCGGTCAGGAAGCACGAGCCCGCGGCGTACTGCGCCTGAGCGACCCCGGCGCGCGCCGCGGCGAGGATGGCAGGGAACGCCTGCTGCGGGTCCACAGGCGTGCTGCGCCGCGGTGCGCCCCGCGTGAGGTGACGAGGAGCCGGGCAGGAGCGCGGGTGGCGCTGGAGCGGTCAAGCGCGTGACAGCACCGATCGAGCTCTGGGCGGACTGGACAACCGGGCGAGATGCCAGCCTGCCTGCGTCTGCACGGGCATGGGAGCCTGCGCTTCCTTGTGCAGACTCTTGTGGGGAGTCTGCACGAGTGGGCTCGCACCCCCACGCCTTGAGATGGCAGAAGCCAAGGTTGAAGGCGGCCTGCGGGTGTCCCTGCGCAGCTGCTGCTGTGAACCATCGCACCGCGTTCTTGTGGTCGCGTATCACTCCAGTGCCCCTCCAAAGCAACAAGCCGAGCACAAACTGCGCGTCAGCCTGGCGGCCCTCGCGGGCATCAAGTAGCGTCACAGCTACCGCGCGTGCCTGAGGCGAGTCCGGGTCGCCCCTACTCGTGATGATGCCATCCTCCTTTGCTGCGTCGATGATCGCCTTGTCAGCCGCAGCTGAGCAAGAGGAGTACCGTGCTACAGCGGCAGCGAGAGTGTCCTTGATCAGCTGCTTGGGTATGATGGGATGGATCGTGTCGAGAAGAGCAAAATTTCCCTTGCTCCCGTGCCCCCGAACGTTTTCCTGCGTAGTGACATGTCTTGGCCAGGTTGCGATTCCGCCGTCATCGGAGGTCCCTGTAACTGAGGAGCTCGCGTTCCTCGAGCTGGGCAGAAACACAGACTGAGCTGAAGGCTGCAGAGGAATCGGTTGGCGCGATGCATCCAGGAAAATCCCAAGAGGCAGCCGCCAGCGCGACTTCACTGCCGGCCGCTGCAAGACGCCCGAGTGGGATAATACAAGTGAACGGCGCGAGCAGAACCATCCAGCCCCGCCGCCCTGGATCAAGGGTGAGATTTCATGCGCAGAAAATGCTGCTGGGCATGTCAGACTTCGCAGCACCTTGGCCGAAATGCGCTTCATTATGCCACGGTACCACCCCGGCTGTGCGGCAGTCTTTCTACTTCGGTCACGTTACCAATTTCCTCAGTCGGTCAAGACGGGCGGTCCCTCGATTGGCGTTCATGCTCCGCTGGGCTTCCGCGACGCGGGTTCCACGCAGCAGGCTGCGGCGATAGCTTTCTCCCAATACTTGGACGGGTCAAGGGCCGCCGCCTTACTCTCCTCTCTGTATCGAGCATGGATGCAGTGACACTCGGCATCACGACGCGGTCCACGGAGATGTTGCCTCGAGCACAGCGATCCTGGAGCCGTTGTGCAGCTTCTGTTGTGGCGCTCTTCCTTGTCGCTGCAGCGCCGGGATGCTGCTGCGAGGGGGTGGGGGCACCTTCGCTGATCACCAATCCGGAGCAGTACTTCGAGCAGTACCACAACGCGGGGCCTGAAGAGCAGCGACGGGTCGAGAACACTGTACACGATGAAATGCTCAGACTCGTCGTCAATCCCATGACATCCCCGTTCTCACGACTCCCGTCCTGGCATTTGCGAGGACACTTCAGCAGCTACCAGGTAGCTCTGCCCCCCCTGGACCCTGCGCAGGATCTGGACAGACTCTGGCCGGCGCCCTCTGCGGCGCCAGCTATCCTGACAGAGCTGCGTATGTGTGTAACCGAGAACCTGGTGCTTGCTAGCGGCAGTGCGTGCCCCTCACCACTTCTGCCCCACGGCAGGCTGCGGTCGTGCAGCCGGGCACAGGACACCACGGCTGGCTCAGCAAGCGAGGCAGCTCGCACGACGCGGGGGACGATCGCACCGAGGCGTGGTTCGCACACGTGTGCGCCACGGTCCCCGAGCTCGCGGCCTCCTTTCTCCCGGACGAGTACACTGCCGCACGCGCGCTGGACGAGGCGCGGCGCAACGGGGCGAGCGGGGAGGCGCCGCCGCTCGCGAGCCTCCTCCTGACGTGCGAGAGCGGCGCCGCACCCCGCAGGGTGTACGAGCGGCTCGAGGACTGGGGCGCCGTCGGGCGCGCGCGCGACGCGGAGCAGGGGCAGGGCTTCGCGGCGGAGTACGCGCGCCAGGCACAGGCGGCGCTCGGCGCGCTGGTCGCGGGAGGAGACGACTCTCTCGCCCGCGCGCTGCAAGCGCAGGCGCAGCGCGGCGGCGACGGCGCGGTGGGCGCGCTGCGGACGCTGCTCGCCCGCAGCGAGGACGACGCGGTGCGTGCCGCCCGCGCCCGCGCCCGCGCCCGCGCGCGTGCGCGTGTGACGCGGCGCGTGGCGCGCGTCAGGCGCGCTTCCACCTCCCGGCGTTCCTGCGCGCGGAGCTCGCGCTCTCGCTCGACCCGTGCGGGGCAACGCAGGACCCTGCAGACGCGCACGACCCCCGCGGCAACCCAGCGGGGGACGCCGCACGCAGAGCGCGGGCCGCGCGCGGGCGCCTGGCCGTCGCGGAGGCGTGCGGGGGCCAGGCGTGGCTCGCGAGCGTGCTCGGTGCCGTGGGCACGGGGGGGATGGGCTCGGCAGACAAGAGCAGCGGGGCGCGTGGCAAGGCAAAGAAGAACGGGCGGCGGCGGAAAGGCGGCGAACGGGTCAAGGCGGAGGGAGCTGTACAGGAGTGATGGGTGGAGGGGAGAGAACCGTTGGCTAAACGTGGGCCGAGTAAATCCTGAACCCTTGCAGCAGCAGCTTCAAGTGATCTATGGCTTGCAGCAGCAGCTTCACGTCTCGTGTACAAGTTCACTCTCGGCTGCCAGTGCCACTCGGCACTACTCTGCCCCGTCGCACACACAAACCCACTCGCAACCGCTCAGTGCCAGGCCTTGGCCGCGGCGGCGTTGTCCTCCTCCGTCGCGCGCTCGAGGCCAATGGAAGACTCGCGGTCCATCTCCCGCATCTCCTGCATGGCCTCCTTGTGCGCTTCCGGCGACAGCCGATAGTGCCTCTTCGCCTCGCGTGCGTGAAGTGCCTCGTTGTCACGGGCCTTGGACTGAAGCCCGTGCTGGATCTCACGGTGCTGGTCGGCCTGAGCCCTCTTCAGCAGCTGCAGCGCCCTGCTCCCCAGGTGGCCCACGTCGCGCCGCACCTTCTTGCCTACCTGCGGAAGGTAGCCGCCCCACGTCTCCGCCTTGTGCAGGTGCGGGAACAACGTCGCTTTCTGGGTAACGTGGTACATCTCGTGAAGCTGGTGCTTGGCCAGGTGTGAAGCGTGCGGCGGCGCCGAAAGCTTCAGGGCGAAGGGCGTGGCGAAGATCTTGACCTTGCCGTTACCGTGCGGCTTGGCGGTACGAGCATGGTGGACTGCCCTGGCCTTGGCTGCGCTGGCCGTCTTCTTGGCCTCACGCTTCAGGGCCTCACGCGCCCGGAGAATGGCATCATCGTGGTGCTTTGCTGCCATGGCCTTCTTGGTCTCGCTCTTCATCTCTGCCTGGGCAATGTGCAGCGCCTTGAGATCCTTTTTACCGAGGGACATGGCGCTCTTCGCGTCAGACTCCTTGTCCACAAAGAAGGGTGCCGGCAGCGCCTTCGGTTCAGGATGCGCCTTGGCAGCAGCTGCCTTTTTTGCCTCCTTCTCGGCCTTCTTGGCGCGGATCGCAGCAAGATCTGCCTCATCCTTTTTGAACTCTTTCTTTTCGTAGAGTTTGTGGCGCAGCTCCTCATTGTGCGCAACCTTCAGCAGCTGAAGGTCAGCCTTGGACAGGCCGCCGCTCGCGTGCTTGGGCTTCCCAATGGAAAACGGACCTACAGCCCAACCCGGCGATGTCACCAACTGCACAATACAATCGCAAAGAAACTAGTCTGACTCAGGCAGACTGCCATGTGATCCCGCCTTCCGCATGCCGGACTGTGCTCAGTGTAACAGCCCCGTGCAAGCGGAACGCAAGACAGTGCCAAGAAATTAGCCTGGCATAGCGTGTACCATCAGAGGCGAGGAATCCACCCCAGTTGTCTACATGACCATACAGAAGCTCCGAGGAAGCCGATGATTGAGAGGATAGGACGATGCCAAGCACCGCTGCGAAAGGTGCTCTGTGTCAGCCCCTCTGCTTCACGATCGCTACCTGACAATTATCCTTCACGGCAGACACTATAATTTGCAAGTAGCCTCTGCCAATTCAAACACGAGTCCGGGGTTGGATGTGATCAGGTTGTCACCGATCGCGCCGATCGTAGCCACTGCCATCCCCAGAGCAGCCCTCCGGACCATGGCTTGCCCTCCGGTCATGGTCGACTTCAACCAAAGGACACCGAAGTTGAGTGAATTGTTTTAAGTTGCTCCCCATGGTCCAAAAGTGGATCATCTTGAGGCAACGAAGGGGTGTCGCAGTGCCCGCAGGACTGGGGCGGCGGAAGGATGGGAACCCCAATGCGGGCGGGGTTCCTAGCAGCCGCGGCGCTTCTTTGCTGCGTGGCTATTCTGTCCGTTCCACCGCCACGAGGGACTGTCATGGAACTCGCCCAGAGGGAGTGTGGTCGGCTGTGCCAAGCACGGGATCTTATCATGAAGGCCCGGGCGAGCATTGACCGCCGAGCGAATACAGAGCTCGCGGCAATTCACGCCAAAAGAAGTGCGCACCTTGAAGACCCTGCGCGCAAGGAGCAGCTGGCGCTGCTTCCGGCAAAGCACGCCGCAATCCTTCGCACCTCGAATAAGGCGAAGCGTGCGTCATCAGCACCAGCGACTCCAGCTGTGGAAAAGTCGGTGACAGCACCACCCGCAGCGCCTCGCGCTGTTGTAGCGGCAGCAGCGACGGCCTCAGCCGTGGTACACAAGATGGCAGAGGATGGGCAACGGCTCACCAAGAAAGATCTCGACGCTTTTGTGAAGGAGACCGTCGACAATGAAGAGCAGATGCTTGGTGGTAAGAAGAAAAAAGTACGCCAGCAGATGGGGAATTATGCGGACTACTGGGACCGCGACGGGAGGTACAGCCACAATTGGTGGTGCTGGGACAACCCGAACTGGCGGGGTCCCTTCGGAGACCCTTGCGTCGAATACGCCGTCGGAGGGGACCGCAACTTCTGGTGTGATTGGGACGGGGCGCAGGCCATGAACGCATGCCCGCGTTCGTGTGGGACGTGTTCGTACGCTGGGCTTCGCGCGGAGGATCGAGTGCGCCTGCGCGACGAGCACATGATGAAGCAGCATTTCGCACCGCACACGGTTGTCGAGAAGCACCCGTCGCCACTGGGCGCGGCCCCGCGACCCGAGGGACCAACAGAGCCTACTGCAGTCGTGAGGCGGCGCAGCATGAGCGGTGCGGTGCTTCGGGAGGTGGAGGCGCTGAAGGACAAGCTGCGGGAGGTGCTGCGCGTGACGCGTGGGGTTGCGCACGACCAGCACGCGATGCGCAAGCACAACAAGCAGATGTCCTCACAGGAAGCAGCCAACGACCTCACGTACTACTTTGATAAGCAGGCAGCTGCGCCGCGCCCGCGCGCGGCCAAGGACACGCAGAAGCTGAAGTCACGCACCTCTGCGTGGGGTATCCAGGACTTGATGTCGTGGTTCGACGGCAGCAGCGCATCTGCGAAGCCGTCCCCTTCAGTGCAGAAAGCATCGCTTGCTGCCAAGGCGACGCGTGGGGAGCGTAGCATGTCAGCTACGCGCGCAAAGCAAGACTTGGAGGGGTACTGGGTCCGCCAGTCAGCGAAGCCGACTCACCTTGCTGTCAAGAGCGGGCGGGCGCGCAAGTTCACGGCGGCAGAGGCGCATGACGACATCCGAGGGTACTGGGACGAGCAGACAGCGCGCGGAGGGGCCAGCCCGTCAGAGCACAAGCACAGCGCACCGCGCAGCGGGCTGGTGCGCTATTCGTCGACGGACGCCCGCAAGGACCTCGCTGGGTACTTGAAGGAGCAGGTTGTGGCCGCGCGCAAGGACGACCGCAAGACGCTCGCGCTCGCGGCCGCTGCGCGGCGGATGAAGCGTGACGCGCCGGAGGCAGTGGCGTCCCAAAAGATGACGTCCAAGGAAGCTGCCGAAGACATCAAGTCGTTCTGGGACCACCACCCCGCGGAGGCGGTGCACGTGTCTGCGGCCGCAGTGAAGGGCCTCCGGCCGCGCAAGGCAGCGGAGGAGCTGCGGAAACAAGCAGAGGCAGCGCGGCGCGGCGCGGCGAAGAAAGAGCTCGCAGTGAACGAAGCAGCTGCGCAAGGAGGAGGGACTGGGACAGCGCCAGCAGGGGGTGAGGTGGCGAGCGGGGCAAAGGGCCCCAGCGCCCCGAAGGGCGCTGCCGTGCACGCTGCGGCGGACGCCGCGAGCGACGCGGAGCGACGGGAGTCGGACTTCGGGCTGCCGTCAGGGCGACGGGAGGCTGTGGCCACGGACGGCACGGCCACGGGCAAGGAGCCACACACTGCGCGCGACCTGGGGCTCCCGACGGGGCCCTCCGCGGCGGTGAGCACTCCGCGGGGGATGTCGGCGAGCACCGCGCACTCGTCGATCGACAGCTACTTCTCGGCGCTCGTGAAGCGCTCGCAGGCGGCGGACACCTTCGATATCAAAACGCGCGCGATGCTCAAGGCGCGCGCGCTCAAGCGCGCGCAGGCCAAGGCGGCACAGGAGCGGGCGGAGGAGGAGCAGCGGGCCGCCACACCTGAGCCGGGCGTGCGGGCGCCTGGGCCGGCGTTCTCCGCGGCGGAGCAGCATGCGGAGTGGGAGCGCCTGCAGCACAACCCAGCGGAGATGCGCGCGACGCCTGGGCGGCAGCAGCAGCTCTACCTTCAGGCTGCCGCGCCGCCGCCGCCGCCGCCGCCGCCGCCGCCCGTCGACCCGCAAGTCGTGGCGGCGGAGGGGTCGTTCCTCGCGGGCGTGGACCGGCAGGTGCCCCCGCTGCCTCAGCCTCAGCCTCAGCAGGTTGTGGAGCCGCAGGGCGCGGTGGGCGCATGGGGGGACCAGGGGTGGCAGCCGCCCCAGCCACAGCAGGCCGCGGGGTACGCGGGGCCGTATGGTTTCGTGGGGACGGCCGGGTATCCGGTTCCGCTGGGGCCTGGGCCGTTTATTCAGGGCCAGGCGGGGCTGGGGGGCGCGGGGCCGATGCAAGCGCCGCCTGCGACAGCCGCGGCAGGAGGCTGGGACGGCCCCGCGCGGTGACGCATGGAATGAAACGTTGCGCGGCAGCCCCTGACGCATGCAGCTCGCTTTGGGCGATCGGCACGGCTGGCAACACGGTCGGCAATCAGTGAGTGTCATCGAACACTCGGATGACAGCAGCGTGTCCCCCCTTGCTCGCAAGCTGCACCGCAGTCGTCCCGTCAAGGCGAGGGAGCAACGGACTGCATCCCTCGGCCAAGAGGGCCGCAGCAGCTTCGTGGTGTCCGAACCTAGCTGCCATGTGCAGCGCTGTCTCGCCAGCTGCGTTGCATGCCGCGGCAACGCGCAGGCGCTGCTTGTCCGGCACGCATTCCAGCAGCGCCCGCACGACCTTTTCGTGGCCCTCCTGCGCCGCCGCATGCAGAGGGAAGTTTCCATACTCGTCTCTATCGTGTCCCGGCGCGGCGCGCGCCTCGAGCAGCGTCTGCACGACCTCCACGTGCCCCTCCTGCGCCGCCGCAAACAGCGCCGTGTTCCCGCGCCCACACGCACAGTCGACCAGCGCCCGGTGCGCCAGCAGCTCCTGCACCTGCGCCCGACACGCCTGCGCTCGGCACGCGCGGCGGGCACTCGCCGCGGGGGGCACGCCGCGCGCAGAGAAAGGGCCCAGACGCCCAGCCAGAGGACTGCACACGTGGTTCCGCGAGAACCCACCACGCTCAAGAAGCCCTCGCCCGCGGCCTGGGCGAGTGCCGTGCCCCCGCCATTGTGCAAGCGGTTGACCGAGGCCCCGTTTGTCAGCAGCTCCTGTGCCAAAACTCATGTCAGCTACACCCAAAGACTCCAGGGATGCGCCGAAAGCCGCGCCGAAAGCCGTGCAGAGCAGAGCGAGACACTGGATCGGCGAAAGTAAGCTAGCACATGCACGGGGTCGGTGCGCGCGTGAATGCATGTGCATGTTTCTGTCGGCAGGGGCGCGGCAGGGGAGTGCCCGCATGAGCATTGCTGGCTGCATGATGCAAGCTGCGTAGGGAGCAACCTGAACGACGGGGAGCCAGCCGAGCCCAGCGGCGACCCAGAGCGATGCATACCCTTCGGAGTCGGTGGCGTCGGCTTCCTCTCCTGCCTGCACACACGAGCCCATGGGGGAAGGGGGGGGGAGGTTGGCTGCTTGGCGCCCGACATGCTGCAGGCACAGACCCTTGTGTTGATTGAAAACCCTAGTGGGATGACGGTGCTACAATGGCTCCAGTGTGCTTTGCAGTGCGTCTGGATACCTGCAGAAGTGTCTTGACCGCTACCAGTACATCAGCAGCCTCGTCCGCTTCGAGTTTCTCAGAAGCCACCCGCTCCTTTTGCTCCTGCTCCCCGTACATCAAATATGTGATGAGTGTTCTGCATCATCACAACCACAGGTTTTTTTATGGAAAATGCAACTTCTTCGGACGGGTCTGTGCTTGGGCATCGGAACTGGTCTGGGCGCTTTGGGCCGTTGACCTGACGACAGAGCTCGAGCATCGCTACTATTTCGGGAGTAGAGGAGGGGGCCGATGGATTGATCTGCGCCCGAAACTGCCAATCACTGCGACAATCGTACGGATGGAGGCAGCAGCAGGTGCTGCTGTGGTGTTGCAAGCACGTCGGGATCTCCTTTTGTGCATCTCAGCCTTGCCAACGATATCCCCGCAAGAGAGCCAAAGCCGCACCCACGCCCACCAAGAACGGACCGGGCCTCACCCGAGCGCCGGCCTTGAGCAGCAGCTTGACGCTCTGTGCGCTGCCGCGGACTGCTGCCAGATGGAGCGGTGTGCGCTCATTCTGCGCGGCAGCGTTCACGTCCGCCTGCGGGAGCCGAGCGCGCGGACGCAGAAGTTCCCGCACCGCGCCGATGTGGCCCTCGCCTGCGGCGGCAGCGAGCGGGGTCCTGCCCGCTAAGTTGCGTGCGTTGAGGTTCGCACCAGCCGCCAGCAGCATCTTAACCACCGCGACGTGGCCTTCCCGGGAGGCGGCAATCAGCGGCGTCGTGCCTGCCGGAGGCGGGGCGCAGCCACGTCACCCTACGAGGTCTGCACGAGTGGCCCGCAGCGAGCGCGCGGTACGGTCGGCGGGAGCTGCCGTCGTATTCGGCGTGATCAAACGAGGCACCAGCCTCGAGCAGGACCTTAACGACCTTGTCCTGCCGCAGGGAGCACCCACCCGGTGACTACGGGGCGTGCGTCCGACGGCTCTGCCACGGCCCGGGGTACGCACGTGGCCGTTCTGCGCAGCGATGGAGAGCGCGGTGGCGTCGTCCTCGTCTTTCTTATCCGCGTCCGCACCGAAGGCCAGCAGCACCCCAACCATGTCTTCGTGCCCCTGCGCCCCTCTCGCCCTGTCGGCTCCCGCGCCAGTGCCGCGTGCAACGCCAGTTCGGCGGTCATCATGGGCACGGCAGCGCGCCAGGCGGGAGCCGCACCTCCTGTGCCGCGAGGTACAGCGGCAGATTGTCCTCGTCGTCCACATGGTTTGGGTCCGCCCTGCCCTCGAGCAGCACGCCGGCGACCGCGTGGGCGCTGCACGCGGGGAAAAGCGCGCCGTCTCAGCACCCGCTCGGAACGCGATGCAAAACGGGACCCTCCGGTTCGGCTCAACACCCGTCCTCCACGGCGGCACAGAGCGGCGTGGTTGCTGCCGCCCCTCCGTTCGGATCGGCGCCAAGCCGCAGCAGCACCGACACGACTCCCTCTTGCTGCTGCCGAACTGCGTGCAGCAGAGGGGTCTCGTCGTCTACTGGATCGACCTGTGCCTCAGGGGCCCGGTCAGGAGCCTGGTCAACTCGCGAGGCTGGAAGGCGGCAGAGGCGGTCGCAGACCTCGTTGACCGGCGTCCCTCGTTCTACCAGCAGCTGCACCAGACCCGTGTGGCCGGATTCGATTGCGGCAAGCAGTATCTGTCCCGCACATATCGTGACGCCACAAGCGCTGCACTGCCCCGTTCCACAGCGCTTGCTCGCGGGGGGTGAGGCCACGCACCGACTTTCTGCCTAGCGGCGCTGCGCTCACATCTGCACCAGCGTCGAGAGCATCGCGTGCAGCGTCGACATTCCCCTCCACCACAGCCTGCCAGAGCGCTTCAGCGTCCCTTAGCACTGGGGCGGAGCGCTGCCGCTTGATTCGAGCCACGTGCGTTCGGAGCTCTGCAGCTGCTTCGTCTAGCTTCGTGATATCGTCGGCCTGCCGTACGATACTGGTGGGTGAGCGCAACTCCGCCAGTGCGCACAGCAGAAACACTCTTTGGTGCGCGCAGCAGAAACAACCCAGTTGTTTCTGGTAGGCGAGCACGCACCTCGCGTTTGTGCGACGGGTCTACTGAGAGGACACCCTCGATTATACCATTTATCACAATGTTGGGCCGCACGTCCTCCACTGGCAAACGGCACGACGGACAGGTGTCTTTCTTACTCAACCACCGCGCGATGCAGCCAGCACACATGCTGTGCAGACAGGGGAGCAGCGCCGTGCAGTCATGAAAAATTTTGTAGCAGATACCACACTGAATCCCCTCATGGACCTTCTCCAGCACTGCCATGTTTCTCACCTGCGCCTCAGAATCCCCGCTTGACGCTGAGGCGGGCAGCGCCATCGAGGAGCAGCGCAACAAGAAGGGATAAAGTCAGAAAGTCAGAAACGTGTTCGGCGTGTCTTTTTGACTCTTTTCTTTTTGACTACACGTTCACAACTTTCGGCGCCTGGGGACTGGGCTTGCTCGTACTGAACAGCGGGCTCCTGCTTGGTCGCGGGGGTGCCGCGCAACGTCCCCTCTCCATCATAGGACTTCTGAGACCTTCCGCCGCAGAGCACTCAAGGTGTCTGGGTCATGGCCAAGACCGGGGGAGCTGTCGTGCAAGTTGCACACGCTACCGAGAGACAACGCGATGATCATTCCAGGCAACAAGGAGCACTAGATATGCTCGCGTCGTTCAAGCGTCTAGCGTACAAGTGCCCGTGGTGGGCAAAAAATCAACATGTCAACACCATTTGCGGTGCGTGGCGCCCCCGTTCCAGCGAAGACCTGGCTGCCAGCATTGTAGTAAATTGGATCGCCTCTGCTAAACCAGTGTTCTCCGTGGCCAGGGTCGATCTTCTGCCACCCCCCCCAAGTGGAGTACGAAAGGCAAGAATGGAGGGCTCCCGACGGGTACCCGGTGCAGGTGGACTTGCTGGCTTCCAAATCAGCCTTTACGAGGGGCATTGTGGTCCTCCTGCACGGGCTTGAGCAGTCAAGCCGTGGGCCCATGGCCATGCGGCAGGCTCATGCACTCGCAGAGGCGGGTTCGATCCCTCGCCTTACATCCCGCATTGCTGCACTGTTCAGCAATATCACGCAATGGGGGGCCTACTCCTCGCTCACGCGAGCTTGCTCTGCTTGCAGCGTTCGACGTGGCGGCCGTGAACTTTCGCGGCTGCGGAGGCGAAGAGGTGGTCTCGGATAAAATTTACCATCTGGTCCCATCCAAATGCAGTTCCAATCAAGCTTCGATGGTTGTCCTGCCTGCTGTGTGCACAGAGACTGACACGCTCCGGCAGGGCTTCACCGACGACCTGCACTGGATCCTGCTCAAACTACACGCCGAGGCGCCAGCGCGCCTCATCTACCTCAGTGGGATCTCGCTAGGGGGTAACGTGGTCACCAAATGCCTCTCAGAACTGGGAGAAAACTCATCCAAGATCAATGTGCGAGGGGCGGCTGTCAGCTGTATCCCCTTGAACTTGGTTGAAAGTACCGGTTAGCCCGCCACCCACACCTCCACCCCGGCTCCCGAATATAGCATTATGGCTGCTGCAGGTGGTAGTGGCCTTGCAATGAGATGAATCGCTCGTGCAGGCATTATCGACCGTCCCGGTGTGCGAAGGACTTTCTACGCAAAGGAATTTGTGCGCCGGCTCTCCGCCAAGGCCAAGCAGTTGCATTCCAAGTTTCCAGCCGTCAGGAAGTACTTCAAGCTTCAGGTGCTGAAGTCATAGCATGACATAGCTGCAATTTCGGTTGCGGCGTGGCTGATCTGTGGCGGTTGGGCGTTGTCGCGCAGGACCTGAGCCGCATGACAACGCTCACGGAGATCCATGACGCTGTTGTTGGGCCTCTCAATGGGTTCAAGGACCAGGCCGACTACTACCGGGTATGCTGCTCACGGCGCTTTCTCGGGAAAATCCGGGTAGGCCCCTCGCCCGACCTCATGCCGCGCGCCGCGCGCCGCGCTCATGTGGCCGCCCCAGGCGCCGCTCTTCATCCTCAACTCGCGCGACGACCCTTTCTTCGACTCAGCCACCCTCCCAAGCGCCGCGGACGTTGGGCACGGCACCGTGCGGATCGACTACGAGGAGCACGGCGGGCACTGCGGCTTCGTGCTCTCCGAGAACATCCGCTTCTATCCGATGACTTACTTGGATCAGGTACGCGCCGTTCCGTGCCGCACCGCTTCCGTTTTGCATCGCACCAACAGCGCGGCTGACGGCACACGTGGTGTGCTTCAGCCACTGCGGTTCACGGGTACGAAAGGACGTGCTCCAAACGGATATCTTGCGGAGCAGCTCGCGCGCGCACTCGAGCACCTGGATGCCGCAGGAGGTTGGCATTTGGCTTCCTGGCATTTCACTCTGGCTGTCCCTGTCTTGGCTGATGCCTCTGCAGTGCGCAAAAGCTGCGCGAAGAAGAAAACGCGGGCGCAAACGCAGCAGGTCTAAGTGCGGCGTGCTCTTTGCAGGGGGAGTTCCGACACGTGTTTCGCGTCACGAAGAACCGGTGTCCGACGGGCCATTTTCCGAACCGTCGGTACTTGGTGGCACTGGCAAAGCGACGGACCCGCTTGTCGCTGGCACCGACAGAGCCGTGACTGGAAACATTTGAGCGGTTAGCGAGCGTGCCAGTAAGACTTCTTCAGGGTCCGAGCGAAGCATGATTCTGAAGCAAGAGGCTGTGTGGTCTGTATGAATTCACTTGTAGATCTCGAAATCGCCGACCATGGCATCTGCCCTTGGCTGCAGGCTCTCAGCGGAAATGATGATGTCTTCGTGTATTCGCACCGGAGTACTAGTGAGAATAGATACGTTTAATGACAAACAGTCGCAAATTGCAGAGCGAAAAATGGTGGCGAGTAGGGGCCGGGAGACCGCAGCAAAGAAGCCGCATAACAAAAGGTCCCAGGCCCACAC
>ENA-UOXV01005322-UOXV01005322.1-marine-metagenome-genome-assembly--contig:-NODE-5322-length-14201-cov-4.938004_pt1 | contig 14201 bp, 10 predicted proteins | sample MGYA00238165_ERZ766961 | MGnify/ENA primary metagenome ERZ766961 (study PRJEB28924, sample SAMN03173240) | marine metagenome | biome: Marine; feature: Water; material: Subsurface seawater | place: North... | reverse complement strand
CATGCGCTTTTCTCCACGGCGCCTGCGGCCAGCGCCGCAAGAATACGCTCCGGCGTCAGGGGTATCTCTCCGACTTCTGCACCAAGAGGTGCCAGCGCATCGTTCACCGCGTTCGCGATTGCACCGGGTGGGCCGATCGCGCCGCTTTCTCCTATTCCCTTCTGGCCGAAGCGGCTCAGCGGGGACGGTGTTTCCATGTGAAAAATTCTGACCGGCGGAATATCGCCGGCAACAGGCAGGTGATAATCGGCCAGCGTCGATGCCAACGGTTGTCCGGACTGATCGAACGGCATTTCCTCGAACAATGCGGTGCCGATTCCCTGCACGGTCCCGCCATGCACCTGACCATCGACGATCATCGGGTTGATCATCGTGCCGGCATCTTCGACGATCACGTAGTCGAGCAAATCCACGCTTCCGGATTTAAGATCGACACTGACCTTCACAGCGTGGCACGCATAGGAAAACGTGCCGGTATCCTGGACGGTCTTGTAGCCTTCGGTCACTTCCAGCCCCCTCGGGTCGACATCATCGGGCAAAAGCTGCGGTTTCAGATACCAGGTCTTCGCAACCTCTTCGACCGACACGGAGCTGGTACCTGCATATGCCATTCCATCCTGCAGGGTCACATCTTCCGCTTTGGCCTGAAGAAGATGCGCGGCGATATGTTTGATGCGGTCGCCGAGGGCGGCGCTGGCGGCCCCTACGGCGCCGCCCGCCATGACGATACAGCGCGAACCCCAGGTCCCGGTTGAATAAGGCGTGTAGGCGGTATCGCCGTGGACCAGCTTTACCTTTGCCGGATCGACGCCGATCTCTTCATACGCGATCTGGGCTAGGGTTGTCTCCAGACCCTGACCATGGCTGTGAACGCCGACACGGAGTTCAAGCCCGCCATCGGGCGTCAGCCGCGCACCGGCCTGCTCGAACCCCGGCACCATCGGAATGCCCCATCCGTGATACACCGATGTGCCATGCGCTCCCTGTTCGCAGAAGATCGACAAGCCGACACCCACCCGTTTATCGCCGATCTGGTTCGTCTGTTCTGCCCGGGTCGCCTCGATATCGATCGCATCCAGCGCTCGGGTCAGTGCTTCGGGATAATCGCCGCTGTCGAAATATTTGTTGGTGATATTCGTGAACGGCATCGCTTCCGGGCCGACCAGATTGCGCCGCCGAATAGCTTCCGGTGTGATTTTCAGATCGCGGGCCAGCGCATCCATCAACACCTCAATCGCAAAGCACACCCCGGTGCGCGCGACGCCACGATAGGGCAGGATCGGCGGCTTGTTGGTCGCGACCGACCATGTTTTACACCGGTAACCCTTCAGCCGGTAAGGCCCGGGCAGGATGCTGGCAACCTGCGCGGATTCGAGGCAGGCCGAGAACGGGTAGGTCGAATAGCAGCCGGCATCGACGATGGCTTCACAATCAACGGCCAGCAATTCGCCATCCGCTCCGGCATACCCGGTTACCTCGTAATGATGTTCCCGGCAGTTTGCGCTGCCGCTGAGGTGCTCGCGGCGGTCTTCCAGCCAACGGATCGGTCGGTCCAGCTTCATCGCCAGCCAGCCGGCGCAGATCTCTTCGCCCAGCAACTGGCTTTTGAAGCCGAACCCGCCACCGACATCAGGAGCAATAATACGCACCTGGCCATGATCCAACCCGAGACAACCGGCGATCCCGGTGCGGACGATATGGGGGATCTGCGTTGCAGAATGAATCGTCAGCATTTCAAGATGGCGGTCCCAAACGGCAACAACGCCTCGGCCTTCGATCGGCGCCATGCATTGGCGCGCGGTCTTGAAGGTGCGTTTGACCACGGAGGCTGCACCCGCCTTCGACGCCTCGAAATCGATGTCCACGGCGCTTTCGAGGAAGACGTTTTCATCCCACTCGTCATGCACCATTGGCGCATCCGCATCGCGGGCCTTTGTCATATCGTGCACTGCCGGCAATTCGTCGAAATCAATCGACACCAGTTCACAGAGATCCTCAGCACGGGCCCGGGATTCGGCGAGGCATGCAACGACTGGCTCGCCGACGTGCCGGACCTTCGTCGCGGCAAGAACCGGCTGAATAGAACTACGAAAACCCGGCAAGCCTGAATCCGCCTTGATCCCGCTGACACCCACGAGATCCTGCGCAGTAAAAACACGCTCCGCGGAATCAGCCGGTTTTTCGATCCCGTTAATCCGGGCATGTGCAAGCGGGCTGCGCAAAAAGGCAAGCTCGAGCATCCCTTGCATGCGGATATCGCCGATGAACCGGCCACGGCCATGCAGATAGCGTTCGTCCTCCTGACGAAGAAGCGAGCTACCGATACCTTTTCCGGTCGGTTTACTTTTTACATTTGTATCCATCGATATATCCCTTCGTGACGGCGGCACTTTCGTGTCCGGTCAGGCATTCTATCAGCTCATCGGGGTCCGATAGCCGAAGAACGCAATCGACAGCCTTGCGACCAAACTTTGATCGCACAGTAAATCGGTGACCTTGTGCATATTCGAATCCCAAAGCTCGTTCGTCCACATTTTTGTCATGTCGCCGATATGTATTATGAGGAGTTCTTCGTTGAGCCCGCATCGACCCTCTGGCCGGACCGGTACAATTTCATCTGACTCCGCCACACGAAACGGCTAAATATCTGATGACCGATTAATTGATAGGCAGGAACACCTTGCGTCTCTCCGTACTCGACCAGTCTGTATCGCTCGCCGGGCGTTCCCAGGGCGATTCCATCAGAGAAACCATTGAATTGGCGCAGTATTGCGAAAAGTTGGGGTATCATCGCTTCTGGGTGTCCGAACACCATAATCACGAGACGATAACGGGAACTGCTCCGGAAATTGTCATGGCGGCAATCGGCGCGACCACCGACCGTATCCGGATCGGGAGCGCCGGCGTTATGCTGCCCCACTACTCTGCCCTGAAAGTCGCCGAACAGTTCCGGGTTCTGGATGCGATCGCACCGGGCCGGATTGATCTCGGCTTGGGCCGCGCACCGGGGTCGGACGGCCGGACAGCCTATGCACTCAACCCCCAGGGAATGCAGGGTGCGGATAATTTTCCTGCGCAGATCCGCGATCTGATCGCATGGGTTTCGGGAGAGCCTCTTCCCAGCGACCATTCCTTTGCCGGTATACGGGCATTTCCACAGGGCGACACCGTCCCGGTCACCTGGATGCTGGGAACATCGGATTACGGTGCGCAGGTCGCCGCACATTTCGGCATCCCGTATTGCTTTGCTCACTTCATCACCCGGGGAGAAGGCTGCGAGCAGGCACTTGATCTTTACCGTCAGCACTATCAGCCAAGCGCACGACACCCTGAACCCACAACGACCGCCTGCGTCTGGGCCCTGATGGCAGACACAGAGGAAGAAGCCGAATTCCAGTTCATGTCCCGGGCACGCACACGCCTGGCCCGTGACCAGGGCGTTCTGGTCCAGGTCGAAGCACCCGAAGTTGCAGCAGCGCATGACTATTCGCCCGCCCAAGAGGCCCGCATCCGCGTCATGCGCGAGGAATCTTTTGTCGGCACACCGGAAACGGTAGGCACCCGGCTGCGGGCTCTCGCAGACCAAATGGGACTGGACGAACTCGTGATCCTGACCTGGGCCTATGAATTGGATGCCCGCAAACGCTCATATGAGTTATTCGCCAAAGAATTCGCGATCACTTGAGGCCAGCCTGAGACCCGGATATGCCAACACGATCAGTCGGAGCCAATATGAACAGCTTGCCCCGGACACTCAAATTAAAGCACCTATCATCGATCACCCTTTTGAGCCTTTTGCCCCTTTGCGGTGCCAAGAGCGCCGGAATGCAGGAAATAGCCGGATTTTCCATAGACCGGACCGAGGTTTCGGTCGGGCAATTCCGTCAATTCGTCAATGAAACAGGATTCGTCACAAAAGCGGAAAAGACGGGCGGTGGCCTCGTCTATGGCGCGGGATGGGAGCGCAAAGCCGGCTGGACCTGGGCGTCCCCCTTCGGGACTCCCGCCAAGCCTAACGAACCCGCCGTCCATGTAACCTTCGACGAGGCTAGCGCCTATTGCAAATGGGCCGGCAAAAGACTGCCGAAAGACTCAGAATGGGAAAAAGCGGCCTATACCGAAACGAGGTCGGAACCGCCGGCACCCTTTACGACCGGTACGACGTATGATTATCCAACAGGTTCGTCGCCGCTTGGGGCCAATTGTCTCAACGATTGTGGCGCGCCCCCCGCGATCGATTACAGCGCCAGACTGGACCGGGGAACCGGCCACGCGCGGGTCGGCACAACGAAAGCCGGCGTCAACGGCCTGTACGACATGGGAGCGAATGTCTGGGAATGGACTGAAAACGGCGCCGACACGGCAAAACGTACGCAGGGCGGATCATGGTGGTATGGCGCTTTCAGGATGAAAGCGGGCGACGTTGCCACCAAACCCCGCGACATGGCCGTCGTCTATATCGGGTTCAGATGCGCGAAAGATATTGAATAACCCACGTGCCCGCCTGGCCGCGCATCTGCTGCAAATAGAATCCTGCTACTGCCTAGTCGGCCGGATGGAAATGCACGACCTCCGGCGGCTTTGACAGGAAATCCCGGAACAAGGCACCGAATGATTTGTAGTCATCGGTTTCCCTGAAACCGAAATGATCTTCGATCTGATCCCACTCTACCTCCAGGACGAAGGCGAGGTCCGGTTCTACCCGCTTTCCCCAGCGCAATCCCCTGCAGCCGGGCTGCCGTTTCAGAATTTCTGCCGCATCGCCAAAACTGCCAACGAAATCGCCTTCGGCTTCGTCTTTTACAAACAGCGTCGCTATCTCGATGACCATCTTCGCTCTCCTGTTCTCGCTCACTCACAAATTCAGATGTGGAAAATACCGGGCGCGGGCTTCCCTTGCACGTCGGCGACATCGGCTATGGCAGTACGCCCTTGGGAAGGACACAGTGGATTCCCTTGTTGACGTCAACCAGTTGGGTGACACGCAAGTCCGCAGCGAGACTGCACAAGGAATAGGCATCCTGCCGGCTAAGACCGCTGACCTCGCAGATAAGGTCGATCATTTCGCGCAATGCCTGCCGCGCTGCCTCATCCAGATCTTCATCCATTCCCATTGAGATCCAGCTATCAGCGGTCTCACAGCGCGGCATGGAAAGTTTGATGTCCTTGCGCACAGTCAGTTCTAGCGTACCGCTCAGGCTGGTTTCTATCGCTGTCAGGCAGACCTCTCCATCGCCCTGGGCCGCGTGCCCATCTCCCGCCGAAAAAAGCGCGCCCTCGTTGAATACCGGGAAATAAACGGTAGTGCCTGCAATCATTTCCTTGTTGTCCATGTTGCCGCCGAATTCACGTGGGATAACCGATGTCAGTTGACCGAGTTCCGGCGAAGGCGCGACCCCGAAATTACCGAAAAACGGACGCAAGGGAATTTCCCCCCCCCAGGGGGGACGAGCAACCATCGCGGTGCCATCAAGCGGAATATGCACACGGCGCTTATCGGGAAAATCTTCCGGCAGTGTGCCCTTGCCCGGCGCCTGCAGATTCCAGCCCCAGTCCTGACGCAGCTGGATATCAAGAATTTTGACCTCAAGCACGTCGCCGGGCAACGCGCCCTCTACATAAACGGGACCGGTCAGAAAATGCGGCCCGGCGCCGCGTTGGTTCCGGGCATGCACCTCGAGATGCCCCTCGACCGCGCCCCTTCCTCCATCGGGCATGTCGTCCGGTTCACCAGACAGCGTGTCGATCGATACCCGGTCACCCGAGGCGATTTTGAGAACAGGGGGCAGGGCCGCGTCCCAGAACCCCCAATGTACGGTTTCGGGCAGAGAGGGCAGATGATGGGTTTGCGACATGATGGTACGCCTTTCAGGACGGAATGCAGCCGCCAGGCGCAGTATCAGTCCCCGGCGAATATCTCAGGAATATCGCAATTCCGGAACAGGGAAACAATGCCGCATTCCAGCCCTTGCGACTTCAAACCGTTTGCATATAGACAGCTTTAGACCGTTTCCCTGGCTGCGCGTCGGTTGGCGATAACATCCTGCGTCAGATAAAGAGCACCGAGGACAATCCCGCCGATATTGGCGTAGACAACCCAGGGGGCAAGTGTTGCCGGCAACATTGCCGCAAGCCCCAGTGCCGCCAGCACAACCCGGGCCGGTACCGTCATCGGACGGGCCGCAAAGCCGATAAACGCGGTGGAAATAAAGCACACACCGATACAGGCCGTCGTGATGTCGATCAGCGTTGCTGTCCAGTCTCCCTGCAATAGCAGCGTCGGTGAGTAGGTAAACAGGAACGGGATCACATAGGCGACCCAGGCGAACATCATTGCCCGCATCGCCGTGCGCATCGGGTCCTCGCGCGTCAATGACGCCGCGGTAAAGGCGCACAGCGCCACCGGTGGCGTGATCATCGACATCATACCGAAATAAAGGATGAACATGTGGGCGGCAATCGGCTCGACCCCGGCCTCGGAAATGGCGGGCGCAATCATCGCTGCAAGCAGCAGATAAACCGCCCCGGTCGGCATCCCCATGCCGAGAATAATCGACGCAAAGGCGGCGATCACCAGCAGCAGGAACAGGCTTTCACCCGCCTGTTTCAGCAGGAAGAGAGTGAAACCCTCGCCGAGGCCGGTCGAGTTCAGAATGAACATCACCCAGCCCGCGCCCACGACCACGAAGACCAGCTCGACCATCACCAGACCGGCGCCACCGAATGAAGCAATCAGCTTTTTAACGGTCATCCGCGCGCCCCGGTAGGAGCGAACAAAGCCAAGGAGCACGACAACACCGGCCGCGTACATCGCAGCCTGTTGTGGTTCGGCCCACAACCAGAACAGAGAATACAGAAGCATCACGAAGGGCAGCAGGAAATGACCACCCTCGATAAGGACCTTGCGGATCTCCGGCAGTTTTTCTGCTACCTGGCCGACATTGTCCTTTGCCGCGACGCGGTCGACCATGACGAAGACCGCAAAATAATACAGTAGCGCCGGCACAATCGCGGCGATGACGATATCGGTATAGGGAATTTCGAGAATTTCCGACATCAGGAAGGCCGCCGCCCCCATGATGGGCGGCATAAACTGCCCGCCGGTCGATGCAACCGATTCAATAGCCCCTGCATTGACGCCCGAATACCCGGCATGGCGCATGAGCGGAATGGTAATCACGCCGGTAGAAGCGACATTGGAAATAGCGCTGCCGGAGATAGAGCCGAAGAAGGCGCTAGCCACCACCGAGATCTTCGCGGCACCGCCGCGGCGGCGACCGACCATCGCCATTGCGAGATCGATGAAGAACCGGCCACCACCGGACGCGACCAGCAATTGTCCGAAGAAAATGAAAACCAGGACGACTTCGATGGAAATTTTCATCGGCAGCCCGAGTGCTGCCCCGGAATCCAATCCGAGATCCGTGGCCAGCGCGTCCCAGTGCACGGTCAGACCCTTTAGATCGCCACCGACCTCGTCCGCAAAGAGAGCATAGACCATGAAAAACAGGACAACGCTGAAAAACGCGTAACCCGCGGTTCGCCGAATGCCCTCGGCCGACAAAACGACAACGATACAGCCGATAATCAACGCTTCGGTGGTGCGGTCGCCATACTCTTCGGAAAGCCGTTCATAGTCGAACGTGACCCATAACAGGGTCACCAGACCGACAAACGCGGCAATCCAGTCATAGAAAGGCGGCGGGCCCGGTTTGCCGCGCCGGACGCGATATCGCAGGAAGCCGATAAACAGCGACAACCCCCACGAAACGGCCAGCAATTGCTGGCCGAAGAAAGTCAGATCGAGCCAGCGATAGGCCTCGACGGCCCACAATACGCCGAGCGTCACCATAATCCCGCCGGCAATGCGGGTCAGGCGATCTACGAAAATGCCTTCCGGGGGAAGGTCTGTCTGTGTTTGAGAATCTGTCACGCAATTCGCCTTCCGTGGGGCCGGAGAACCGGCCCCACGGTATCCAGGGCGAGGCCTATTACATTATGCCCATTTCCTTGTACGCCTTCACCGCACCGGGGTGATACGGAACGATGGTGTTCTTGTAGTACATCTTCTTGGCGTGGAAGCCGTTGAACGCACCATGTGATTTCACGAGATCTTTCTTGTTCGCGGCCATCGCCTTGATAATCTTGTAGACGACATCATCCGGCACATGCGCGCCTGCCGTGATGAAAAAGGGATAGGTCATTACCTTCGTCGGCCCGACAATCCCCGGGGTACGCTTGGACGGTTTCATGGTGGAAACGTAAATTTCCGGATACCACTTGTGCATCGCGGCGATAGATTCCGGTGAATCGTTTACCGACAGGAATCTCAAACCACCCCGCGCACGAAGCATGGCGTGCTGTTTCTTGGATGCTGCCGTACCAGGAATAATGATCGCGATATCAAGCTTGCCGCGCGCCATGTCGTCGCCCGACGGCACATAGCGGGAATAAGGCGTATTAACCATGTCTTCCTGCTTGATGTTGCAGGTCGACAAAAGCGTGGACTGCGTAAGCTGGAGAATCGTCTGAGCGGTGAACTTGTTGCCCATCCGCTTACCCTTTGCATCGCAGATCGTCTTGATCGGCGAATCCGCGGGAACCGCGAGAGTGGACCGCAGCGGGAACATAACACCGACCATACGGAAATTTTCCTGCTTTCCCTTTTTCTCGAAGGTACCGGTGCCTTTATAGGCAAACCGCGATTCGGCGGCGTTGTTGATGCCGAAATCGATCTGGCCTGAATTCATCTGCGGGACGATGGAAAACGACCCGCCGCCCGGGCGTACACGCACTTTCACGTCACTTTTCAAATTCATCAGCTTGGAGATCGCTGTGCCTGCACTATAGGCAAGAGATCCCTGTTTGTTGGTGCCGATGGAATAAATCGTCTGCGCTGCAGCAGGCAGCGTAATTGCACTGGCCACAACGACTGCAAGTGCGATGGATCCTGTCTTGATCATGATAGTTCTCCCTGTCTTTTATGCCGGTAATTCGGCTTCTGTAGATTTGGTGTGATTATATACCGCCACCGCGGCGCATCATAGTTTCTTTACCTTACCCTATCGGCCCGAGCAGCGTTTCACCGCCGAACGTATCCGATTGGGGGTCGACGGCCTCAGGCCATGGGTCAGACACCTGCGGACGCTGGCTTGCCGGGCGGGGCTTTCCGTCCCAGCCGATCTGTTCCATGTAATAGTAAAGCTGGATCGCATGACCGTCAGGATCGATGGCGAAAGCGCAGTAATCCATCCCCGGGAACAGTTCAGGCGGCAGGTATTTGATTTCCACCCCCTGCTCTTCGATGAAAGACACCGCATCGCGCAGCTGCTGGTAATCTCCGACCTGCATCCCGAACGACATGCAGGACGTATGCTCGCTCAGGCCCAGTTCCGCGCGGAGCGCCATCGGATACAGCGCCAGCGAATGATGCTCGGTATTGGCTCTCAGGAAGACACAGCGATGACCGTTATAAGTAACCTCTTCGGTCACCGTCAGACCCATCCGCTGCAGATAGAATGCCAATGCCTCTTCCATGTCATCGACGAACAGGCGTACCGGGCCAATACGGATCACCTTGAACGGCCGCGGAAGCACAATGCCGCCAACGTCATATTTGGAATCCATCTCATAGGTATGACGTGTGCCATCCAGCAGGTTGGCGCCTTCTTTCAGCGCCGACTGAACTTCATCATATTCGGAAATCTGCGGCAGATCGGGTTTCTTCTGAAAACCGCGCTTACGGAAAATTTCGGGCTTGGAAATCCCGTTCCAGCCGATCTGCTCGATACCGTAATATAGCTCGTTGATATTTTCGTTGGGATCAGAAGGATAGACATGCCAGTTCGAACCGGGCGTGTCCCGTCCGGAGCGCCGGATCGGGTTTTCCAAGTCACGCAGCCATTCTTCTGCCGTCGTAACCTCCCGCAGAGAGCCAACCTGCCAGGTTATCTGGTTGATCGTTACATCGTCACGCTTCGACGGCCCGGCAAGCTGGTCGAGTATCTGCTTGGGGAACACGACGAAGGAATGATGGTCCGTGCCATGGCGTAGAAAGTACCCGAGACCATGCCCCAGGGTCTCGCGGAGGTCTTCGTCTTCAATCCGGCTGCCGAAATCGATCGGATCGGAAACACTGAACCCGAGCACATCGGTATAGAACTTCAGACAGGTCGGAACATCGCGCACGTTGAAGCCGAAATGGCCCAGACGCCTGATCTTGAACGGACGATCCAGTCTAACACCGCCGACGTTGAATCCGGTTACTGATGTACCTTTCATTATACTTTTTCTCCCTGCGTTTCACGCGATCTGCATGCCGCCATTCCGGCGGTATTTCCCACGATTGAAATCGTCATCCCTCAAGCCCCTGCGCTACGGCTCAGTTCAACGCCACCGGCCTGAACCGGAACCGGCTGCGCCACACCGAACCGTTCGGCAACGGCTGCAAGGCGGCTGACCGTCCCCGCAGCCAGCGGTATACCGGCAGCCTTGCGTTTCTCCGCCAGGCGGAACCCACGTTCTCCCGGCATCAGAATTTCGTCCGTCTCGGGCGCCTTCGGCAAACCCTTAAGCGCGCCCGACAATTCAGCGATATGCATCAGGAATGCTTTCGGATCGCAGAAACTGCCGATGTTCAATGCAAGCGCTACCCCGTTCATAATGCCCTTGCGCCCGGAAAATGCTTCCTTAATCACGGGGTTCGCTGCCAGTACACTCGCCAGCACTTCAAACATCAGCGACAGCCCGGATCCCTTGGGACCGCCCATCGGGGTCAGGGTCGCAACATCGGCAGGATCCGTCGCCGGCTGGCCCTCGGAGCCGATTGCCCAACCTTCGGGAATGGGGCTACCCGCATCCTTTGCGGCCATAATTTTGCCGAGCGCCACGGCCGAAGTCGACATGTCCAGCAACAGAGGCATTCCGTCGGACGGGGCTGCGATCGCGACCGGGTTTGTCGAAACGCCGGATACCCGCGTGCCCTGATAGGCCATTAACGGGCCCGAGGCAGTAATGACGATACCTATCTGGCCGCGCTGTACCGCCCGGAGGGCGTAATATCCAATAGCCCCGGAATGGGTGATGTTTCGCGCCGAGCACCAGCCGATACCGAGACGGTCGGCGATACCGATTGCCTCATCCATGGCTGCCACCATGGCGGATGCTCCCGGCGCACGGGCCGCTTCGAGCAGGGACACCGCCCCTTCCTGTCGCACAATTTTCGGCTCTGCGACCGGGTCTATGATCCCGAGCTCGATCATTTCCAGATAGCGCGGGATACGCAGGATCCCATGTGAATCGGTGCCGCGCGCATTGGCCCAGACCAGGACATCAGCCGTCTGCTTCGCATAAGCGGACGTAAAGCCCCCTGCGCTTAGAAGCGCCGCGCCATAGGCGGCCAGATCTGCGGGCAGGTAAAGGGTCATCAAGCGTCCCGGAGAGGTGTCGGGAAAAACTTGTCGAGCCAGGCTTGGATCAGACTGCGTGTATGCGGCTCGTCTTCTGCCGATAGCGGGAAATGCGACACCCCGGTCGGAATCATCAGTTCCGCGTTCGCGCCTGCCTTCTCAAACAGGCGGATGGACTGTTCCATCGGTGTTACAACATCGCCCGCTGTGTGAAACAGCAGTAACGGCCGCGGGGCGATTTCCGCGACAACGTCTTCCGCCCTGAAATTATACATGCTGATCGCTGTTTCCACCGGCACTTCGAACTGCGCCTTGGGCGACAGGTTCGCGCGCAGTTCTTCCGGAATCGGGACTACGTCAAACCGCGACACCCACAGGCTTTCGCCGGTCTCTGCCTTTTGCCGGCGTCCGCGCTCGAGGATATCGGTAAACTTCGCCCAGGCTTCCGGCGTCGGGTGCTGGCCACGGAACTTTCGTTCACCATCGCCCCAGCCACATAAAGACAGGACGCAGGCGATGCGTTCGTCGATCCCGCCGGCAAAAATTGCCACGGCGGCACCGAAGCTGTGCCCCGTCACACCGATCCGTTCCGGGTCGACCTCTTCCCGGTCGGAAATAAATGTCAGGGCGTTCTTGGTATCAGCCACCTGATCGAAACAGCGCACTTCACCGCGGGCACCTTCGCTTTCGCCACAGCCGCGGAAATCGATCCGGAACGCGCAATAGCCCATTTCTTCGAGCATGTGGGTCACCAGCTCAACGTGCGACTTGTCCTTGGTCCCGACAAATCCGTGCAGAACGATAAAAGTGGGGAGCTTTTCTCCCGGCTTACGCCCGTCAGGTACATGCAGCACACCTGAAAGCTTCAAACCGTCCGACATGAAAGTAAGGGGGGTGCTGCATCCGATTAACGCCTCTGTTTCCATCCGTTCAGGAGCTTGCGGACAACAATCAACGCCATCACCTATTAAGCCGAAACCATCCCGTGCCGGCTCGCTCCCATATTTCATGCACACCTAGCACGTAGTTTCCGCAATCACAATTATTTTCGAATATTTTTGATTAATGGAATAATTAAACATGTTTCCGGATCAATTCGGAAACGTTCTCTACCCAGAAAATATTCGAAAATCTGTGTTCGATTGAAAATTCAGGAGAAACAGTCTATACAAGCACTCGTAAAATCGTCGTTCCAGAACCGGAACGCAGCCCGGAACTCCAGACTGAGAAACCTGAAAGATGGATGCGCCCACTACATATCAGCCCGGCGGACGCGACATCGTCGCGATGCTCAGATCCGATATCGTCAGCAGCGTTCACGCGCCCGAAACACGGCTTAAATTCGCGGAACTGACCAAATCCTACAGCGTCGGCATCGGCACACTGCGCGAAGCGCTTTCCCAGCTGGTTTCGGAGGGTTTCGTCACAATGGAAGCCGGAAAAGGCTTCAAAGTCGCCCCTGTGTCAGCAGAAGAGCTGATCGAGATCACGGAGCATTTTATCGAGTTTGAAAAACGCGCCATCACCGAATCAATCGCCGCCGGTGATGACGATTGGGAAAGCAATATCGTGGCGACGCATCACCGCCTCAGCATCATTGAAAGCCTGCCCTGGGCAGAGCGCATGGAACGCCATTCGGAATGGGTCGAACGCCATCGCGCCTTTCACGAATCACTCGTATCCGCTTGCCGTGGAACATGGCTATTCCGCCTCCGGTCAATCATGTTCGACCAGTTGGACCGGTACCGCTTCGTGACCAAGAACTATGCGGAAGGTATGGGCAAAAAGAAATTCAAAGAGCACCGCGACATCATGCAGGCCGCGATTGATCGCGATGCCGAAAAATCCGTGCGACTGCTCGAGGAACATTTCCGCCATACGACGGATCGCGCGCTGACGATGCTCTAAGATCCGGTCTCTGATCGATGCGTTGCAGGACCGGCCACATCAAAGTGGTGTCAGTCCCTTGAACAACACCAACCCGTTCAATCTGACGACACGCCCAGCACCCGCAATGCATTCTCTTTCAGAATCAGCGGGCGCACTTCCTCTTTAAAGGGGGCGTTTTCGAAATCATGCAGCCATCTGTCCGGCGTAATCGCGGGCCAGTCGGAACCGAATAGCATCTTCTTTTTCAAAAGAGAATTCGCATACCGGATGAACGTTTCAGGGAAATATTTCGGCGACCAGCCTGACATGTCGTAATAGACATTCGGCTTGTGCTGGGCCACGGCAAGGCCTTCTTCCGTCCAGGGAAAGGATGGATGGGCCAGCACGATCGGCATGTCCGGAAAATCCACGGCCACATCATCCAGATACATCGGGTTGGAATATTTCAGCCGCATACCCATCCCCGCATGCATGCCCGAACCAACACCGGTCTGACCGGTGTGAAAAAGGCTGATCGCCCCTTCATCCGCAATCGCTTCATAGAGCGTGTAGGCCATTCGGTCGTTGGGGTAAAATCCCTGCATTGTCGGATGAAATTTAAAGCCCCGAACACCGAACTCCCGGACAAGACGGCGCGCTTCGCGGGCACCGGCCTTGCCCTTGTGAGGGTCGATGGACGCGAAAGGAATGAGGATGTCGTCGTTCTCGGCGCATAGTTGAGCGACTTCCTCGTTTTCATACCGCCGAAAGCCCGTCTCCCGCTCCGCATCCACAGGAAAGATGACGGCGGCAATATTACGTTCGCGATAATAATCAGCGGTGTCCTGGACGCTCGGCAGCATCCCCTCCGCGCCGGCAGGGTTCTTGAAATAGGCCGCCATACCTGCCTGAAATTCATCATAA
>ENA-UOXV01005314-UOXV01005314.1-marine-metagenome-genome-assembly--contig:-NODE-5314-length-14222-cov-4.248112_pt1 | contig 14222 bp, 15 predicted proteins | sample MGYA00238165_ERZ766961 | MGnify/ENA primary metagenome ERZ766961 (study PRJEB28924, sample SAMN03173240) | marine metagenome | biome: Marine; feature: Water; material: Subsurface seawater | place: North... | reverse complement strand
TGAAGAAAGTACTCGATGAAAAAGGCGTTCAACTCGCCGGTTAATTTTCAAATTAAAATCTAAATATAAAAAAGACCGCTTCTCATCGAAGCGGTCTTTTTTATGAACGTTGCAACCAATCTAGCGGGAGTAAAACTCGACCACGAGGTTTGGTTCCATCTGCGCCGGATATGGCACTTCAGCATATTTCGGCACACGCATATACTTACCTTTGCGTTTTGCCGGATCGACATCAACATATTCAGGAATCTCGCGCTCTGAAGATTCAGCGGCATCAATCACGATGGGAATATCTTTCGATTTTTGTTTAATTTCGATCTCATCGCCTTCCCGGACGAGATAAGAAGGAATGTCAACTTTCTTACCATTGACCATGATGTGGCCATGGTTGATGAATTGCCGTGCTGAGAAAACAGTCGGCACAAATTTCATCCGGTAAATAACAGCATCGAGACGACGCTCGAGTATACCAATTAAGTTTTCAACGGTATCACCACCGCGCCGCGATGCTTCGGCAAAATATTTGCGGAATTGGCGTTCACTGATATTGCCATAGTAGCCTTTGAGTTTTTGTTTCGCCTGTAACTGCGAACCAAAGTCAGACAACTTAGTGCGGCGCTGGCCATGTTGGCCCGGCCGATAATCGCGAACATTAATGGGGCTTTTTGGCCGACCCCAAAGGTTAACCCCGAGGCGGCGATTGATCTTATACTTCGACTGTATTCGTTTCGTCATACTATATACTCACTCGTTTTCCGGTTGTTATTGTTCCGATAGTCCGCTTCGATTTTTGAAGGCGGCGGGGCTCTCTTTTTTTGGAACCCACGTTCTCGGAAGTCATCTCGTTTGAGAAGCCGCGGAGTATAGCCACCGCGGCGCTATTGTCAAATAACAGTGAAAATAGGGCAGATATCTAGGCTGTTTCGAGCTCGGTGTCCCAATAGAGGAAGTCGCGCCAGCTCTCATGCAGGTAATTTGGCGGGAAAGCGCGGCCATTATCCTGAAGCTCAAAATTGCTCGGTTCTTGAGGAACCCGCACGGGGATAATGCCCGATTCCCGAGGCATCCGATTCCCCTTTCGCAAATTACAGGCCGTGCACGCCGCAACAACATTGCGCCAAGAGGTTTGCCCGCCACGCGAACGTGGAATAACGTGATCAAACGTCAGCTCCTCTGCGGGCGACGGATGTCGGCAATACTGACACGTGAAGCGATCACGCAAGAACACATTATAACGTGTAAACGCTGGTCGCCGTGCCATTGGCACATATTCTTTTAATGAAATCACACTGGGCAGCTGCATTTCCCAGCTTGGCGAGCTAACGGTTTTCTCGTATTCGGAAACCACATTAACGCGATCCAAGAACACGGCCTTCACCGAATCCTGCCACGCCCACAATGACAATGGAAAATAGCTGAGAGGCCGGAAATCGGCATTTAGAACCAGAGCCGGATAGTTTTGCATACCCATGAGCTACTATATTCTCCCTCTTGATCGAGAAAAGAATACACACCCCGGGCAGTTTTGCCAAATGACCGGATTTAAGAAAAGATTTTTGCCAAGAATTGCTGGCCCAGCGAGATTCCCTCAGGATCGATACCATGACCGAGGCCAGGCCGGGCATGCGCAGAAACCTCGACTTTATTTTCCTTTAGCACTTCTTCTGCTTTTCCCATGTACGCAAAGGGCACAACGGCATCGACATCACCATGGATCAACAATACGGGTGGGCGGGATTTGATTTCAGTCGGCAAGAGTTCGGGCCCGATGAGAATACCCGACTGCGCAATAATGCCAGCCAACGGCTTTTCACGGCGAAGCCCGACATAGAGGGACATCATCGTCCCTTGTGAGAATCCGATGAGCGCGAGTTTGTCATCGCTTAAACCATGCTCTGCTAATGTCGTGGTGATGTAATGATCAAGGATTGGAGCGGTCGATTGCGTACCTTCCAAGCGTGCCGGCTCACTCCGATCTTGCAAACCAAACCACTGCCGACCATACGGCGCCATGTCATACGGAAACGGCGCATCGGGCGACAAAAACAACGCATCGGGCAAGACTTGCTGATAATGCGGTGCCAAACCGATTAAATCGTTACCATCCGCACCAACGCCATGCAGGAACATGACGATTTGTTTCGGGGCTTGGCCTGAGGCTGGTGCCAGAGAAGGACCGCTTAATGTAGGAAGTTCTGTCATCACAATGTCTATTTGCTAAAGTTCAGGGATGAACAGTCCTAACCGATCAACCATGCTACTGTCACGACATGTCTGATGATCGATCCCACGCACTAACCACCCGGTTCGCCCCCAGCCCGACCGGCTATCTGCATCTTGGCCACGTCCATGCGGCCTTGATTGCCTTCGATGCCGCTCAGGCTAACGATGGACGGTTTATCGTCCGTATCGAAGATATTGATCGCGGACGCTGCCGGGCTGAATTTGAAGACGCTATTTTTGAAGACCTGGCATGGCTTGGGCTGACCTGGGAAGAGCCCATCCGGCGTCAGTCAGCGCATTTTGATGATTATGCCGGCGCCCTTGAAACCCTTAAGCAACAAGGCCTGCTCTACCCATGTTTTTGCACCCGTAAAGATATCCGAGAGGAAATCAAGCAATCGAGCCACGCGCCCCATGTCGGACCGGAAGGCCTTATATACCCAGGAACATGCCGTACGCTATCGGCCGATGACTGCGAACAAAACATCACTGCCGGGAAATCATACGCGCTGCGGCTTAATATGACTGAAGCTTGCCGCCAGGCCGGGCCGTTAACCTGGCAAGATCAAAAAATTAATCAAACCATTACCGCAACCCCAGCGCTTTATGGCGACGTTGTCCTCGCCCGTAAGGATACCCCGACAAGCTATCACCTCGCGTGTACAATTGATGATCACCTTCAAGGTATTACGCTGGTCACACGCGGCATCGATTTACAGCCAGCGACCCATGTTCACCGGTTGCTGCAAGAATTATTAGGGTTTGAAACGCCGCGCTATCATCATCATGACCTCGTCACTGACGAAGCCGGCGAGCGATTGGCTAAACGCCATCAAGCCGAAACCATCCGCGCCTTGCGCGACGCTGGGCATCGCCCTGAAGACGTTAAAAAGCGTGCCAGGATTTCCGTCGCTTAATTTCCGTAGCCTAAAGCGTGCCGTTGATGACGTAGGACAATGCCTTGACCACTTGTTGAGGCGTTTCAGCAACGGCGAGTGCGGCGGCATCAACCTCTTTAAGGGCGTGCGTTAGATCCGGATCGTGCAAGGTGATAACGGGCTTGCCGAGGGCTGCTGCAAATCCTGCATCAAAGGCGGCATTCCATTGCTTAAACTTTTCGCCAAAGCGGACAACAACGACATCAGAGCGCTCAATCATCGTACGGGTGCGAATGGCATTCATCTTGGCACCTTTATGATCGCGCCAAAACGGATTGTCTTCTTCACCTAAAATTGTCGCGCCACAATCGTCACTACTGGCGTGGTCAGTCACCGGGGCTAGAATATCAACGGACAGGCCCGCAGCATCGATGCCAGATTTAATTTGTTCACGCCAATCGGAATGAATTTCACCGGATAAATAAACGGTCCAATTCGGCTGGGCCATGATGTGTCGCTCCTTGGTTAAATGATTAATTGTCGAGCCGATTAGATAAAGCTGCCCCTGTTAAGTCAAGCCTGATGGGCCTTAACCACGCATGCCTTTAACACAGTCCACATACTCCGGATGATCAGGCGTGATCAATCCATGGCGGATTAGAAAATCAATGACCACTAAGGAGCAATTAAATTTGAAATCATCCGTATCATGAACGATGTCGGTAACTTTATCGATCGGCCACAAATGAAAAGCATGAACCTCATCATCGGCATTCACCGGCGTGAAAGCCGAGTCGAGCTTAAGGTCAAAATTATAAAGCACATCACACCGCAACCCTTGGGACACTTCCATTCTATACGTGATGGCACTGACGGAGACGGCCTTCTCAGCCATGGCCGCATCAATACTCGCTTCTTCTGCACATTCCTTAATCAAGTTATCCCAAATGGATAAATCAGCCGGCTGACCACCCGCGACAAGTTGATCAAGTTTTCCCGGCTCAATCGGCTTCACGTGAGACCTCTCGCCAACCCACATTTTCATGTCTGCGCCATGACCGACATACCCATTCAAATGAACACCCAATGCTGGCAGCCCGAACAATGAAATCGCGGCGCGTTCCATATCAAACACCGGTGTTGCCGAAGCGGATCGTTTAACCGGGAACTTTTCCTCAATCCAATGTTCGATTGTACCGTCCTTATGAAGGAGGCGAAGGACTTCATCGACAGCTTCTGTGCGATCGCCAAAATCTTGCAACCGGTCATCTAAGATGACGGCTTCATCTGTGACTTGAAACACGTTGGGGAAAGCAAGAAGGCGAGTCGCAAAATTGTCTTTAACCCAACCCAATTCCTGCCCCGCTACGATAAAGGGGCGATAGGCCGACATATCGTGAAGGTTACAAACGGCAATGCGGTCCAAGAAACTCATGTATCAAAATCAACTTATTTACTGTTAACACTTGGGCGCTGGCATCAAAACCTACGGTATAAAGAGTGTACAGTGTCCCTTTTTGTCAAGATATCATGACTTTAGGCTCCACACGAAACTTGTCATTTTTAAAAGCCTGTGCCAGCCTTAAGGCATGATTCGGGACCTACAAAGTTCGTTGAGATGAAAATCAGTATCACCAAGTCTGAGGACAATTCCTTCGACGTCATTTTCGATGAAACGAAGGTGACTCTGTCCTCTGCCGACATCAAGACACTCCTCCTTCAGACAACTAAGGTTTTAATGCCTTCAGGCGCTCCTGTTGCAAAACCAGAAGCGCGCGCCAAAAGATTTGCTGTTCGCTTCCAAAAAGCAAACGATGTCGGTGTGCAAAACTTTATCAGAGAAGCTGATCCCGATGAGTTGCTGGTTCTTTTGAAAATTATTGAGCCTGATGCAGCCCTTTTACAGCGCTTCTACTCAAACATGAGTAATAATTTGCAAAAAATGATGACCGAAGACTTGGCCTTCAAATTCAAAGAGGGCCTCGCACCTGAAAAGGTTGCCGCTTCGCTAAACGGATTGATGCGAAAATCTAAGGAATTAGAGCAAAAAGGCGCGTTAACCTTCGAAGAAGAAGGTTAAGCGGCTTGCGTTTCTTTGCGTTCTCTGTTCGGGTTTACATAAGCCTGCGCACAATGTTCCCGGCAATACGGCTTACCTTCTACCGCTTCAGCACCGCAAAACCGGAAATCTGCATCACCCGGATCGCCCGTCGGCCATGAACACATATCCGCCTTCAGACTTTCAAGCCGAACCAAGTCACCCCGTTCAACGGATTCTTTTGGTGGTGCCGAAACACGGCGCTTCGGCAAACCAAGCCGATGAACTTTACCGACAACGGCATTCTTGGTGACATCTAATCGGCGGCCAATTTCACTGGCCGGCAAGCCTTCTGTCCACATTGCCATCAAGGCTTGTATGCGTTCTGGTGTCCATTCAACAGCGCTCATGATATTCCTGCCTTTTTAAAAATAACCTAAAATTCTATCTGGCCACTGATTCTCTCGAAATCTGTGGTCCCGTTCTATTAACTACAATATTCTGATAAATTAGGCAATAAAACCACTATATGTTGTGGATAACCTAATATGTTGTGGAAATCACGCTCAAGTCGTTGAATTAGCGGAAAACTAGTCATTCCCACCCTGAGGTGAGCTTCGATATACTTGCCAGCCCCACACCCCCACTGAGGGCCCATTGTGGGCCTCATTGTGGCAAAGGAGACCTCAATCAATGGCCGAAATTTCAGCAAAAGCGCTCTATACCGCAGAAGATTTAGAAGGTCTCGAGCATCAAAACACCCTGCCCGGGGCCGCCCCCTACATCCGCGGCCCCTATGCCAGCATGTATACCGGGCGGCCGTGGACAATCCGCCAATATGCCGGCTTCTCGACGGCGGCTGACTCCAATGCCTTCTATCGAGACAATCTCAAAGCCGGGCAAAAAGGGTTATCCGTCGCCTTTGATCTCGCAACCCATCGCGGTTTTGATTCAGACCACCCCCGTGTCGCTGGTGATGTCGGCATGGCCGGGGTCGCCATTGATAGTGTCGAGGATATGAAAATATTATTCGACAGTATCCCGCTCGATGAGATGAGTGTTTCGATGACCATGAACGGTGCCGTGCTACCAGTGCTCGCCAGTTTCATTGTCGCCGGCGAGGAACAAGGCGTTTCTCAAAAAAAACTCATGGGGACCATTCAAAACGACATCCTTAAAGAATTCATCGTCCGCAACACATATATCTACCCGCCGAAACAAAGCATGAGGATTGTCGGCGACATCATTGCTCACACGACTGAGCATATGCCTAAATTTAATTCAATTTCGATTTCCGGTTATCACATGCAAGAAGCCGGCGCCTCAGTTGTGCAAGAGCTTGCTTTCACACTGGCCGATGGATTGGCCTATGTGCACACGGCACTCGACAAAGGCCTTGCTGCCGATAGCTTTGCCCCTCGACTGAGTTTTTTCTTTAATGTTGGCATGAACTTTTTTATGGAGATTGCAAAACTCCGGGCCGCTCGTTTGTTATGGGCTGAGTTGATGCAACAGTTTAGCCCCCAAGATCCACGCTCTTCTATGTTGCGCACACACTGCCAAACGTCAGGCATGTCGCTGACAGCGGCTGACCCCTACAACAATATAATTCGGACAACGATCGAAGGTATGGCGGCCGTTCTTGGTGGCACTCAGAGCCTTCATACAAATTCGTTTGATGAGGCGCTTTCTCTTCCAACGCCTTTTTCCGCCCGTATCGCGCGGAATACCCAGCTTATTCTCGCAGAAGAGACCGGAATCACTGATGTCATCGACCCGTTAGGGGGCAGCTTTTACATTGAGCATCTAACGCAATCAATCGCCGAAGCCGCTCGCGCTTTGATTGATGAAGTCGAAAAGATGGGCGGCATGGTTACGGCTATTGAAGCGGGTTGGCCCCAGCGTAAAGTCACTGAAGCCGCAACGCGAAAGCAAGCCCGCCTCGACCTCGGCGAAGATGTCGTTATTGGCGTTAACAAATACCAGGTCGAAACGGAAGAAGACATCGGCGTCCTTGAAGTCAACAACGACGATGTACGACAGCAACAGATTGAGCGTCTTAAAGAAGTCCGATTAAACCGCAACCCAAAAGCATTTCAGAAATCGCTCGAAGCCCTACAGCATGCAGCCCATTCTGGAGAGCAAAACTTATTAGCCTGTACAATCGACGCCATGCGCGCACGTGCGACAATTGGTGAGGTTACAACCGCTTTAGAAGACGTATTTTCCCGGCACCAAGCATCCAACGTTACGGTTTCAGGGGTTTATAGTGCTGCCTTTGGAAATTACAGTGGCCTTGAAACAGTGCGTGAAGAGATTGCGGTGTTCACAGCTGAAGATGACGGTCCGCCTCGCATGATGGTGGTAAAACTCGGTCAGGACGGGCACGACCGCGGCGCCAAAGTCATCGCGACCGCGTTTGCCGATCTCGGTTTTGACGTCGAACTAGGACCCCTCTTTCAAACGCCCGAAGAAGCTGCCCAAGATGCGGTTAACAGCAAGGTCCATGTTATTGGCGTCTCGACGTCTCGACCCATGCCGGCGGACATAACACCCTGATCCCTCAGCTCGTTGCCGCACTCAAAGCCCTCAAGGCTTCCCATATCTTAGTGATCGGTGGCGGTGTGATCCCCGAGACAGACCGCAAAGCTCTTCTCCGAAACGGCGTGGCAGCTATCTTTGGACCGGGCACCCCCATTCCGGATGCGGCGTTGGATATTATTCGTGCCATAAAACACGAAATTAACTCAACCGCCCCCTGACTCTCGTCCTATTTTTTCTCGTACAATAAGATTGTTAACTAGATATATGTTAACTCTATTTTTCCCTCATTCGATCTATAGAATAAGCGGAAATTTGGCTACGGAAAGAACCATCTTTATTAACTTGAATTTGATTAACTTTATTTTTCTATTTATTTTTAATACTTTAATGATCTAATCACTGATGGGTGCAGCCCGCCCGTTAACGAAAATCAAATTATCACATAAAATCATGGGGATAAGGGCAACCTAAACGGCAGACTGGCGGGATTAATCAGGCTTTTATGCGTCGTTTTATAGGTGCAAAAAAATCCTGCATGTGAGACAATCTTCCCATGCTGAGACATACAGACATTTGGCGGGCCATCGAACGATTGGCTCAGGAGAACGGGCTTTCGGCTTCCGGCTTAGCCCGCCAAGCCGGACTCGACCCCACCACATTTAATAAAAGTAAGCGCACGACTCGGGAAGGTAAGTTGCGCTGGCCGTCGACCGAGAGCATCGCCAAAATTCTCAACGCCACCAACACATCGATTGGCGAATTTGTCTCCTATTTGAGTGAAGATACCGGCGGCGGCGTTTTTCGAAATATTCCCCTCATTGGCTTTGGTCAGGCTGGCGATGCCGGATACTTTGATGATGCCGGATACCCATCCGGTGTGGGCTGGGATGAGATTCCGTTCCCGGGTCTCGGTGATCCCCATGCCTATGCCCTTGAAATCAGCGGCGATAGCATGACATCGGTCTACCGCGACGGTGATATCGTTATTGTTGGGCCATCAGCCAGTATCCGCCGCAGTGACCGTATCGTTGTCAAAACCCGCAATGGCGAGGTTTTAGTCAAACAGCTCCTCCGCCATTCAGCCCGGCGGATTGATTTACAATCCATCAACCCTCTCCATGAAGACCGCAGCTTCGATGTTGATGAAGTCGAGTGGATGTCCCGCATTGTTTGGGTGAGCCAATAACCAGCGCGCGGCACGTGACACCCAACACGGGCCACAATCATCACAATCATTATTCACAGTCTCGCATCATTCATAGCCTCGACAATCTCGTACAGAACGCTAAAACATGCCTATGCGGTGTTCAGCGCGATTTCTTGGGTTTTTTGCTTTGGCTGCGGCATTCGCCCTAACCCTCTCCATGACCCTGCCAGCAAAAATGGCAATGGCCGACTTCGACGCCGGGCTACAAGCCTACCACGATAAAAACTACAAACTTGCACTAGAGAACTGGTTGCCTGCAGCAAATGCCGGCGACCCTCATGCCCAACACATGATCGGTTTTTTGTACGCCCATGGCAGAGGCGTAAAGAAAGATCTCAAGCGAACACTCCGTTGGTGGCAACGAGCCGCCAAACAAGGTCACCTACCCGCGCAATTTACCTTAGGCAATCTCTATCTTAATGGCATCGGCACAAAACGAGACATGAAGCTTGCGGCAAAATGGATTGGCGGCGCTGCCGATGGTGGCTTTGCTGATGCACAATTTATTTACGGCCTCATGCATGCCAAAGGTGAAGGCGTGAAACGCAATATCGATATGGCAATGATGTGGCTTAATCTTGCTGCCCGAAAGAAGGGTGTTGCGCCCAGTGCTTATTGGACAGCCATTTTGCCCTACCTCACACCAAGCGAACGAAATGACACTCGCAAGTTGCTTGAAGATTGGAAGCCTAAATTAAAACGATAAAGATTACCGGGACGGCGGCGGACTGACAGCCCGTTGGCGGCTTGCTAATTCATCAAAAACATTAATGATTATAATCTGTTGCGCCCGTTCGATGATCTCATTGAAGGACGGCGTATTGACAAACATTTCAGAGGCTCGGGCCTGCAAATCAGCTGCACTCGGCATCGCCGGAAGATGCACACTTTGCACAAATTCATCCAGTTCATGCCGAGCCGTCTCCACGGTATCTTCAAATTGTACCCGCCACTCTTCAATCTGTTCGGTGACATTTCCTTGCAGCGTATCAAACGATGCACTGAGATCGGCAGCGAGATCGGCAGCAATCTTTTCAATTTGGAAACTTTCTGCGAGTTCCATCGCCGCGCGTTCAACCACGGCACGACCAAGCTTTTGTTCATTTGCAACAACAGAGCGCGGTGGCGTACGCAGCGCCCAGACCAATCCTATGGCAGCCAATACTTTAAGGACGTAATAGGTAATATCGATCTCATACCAACGAAACCCTTGGCGCGACGAACTTTGATAATGGTGGTGGTTGTTGTGCCAGCCCTCACCTAAAGTTAATAACGCCAGCCACCAATTATTCCGTGATTGATCGCCCGTTAGGTACCTTTTGCGGCCCCAAACATGTGCCAGCGAATTAATACAGAATACGCCGTGCCATGTTGCCACCGTCGACCAGAAGAACCCGACAACGAGGCCTGACCATCCAGCGCAGATAAAGACCAAGACCGCGAGCTTGATCGCTGGCAAAAACGGATGACGATCAAGCCACACCAATTCAGGATATTTCGCAAAATCAGGGATGGCATCCATATTGGTTTCTTGATAGCGCTCGGTGAAGATCCAACCGACATGGGCGAACCAAAAACCGCGTCGCACGGGCGAGTGCACATCATCCTCATCATCAGAGTGGCGATGATGATGGCGATGCGTTCCGGCCCACCACAAGACGCCGCTTTGAGCCGACGTTTGGGCTAAAAATGCGAGGATAAAACCGAATACACGACTGGTTTTAAAACTGCGATGCGAAAAATAGCGGTGAAATCCGGCCGTAATCCCAAACATACGGATGGCATAGAGACCAATCGCGATCAAAATATCGACGAGATGAACACCGGTCCAAATGGCAGCAAAACATACAAGGTGGGCAATCGCAAAGGGGATAGCATCACCGAGGACGTAACGATCACCTGGTCGATTTTCGAGGTCTCTATCGAATTTAGGTTTTGTGCTTACGGTTTGAATATCCATAAAGCTGGCAACTCATCTCGTATGAAGATGTGCAAGGCTATCACGAAATGATCGACCTGTCAGTTCGATGATTCACGATTCTTTATGATGCCTGCTTTTGGCGGCGGACCTTGCCCATACGGGCGCACAATTCAAAGGCTTTCATCAAACCTTCCGCGCTGGCAACATTTTTACCGACAATATCAAACGCGGTGCCGCTGGCCGGCGTTGTAATGGGTACCGGCAACCCACCTGAGACGGTCACGCCTTGCTTAAAGCCCATCAGCTTCATCGCAATTTGACCTTGGTCGTGATACATCGTCACCACCGCATTAAATTCGCCATCTTTTGCTTTCACGAAAATCGTATCGGACGGATACGGTCCGAAAGCATTAATCCCTTTTGACTTTGCTTCTTCAACCGCCGGGCCGATCACATCGATTTCCTCACGACCAAACACGCCGCCATCACCGCCATGCGGATTGAGGGCACAAACACCAATCTTTGGATTTTCATAGCCCGCCCCCGTTAGGGTTTCGTAGGCAAGCGTCGTTGCCCGCATGATATTTTCCTGCGTGATCTTTTCTGCAACATCTTTTAACGGAATATGAGATGTCACCCGGCTGGTCCAAAGATCACCGAGAACATTATGTTCACCGGCCGGACCGGTGTGATTAAGCTCGCTGGCAAAAAACACATGTTCGTCCGGGTGCGACGCGCCACCCATGCCGAGCGCTTTTTTATTTAAGGGCGCAAAACAAAACCCATCAATAGCATGACTCTGGCCAAGCTTAAGCGCGATTTTCAGAGCCTCAACACACGTGCGGCCGGCCTCTGCCGTAACGGTACCTGGCTGAATATCTTTTTCATCAATTGAGGGAACGTCAAGAAATGGCAGAGTGTCACTGTCAAAAGTAGCCTCGGCGACATCGCTAATTTTGCTAATCGGCAGTTCAATCTTTGAGATCTTCTCACCATGACGCAACACGGTTTGATCGCCAATAACGATAATGTTGGCGTTATCACGCATGCTTTTATCGGATAGCATTTTAACCGCAATCTCGGGGCCAACACCGTTTGTATCACCCAGCAATACACCGATGGTTGGCTTCATAAACACAGTCCTTTTCAATCTTCGCTGATTACGCCGCGAGGTCTTCACCGGCGAGCACTTTATCGATCAGTGCAATGGTTTCTGGAACGCCATAAAGCGCGATGAAGGAGCCCATACGCGGGCCTTCGCTTTGGCCGAGCAGTAATTCGTATAATGCTTGGAACCACGCGCGTAGATCCTTGAACGCATCGCGTTTACCGATCTCATAAACTTGGGTTTGAATATCCGCGGCAGTCATCTCATTCGGCAAGGCTTCGAGGGCGGCACGTAAATCTATCAGGGCGGCTTTTTCCTCTTCGCTCGGTGCCCGGTATTGCTTCGCCGGTTGAACGAAATCACGGAAATAATTCACCGCATACTCGACCAGCCGATCAAGGTTGGGGGCATTCTCAGGAGAGGCGTCCGGAGAGTAGCGGGAAATGAAATGCCAAATGACAGATTTATCCTCGGTATTACAGACGCTTGCCAGATTCAGCAGCACGTTAAAGCTTAGCGGCGCTTTGCCTTCAGGCGGCTGGCCGCTGTGGATATGCCAAGCCGGATTGTTTAATTGATCTTTTGCTTCTTGGCCGGAATATTTTTCAAGATGGGTAAAATATTCATCAACGTTTCGCGGCAAGATATCAAAGAATAACCGCTTCGCGGTTTTCGGCTTTTGATACATAAACAGCGATAAACTTTCCGGCGGTGCATAGCGCAGCCAGTCTTCAACCGCCAAGCCATTGCCTCTTGATTTGGATATCTTTTCGCCTTTCTCGTCGAGAAACAGCTCGTAGATAAAGCCTACCGGTGGATTCCCACCGAGGATCCGGCAGATTTTCGACGATAACTTAACCGAGTCGGTGAGGTCCTTACCACACATCTCGTAATCGACATCAAGTGCCGCCCATCGCATGGCCCAATCGACTTTCCACTGCAATTTACAATGCCCGCCGGTCACCAATGTTTCGACTTTTTCGCCGGACTCATTTTCGTAAACCACCGTGCCGGCATCGACATTGCGCTCAAGGATCGGTACTTGCAAAACATTGCCCGTCTTAGGACAAACAGGCAGAAAAGGGCTGTAGGTTGCCTGACGTTCGGCGCCAAGTGTCGGCAGAACAACATTAATCACCGCATCATAACGCTCAAGCACTGCAAGAAGCACGGGATCGAATTCACCTGACTTATAACAATCCGTTGCACTTTTAAATTCGTATTCAAAGCCAAACTCATCGAGAAAGGCGCGCAGTCGTGCATTGTTATGAGCACCGAAACTCTCGTGGGTACCAAACGGATCAGGTATTGAGGAGAGCGGTTTGCCGAGATGCTCAGTGACCATGTCCTTGTTCGGAATATTATCAGGAACTTTGCGCAAACCATCCATATCATCGGAGAAGGCAAACAAACGGGTTGGGATATCGCTCAGCAATGCGAACGCATTACGCACCATCGTGGTACGGGCAACCTCCCCAAAAGTGCCAATGTGCGGTAAACCCGATGGGCCATAGCCGGTTTCGAACAAGACATACCCTTTCTCAGGCGTCTTATCCTTAAGGTTTTTTAAAAGCACCCGGGCTTCGGCAAACGGCCAAGCGTTGGCCTGCAGGGCAAATTCACGCAAATCAGTCATCGTCTTTCCACTTATTTCCAGATGGGTTTTCCCGAGCCCGGCAAGCCGTATTGCTGCCACTTCCGGGTTACATCTTCGATAATATCATCACTCATGCGGATCTTGCGACCCCATTCGCGAGTCGTTTCCGGTGCTATTTTTGTTGTCGCATCGATACCCATCTTTGATCCAAGCCCGGAAACAGGAGAGGCAAAGTCCAGATAATCGATGGGCGTGTTTTCAATCATGGTCACATCACGTGCCGGATCAACGTTGGTTGAAATGGCCCAGATCACATCGTTCCAATCACGGGCGTTGATGTCGTCATCCACCACAATCACGAACTTGGTATACATGAATTGCCGCAAGTACGACCACACCGCCATCATGATTCGTTTGGCATGTCCCGGATACGCTTTCTTGATCGACACAACGGCGACACGATAAGAGCACGCTTCGGGCGGCAACCAAAAATCAACGATTTCAGGATACTGCTGGATCATCAACGGCACGAACACGTCGTTCAGTGCTTCACCGAGCACCGAGGGTTCATCAGGCGGCCGTCCCGTGAACGTCGAATGATAAATCGCATCTTTGCGCATGGTAATGGCGCTGGCGGTAAAGACCGGGAAAGGCTCGACAGAATTATAATACCCGGTGTGATCGCCGTAGGGACCTTCGCCGCCAT
>ENA-UOXV01005313-UOXV01005313.1-marine-metagenome-genome-assembly--contig:-NODE-5313-length-14224-cov-6.067330_pt1 | contig 14224 bp, 7 predicted proteins | sample MGYA00238165_ERZ766961 | MGnify/ENA primary metagenome ERZ766961 (study PRJEB28924, sample SAMN03173240) | marine metagenome | biome: Marine; feature: Water; material: Subsurface seawater | place: North... | reverse complement strand
GCCACCTTGAACTCCTCCAGATTCGCCACGAGGACGGCCCCGCCCGCGTCTTCGCGCAGCGTGCAAATTTTGGGCGTCTGTCGCACAGTGCCGCGCGTCAGTACGGACCCGCGTGGTATGCAGGGGGCAATCCATGCTTCCCCCGCGGTTTAGACGCTGGCGAGAGGTTCCACGCGCTGCTGCGATTGCGCAGCGCAACACGCACACGGTGCTCTGGGCCCAGGCCACGGACCTGATCGAGAAGGTCACGAATGTCATCGTTATGGATCTCGAGGAATGAAACGGTGATGTCGCGCTTCCACGAAGTGCCCTCCTGTTCGATGCGAGCATACATGTCCGACACCATCCTCGGGATGATGCCTGTCTTCTCGTCCAAGGTTACATCTGCGCTCGCATTTGTGCCCATGGTGTGTGTCTTTCCCGAGCCAGTCTGGCCGTACGCGAACACGGTCGTGTTGAAACCCCTGAAGAAGGCATCGAGGAGCGGGTCGACTGCCTTGGAGTACACCTCGGCCTGAGGCGTGGTTGCGGAGAACACGTGGTCGAATGTGAACGTCTTCTCGCCGCCAACCGTGATTTGTGGCTCACCGGGTGCGACATCGAGACACGGGACGCAGCCCTGCTCTATTTCCGAAGGAACAAGGGGGCGCACGCGCAGCGCCACCTGCACCGCCACTGCATCTCCGCCCTGGGTCATGCTGCTGACGACTGCGGACCAGCGCCAAAGGCAGGAGCGCTGCGCCCTTTACGAGAAAAAGGAGAGAGCTCAAAGATACGACAGCCAGGAGCGGCCCCAGCCTCACCGTTCACACCGCGAGGACGGCGAACAAGAAGCCCCTTCCCGTTGGGGCGATTTTGAACTCACCCGCCAGTTCAAAAGAGGCCTCTTGCTCGCCCAAAACAATAATAATGGGAGACTCGAAAAGTAGAATCATAATGACATTTATGAACTTTACGACACGCGGCTCTAGATGATAGCGTACCTGATCACGCATCTCGCCAAGTGAGACGTACATGTACATGGAATTTGTTTTTCGTCCAAATTGCGGGCCGCGACGCCGCTTGCAGCGCCTTGGCGAGCTGTGGCCAGGAGGCGCGCTCTGTGCTGCGATTCGTGAAGCGCCGGCTATCGTGCGACGTGCCATCCGACATCCAGCAGGCGACGGCTCTAAAGCGCTCTCACGGCCGCGCCGGTAGGGTCTGTGCCTGGGCCAAGGGGCGGGGTTGGCGCGCGCACTGCTTCCGCCAGGCGTCCTAGCTGGAAACTCGACAACCATGCAACATCCGTGGGGCCATCCTCAAATGGCGCAAGGCAATTCGCTCCTTCGACCCGGTGGGCAGTTTGTCCAGGGCCAGCCTCAGGCAGGAAGCCCGCGTGTGGGCGCGCCGCGACAGGCGCCAACCAATATGCAGCAGCCTGCGGGCGCTGTTGCCGGCAGGCCGCTCCAGCGAACGCACTCACCGGTCAGGCAAGTGCATCCAAACCAGGCCGCAATGCCTCATTCCGGTTTGGTGGCTGGAATGCATGGAGCGCAGATGCCAGGGTCTCTGGCAGCGGGACGGTGTCCGGCCGCGCCAGTGAACAGTTCAGGGTGCAAAGCCCACCCTCTCCCGGCAGCCTGCCCCCAAAGGCTTCGCGCGCCGTCTTTCCTGCCACCCGTGGTGAGACTGCCGAACTCGTCTTCGATGATCTGTGGATCTGCCGGTGCCGCACGATGATGCGTGCATGGTGGGTCAAACCTGCAGCAGAAGGCACAGGCTGAGTTTCATCACTCGCTCGAGCAGGAACAGTCAGCAAGCAACAGTTCCAGAGGCCCATCTGCGTACCCCCACCAAAGTGGACGTTTCTTCCCGGCAGGTAGCTCACGGCGACCCTAGGCCACGCGCACGCGTTCTTATGAACCGATGCAACCGTCGGTGGTGCCGAGTAGTCCTCCTTGCATCAGAAAGTTGAGAGGTGAAGGTTAACATCACTCTCGGAGAGGTGAACGTTAACATCCCTCTGCCCGTGTACAGCTGCAGGGACTTTCAAACTTGGAGATCCCAAAGACCCCGGGCACTGCAGCCGAACCGTGGACCCCTGGGGAGAAAACGTTTGGAGGCCCCTGGACCCCGAAAGTGGCTAAGGGGCAAGACCCGGAGCCATCCGCACCGACAGAAGAGGCTGGACACTTCTTCTCAGCTGTTGGAAAGCGCATCGATAAACAGGCGCAGTTCCCCACAGGGCGTTACCAAATCACCCGAAAACTCGGGTCCGGACAGTATGGCAAGGTGCTCGAGTGCGTCGACGAAAAGTACGGTGTGAAAGTGGCTGTCAAGATTGTGCGCCGCGATCCGCCGATCTACAGGGAGGCGGCCAAAAAAGAAATCAAGGTGAATGCCCCCTCTGCGCCCCATGGCTGGTGTTGCACTCTCTGATTACGAGCAGGCGTTCGCTGTGCTCGGAGGGCTCACTGCGTGCGTCAACTCTCTAGGTCTTGACCGCGATCGACGGGCGTGCTGGAACGCTGCGAATGCTGCGTGCCTTTGAATTCCAGGGACACATTTGCATGTCCCTTGAAATTCTCGGCTCAGATCTGAAAAGTGTGATTGATGCAAAAGAAGATCAGTTCACCGACACACAGATCGCTGATGTTGGTCTGCAATTGTACCATGCTCTGGAATACGTGCACAGCCTCGGGATCTTGCACACAGACATCAAGACGGATAACGTGCTGATATACCAGAACTCTTCCATTCAGGATAACTCGCCACTTGCAGTCAAGCTTGTGGACTTTGGCTCTGCAAACCCGGAAAAGGAGTGGCACCCGCCGCTGATCGGCACACCAGAGTATCGTGCGCCTGAAGCAGTTCTCCAGGCAGGATACACTTTTCCCGTCGATGTTTGGGGAGTTGCGTGCATCTTGATTGAGATGGTTCTCGGTCAAATCCTGTTCAAGGTGACACGTGAAGACGAGCACCTGGTGCTGTATGAGACCATTCTCGGCCAGAAGTTGCCACAGAGTCTCCTGGATCGCGGTCTGGCCAACCAGAACCAGTGGAATCGTCACCTGCTCGTACGTGGCGCGGACAGACGTGCAAAACTCGCCCCATCAAGTGCTAGCCGCGCGCAGCAGATCTCTGCGTTGGCCCAGGCAGCGCCTCGGATTGCTGAACTTGGTCTTCCGGATGACTTTCTTGCGCTGCTACTTGGCGAGGAGCCCGTGGGAGGGGTATTCACGATCGATCCGAAACAGCGACTGACAGCAGCCCAGGCGAAGAATCATCGATTTTTCCATCGATCCATGTTCTTTCCGCTGAAGCTTGGATCGCATGGAAACTTGATAGCGACAACCGACAATGACTCTGAGTCGAAGAGAACGCCAGCAGAAGCCGCCGTGGTCGACTCGGGCGAGCAATCAAAAGAGGCGACCCCGGAAACGTCGACACCTGAAATGTCTGATGACGAAATTTCAGCATCGTCTGCTGCTGCGTCCGAGGAGGAGACTGCAGAGAACGAAGGGATGCCCCCCAAACGAAAGAACGCGTCCGACAGAAACCTGGCGAAGGAGCTCATGGAAGAAGTTGAGCCGGACGCGGCCGAGATGACAGACAGGGTCGATACACGCGACGAGGCACTCATGGACAAGGCATTTGGCGCTTCCTGGCGTCTCAAGTCGCAGATCTCACGAAAGGGTAGTCTCGCGATGCTCAAATTGTCGGAGGATGCTTTGACGAGTGCTTCGACACAGGATGCTCCAACGAAGACCTGGTTGCAAAACAGGGGAATGCGCCTATCCTGGCGAATTGCCCAAACGATCGACAAGTACAATACTCTACCCGGCTGTCAGGACCGCGTACCATCGCCGATTCTGTCAGAAAATGCTAGTGAGGGAACATCATCGGGCGTATCCAGCGGATACAACGGACCCGTCTCTGGAAACGACGCGTCCGCAAGAAGAGCGGGGCTCCAGAGCGTTTCGGGTGCATCGCTTCCAGATTCCGACGAAGCAAGCTCTTTCACTGACTCATTCAAAATAGGCAGTTTGTCGACGGAAAAATCTTTCAGTGGGTCGTTTTCCTTGTTGAACAATCGTGCTTCCACGGCTGGTACAGCTGCTGAAAGTACGAATGAAGCCGGTAAACATGATGTAGAGTTGAAAGAAGACGCCGGTGGTCTCGTCGCCCCGCCGCCGTCAGGAGATAGCACAGCGGCGTACGAGCAAGGATTGAGTCGCCGATCGCTGCAGCGCAAGAACTCGGAAGAGCGCATCGCCCAACGCCTCGAATCGCTTGTGTACGCTCTTCCCCCCTACGCGCCCTATCCAGGTGCGTGTTGTGACGCGGCTATCACTTCGCACTGATTTCCCATGGGGCTGCAGGGACCGTCTCGCGAAGCTCCAGTCTGACGTGTTCTCGAACACAGAAGGAAATTCGTGAGCCAAGTGTGGTTGTACTTTGCGTCGTGTAGGTACATGAAAGCACTGAAGAAATCCAGTAAGTTGTGGAGTTAGGGATGAAATCTTGAGACAGGGCGAGGCGAAAATAGAGTAGTAGGCCTGGAGATGGGGAGGCACAGCAAAAGCGCGCGATTTGAACTCGTTTATTGGCCACTGATCGGAACCATGCCGGGTAGATCGCCCCAACCAGGGCGAACTCACTTCTTCTCCTTCTTCTTGGCCTCCTCCTCGGCCTTGATCACCTCATCGATATCGAACCCAATTTCCTTCCAGTCTGCAGAGTGGTCCGACCAGCAACAAAGTTAGAACCTCACTGCCCGGGTGGCAACGGCGGCAAGCGCGCACTGCAACGTGCGGCTGGAGCAGGAGTGGTTTGAGTGCACGATAGCAATCCAACCGAATTTACATCATCGAGCCGGTGCACACCGTCAATGGCATCCTCGACCTCGTCCTTCTTGTCCCCACCGCCGAAGAGACCCCCAAGGAAACCGCCGCCCTTTTCCTGGTTGAGAGCACAGGAAGCCTGCCGAAGTGCAACAGGCCCTACGCTCGCGAGTGAAGGAGTAGCCGGCGAGAAAGCAACCGCCGCGGGAATGGACAAGGCGGCAAGAGCAAGCACGCTGCGCAGGGTGCGATCGTGTCAGAACAATCGCCCATCATTGGTGCAAAGAGCCTGCACATACAACGACAGCTGGCTGACTACAGCTCAATGAGCTCCAGATTAGCCTGTCCCAAAAACCCGCTGCGAAGCCTGCCCACTATCTTCCACCCTCCGGTTCATCTCAGAGGGGGCCGGGGTGACGCATGGTTCGGATCACGCTTGATGCCCAGTCGCGTCTAATCCAGTGTCCTTGCGGCACTTTTCGGATTAAGAGGCACAACCACTCTTGGCGTGATTGCTCTGTGGTCCCTCGTAACGGTGAGCCTGCAAGCATTTTGAGCCGTCGGCGGGGCGGGGGAGTGAGTCTTGCCTGTGCATCGTGTAGAGGGTTTATGTCCGACATCAACTCGGAATTTACGAGTTTGTTGTGAGATGACCCGAGTTGCAAATGAGTTGCGAGGGTGGGGAGCGGGGCTGATTCCATGGCCCGCCCAACACACTCCTGTATTTTTGCTGCAGTTTTCTGGCTTATCCTCCATGTATCATTAGCCTTGAGCAGCGATGATCGTGATCTGCTGGACGCAGTGACTAGGCTAGCCGAGGAGGAGGGCGGAAAGTATGTCCTCGTAGATGACCTCCCACGGCTAAACCAGGCCCAGAATGTCGAAATGCATGCAAGGCGACGCGGTGTAGCAAAATGCCCATGTGATACACTCGATGGCATATGTGTCGCAAGCAAGTGCACCCATGAGCGGTCCCTTGTTGGCTACGTCGATGAATCTGCAGATGCGAAGGCGGTGTCGTCGGGGAGGGTTATCATGAGCGACGGGGAGAGCTCTATGCACGAAAAGAAACGCGGCCAACCGTCTGAAATGGACGTCCTGTCGGACAAAGAACATGAACGGAGCTCTCTGGCGGATAGAATGTAGGCTCCCGACCAGCTATTGTACATTCGCATGTGAAATTTGAGTCTAACCAGTCTTCTTCAGTGTCGCGCGCGCGAATGCTGCAACTGGTGGGGTGTTCAACACGCTGCGATATTTTATGGACACTGCATCCGCGTCGGTTTCCACTGCAAGTGCATGGGAAGGCGATTGCCCGGAGCATGCAGCCAAGTCTATTTCCCACCCGCGACTCGGTGTTACACGCAACATTGGTGCATTCGCTCTTTAGCTCCAATGGAAACAGATTATGATTGCATTGACTTCCTAGTCTTTGAAGGACAAACGGAAGAGTACATGCGTGTGCCTTTGCACCTCCACCTAATGATACGTGGGATTTTCGACAGGCCGAAGTCATCTTCGATGCTGGAGATTATGATGGACGCAGCAGCGCGTAGGTTCCGATGAGCCTTTCGACCAAGATGCAGGCAGACCGGGAATCACCAAACGTAAGATAGTAGTGTATTAAAGAATATTTCACACCCCGCGCTTCGCACTTCTCATTCCTGCGGGGGGCTCGGGGCAACGAAACTCTTGAGTGCTAGATCTTGTTCATGGTAACAACGTCGACGCTCTGCACGTGGTCCTCGTCCTCGCGGATATGTTCTTCAAGTTCGTCGACGCTTACCTTATCGTCTTCAACAACAACCTGCCGGGATCGGCGAGGTGAGCTCATCGCAGTCCAGGGATCGGCGACTTCATGAACGCTGAAGGACGCGTTGAAGTGGGCCAGGGCAGGACAGTAATGCGCAACTTCTTGATGCCGTAGCCAACCTCCTCAAGCTTTGCCGCACCCCAGAGGAGACCATCCATCTCAATCTGCCAAGGAAAAATGGTGGACCAAGTCAAGAAACCGTCCTCAGCATGGCGGCCACTGACTGCGCACCTTCCTAACGTTGGCCTCCAGCGCTGCCATGTCAGTCTCGTCATCCCATCCTTTGACATCAAGGATGATGTTTGTCTTCGCGGGCTTGTCCCCCTTGATCTTTCCAGCAGCTTGCGACTGCATCTCAGCGGCCTTTGCCTTGCGCGCCTCAGCTGCGGCAGCGTCCTCCTCTCCATCATCAGCAAACAGGTCGTCCTCATCGCCATCGCCACCCTGCCGCATGCTGCCGTCTCAGAGCGCATACGAACCGGATGTACAAGTGCCTGATGGAACCGTGTTGACGGGGAGACACAGACCCGAAGTAGCAAGGATGGTGTCGCGCTCCTTGCCGCGGCGGCGTCTCTGCAAATCCGTGGCTGCATTCAGGTTTCTCTCCGCAAGGTTTGATCGCGAACACGGCCAGCAAGCCGTCTGTTGCAGTGGAGATGCTGGCCGCACGAGACGAGACATGAAGACCCTCACGCGTATGCTCACGGCATGAACTGGGCTGGACTGTAGCGGGGGATCCTGGTGCAAGAGGGGGAGGGATCGCGGAGGTTAGCCGCGGAGGCATACCGGATCACAACTGAGCTACGGAGGAGGGGCTTCAGCGCATCGGAAGGAAACGACGGGCTCCCAAATGTCGCGACAGCGACAAAAAGCAGAGCAAACGCCTGAAGAAGGGGCGAACTCCAGTGCGACATTGCGCGCGTGGGGCCAGAGAAGCGAGAAGATCCGCCTCATAGCTGGCAGTCAACTTTAAGTGCTTTCTGGGCCGAAAGTACTCATCCAGCCGGATCGAGTGATCCACACCGCCAACTGCCCTCCCGCCAATCAGCAGGCGCGGCCTGGCCGGACCTGGGCGCTCGTCCGTCGCATTCTTGTGTGCGAGGGGCGGCGCTTCCAGTCGGTTGGAGTGGCCTAGATCGCAGCAACGATGGGTCCAGATCCTGTGGGTGCACACCGCCCGTCGGGAGCAGGGTTGCCTGGCGGCGAGGCAGTGGGGCTCGGGGAGGCAGCCAACAGGGCCCCCGGGGGGCAAGTGGCTACCGAAAACGCTGAATCATTTGTAGTCCATGATGCTGGGGCGTCCAGAAGGCGAGAGGAACGGCGTTTCCACAGAGCAAGGACTGCCAGGGCTTGGCAACTACCTCGCTTTCATGGATTGGGGCGGGCCGCGCTGGCGGTCCTTTTGCTGGGGCTGGGCCTGCTGCCGCGAAGCACTGGGCAGCCAATGTTAAGTCTGAGTCATCAGCTGTTGGCTGGTGGCAGCAGTTTTGAAGTCACTTTGTCCCATCCGGCGCTGAATCTGGACTCTGCCGTGGTGGAAGCTTCGCGTGTGTTTATATCGGCGGACAAGCTCAACGAGCCGACACATGAAGTCTCGCTCACAGAGACCACGCCCGACAGCGGTATCTTCATAGGTGCTGCAACCACCTTTGTAAATGCGGCTGCAGGGCCGCTGTTGAACGATATGATTCACATCGTGCCTGGGAGCGCGATATCCGTCACGTTTCCGGGGATCGGGGGGGCCGACCTCATCAAGCAGCTGCGCATCATGACGCCGGGGGTTGTGACGCTGCCGCCATCTATTGCTGCCGGGGAAACACTGATTGTCCAAGTTTATGACCCGGATGCGAATCTTGTAGAGAACGCCAAGGACACAATCACCGTGACTGCGACGGTTTCCTGTGTGCAGACGGACCCTCCGCTGACTTGCCCGATCGAGGCGGGCGAGAGACCCGCGCGGGGGACCGAAGTGTTGCAGCTCGTCGAAACGGGCCCGCAGTCGGCGCTTTTCACCGGGGAGCTGAGCACGCACGTCCTGGCGGGCGGCTCAGCCCCGCACGCGGCGCCTGACGACGGCGCCGTGGATGTCCGCGGGGCCGGGTCGCTGTGCGGCCCGGACCGCATCACAGTGTCGTACGCAGACACGACGCCTGCAGAAACGCGGACAGCGGTTTCGGAGATCGCAGCGCGGGGGGGGGTCGTGCTGTCGACGCGCGTCGCCAGCGGCGTGACCGACACCGTGCTGAACATCTCGGTGGCGGACGCGGACCTCGCCGGAGCGGCGGGCGTGCGCGTCACGGTCGCGTCGAGCAAGACGGACGAGCCGGTCGAGGAGCTGCTGCTCGCGGCAGGCCCGGCGTGCTCCGGGACGCCCACCTTCACGGGATCTGTGCTCCTCACGCCCGACGGCGCCGCAGTCGACGCCGACGGCGCGGTCGTCGTGCGCTCCGGCGACGTTCTCACAGTGTCGTACGCCGACGCGGCGCCAGCGCGGTTGCTGCGCAGGACTGTGCGCATTCAGACGGACGGGACCGTGGACGCCGGGCCGCTGATGCCGGGGGTCCTCAAGGAGCGCGGGACGACGGCGACTGCGACGGTGCTGCCCGGGGACGCCGTGGAGGTGACCGTGGTGGACTCCGACCTGGATGGGGACCTCGACGCGCCCGACGAGGCGGAGGTCACAGCGGGTGGGCCGCTCGGTACGGTGCAGGTCACGGTCGTCGAGATGGGCGCGAGCTCTGGGGTGTTCACTGCGCGCGTGCCGACCACGCCGTCCGCCGCCCCGCCGGCGGGCGCGCTGGGCGGCGCGGTGGAAGGTGTGGCGCTCAACGTTACGTACCTCGACGCGGCGGCGGACGGGTCGACGGTGGAGCGCGTGGCGCGGGCGCGGGTGGCGTCGGCGGGGCGCATCGCAGTGCGGGCGGACCACCCGCTGTTCCTCACGGGCGATGCGCTGCACATCACGGTGACGGACCCCGACCTGGACCAGCTGCCCGGGGAGCAGGAGAATGCGACGGTGTTTGTGCAGACGGACAACACGGGCGACTGGGAGCTCGTGCTGCTGCGCGAGGAGGGGCTCTCGTCCCCACGCTTTACGGGGAGCCTGCCAACCACCTCGGACCCCGCAGCGCACGAGGGCGCGCTGCTAACCACCAACTCCTCGCGCGGGGAGGGGAGCGTGGCCGAGGCGACGTACCTGGACGCGCTGCCCGCGGGCGGGCGCGTGGCGCGCGCGAAGATGTGCACGAGCGGGGTCGTGGAGCTCGCGCCGCGCTACTTCGTGGCCGGGGCGAACCTGAGTGTGACGGTGACGGACGGCGACGCGCAGGGCAACATCTTCGCGGCGGACACGCTGCGCCTGCGCGTCAACACCTCGGCGGACGCGGAGGAGGTGGAGCTCCGCGAGACGAGCTGGGTCTCGTCCGTGTACACGGGCATCGTGCGCACCGCGCTCGCGCTCGGAGACGGTGCGCAGGGCGACGGGGTGCTGCATGTGGACGCCGTGGGGGTTGACGTAGACGTGCAGTACGCGGAGACTTGTCCGCCGGGGCAGCGCCGGCCGGGCGCGCCGGCCACGTCGGCGACGCTCGGGAGCATCAGCTCCGGGCCCGAGCTTGTGGCGGTTGGCGCGCCCGTCCGCGTCACGGTCGTCGACGCCGTGCTCAACAGCGACGACGGCAGCGCGCAGAGCGTGCCAGGCGTCGTGACGGTCCGCACTGCGGAATTTCCAAACGACGTGGTTGCGGTGCTGCTGACCGAGACGGGCGACGCGTCGGACACTTTCACGGGGGAGGTTCCCACCGCCGCCAGCGCGTCGGACGGGGTGCTGCGGCTCCCGGCGCTCGACGGCGCGGCCAAGTCGGCGATATTTGTCACGCTGCACGACGTGATCGCGGGCGTGCCGGACACGCGGGTGACCCTCGAGACGCAGCGGCGCGGGGTCGTGACGCTCTCGCAGGCCGGCGTCGACGCCGGGCGTGTCGCAGTGGGTGCCGAACTGCGCGTCACGCTCCTTGACAAGGATCTCGACTACGGCGCGCCGCCGCGGACCGCCACGGTGGACTTATCCGCGGGTGGCGGGGCGGACAATGAGACGGTGTCGCTCACGGAAGACGGCGCGGGGGCGGGGCGCTACACGGGGGTGATCGCGACGAGCGCGGTCGCGGGGGCAGCGTTGGACGGGGTCCTCGGCGGTCTCCGCACCGGCGACGTGGTCGCGGCGACGTATCGGGACAACGACGGCGGCGAGCGGGGCGCGAGCGCGACGTGCGGGGTCGCGGGCACGCTCGCCATCTCCAACGACGAGGACGCGCGCATTTCGCTGTTGACGGAGTACGTGGACGTGGCGGTGACGGACGCGGACCTCAACCAGGACCCGGCCGCACCGGAGACGTACGTGACGGTCGACGGCGAGGCGGTGCTGGAGCTGCGCCGCGGCGCGACGCTGAGCTACGCAGTGCAGATTGTCGAGACGGGCGACGACACGGGCATGTTCACGGGGCGCGTTATCTTCGACCAGGAGGCCGCGTCGGTGCGGTACGACGCGTGCAGCGGAGGGCTGGTCGTGATGGACGGCGCGTGCTCGATCGGGCGGCTGCTTGGGACTGTACAGCCGCCACCCGACGGGCAGGACCTCACTCTGGTGTGGGACCGAGCCTATTTTGAGTATAGGGATCCGGCCGTTGTATCCGGCGCGGACGTGCAGAGCGACGAGGCGAATCGCCCGCAGCTGCACCTGTCGCCGGGGCAGGATGGCACGATTTCGGTCGCTAGGAGGCTGACTGCAGGAGGATCGTTGATCGTCACCGTTTCTGATCAGGACATGAGCAAGGACGAACTCACCGTGGAGACCGTGGAAGTGACGGTCACGTCCAGCCGCGCAGGCGAAAAGGTGCAGACGCTGACGTGCTACGAAACCGGCGCGCGCGAGTTGACCTTCGTGGGGATCCTCCCCACCTTTGACGACGCGTCCGTGAACACGGACGGCGAGGGCTTCATGAACGTGATTGACGGCGACGAGCTGACAGTGGCATACTCGGACGTCTCGCGCTACAACAACGCGGGCGGCACAAGCCTGCGGGAGCTCACTACCAAGGTCGTCGCCACCTTCACGTGCCGCGGAGGCATCGTCGACGGCGAGTCATGCACGGGGGCAGACGACACGGTCACGTGCGGCTCGGAGGGGGTGTGCCGCTCCTCGATCGGCGCTCTCGTCGTCGAGCCGCTGCGCCTCGGGGTGTGCATTTCCGTGTCGCTGACAGACCCGGACGGCAACCAGGACGCCGACGCGGCGGAGTCCCTCAGCGTCCTCGTCGAGACCTTCCAGGAGGTCGATGCGGAGACCCTCGCGCTGACGGAGGCGGGCACGGACGCCACCACCTTCACCGGCTGCCTCCCGACGCGTCTCCTGCCGCCGGTCGGCCTGGCGATCCCCGGCGACGGGAAGCTGTCGGCGCGTGAGGGGGACGTGGTCAGCGTCCAGTACGCGGACGCGGTCCCCGTCATCGCCGTCAGCCGCACGGTGGTCGCCCGGAGCACGAGCGCCGCGACGATTGCCATCGAGCCCGCGATCCCGCTCGTAGGCGGGCCTATCCGGGTTGTTGTGACAGACGCCGACCTCGACCTCTCGACGGCCGAGCCCGACGCGGCGTCCGTCACGCTCGCGTCCTCATCGGGGGACTCGGAGACGCTCGTGCTCTCCGAGACCGGCAACGCGACCGGGGTCTTCACGGGGGCAATGCAGTCGTCCTCTGCGGTCGCGGACGAGCCGGGCGTGCTGAATGGGGCGGCGGAGGGTCTGAGCGTCACGGCGACGTTTGTCGATGACCTCCCTGATGCGGGCGTCGTCCGCGCGGCAACGGTCGCGTACGGCTTCCTCGGGGGCGTGGCCATGTCGGCTATCGGGGGATCCGGCGAGGGCACCATCACCGTCACGGACGGGGACGCGGAGAGCGCCTCGGTGTCGGCTAACCTATTGGTCCTTGACACGGACGGGAGCCAGCTCTCGACGCACGCGGTGACGCTGACCGCCACGGCCGCGGGCGGCAGCGTCTTCACCGGGGCGTACGAGGTGTCCGGGGACGGCGCGGAGGACGTGCCGGCGCGGCCTGTGCTCGCCGCCGTGCCAGACCAGACGGTCATGCTGCAGTACAACGACGCGTCGCCCGTGGGATCGGTGTCGGCCGCGGTGGTGGTGCTGGCCTCAGAGCAGGCCGAGCTGCAGGTGTCGCCCGGGCAGCTCGCGGCCGGGACGCCGCTGAGCATCACGGTCATCGACCTTGACCTCAACGTGGACCCCGGGGGTGTGGACGCCGCGGAGGTCACGGTGGCCTCCTCGGCCGCGGGCGAGGGGGTCGAGGTGCTGACGTTGACGGAGACGTCGCCTTCCTCCGGGACCTTCACTGCCGTGCTCCAGACGGCCGTCGGGAGCTCGCTGGCGGCAGCGGGCGACGGCGGCATGGACGCCAACGCCGGCGACAGCATCGTGGTGACCTACAACGAGCGCGCGCCGACCGCCGCGCGCACGGTGACGGTGCCGGTGACGCCCGCAGCGCGCGGGACACTCGACCTGTCGCCGGGGCTTGTGGGCGCGGGCGGCCTCCTGTCTATCACCGTGGTGGACGCGGACGTGGACCAGGACGCGGCGCGGGCGGAGGACGCCGCGGTGCGGCTGGTGGGCGTGGCACCGGGCGGCGCGGTGGTGCTGGACACCGAGCTAGCGCTGCGCGAGACCAACGTCGCGACGGGTGTGTTTGTTGGGGAGTTGGACACGGGCGCTGCTGCGGTCCCCGCGGGCACAACGCTCACGGTGACGTACCGCGACGCGGCGCCGCTGGCGACGGTCCCGCGGCGCGCGCGCGTCGTGGCGTCGACGGCCGGGACGATCGACCTCGGCGAGGCGGCGGGCGAGTTTGTGTACGACGCGCCGGCGGGAACCAAGGTGCGCGGGATCGATGCGGGAGACGTGGTGCGGCTGCGCGTGACGGACGCGGACCTGAACCGGGACCCGCAGCTGCAGGAGGCGGCCGAGGCGACAGTGATCACGTCGCGAACCGGGCAGATAGCGCGCGTGGCGCTGCGCGAGGCGGGTCCGGACTCGAGCGAGTTCACGGGGAGCTTGCGGACACGGGCGGGGACGCCCGGGTCGGGCGCGGACGGGCAAGTGGACGTGCTGCTGGTGCAGGCTGGAGATTACCTCGACGCGCTGTACCGCGATGCAGCTCCCGCGGCCGAGCGCCGCGGGACCGCCAAGGTGCGGGTGTCGCAGGCCGGCGCGCTGAGCATCGCGCCGGAGGTTGCGGTGGCTGGGACGGTGCTGCAGGTGCGGCTGCTTGACGGCGACCTCGACACCGACCGCGCGACGCGGCAGAGCGTCGAGGTGCGCATCAGCAGCGGGCGCATCGAGGGGGGGGTCGCACTGCTCGCGCTGCAGGAGACGGGTGCGGACACGGGGACGTTCACGGGCGAGATCCAGAGCCAGGAGCGCGTGACGATCGGGCTCGGCGGCGCCATCAGCGCCAACCTCATAAACGTGCGGCAGGGGGACGGGGTCGCTGCGGCGTACCCCCCCCCCCCCCCCCCCCCCCCC
>ENA-UOXV01005311-UOXV01005311.1-marine-metagenome-genome-assembly--contig:-NODE-5311-length-14232-cov-5.266911_pt1 | contig 14232 bp, 9 predicted proteins | sample MGYA00238165_ERZ766961 | MGnify/ENA primary metagenome ERZ766961 (study PRJEB28924, sample SAMN03173240) | marine metagenome | biome: Marine; feature: Water; material: Subsurface seawater | place: North... | reverse complement strand
AATTACCTGCTTCATCTTTTTTGAATACTGCTCTGAAATTCCACCCATGTCCGTGATAGTCTGCAAACTGTGTATTTTTTAAGTTAGGGTTAAGATCGGTAACATTCTTCAGGAATTCAGCATCACCCCATAATCCTCTTGTTGCAGCCTCTTCGGGATTTCGTTCTAAGATCTGATGCATCTCAGCGTCTGTTGGATATTGTTGTTCTGTAGGCCACATATGCGGAGCATCTGACTCGTAGTCCCACATAGTGTACCCTAGGAAACTATTTACAAAGATGTTTGGTTGATGCATATGGCAAATCATACACTGACTTGTTGGTATAGCGCTGGTGAATTCATGGCGTAAAGGATGGCCAGATTCATTCCTTGAGATCGTGGGATCTGAAGTCTGAGTTTTTCCTGTATGGCCAAATTTAGCATATGGCCCTGAATGGCGAGGGTCTCTGTCATTAGCGTACACTACATGGCATGAGGCGCAACCGGAGGAACGATAATCTCCTGGTTGGTCGTTGGTGCCAAGAAACCATGTAATTGGGTCGTTTAACCTGGTTTTCGTGATATTGATTACTGGAACAGAAATTCTTAGACCAGTACCGGGGCCACGGTTAGACTGCTTTATATCTGGACGACCTGGCTCTTCGAGCCTCTGCAGCTGACCCACCGAATTAGGCAGTCCAATTTCTGGAAAAAGGTTAACGATATTTCGTCCGCCACGCTCGAATACACGAAAAACATCACCAGGAGGTGTTGCTTCCCATGCGGGAAGGGGAGCTAGCTGCTCTAGTATTCCCGCAGCTTTCATCTGTTCTGTGACAGGAATTGGATTTTTTACAAGTGCACCGGTTCCGTCGCGTGTGTAGTTTTCGCCGAGAATATATCGTTTAAAGGGAAGGATGCCGTTGTTATAAGAGGCGCCTCCCCATAGCATGGCGCCAGTAGACATTATGCTAGTCTTGGCTGCTTGTATTGCGCCGGCATGGCAAGCCCCACAACCAGCTTCAACCACCCTGTAATCACTTGGATTTATAAATCTCACAAACTCAGGACTTTCGCGGTTAAGTAGGGTGTAAGTTTTCTTTGGGTTTGCACTGCTAGGGTAGTTCCAGGCTGATGGGTAAAGAGGCTGAACGTGGGCTTTATCTAGGGCCTCTTTGTAAGCTTTTTCTGAAGGAGCACCGCCGGTAGGTTTGAAACTATTTGCATTTCCACCATGACAGTCGGTGCAACCCAATGGAACACCCTCAGTTTTATGCATGCTGGGTTCATCAGTTGTTTCGTGGCAACTCATGCAGCCTGCACTTTTCTTTGTGATACTTGAAGTAGGTTGCCATTTAGGGGCAGGAGGCGTGACGGTATAATTAATATCTCTCGGTTTTTCTCCAGAAGCGGCATACGCATTCGCCGTCCCTAAAAGAAGTAAACTCAACATAGCAATTAATAAACGAGATAAAGTCACTACGACCCCTTAATAAGTGAGCACGAGGTTGCCCTGAATAGAATAGAAATAATCGTCATTTTCGTTTTGTTCGCCATATAGATCAGTAAATCCCGCACCTGGGAGAAGTGCAGCCCCTGATAGACGAAATACGACATTCTGAGAAAAGAATGGTCGATATATAGCTGCAACAGATAAGTCTAACCCGATTTCAGGGGATATTTCTTGCTGGTTCCTAGCAACTTCCAGTACTGCGGTTGTATCGAATTCCATATAGTTCATATTCGTGGAAACCCTCAATTCAGGAAGAATATCAAAGTCAGCACCAATGCCAATTAACCTAAAACCTGGGTTGTTGAAGTTAGATTGGCCATGCTCTTTAGAAGTCCGAAGGGCGGGTAGCATAGCATTCCGTGCCGACATAGCAACGCCACCGCCACCGATAAATGGTATAGCTTGGCGTATCCAGTAATTTGTATCTGATCCAGCGATCTGTGGGTTCTCAAAAATCGCATCGAAACCGCGCTCTTTACTATCAAAAGGGTCATCGTCTCCTGACGCGTAAACCACAGAAGCTCTTAGACGAACCCAATCAAAATCAATAGAGGGTTCTGCGGCAAAAAAGAAAGCTTGGATATCCGAGGTTTCGTCAGTGAAGGCGCTATCACGGTTGCTGCCGAGAGCTGTATAAAAAGATGTCGTGAGGTTGAGGCGCCCAAAATGGCCATCCCCATTATACCCAAAGTACCCAACATCATAATTACGTCCACGTTCGCTGCCAAAAGACGCGGGCCGCTCAATAAATGCATTATCGTTAAAGAAGAAGTCACCTGCCTCATTATTACGATTATAGATACCGGTTATTTGGCTTTGGAACCCCAAGGTAGGAAAATCCTGCCAATATAGATTAGCTATAAAAATATCATCGTCTCTAATCTTACGCTGAATGTGGTTTAAGCCGCTATTAGAGTCTTTTTCTAATCTTCTAAACCACGCCAAATTATATTGAAAAATGTTATTGCTACGATCACCAAAAAAACGAAGTCCTAATTGGCTATCTTGGAATAAAAATCCGCGAAAGTCTGATGAGAACGGCTGAATTCCTATCCTAACTGAGTCAAAATCATATCTGTCGGAGACGTTCCGAATGTGATAATCGAAAAATGCTTCCGCTAACGTGAAATGTCTATCTGTTCGCTCTGTTCCTAGCCGCGGGTCGGCTTTAAGAACTCTAACTTCCTCAACTTCAGCATGATTAAAATTAATCACCGGCGTTAGCCTAAATTCATAATCTGGCGGTTTAAATGCCGTGTCTCCCTTTATTAACGATAGGCTTATGATTAAGTTTTCGTTGAAGATCCATTGATCCGCGCCACCAAACAGATCTAGACTGTTTTCGTCGCGGGTACTTTGGACGCCAACAGGGGTAGGGAAGCTTCTTGGCTCAAAGACACTGTCCGATATCACAGCCAGATTAATAAACCAATCCTTACCAAATAATGGACGATCTCCCTTTATTGGGTTTCGGTTATATGGGTCTGCAAGGCTCTCTAAAACACCGATTGTCTCAATTAAACGCCATCTGTCTGGGACTGGTATAAATCCGGTTGAATGATCTTTAATAATTCTAGGTGCACGATTTTTTATACTATTAGGTAAAGGTTTACGGGTTTCGGGCGCCTTTTTAGAGGCCGCTGGACGCTGACGTTCAAAGTTTTGAGCGAGTTGAGTGGTTTCTGCCCAAAGCGACGAAGTAGACAACAGCGTTGCAACGACCGCACTTGCAATAACCTTTGGTATTTTTGTTTTATTAATGATTATTTTCCGTTGCATGGCGTTTGTTCATTTGAGTCAAGAAAGGGCAAGAAAGGACAACTTACATATCTTAATCGTCCACCCCTGGTTTGAATATTATCAGCTCTAATTGCGCGCGGCGCATTACCGACGCCGGTTCCTAATTCTAAGCCTGCATTATGTAAACCTAGAAAAGAAATCATATCATCTTGATCAATACCATCGCCCGATACCCCGATACCCCCGATTAGAGTATTATTTCTATATATAGGAACGCTACCAGGAAAAATTTGGATACCATTTGCTATCGGACTTTTGGATGTTTGAGCTCTTACGGGGATAGGGGTACAGTTGATGGGGGTGTCCGTGGGCGATTGCCCCAATAAAAATGAGCGATGCGCCACTATATTTGCCGCTACGAGGTCAAATTGTAGGCCGACGTTGAATGGGCTCCACTCAGCGATCGGTTTACTAAAGGGACCATGAGGTGCTCCGTTTATCCCGTCTGGCATATATGGCCGCGATAAATTACCCCCTGACCTATCAGCAAAGGCGATACCATCACTCAATGCTGTTGGGCCCAAGAGAGCTTTTGCTGCTAGCCAGTAATTACCAAGATTTCCTCGAATGAGGTCCGCAGCAGCATTAGTGTTTGAGAAAAATGCGGCTGTTCTAGCCTTTTGCAGCGATACGTCTGTACCGAAAATGGGACCATCAGGTGTTCGAGCAATACCCAAAATAGACCCGTTGGTATCTACGATCGATACTGTTACTTGTGCATGGCTTCCCAATGGGCGCCTGATTTGGCCTCGTGCTCTAAATGCGATTGTTAGCGCATTTCTTATAATCGTTTTTACCTCGTTTGCCGTCAATGACGCTGGGATACCTTCTGTGCCATCTCTAGCTGGAAATCGGGGCTGGTTATTTGGATCGACCAAAACAAAGGCATTTAAAGCCCCGTAATCGTTATTGGTGTTGGCTCTGTAACCCGAAGCGGCAGTTCCGAATATTGTGCCAGGTCTAATCGTCCCGTCAAAATATGTGGCAACTGGCGTTAAGCCACCCACTGCACCGGCAATCTGATCGTAGGCTAGAGCATTCGCAGGGTTAGATTTTAGTGCTCTAATTCTACGGTCTGTATACCTAAAAGTCTTACCCTCAACTGTTATTCGATTCCCTTTAATATCAAATGGGGGTTCGAAACCAACAGTTCCAGCCATAGCAATTAACTCATCTTTATCATTGTCATAATCGCCAATATTTGGATCGATGCTATACAAGCCATCCGAAATAACGCCAATTGCACCAACTGGTTCTCCACCTTTGTAAAGAGGAATTCCACCCGGATCTGCAGCTAAACCTAAAGGCGAACGCTTAGGCCCTACAGTAATTGTTGAGTTGTTCTCGTGAATAACTAAATCAGAACACGGTAGTTGGCTGAATTGAACCCCAAATAGCGGTCCGCTGGGAGAAAACCTCTCTTTAGGGTTAAAATGTTCTTGCACGATTTGACTTGCGGTTCGTGTTGTGAACGCATTCCCCCTCGATGATAAATATGCCCCAGTGATTGCTTTTGCAATTGCCGCAACTGGTCCAGGTACATCCACTCTTTCCAACCCCCCTTTTTCTGGAACTCCATTAGGTTGTTTTGGATCAGAAGTGATGACGACGCAGCCTACAGGAATGTTGCCAAGCGCCACGGTGCAATCAACGCCAGCAGCGTTAAACTGTCTATTGGCTCCTATCATATTGTATACAGCGAGAATATTGCCTGTTCTATCAGATATAGCAATCGATGCCCCAACTCCTTGGGCTTGAGATTCTTGAATTGCCTGTGACATCACACGTTTGACATCTTCAACAGTGAGGCTCTCTTGTGCCATTGAGTTATAAGTGAACCCAAACACAAGGCATATGGTCGCAAAAACCCCTGTTACGCTATTACGAATAAACCTAAGGGAAGGCCGGTGTGCAACAAACATTAATTTTGGCCCTTTATCAGCTCAAAAACACCAAATTTAAAGGTAGAGGATGTTTCATAAGCTACTGTTATTCTTATTGGAAACATTTCGTTCGACATATCCTCTTCTTTGAGAATTTTAACGAAAAGCTCTTGTCCTGTCTGTGTGCTGAAGTTATTAACCAAATCATCCAATTTTCCAGACCATGGAGTCCAATACCCTAGATTGTTTCTCTGTAATACGCTTCCGGATGCCGTATGCGCTGTAACAAAAGTACGGAGAGGCACATCGGTCGCTAGTCTTACTTGTAAATCTACTGAAACATTTTCTGCCTCAACCGCAATAGACGGCAGGATTACACCAAGCTCTGCTAGGCTTACGGGTTCCGCGTATAGATCCCTCGCTCCAGTAATTATCAAAGCAATAACGAAGAGTACCCGTAAGCATCTCCAGTTCGTACTTCCTGTCATTGGACCATTTTCCCGGTAGGCGAGGCCATAATAGCAACATCGTCACGGTGGAAACCGTGGCAACTTATGCAAGTACTCGGTATTTTATCAGTCGCCTCTTCTCCGCCATGACAAGTTTGGCAGCCCTCAATCTTTGGTAATAGGACGTCTGAACTTTTCATAGAGGTATCTGCGGCGTGACACTCAGCACAGCTAACATCTTTATGTTTTCCGTGGTCAAATACTGATTTTGGTTGCCAAATTTGAGCTACTTTTACCGGTTCAACGTTGTACCCTGAAGCGTTATTCTTATCTCTAATGACTTCATGACAGGAACCACATTGGCTTGCAGAGAATAGATATCGAGAGGACTTTTCAGTTTTTGACATGGCCCACTGTAAAGCCGCCTTCTTTTCCTCTTTAACAAGGGGGGTCCCGGGTCGTCGTCTCACAACTTTAGGTGCTGTTTCATCCGTAACACCGCCTTTGAGCGCTAAAGAGGAGTAAAACTCATTTAACTCTCTATATACTGTTTCGGGTTTCCCGTGCGAAACAGTTCTCTTCGGCGCTATAGCATCAAAGGTTAAAACATGACAATCACCGCAATGTTCTTCCATTTTCACTGGCTGAATATAAGCCCCACTGATATCTGGAACATGACAGCTTGCGCACTCTAGTTGCGTATTTTTACCAGTTGCTGGATTGCGCATTCGTTTTGCATTCATATGCGTTTTGTGCGGAAACTTGAGATTAGAAACTTCAATTGGCGAGTCATCGAGACTTATACGTTTTTTTATCCCCTTGCTCGGGTCCTGCCAAACAGTTGGTTTAAACTGCGGATGATTTGACCCAAAATCAGAAACATTAGCTAGATGCATCCCTTCTACTTTTTGATCTAAGTTGTTGTGACAATCTGAACACAATTCTTGTTTGGCAGCTCTCACTGGATGTGGGCCTTGGTGATCTGTATGGCAGGTTGCGCAGCGCGTAGAAGTTAATTCCTCTGCTGGAAATTTTATCTTGTCGATATGGCCATGCTGCTCTTTGTGACATGCTGTGCATGCGGCGTCTTCGACCATCACAAACGGCTTCGTGTGGCATGCAGCGCAATCATTTGCAAAAAATTTGTGAGAGTTCATAACCTCGCCGGATACCCAGCTGACATCAAAATTACTTTCATTACTATTAACCATCGACTGTGATTTTTGTTCAAGTGATCCGTCATTAAAATATTTTGTAAACAAAGAGTTGGTTGATAGCAATGGAAGCGCAAGGAACACAACTAGTACAATCGAAGCAAATATCCAAGATGAAGAGCGCTTTGTCAGCCCAACTTTAGCAATTGTGAGGTTACTTCTTGATAATAACGATTCTACGTCATCGCCGATGGGTTGAACCAACTCCAGCGTAACAGCAATATTAATTCCATCGGTTGGTTCTACAATGCATAAATCATAGGGACCAATTCCGATTATATCACCAACATTTACATGAGCTTTTCGGACAATAGAATTGTTTAAACGAAGATCATTAGATCCGGTTGCCTCTATAAACAGACCGTCGGCACCGTCATGGAGTGCCGCTAAATGTAAAGGAACACGTGCATCTAGAAGAAAAATTTCATTTTCAGCCCCACGGCCTATTCTTAGTGTCTCGCAGGCCTTTACTTCTTCCTTACGTCCAATGCTGCCGTTTTTTCGTCTGGTTAGTGTAGTGATTGATACTTCCATTATCGTCGCCTCACCAATAATAGAAGACTGAAAAGATGTGAATCAAAAGCGCTATTAATAGTGCAACTGTCATAGGAATATGAACGCGTAACCATATATCCATAAGCGCTTTTAATTGAATATCACGTCGAACTGTTGTTAAAAGACCACACTTCTTACCAATCAATATCAGTAATTTGCGGGTAGCTTGTGAATACTGCTGGTCAACTTCTGATACCAATGGACGAAGTTGTTCAAAAGCTGCTGTTGCACCGCAACGGTTGTCCTTGCCACTCAGAATTCTTGTAATGGATCCACCTAACTGGGTCTGTTCGCAGGACTGTACAACTAGTGCGCTAACGTTATCGGGAAGAGGCGCTGCTATCTGCCGACATTCCCTATCTATATCGCCAATTTGAGCCAATATATCATTTAAAGATGACCCTCGTCGGTTTTCTGACATGATTTTGGGATAACGACTATACGCATAGATACCAAATCCTCCGCTTATTATCACAATCATCATGAGAGCGTATGCCAGTGTATGGACGTTCCAGCCGAATTGAAATCCTGTGTGAAGAGTTGCTATAACTATTAGGCTCAAGCCTAGATAAACATGGGCTGAAACCCAGGCGCTTAAACTAAAGTTAGCGCCATACCGGCGCTTCCTAATGCCAAGCCAAGTTAACCAAAATATTAATAAGGCTCCGATTGTTCCCAGGGTGTATCCGAGCCATGTGCCGCCGTTATGCTCATCTATGGGCTCGTAAAATATATAAGCAACAATAGTAACAACACACAGAACGACTGCTAGCTTTAGGAATTTCATTTTGCCGTATGTTAAAAACCCATCATGCATTTTTTAGCCCGCCTTGGCTAAATTAGTGATGGACAAAAATTCTTCAGGCTTAACTCTTATAGCTGCTCCTGTTGGACATGCACTTACACATGATGCCCCACCCTCTATATCTTTACACATGTCACATTTCGCTGCCATCGACCGCGCACCCGCAACTTTTTCTCCAGGGTTTTTATCCTGGCCGGGCCCTGGGCCTGACCCAAATAACAACCATGAAAGCAGTCCAGGTTTTTCTTTAGCGGGGTACGCCAATTGGATGACACCGTATGGGCAGTTTCCTGCGCAATTCCCACACCCAATACAGGTATCGTCGATAAAAACTTCTCCGTCTGGGGCACGATGAATTGCATCTGCTGGACAATCTGACATACAGTGTGGATGCTCACAATGTCGGCAAGAAGTTGGTACGTGAAGGGTTTCATAGGTTGGGCCTGCCTCACGATTTAAGCGCGATATACCTCCATGAGTTTCAGCACACGCTTTTTCACAGTTATCACAACGCACACACAGGGATTCATCAATTAATAGTACATCAGAGGCTTCGCCAACGCCTTGGCCGACAAGGAAATCAATCACGTCGCCTGCTTCAGGGCGCTCTTCAGTTTCCATGTTCTCAACCATTCGGTCCTGAAATTTATCTTCTATCTCGCGTCGAAGAGTAGGCTCATTAGCCAGTAATTCTCTAAATGCAGCAGCATCGATTCTTATCACTTCTGAAGCGACTGTTGCCTTGACCGTCGCCGATCGCGGCGCCTCATTTAAAAGAGCCATCTCACCGATATAGTTACCTGATGGAATATATGATAATACTACGTCACGACCACCTATCAGGCTAGATACGGTAAACGAGCCGGATCTGATTAAAAACACATGATCAGCATCATCACCTTGTTTTATTAACGCATCTCCTGCCGACAAACTTTCGACTTGCGCTGTGTCAACAATGTCTTTGAGAAGCTCTTTTTCAATATTGGGCGCTAAATGTGTTTGTATTTGGCGATAGATAGCAGCTGTATCTAAAACCTTCTTAGCCCCTGGGACTGAATTTATTAACCGCAACATTGCGCGTCGAGGTGTTTCAACCAGTATGCTATCACCATTTGCCATAATTGTGGCTGTTCTTCGACGTCCAGCGATTAAACCCATCTCACCAAAGAATGAGCCTTTCTTTAATGTTACTCTTTCGCTTGGGTCATCAGGATTAATAAGAGCGCTTACGCTTCCTTCGACAATTGAATAGACACTATTTGTATAATCATTTCTCAAAAAAATCACATCATCTGCTTTTACGCGATGTATTGTACTGTCTATCATAAATTCTCTAAATTGAAGTGCCGACATGTGCGACAGCAGTGGCACGTTCTCTTGGATTGTTTGCAAAACTTCGTTTACAGCCCTGCCTTCTAGACTTGCGAATTTTTCTTCTAAAAGAGGTTCGTCGGCAGGTGCTATATCGTTTCCCGATATAGTTTCTACCACTTCATAACCTTGGTTCATCGCTAGCTTAATTAGTGGGTACCCCGCGAGCGCTCCGACTACGTACAAGCCAGGCACAGAACTTTCGTACTTTTCCGATAGCTCAGGTAGCGCGCTACGATCGTCACTCGTGAATTTAATCCCACAACTCTCGACAAAACCTCGAGGCGCCATCGCGCCGAGCCGTGCAATTATTCTGTTACAAGGCACAGCGGTTTCCCCCTCTGGAACCTTCAGCACGATTTCACCAGGAGAGACCCTTGCAGTATTTGCGTTAAAATAACATTCGAGTAGACCACTCTCTATCGACTCGGTTATTAAAGTTAAATTCCCAGACTTAACCCGAGCAAATTCTCCTTTTCGGTTAACTATTGCAACTTTGTTTTGCGCTGCCAGCGCCACAGCATTTTCTATCGCAGCGTCGCCTGCTCCAACAACAACAATTTGCTCGTCTTCATACTCTTCCGGGTCATCAAGTTGATATTGAACTCCTTCCCAATCGTCACCGTCAACATCTAGTTTTCTAATGTTGCCTTGCATACCGATTGAAAGCACCACGTGGTTGGCGTTTATCGTGCGCCCACCTTTTAATGTGAGTGTGAAGTTACCTTTTTCACCAGTTATCGCGGTTACCTCGCTTTTATAACTGATATTGATGCTTTGCTCTTCTATTTCTTTGTCCCAGGTTTCGAGAATATCTTCTCGCACGCCTACTTCAAAGCTTACATCGCTTCTTAACGGCATTATGTCCGGAGTAGCCATCACAAATTTCTTCTTTTGGAATTTGTAAATAGTATCTGATGCATGGTCTGTTGTTTCTAAAAGGATGTGTTTCATTCCTTTTTCCGCCGCTCGCGCTCCGGCACTTAACCCGGAAGGACCCGATCCGACAATAGCAACTTCGTATTGATCAGCCATAACACACAAACAATGTCACTAAGTTATCTCCCAAAAAACTCGACTGTAGTAAGCTCATTCCCTTATTACTTTTTAAGCCTTCCTGCGACGACTGTCAAAACTCTTTATGGGCGATATGCTTTTTTTTTTATGCAACGGATACTTGCATTAATCATGAGATGATTTTAAAAACCCACAAACCCCAACCAATTATGCATAAAAAGGGTCCAAATGGGACTTTGTCATTATAGACCTGTTTGCCAGTTTTAATGCCCCTTAAAAATATAAATACAATACCAGAGATTGAAGATAAAAAAATAAGTAAAGGAAGTGATTCCAAGCCTAACCAGGCTCCTAACCCGGCAATTAGCTTAACGTCGCCCCATCCCAGTCCTATTTTCTTTTTGATGCTCTGGTAAAGGACTGCAACTATTCCAGCTACGACTGCGCCTATGATCATTCCCAGACAGCCATCTGCTATTGAAGTGAAATTAAAAAAGTAGCATTGAGCCAAACCCATCAGCAGAAAGGGTATTGTCAATAAATCTGGTATTCTGTGTGTTGTGAAATCGTAGATAGATAGTCCTAAAAGAAACAAGGCGAGACTGGTCGCAATTAACATTGCTTTTAAATTGGCTGCATCGATAGCTATAGAGATAACAATGACTATCCCTAGAGTGACTACCTCGGATGCAAAGTAAGCTGGATTTACAGGTTGGGAACAGCCATGACATTTACCCCGCGTTGAAATAAACCCAAAAATAGGTATTAAATTTTTCCATGGTAGGGGCCTAGAGCAAAAATTACAGTTCCAAAAATTCTTTAGGTCTGCGCCGTTAGTTGTTGCCGACTTTATAACGAGTAAAGCGGTAACGGTTCCAAGAATGGGACTGAAGCAAATAGCAAAGAAAATCAAAATTGGACTGGCGTGATCCATTTTAACTTGGACATTCTGTTTTTAAATTAGTTAATATCATCAAAATGTTTGTTTAAACTTTTTTGTAGAGTAGGGCATCCAATATCTGGGTTAAAGTTATATAGCATCATATCCGCTCTCGTTGTGACTTTAATAGTCCTTCCATTAGTAGGCTTTCAATTGAGTAAAAAGGAAAAATCAAGTGCTCCTCAGCGGCTAAATGCAGGGAGTTCCCAAAACTTAATACAAAGAATAGAAGATTTAACAGCGTATTTGAAAAAGAATCCTCGAGATGGGACTTCATTGAAAAGGCTCGGTGAACTTTATGCTAAGGCAGGTAAATTAAGTGAGGCAGTTTCTGCGTACGTTGCCGCGGCAGAAATTCTGCCAAAAGACCCGGAAATACGAAGAGCATTCATAGAGTTACAGGCAATGGGACATACCACTGGTAATAAGTAAAAAAAGATATTAGGATGATGTGAGGGGGAAAGCTTATGAGTTCGCATTTAAGAAAAATTTTTAAAACTGTACTGTTAGGCGCTGCGCTAAAAATTTTTCTAATAAGCGGTGCTGTAGCTGGAACTGTATTGCCGCAAAATGCGAGTGATATCCATCTCGGTGTTACAAGCTGTGCAGGGAGTACGTGCCACGGAGCCACCACCCCTTGGGCGGGTTCAACGGTTTTGCAAAATGAATACATGACTTGGGAGCAATATGACCCTCACTCCAAAGCATATTCTGTTTTAATGAATAAGACCTCTAAAAAGATAGCCGCAAACTTAGGTATTGGAAAAGCGCACGAGGCAAAGATTTGTCTTGATTGCCACGCGGATAATGTCCCCAAAAATAAACGGGGTCGAGTATTTCAGATTTCGGATGGTGTTGGTTGTGAAGCTTGCCACGGAGGCGGTCAGCGGTGGCTTGGATTGCATGTGTCTGGTGTTGGAACTCATGAAGATAATGTCAAAGCGGGACTGTACCCTACTGAAGATCCGGTTAAGCGTGCGGAACTATGTATTTCCTGCCACTTCGGCGATGAAACTAAGTTTGTGACGCATAGAATAATGGGAGCAGGCCATCCACGGATGAGTTTTGAATTGGATACCTTTACTGCGATACAGCCAGCTCATTATAAAATAGATAGTGATTATCGTAAACGTAAAAAGGTAGCTAACGGCATTCAAACCTGGGCAATAGGTCAAGCAATGTCGCTGGAACGAAGAATGGATGCTGTTTTAGACCCTAAGCGTAATAGAGATGGTCTCTTTCCAGAGTTAGTTCTATTCGATTGTCAGGCATGCCATCACTCAATTATAGAGCAGAAATGGGAGCCACGGCCGGGAACCGGGCTAGGGCCAGGGGTTGTAAGATTTGATGACTCGAATTTGTTAATGTTACAGATAATCGTCAGTGATATAGATAAAGAAAAAGGTGCGCGTCTGGTGCAACAGACAAAGATGTTACACAAAGCAACTACGGAAAGTGAATCCAAATATCTAGCTGCTGCAAAAGCATTAAAGAAAACGTCTTCAGAGTTAGTGACTTTGTTCTCTAATCATAAATTTGGAAAAAAAGATGTGGCTAAACTACTCAAGGGATTAGTCGAAAAAGCAAATAAAGCAGAATTCTCCGACTATGTTGGTGCTGAGCAAGCAATAATGGGAATAAGTTCTGTTCTTTCTACAGCCGATAGAATGGGAATGAAATCATTCGCTAAATCAGCAAAAAAAGCGGTTGATAGGGCATATTTAGCACTTTCTAAGTATGATAACTGGGACTACGTAGGATTTAAAAGTGCTGTTAGGAGCATAAAAACAACCCCATAAACTTTCTAGTTTGCGCGTTCAGTCTGGTATTTCAGACTGAACGTCCCAGTACCTGCGCAACAATGTTGTACTTCGATGATATATTCCCCAGCCTGTAGCGGCTGACTGATTGAGAAATTGTACCCCTTGCCGCCGTCATCGTCTGTGTCGAGAACCTTCCCGGTACGTTTATCCGAAATCCTTGCTATTAAATCAGAAGGTCCATTAGAAGATATACTGACCTTTTGTGGTTCGTTTAGGATTAACTTGTAGCGTCTGACTTCTCCACTAACCCCTATTCTATCCATTATGCCATTTGATAGTTTTTGTTCTGTGGCAGGATTAGTGAGTGGTGCTTTCAAATAACCATTGCCTGTAGAATCGTTGGTCAACATAAATTCTGTTTGATTTTTTGGCCGAAATTTTTGATTACTCGAGAAACCAAAAACAAATTGTGAACCAGCCTTAGATTGACGTGTGCGGAAAAGTTTTGCTGAAACACCGTTTTCAAGCTTAGTTGTGGGCCTTACTTCTATGGCAGGTCCTGCAATTATAATTTCAGACCCTGGGAAATTGAGTTCTTTTGTCTCGCCCACAGCGAGCTTTATTGGTAAAGTATTAACATTAAACACATTTGCTAAGATATTCTCAATTTTAAGAGCTTTATCCTCATATTTTTTATTCCAATTCGTTTTAGAGGCCGATTCAGCCATCACCTTACTTTGTCTTATTAGAGAAAAGAAGAAACCTGCAAGCGCTTGATCCTGGTTGTCGTGCCAACTAGCTGTCTTATTGGACATGGAAACATAATACAGATTTTCTTTTACCTGGAAAAAAATAGATTGTTTTAATTTTTCCCCGCCTAGCTGTCGGTAGATGTCATAAATTATTAAGCATGCTTCTACCCAGGATCGATCTCGTTGAGTAT
>ENA-UOXV01005305-UOXV01005305.1-marine-metagenome-genome-assembly--contig:-NODE-5305-length-14239-cov-8.602228_pt1 | contig 14239 bp, 10 predicted proteins | sample MGYA00238165_ERZ766961 | MGnify/ENA primary metagenome ERZ766961 (study PRJEB28924, sample SAMN03173240) | marine metagenome | biome: Marine; feature: Water; material: Subsurface seawater | place: North... | reverse complement strand
TTATTAAAGCTGGGTTAATGGCTACTCTAGAATTTACAAGATCATGAGATGATTTTAAATAATCTTTAAAAACAGGTTCTGGTTGAGATCTAATTTGATAAGTTGATGAATTTTCTAAATCATCATTTCCAGAAATGTTTATTTCAATATCATCAAAACCTGCAATTGTTGTCATTCTATCTACATTTTCAACTGTATTTACAGTATATTCTATTATAATATTTCCATCTGTGTCTCCCTCAGCTGGTTCAGATATTACACTAACACTACCAAACTCTGCAGATAAAGACGTTGACTTATATCCTCCAGGATGAGAGAATCCAATTGAAAGTGTATCCCCTACTCCTTTTGTAAACATTTTAGATGGTGTTTCTGGAAGGGTAAACTGAGGAAATAATCTAAATATGGCTTCTATTGTCGTATTTGCTGCTAGAGTAACTGAAATAGTAGAACTTGAAGAATCTGAACCATTCCATCCAATAAACCCATATCCTTCTTCAGGTGTTGCAGTTATTGTTACCTCTGTTCCTTCTTCATACTCTCCACCCTCAGTTGACACACTTCCTCCCTCTCCTGCAGATACTGTTAGTGTGTAACTGTTTACTATCACCTGGAAGTTAGCTGTAATAGTTGTGTTGGTATTTAAAGTAACTGTCAGTGGATTAGCTGTTGATCCATTAGACCATCCACTAAAACTATATCCTGAACTTGGTGTTGCGGTTATACTTACCTGAGTTCCACTTGTAAAAGTGCCTCCACCTGAAACACTACCTCCATCTCCAGCAGAAGCAGTTAAAGCATATTGCTTAACTATTTGTGTGGGTGGTGTGTTTGGTGCCTGGGAATCCTCCTTGGCACATGTTAGAATAAATAGTAAGGATAAGTATAAAAATTTATTTTTCACTTTCAAATTTATTACAAAAGAATACTTATTTAATGAAAATTTCAATAAGGTTATTAAAAGACTATCAGTTAAAGTTTAATTATAATACTCCAAACTGATTTAAATGATAAGATGTATGGAAATTAACTACTTGCTTAAATGTTTTATTTCTAACTCTTCCATGAAAATTATTGACTATATAGTCTTTTTCATACTCGTCAACAATTTTAAGACTATTGATTAAATAATCTTTTTCCTTATCAAAATCTAACTCTTTATATTTAAATGTGTTGAAAAATCTTAATGTAGGAAGATTTCGTATATATCGATTCACATCGTATCTGACTATATATTTTAGATAAGAAATATGAAAAATGCTAAACGTAAAGCCAAAAAGGAACATAATTGGATTAAATGGAACTTTGCCAAGATAAACATCAATAAACCTACTGCAGTGCATTAACATCATTGAGGAATTCATTTTACCCCAATTAGGAATAGTATCCTTGTTAAGTGCCTCTATCCCTTTAATAAGTTTGTATAAATCCACACTAATAATTTAATAAATAATCTAACTTGTCTTTTAGAATATAATTGGCCTGAAATCCCTCTTCTAGATTTTTAGCAAAAGGTACAGGAGTATCTAGTGATCCTACCCTAATTACAGGTGCATCTAAATACTCAAATATTTCTTCACTTATTACAGCAGAAATTTCACCTATATAGCTATTAAAAATGGTATCCTCACCTAAAAGCAACACTTTACCTGTTTTCTTTATAGAATTGAAAACTAGTTCTTTATCCCATGGAATCAATGTGTTTAAATCAATAATTTCTAAATCGTTTTTTGAATAGTCATTTAGTAAATCTAATGCCCAATGAACACCTAATCCGTAGGTAACAATAGTGATTTTAGAACCTATATTTCTAATTTTCCCCTTACCAAGCTCTAAAACATAACTAGAATCTGGTATTTCTTCACTCACGGTTCTATATAAATTCTTATGCTCAAAGAACATTACAGGGTTCGGATCATCTATAGATGTATTTAATAAACCTTTAGCCTCATATGGATGGGAAGGGTAAACTACTTTTAAACCCGGGACCTTAGTAAACCATACTTCATTTGTTTGAGAATGAAATGGACCAGCCCCTACTCCACCACCACATGGCATTCTAATTACGATATCTGAGTTTTGAGACCATCTATAATTAGATTTAGCAATAAGATTAACCACTGCAGTGAATCCAGAACTCACAAAGTCGGCAAATTGCATCTCAACAATAGATTTATATCCTCCGACACTTAGCCCATATGCAGAAGACAATATCACAGACTCACACAAAGGTGTATTTAACACCCTATTCTTACCATATTTTTCAAACAAACCATCAGTAACCTTAAATACACCTCCATACTCAGCTATGTCTTGACCCATTATTACTAGGTTTTCATGCTTTTCCATGGATTCATAGATTCCTTGCTTTATTGAATCTATAAGTCTTAGTTTTATTAGAGGTTTATCTTCTACTACTGATTTTTTGACTTCAAAATCTTTATAAACATCTCCTAATTCTTTATCAATATTGAAGTCAACTTCTTTGTATGAATTTGCAGAACTCCAATTTTGATCAATCTCTTTAGTCATATCCTCTTTTACTGATATAAGATCTTTTTTAGATAGAATTTTAGATGTCAATAAATATTCCTCAAAATGACCTATTGGATCCTTTTCAGACCACTCTTTAATAATATTTTCGTCTATATAGGCTTGACCACTTGCTTCTTCATGACCTTTCATCCTAAATGTTTTAAACTCAATTAAAACAGGCTTTGAGTTTTTTCTCATCTTTTCAACTACTGTTCTAACACATGTATACACATCAATTATATTGTTTCCATCTATAATATGTGAATCAATACCATATGAATCTCCCCTATCAGCTAAATCTTCAATTGCATATTGTTCATTTACAGGAGTTGATAACCCATATCCATTATTTTCAATACAAAATATTACTGGTAAATCCCAAGTAGACGCTAGGTTTAATGCTTCATGAAAATCCCCCTGACTAGTTCCTCCATCACCTGTAAAAACTGCAGTTACTTGGTTATTATTTTTTAGTTTGTTCGACAAAGCAACACCACAAGCTACACCCATCTGAGGACCCAAATGAGAAATCATTCCTATAATCTTATATTCATTTGTTCCAAAATGAAAACTTCTATCTCTTCCTTTTGTAAATCCTTCATTCTTTCCCTGCCATTGAGCAAACAATCTATCTAGAGGTATATCTCTAGAGGTAAATACACCAAGATTTCTATGCATAGGAAGTATATACTCATCATTTTCTAGAGCCTGAGTTACACCAGCTGATATTGCTTCTTGACCTATACCACTAAACCATTTTGAGACCTTACCCTGTCTTAAAAGAATGATCATTTTATCTTCAATCATTCTAGATTTAAGCATATTACGATACAACTCTTTAAGAATATCAATATCTATTCCCTTAATATCATACTTCATAATGACCAATCAATTTTATTTCTCTCAAAAGACTCAAGATACTTATTACACATACTAAAATGCCTATTTCCAAACCAATAACCTCGATTTGCACTTAATGGTGATGGGTGACCTGATTCTAATATTTTATGTTTACTTGTATCTATCAATTTAATTTTTTTCTTAGCAAATGATCCCCATAATAAAAATACAGTATTATTTGTTTCGTTAGATATGATTTTAATAACCTTATCAGTAAATATTTCCCAACCTTTATTTTGATGACTTCCTGGTAAACCTTTTTTTACTGTTAAAGTTGCATTTAAGAGCATTACACCTTGTTTCGCCCATTTACTAAGATCTCCGTTTTTATGTTTGTATTTATGTCCTAAATCAACTTCAATCTCCTTAAAAATATTTATTAATGATGGTGGATGTGAAATTCCTTTATTAACAGAGAAACATAGTCCATTAGCTTGGTTTTCTCCATGATAAGGATCTTGACCTATAATTACAACCTTAAGATTATTGACAGGACAACTATCAAATGCGTTGAATATTTCTGAACCCTTTGGATAACAAATTGTTTTACTGTAATCCTCTTTTACAAAGGATATTAGATTTTTAAAATAGTCTGAATTAAACTCTTCGGCTAGAAGTCTCTCCCAGGATTCATCAATTTTTATTGACATCTTTAGGATCCTTTAATTTTCCTACTGATTTTGCAACTATCATTGATACTGCAGCATCTCCAGTTACATTAACAATTGTTCTACACATATCTAAAGGTCTATCTACCGCAATAATAAGAGCAAGACCAGCTTCTGGAATTCCAGCTTGACCAAGAACAATAACTAACATTACTATTCCTGCACTTGGAACAGCAGCAGCACCTATTGATGCTAAAGAAGCAGTAACTATTATACCTAATTGAGCACCTAAACTAAGATCTAAACCAAATGCCTGAGCAATAAAAACAGCTGCTACAGCTTGATAGACACTTGTTCCATCCATATTAATTGTTGCACCTATTGGTAATACAAAACTTGAAATTTCCTTGTCTACGCCTAGATTTTTTTCCACACAATCCATAGTTACAGGAAGAGTAGCAGCACTAGAGCTAGTTGAAAAACCTAATAGTTGAGCAGCAGAAACACCATTCATGAAATTCATAGGATTCGTATTAGTAACAAACTTTACTATAATCATATAGACTACTATCATAATTGCTAGGCCAATTATAAGAGTTAGTGAGTACATCCCAAGAGCAATAAAAAGATCAATACTTGGAGATTCAACTACAAGGGTTGCTAAAAGCGCAAACACACCATAAGGTGCAGATAACATTATTAGATCGATTAGCTTAAGTATAACTGCATTAAATCCATCAAAAAAGTCTTTAACAGGTTTAGCTTGCTTTGGAGGAACAAGAATCATTCCGATACCAAAAAATATTGCAAAGAATATAACCTGAAGCATATTTCTATTATTAGTTGTAGCATCAAAAATATTAGACGGAACAACATCTACTAAAGGCTGTAAAGGGCCACTTTCTGATTGCCTTTGAGCTTGTTGTTGTTTCTCAAGAACGCCCTGCTCATATTCTTGTACTAAATCAATTCTAGTTTCTTCTTTTATACTATTTCCTGGCTGAACAATATTAACTAATACTAAACCTACTATAACTGCAAGCACGGTAGTACATACATATACACCTAAAGTTCTAGTTCCTATTGTAGAAAGCTTTGAAATATCCTTTAAATCTGATATACCTTTAATAAGAGAAGCTAGAATTAAAGGCATTGCAATTAGCTTTAATAGATTTATAAAGATTGTACCAAAAGGCTTAATCCAATCTTTAATAAATTCAGAACCAAAAGATGTTTGTGACATTAAAAGTCCGAATAAAACACCCGCAACCATACCAATAATAATTTTCCAATGTAGTTTCATAATTAAATTTTTGAGACTCTGTTTAATAATAAGTAATCTGCTAAAACCAAAGCTGACATGGCTTCAACAATAGGGACTGCTCTGGGAACAACACAGGGGTCGTGCCTACCTTTACCTGTAACCTTCACCTCATTTCCATCACTATCTATTGAATCTTGATCTCTCATTATTGTTGACACCGGTTTAAAAGCTATGTTAAAATAAATATCCATTCCATTAGAAATACCTCCCTGAATCCCTCCTGATCTATTAGTTTTAGTTGTACCATCAGCATTAAATGAGTCATTGTGATCTGAACCTCTCATTTTAGAACCTTTAAAACCACTTCCAAATTCAAAACCTTTAACAGCATTAATAGACAACATAGCTTTTCCAAGTTCTGCATGTAATTTATCAAAAACAGGTTCTCCAAGACCAACAGGAACACCACTTATAATACATGAAATCACCCCTCCTACTGTATCACCATTTTTCTTTACACTTTTGATAAGCTCTATCATTTCATCAGATTTTTTATTATCTGGACATCTTACTATAGAGTTCTCAATATTATCATAATTTATCTCTGTATCTTCATAGTCATATATAATTTCTCCAACAGAAGAAACAAAGGCATTGATCTTAACATCTTTCAATAACATTTTAGCAATTGATCCAGCTACAACCCTAACTACTGTTTCTCTAGCAGAACTTCTGCCTCCCCCTCTATAATCCCTGAAACCATATTTTTTATCATAAACAAAATCCGCGTGAGATGGTCTATAACTATTTTGAATGTGAGAGTAATCTTTTGATTTTTGATCTTTATTAACGATAATAAAACCTATTGGAGTTCCAGTTGTTTTTCCTTCAAAAATTCCTGACAAAAACTCAACAGAATCGTCTTCTTTTCTCTGAGTTACAATCTCTGATTGACCAGGTCTTCTTCTATTTAACTCTTTATCTATAAAATCTAAATCTATTTTAACACCTGCTGGACAACCGTCTATAACACCTCCTAATGCTTTACCATGGGATTCTCCAAAGGATGAAAGTTTAAATATGTTACCGAATGAATTTCCTGCCATAACTTGAATTATAAAGATAATATCTTAAATCATATTACTCTACCGGGATTTAATATATTTTTTGGATCAATTGATTTTTTAATTAACCTCATAAGTTTAATTTCATCTTCACTTCTACTTTTAATTAAATACTTCTTCTTGTCAAGTCCAATTCCATGTTCCGCAGATATTGATCCATCTACAAGCTTCGTATTATCATATATGATATCATTTATTTTTGATTTTAAATCATCATCGTCAGAGTCTTTTCCTATAATAAAATGAATGTTTCCATCTGCAACATGTCCAAATGGAAAAATTGTTTTCACGCCCTCACAATCTTCAAGTTCTTCAGAAATCTTATCAATAACCTCACCTATAAGACCAACTGGTATACTTATATCAAAGTGTTGATCAAACTCTCTTTCATCTGCTAGTACAGCTACATCTTCTCTTATACCCCATATATTTACTTGCTCCTTATCATCTTTTCCTACCACAGCATCATCTATAACTCCTTTTTCGACACAATCAAGGACTACACTTTCAAAATGATTATAATCATTTTGAAAATCACCACCCATGTATTCTATAAAAACATAGTATTTAAAATTATCTGGCAAATACATGTTATATAGAGTTTTATCATCTACCATTTTTTTATATGTTTCATTCCATAATAACTCAAAACCAGTTAAACTTGAAGAAATTTTGTCTTCCATGATTTTGAGAAGGTCTAGTACATTTTGGTAATTATTAGTAACTGCTAAAGATGTATATCTTGTTTTTGGCAATCGATATAATCTAAGCACAACTTTAGTTACAATTCCTAAAGTTCCTTCAGAACCAATAAATAACTGCTTTAAATCATAACCAGAATTATCTTTCATCAATTTTTTTAGAGAAGAAATAATAGTTCCATCAGGAAGAATTGCCTCGATACCCATCACTAAATTTCTAGTCATTCCATATTTAAAAACTCTTAAACCTCCTGCGTTAGTTGAAACTGCTCCTCCAATTTGAGCTGAACCCCTTGCGCCAAAGTTAAGAGGTAAAAGAAGGTCTTTATCTTTCACAGCATTAATAATATCCTCTATTATAGCTCCTGATTCACATGTAATAGTTTTTCCTTGTTGATCAATCTCAATTATCTTATTCATTCTTTCTAAAGAAATGACTACTTGGCTTCTATTTGAAATTGTTGAACCAACAAGATTTGTAAGGCCTCCATGGACAATAATCTCTTGATTATTATCATTACATATTTTTACTATCGCGGATATTTCTTCAGAAGATTTTGGCAATAACAGACATAATGATTCTAATGAAATATCTGTTTTCCAAATATGATAAAATCTTGATTTAAGCTCGTCGCCAGAAAGAATAGATGAGGTATCTAGTATTTCTTCAAATAAGTTAATTATGTTGTTTTTTGGCATTTGAACTTAACAAAAAGTTAACTAAAGATATTAAATATAAAAAACTAAATTTGTTGTGTAATGAAAAATATATCTACCCTTTTACTTTTTGGATTATTACTAATTTTATCATCATGTGGAAATGATAACAACTACACATTGAATGGTAACATAGAAATCGAAGATGATACAAAAATTTACATTCTTCAAGCGGATCAAAACAACCAACCTTACATTAAAGACTCTACCTCTGTTAAATCTGGAAAGTTTAGCTTTAAAGGTATGTCAGCTACACCTCAAATAAGTTACATGCAGGTTGAGGGTGTCAATGGATATGTTCTAACAATTTTAGAAAACGGAACAATCAATGCTGACCTTTACAAGGATAGTATTACAAAATCTAATGTTTATGGATCTAAATCAAATGATGACTTTATTAAATACAAAATAGAGACTAAATCATTAGTTGATGATATGAATAGTATTTCTTTTGCAGCTCAAGATGCTGTAATGAATGGTGATGTAGAGACTGCATCAGAATTAGAAAAGGATTACAATAAAATACAACAAGAAGTTCTTCTATATGAGTGGGATTTTATTACGGATAATTTAGACTCTTACATGTCGGGGCTTCTTTTGGAAGTATTTATGGTTGAAAATAAAGTAAATAAAGATAGCATCATAGATGTTTATGAAAGTCTCTCAAATAGAATCAAAGTAAGTGATGTGGGCAAGAACATTGCTGATCTTTTAGTTCAATACTCTGATCCTATTGAAGTTGGTGAACCAGCTCCTGACTTTACTGGACCTAGTTTAACTGGTTCTAATGTTACTTTAAGCGAAGAGTTATCAAAGCACTCCGTAACTTTACTTGACTTTTGGGCTGCTTGGTGTAGACCATGTAGAGTTGAAAATCCAAACTTGGTACGATTATATAAATCTTACAAAGATTCTGGATTTAATATAATAGGAGTATCTCTTGATAGAACTCAAGAACAATGGGAACAAGCTGTAGAGGATGACAACCTACCATGGACTCAAATTTCAAATTTAAACTTCTGGAACGACCCAATAGCAAGAAGATATAGCATCAGAGCTATTCCACAGTCATACCTTATAAATAATGAAGGCTTAGTAATAGGCAAAAACTTAAAAGGTAACGATCTCGAAGAAAAAATTAAATTTGCATTATCATTAAACGACTGATAGTTGCATTTATTTACTTATTTAATATCATTTCCCTTAATTAAATTTATTTCTTTACTTCCTTTTAGAATAATTTACAAGATTTCTGATTTTATTTCATTCCTTCTTCACAAGGTATTCAAGTATAGATTACAAACTGTTAAGAGAAATTTAAGTCTTGCTTTTCCTAATAAAACATCGAAAGAGCTAGATCTTATTGAAAAGAAATTCTATAATCATTTTGCAGACATTAGTATTGAGAGCATAAAAGCGTATGGAATGAATGAAGCACAAATGAAAGAAAGATATACTTATCATAATATTGAGGTATTAAAAAAAATTCAGAAAAAAAATAAGAATATTATTCTTATTTGCGGACATTATTCAAACTTTGAATGGCTGCTTTCAATTGGATATAACACAAAAGGCAATGGATATGGTATATACACACCTATGTCAAATAAGTACTTCGAAAGATTATTCAAAAAAATAAGAAGAAAGCATAAAGCATTTCTTGTTTCAAGGTATCATATTAAAGAATTTATGAAGAATTTAGATATCGACAAATACCACTTATTTGGTTTTGCTGCTGATCAATCACCAAGAAAAATTGGAAAGTCATACATAAACAAGTTCCTTGGTCAAAAAGTTCCAATATTTACTGGCGCAGAGAGGTTTTCTAAGGATTATAATCTTGCTGTTGTTTTTGCTGATATAACAAGAACTAATCGTGGATTTTATAAAACAAAGTTTATTGAAATAATTGATCAAAAGGGAACTGAATATAGTATTACCAATCAGTTTTTAAGTTTACTGGAAAAACAAATACATAAAGATCCTTCTCAATATTTTTGGACTCACAATAGGTTTAAGCATCTACTTACTTAAGGATTTTATCTCTTTTTCAATTTTAAGAGCTAAACTATCTGCTTGTTTTTGATCATTTGACTCTGAAAAAATTCTAACTATTGGTTCAGTATTTGATTTTCTCATATGAACCCAACCATCAGGAAAGTCGATTCTAACCCCGTCATCAGTATTTGGATTTAAATCTGAATATCTATTTATTATTTCTTTAAAGATATTGTCTATAATCTTATTATCCTTTAAAGAAACTTTAAGCTTTTTCATGAAATATTCTGGGTAATTATTTTTAAGAGCTGATACTTTACATTTTTTATTGACTAGTAATCCTAGAAAAAGTGCAATTCCAACAAGTGCGTCTCTACCGTAATGTAATTCTGGATAAATTATTCCACCTCCCCCTTCTCCTCCAACAACTGATTTTATCTCTTTCATTTTCTTAACTACATTCATTTCTCCCACTGGAGTAACGTAATAATTTGAATTATAAGATTTAGTAAGATCTTTCAATGCATTGGATGAAGAAAGTGTTGAAACAGTATCCCCATTATTAACTGAAAGAACAAAATCTGAACAAAAAACTTGAGTATATTCTTCACCAAGAATTTTTCCGTTTTCATCAAAGAAAACAAGACGATCAACATCTGGGTCAACAGCTATTCCAAAATCAGCTTTACTCTTAATTATTTCTTCACTTAATCCTTTTAAGTTTTCTGAAAGTGGCTCAGGAGTATGATTAAACACACCGTCTATTTCTGCATTGATTATCTTATATCTAATATTTAATTTTTCAAGAAGTTTAGGAAGTGCAATTGAACCGGTTGAATTGATTGCATCAGCTACAACAAAAAGATCAAGTTCCTTAATTTTTTTAAGTGGCAAAATATCCAGATTAATAATTCCTTCTACGTGATCATCAATAAGCTTAGTATATTTAGTTACCTCACCTAGAGATTCATTAGCTATGAAATTATGATTTTGAAATTCAGAATATTCAATAAGTTTTACCACATCCTCTCTTGACAAAAACTCACCATCTGAATTAAAAAACTTTAATCCATTATATTCTTCTGGATTGTGACTAGCAGTTATCATTAATCCTGCAACAGATTCATTATTTAAAACTCCCCAACATAGAGTTGGAGTGGTTGATAGTCCAGTGTCAATTACATTAATGCCCATTGAAGCAAAAACTGAATTTACCAAGCTTTGAATAAGCTCTCCTGACTTCCTTCCATCCCTTCCAGTCATTACAGTTAAATTAGACTTACTGGGATTATTTTCTTTTATTAATCTCGAAAATGCTGCTATGGAAGATACTATATCAATAGGGGTTAAATTATCATTATTTTGACCTCCAATAGTTCCTCTAAAACCCGATATATTTTTTATTAAAGTCATATGAAATGTAAATATATAAATTGTAAATTACACGAAATTTTATTATGAAAAATATTATTCTAATTGTTTTCTCTTTTTTTGTTTTTAGCTGCGCTGAAGTTTATCAACCAGCTGTTGTTTCAGCTAGAAAAGAAGCAACTCAAATAGGGTTGGAAATAATGAAAAATGGTGGTAATGCATATGACGCTATGATTGCAACACATCTAGCACTAGCTGTTGTTCATCCAACCGCAGGAAATATTGGTGGTGGTGGATTCTTTGTGTATAGAGATCAAGATGGTTCAAGTGGAACCCTCGATTTCAGAGAGATGGCTCCAGGAAGCGCTTATAAAGACATGTATCTTGATATAGATGGTAATGTTATACCTGACATGAGTACTCTTGGAGGTGCTGCTGTAGGAGTTCCAGGATCAATTTCTGCAATTTTTGAAATACATTCTAAGTTTGGCTCTCTTCCAATAGAAGAACTTTTTAGACCTGCTATTGATCTTTCAAAAAATGGATATGTAGTAACAGAAAAACAATCAAACTCTTTAACCGGAAAGCTTGAAGATTTTATAAAGATTAACGGTAATGAATCTCTTTATTCGAAGAGATATTTTGAAGGTGATACCATCAAAAACATAAAGTTTGCCGAAACACTTAAAAAGATTTCAGAATATGGTCCTGAAGCTTTTTACGAAGGTGAAATAGCTGAAATGATAGTTAGAGATGTTAAAAAATCTGGTGGGATAATGACTGTTGATGATTTAAAAAATTATAAATCAGTGTGGAGAGATCCAGTGAAATTTAAATATAAAGACCTTGAGGTCATATCAATGTCTTTACCTTCAAGTGGAGGTATCTTAATTGGACAGATACTTAAATCTATTGAAGATTACGATATTAAAAGTTTTGGACATAATTCTGTTGAGGCTGTTCAATTAATGGTAGAACTAGAAAGAAGAGCGTATGCAGACAGAAGTCATTTTATGGGTGATCCTGATTTTATGAATCTTCCTGTTTATGAACTTATTGATAAAAAATATGTAAATGAAAGAATGAAAAACTTTTCTTGGGATAAAGCAACTCCATCATCTGAAGTAAAACATGGAAATATAATTATCAATGAAAGTGATGAAACAACTCATTACTCAATAATAGATAAATATGGAAACTCAGTATCTGTAACTACGACATTAAATAATAGTTATGGATCTAAAGTGTTTGTTGAAGAAGGGGGATTTTTCTTAAATAATGAAATGGATGATTTTAGTTCTAAACCAGGATATCCAAATTTTTATGGATTAATTGGGAGCGAAGCAAACTCTATTAAAGCAGGAAAAAGAATGCTAAGCTCAATGACTCCAACAATAGTTTTGAAGAATAATAAACCATCACTGATAGTTGGTACTCCTGGTGGATCTACAATTATAACCTCTGTACTACAAACAATACTTAATGTATATGAGTTTGATATGGATATTCAAGATGCAGTAAACGCTCCAAGATTTCATCATCAGTGGTTACCTGACGTAGTAATTTTCGAAGAAGGTAGTCTAGATAAAGTCAAAGATTCTATATTGAAATCTAAAAACTATTTTGTTATTTCACTACCCATTCAAATGGAAACAGGAGGTATGTCTCCAAGATCATCAATTGGGGCAGTTGATGCAATTTTTATAGATGAGAAAGGAAATGTTTCAACTGGCGCTGATTTTAGAGGAGATGATTATGGTGAAATTTTAAAATAAATTATTTAATTGAATAACACAATTCAAATTGAGGGAGCTAAAGTTCATAATCTTAGAAATCTAGACCTTGAGATTCCTAGAGATAAGCTTGTTGTTATTACCGGTTTATCAGGTAGTGGTAAATCTTCGCTCGCGTTTGATACAATTCATGCTGAAGGGCAAAGAAGATATATGGAGACATTTTCCGCATATATTAGACAATTTGTTGGGAACTACGAACGACCAGATGTTGAAAAAATAGAAGGTTTATCTCCAGTAATAGCAATTGAACAAAAAACCACCAGTAAAAACCCAAGATCTACCGTAGGAACAGTAACTGACATATATGACTTTATAAGATTATTATATGCTAGAATTGGAATTGCTTTCAGTTACTCATCCAACTTAAAAATGGTTAAAAACACTGACGAAGAAATAATTAAGTTAATATGTGAGAAATTTCTTAATCAGAGAATAATTATTCTTGCACCTATTATTAGATCTAGAAAAGGTCATTATAGAGATTTATTTGAAAATTTTACAAAGCAAGGTTTTTCTAAAGTTATAGTTGATGGTGATATTGTTGATATCAAAAGAGGGATGAAACTTGACAGATATAAAACCCATGATATTAGTTTAGTAGTTGATAATTTATCTATAAAAGATGACTTTGAGTCAAAAAGAGTTCTTTCAGAATCTATTAAAATAGCAATGAAATATGGGAATGATACAATTTTTATTTTAGATTCGGATTCTGGAAAACCTGAATATTTCAGTAGGAATTTAATGTGTCCAAAATCTGGAATTTCATACCCTAAGCCTGAACCTAATACTTTTTCTTTTAACTCTCCCAAAGGAATGTGTGAGAGTTGTAATGGTTTAGGAACTGAATATGAGATAAATATTAAAAAACTAATACCTGATAACTCAGTTTCAATTAATAATGGTGGTATTCTACCAATAGGTAAAAAAGATAATTCATGGATATATAAACAGATTGACTTAATATCAAAATACTATAATTTTTCACTAAGTGATCCTATTAAAAAAATACCAGAAGATGGATTGAATTTTATATTAAATGGTGGCAAACAGACTTTTGCAGTTAATTCAAAAGATTTAGGTGTAAAAAGACAGTATGAGATTGATTATATGGGGATTGAGTCATTTATTCGTGATCAGATAAATAATGATGAATCAAAAAGCCTAAGAAGATGGGCACTTCAATTTGTAGATATCAAGAATTGTAAATCTTGTTTAGGAAGTA
>ENA-UOXV01005304-UOXV01005304.1-marine-metagenome-genome-assembly--contig:-NODE-5304-length-14240-cov-3.879450_pt1 | contig 14240 bp, 16 predicted proteins | sample MGYA00238165_ERZ766961 | MGnify/ENA primary metagenome ERZ766961 (study PRJEB28924, sample SAMN03173240) | marine metagenome | biome: Marine; feature: Water; material: Subsurface seawater | place: North... | reverse complement strand
GATCCTCCTTTAGATCAAGCTGCTGATTGTTCCAATTTATATGACGACGGACAGTGGTATCGCTGCGTTGCTATTATTTGGTGGTCAAGCATTCGCCGTACCGACAATTGTGAAAACACTTATTGCTATGGTTGCGGTCGTTTGTGGTGCGTATTTGCCTGAAGTTTTATTAGCCAATGCCATTCAAAAACGGCGAGCTAAAATCATTAAGGGATTACCTGATGCATTAGACCTTTTGGTGATTTGTGTGGAAGCTGGATTGGGACTCGATGCGGCTCTTAATCGAGTGGCGGGAGAAATGGGGCGTTCCTATCCTGAAATTGCCGATGAGTTTGCCTTAACAGCTGTCGAGCTTGGTTTCTTAAACGAACGTCGCCAAGCATTAAAGAACCTAATAAACCGCGCGGATTTGCCGTCAATTCGGGGTGTTGTCAACACGCTGATGCAAACAGAAAAATACGGAACGCCGTTGGCTCAATCTCTACGAGTGCTGTCAGCGGAATATCGTAATGAGGGCATGATGAAGGCCGAAGAGAAGGCTGCCAAATTACCGGCAACGCTCACGATTCCACTGGTCATATTTATCATGCCGGCATTATTTGTGGTGTTGCTGGGGCCAGCTGTGTTGCGCGCCATGGATGGATTTACGGGGCGGTTTTAAAGGGCAGTTTTAACGCCCAAACGGATACGGTTAACCGAGTCGGAAGAAGTGGGGTCCGACGGCTCGGTGAGGACACCGGGGGAAGGCCGAAAGGCCAAACCCCGGTGATTCCGTTCTGGATCAGTTCTTTTTGTGCTGATTAACGACAGAAACCCTTCAATTACAGGTTTCAAACGAGTTTTCCTTTGGTTTCGTGGTGCCATATTTTATACTGGCCCACTTCAGAGAGGGGACGAAATATTATGAAAATTTGGCGTGCTTGCGTAGCTGGGGCTTTGGCGGTTTCATTATCGGCTTGTGCTTTAGGAACAGGTGATGGTGTTGCTTGGCGTCCGGATAGTTGGTGTCTTGCAAATACTGCCAAAATTCTTAAGCAGGCGGATTGGTCGAAAGCGCAGACAATAAACTTAAAGTTTATGAAAAAGTTTGATGCAGACTTGGGGTATCTCAAAGTACACACAGATGTTTTTGAACCGCAATTCTTAGCGATCAAAAAAGGAAACCCTTATATTTTGAAGGTAGAAAATACGGATTCGGATTTTCATTCTTTGTCTGGGTATGATTTCTTTGCAGATATGGCTATTGCTAAAATCGTAAATGCAGGCGTGAAGTCTGATTTAACCTGCATTTCAGCGGTGACAATACCGGAAAAGAAATCAGCAGAAATTCATTTTGTCGCGGCTAAAAGTGGCCAATATGAATTGGAAGACAATGCGTTTCTTCTAATGCCGGGATTAGGTTCCGTCGCTTTCATCACAATTAAATAACGTTACACCAGCTGTTACAGTTTCGGAGTTTGAAATTGTGCGTAGTGTGAAAAGCTTTGGCGGCGGCATAGCAAGTGGACTGCCAGGCGCTAAAAATAGCTATATGCGTGCTGTGGAATCCACCAAAAATCTTACTAATTTTTAACCTTTTCGGTTTATCCAATTTAATTGGCTGAAAAATATAACTAAATATAACTAAAGCCAGAGAGGATAAATACGATGCATAAGCAGGCTCTTGCGGGTTTCCTGGGGATTTTGCTCGGCTTTTGGCCAGCATTCAACTTTGCTTCGACGGGGACAAAGCCCGTCTCAATTCAGCTCAAATTTTTTATGCTTCCTGTAGTTGATCAGCAGGGAAATCGCAGAACTGAGGCGATTACAATTTTTCTTCATGTCCGTGAGGATGGTCACGTAAAGGGCGTTTGTCGTGTCGTACCACGTGTACGTGATGCTGTTTTACAAGTGTTGATTGCAGACCCCTTACACGTAATTGGGAACCGCATTCATGTGAATGGCATGAGGCAGATGGTTGTAGACCAAGTCAATTACTCACTCGGCAAAAACACGATAACTGGTTTTAAGATCTATCGTGGCGCTAAAAGCTTTGGCAAAGGGACATCAAGTAAATTGCCGGGAGCAAAGCTTGGTTGTATGCGTGTCGGCACCGGGGTGACAAAATTAGAAACTAAAAAGACGCATTAAAAGGATCGGTTTCATTTTTTGCCGAAGATGGCTTCGGCTTTTTCCTTAGAACTCATCGTTTTTAAACGACGATAGAAAGCCAGATTGTTGTCGACCTGTGCTTTGTTAAGATCTCGGCGTGCTGCTTTTGCCGCGTTTTCCATATCCCCAAGTAAGCCGTAAATGAGAGATAGGTTCAAACGATTCCTCGCCGTAGCGGCAGGATCGTCAGCCATTTTTTTTAGGATGGTGATGGCTTCGTCAAATTGACTGGTAAAAGCTAAAGACAGTGCCAAGTTGTTGCGAAGTGCAAAAGAGGTCTTTGAATTCTTTATACCTGTTCTGTAATTCTTTTGGGCTTCTTCATGCTGCCCCATCATATCAAGTGCAACCCCAAGGCCGCTATATGACGCGGCATCATCCTTTTTGATTTTGATGGCCAACCGGTAATGTTCGGCAGCATCTTTTGGCTGTTTGAGTGCGATGAGTGCTTTGCCATACCCTTTATGGGCTTTGATGTTTTTGGGTGCGACGGCTGTTGCTTTTAGATAGGCCTTGGAGGATTCTTCATATTCGCCCAATGCATAATGTGTCGCCCCAAGCTGAAGGAGTGGTTCTGGCCATTTAGGTTGCATGCGATGAGCGCGGATATAAAGCGAAAGTGAGCTGCGTAAATCACCACCCGCACGCGTCGCATTCGCGACCCGGATTGTTTGCTCCGTGCGGCCATCTTTGATGTCTTTTTTGATTTCACTTTCGGTCGGTACCGGGCCACCACAGGCACTTAGGATGGCGCTCAGTGAGACCAGTAAAATAATAGCTAAATATATTGTAAACCTTTGATATGTATGCATAAAATTTAATAGAATTTGTTCACATGTGACGGCCGTCATTGCATTCTAAGCCCTTATCATTCAGCCTGTAACCCTCATGAAATATCAGGGACGTTTATCGTGAAAAAAGAATATCTTGAGTTAACCCGACTAATTGAACGCCTGCACCGGCGTTTTCTTGACGTCTTGCGGACTGAGCTCAACCGCATGGGTGTTAAGGACATTAATGGTGTCCAAGCCTTATTACTGGCGAATATTGGTGAAGAAGAAATTGTCATTCGCGATTTAGTCGAGCGTGGTTACTACCAAGGTTCGAATGTATCTTACAACATTAAGAAGCTCACCGATATGGGGTACATGGAACAAGAGCGTTCAACCCATGATAAGCGCTCGGTCCGTATTAAACTGACGGAAAAAGCGCTGAAAGTTGTCGAAAAGATTCGCGACCTCGAGGAGCATAATGCCGGCGAATTGGCTAAACAAGATATCGGTGATGATGATATCGATGCTGTATGCCGTTCCTTGCGGCGGCTGGAGCGGACCTGGGCGGATTACATTAACTATGGTGCCCGTTAAACCATTGTTCGTTGACCTAAGATATTGATTTTGCCACTTCGTTTGCTTTAAGACGGCAATAGCAACATCAAAGGAACGCCCTTCGTGTATCGCCTTACAGAAAATGTCACAAAAGCGCGCTTGCGTGATGCGGGATTGCCCGTGCCTGCAGGTGACGTAGCGCATTCACCGAAAGAGGCTGCATCCTTAGCAGAGAAACTCGGCAATCATGTGGTGGTTAAAGCATTGATTCCGACAGGGCGCCGCGGCAAAGCTGGCGCTGTAAAGCTTGTAGCCACGCCTGATGAAGCAGCTCAATCGGCACGAGACATGCTGGGACAGACGATCAATGGTTATATTGTTGAGGCTGTCTACGTTGAGCAACAAATATCGATTGCGACAGAACTTTACCTGTCATTCGCTGTTGAACAATTTCCGCCCCAAGTTCTGGTGAGTGCAGAAGGTGGCATTGATATTGAAGAAACGTTCCGCTGTAATCCTGAAGCTGTGATAAAATCTGATATTGATCCGGTGGCAGGCTTATCGGAAGCCGAAGCGCAAAAAATTTGGAAACAAGCCGGACTAGGGGCTGATGATGTCTCTGCGTTAGGTGACATCACATCCAAGCTCTTCACATTTTACCAAGAGAATGACGGTATTACGTTGGAGATTAATCCCTTGGTGATCGACACAGATGGAAAGCTTTCTTTGGTTGGTGCGATGGCGGCTGTCGAAGATCCAATGTTTCTAGATGCAAATTCTGGGGGAATGGCTATTGCGGGTCGCGCTTTAACCCCGCGTGAGCAGAAAGTCGTTGAAGCCAACATTGCTATGCCTGGTGGCATGATGCGGTTTACCGAACTTGATGGTGATATCGGGATGTATGTCGGCGGTGGCGGCAGTAGTTTATTGCAACATGATCTTGTTTTAGCGGCAGGCGGGCGGCCTGCAAACCATACCGATTCATCGACCTCCGTCGAAGAAAAGATCACGGTGTTGGTCGAGGCTATCCTTGATCACCCTCAGGCTAAAAGTTTATTGGTCAGTTGGCATTTTCAACAAATGGGACGGATCGATAAGCGAGTCTTGCCGGTTGTGATGGTGCTGAAAGAACGCGGTATCGATCCAAAAAAATTTCCCGTTGTGATGCACATGTTTGGCCCGGGCGAGGATGAAGCGCGCAAGGTTTGTAAGACGTTGCCAGGCATTCATTACCTCGAGCACGGTACACCGCTTGAAGAAGGCGTTGAACTCATCGTGAAGCTCACCCGTGAACTCGATCAAACGAGAGCAAGTGCATGAGTATTCTGGTCGATCAAAACACAAAAGTTATTGTGCAAGGGCTCACGGGGCATCAGGGGCGGCTGCATTCTGAGTTTTCCATGAAGTACGGCACTAATATTGTCGCCGGTGTTACGCCGGGGCGCGGCGGTGAAGATGTGTGCGGCGTGCCGGTCTATAACACAGTTCATGAAGCCGTAAAGAACCATGATGCAACCGCCTCGGTATTTTATGTGCCGGCAAAAGCCGTCAAAGCAGCTTTCGAAGAAGCGATCGATGCCGGTATTAAGTTAATTGTCGGTACATCGGAAGGCATTTCTCGGCAAAAGGCAGCCTATTTTCGAGCCCTTGCCACGCAAAACAATGCACGCTTAATCGGTTTTAATACGACCGGCATCCTTTCCGCTGGTAAATGCAAACTTGGCGGGATTGGCGGCGAAGACTCCGATTATATTTATGTGCCAGGACGTATCGGTGTGTGTTCGCGTTCAGGCGGTATGGGGGCGGAGTTAGCATTAGCTTTAAAACGCGGCAGTTATGGTGTTTCGACCGTCGTTTGCATGGGCGGCGATTGGATTGTCGGTACGCCAATGGTTGAGTACGTCAAACTCTTTGAAGAAGACCCGGATACCGATGCAATCGTTTTATTTTGCGAGCCTGGCACCGATAATGAATCGGAGTTAGCTGATTATTTAGCGCAAGCCGGATTAAAGAAACCCATTGTGGCTCTTATGGCCGGTTCTTTTCAGGAAAACTATCCGAAGGGTGTGAGTTTTGGTCACGCTGCGGCGATGATTGCCAAAGACAGTCAGACCATTTCAGCAAAGAAGGAAATGTTATCGGCACAAGGTGTCGAAACCGTGACGTCTTTGATTGCAATTCCTAAAAAGCTTAAGGCGATTGGGATTGAGCCTCACCAAGGCCTCTAGAATTTATTAGCTCTTTAAAAATGGAATGATATCAATCGCGTCGGCAATTGAATCTGCGCTGTGCACAAGGTGTTGATCTGAGTGTAAGGCGAGGGCTTTTTCACGTTCGCCCTGATGCATACCGTGCCCGGTTAAAACATGAATGCTGCCTTGTATCTTAGCATTGTAACCGGCCATCATATCGGTGGCATGATCGCCGATGATCCATGATTGTGAGAGGTCAATCTTCAACAATTCAGCAGCTCGAAGCAGCATGCCGGGGTTGGGTTTGCGTGCGGGATGATCAGGGTGGCCGTATGGGGTGTTGCCCTGAGGATGATGGGGGCTCGCCATAACGATATCGATAAGCGCGCCGTCGTGACGTAAATCATTAATAATTCTTTCTTGTGTCGCGCAAAAATCAGGCCAATCGTAAATGCCTTGGCTGATGCCGCCCTGATTGGTGACGATAATGACAGGAATGTTATTTTGATTGGCACGCATTATAACGTCAGCAGAACCGGCAATAATCTTTACCGCTTTGGGAACGTATAGGTAGCGTTCTTCAACTTCCTCCACAATAACGCCATCACGGTCGAGGAAAAGAGCCGGGCGATTGTTCGAAGCAAGAGTATCGTTGAGGAACTGAACCCAGGTACCATCGGGCTCGATGGTTGCGCCTTTGGGGAGTGTAAAATTTTTCATGGTGTGGGCTTATCACGTTAGTTGTTATGGCGCAGATTTTACCGATTGCTCTGCCTAAAATACCTATTAAATGGGGATTATGAACAAGTTATTTGGCCGTTTTCCGGTATTAATTGGATTGTGGCCTAAAAAGAAGGTCTATTACAATAGGTCCTACACGTAAGAACCCATAGATTACGATCATGCAGCAGCAATCCGAAACTTCCTCAAAACAACCAGCACCACCTTCGGCGCCATCACAGGTGACGCACTATACATTGCGCTGGGCTTTGATGGCATTTGGCTGGTTGAACGTGGCCCTTGGCGTCATTGGAATCATTGTTCCCGGTATGCCTACGACGGTGTTTCTGCTCATTGCTTTATGGGCTTTTTCTAAATGTTCGGAACGATTTCAGAACTGGCTCTGGAAACATAAGCATCTCGGCCCTCCGGTTCGTGCATGGTATGAACATAAAGTCATTCCGCCGGCCGCAAAGGTATTTGCTGTCGTGATGATGTCAACCAGTGTTCTTATCGTTGTTTTATTTGTTGCAGAAAGTTGGGTAATGCCATCGGTGATGGCGTCTATTCTTATACCCATTGCACTCTATATCGTGACTCGCGCGAGTTATCCGCCTTCAGAAATTGCGCTTAAAAGAAAGGTGTGACGTGACAAAAGAATTAAGGCACCTCGAAACAATGATGAAGGATGAGAAAAACGCCGAGCTTCGTCGTCAGCCTAAATATATGCAATTAGCCGACCATATCTCGCATATGATTGAAACAGGTCAATGGAAACCCGGCGACCGGCTACCATCGGAAGCCGAAATGGCAAAAACCTTGCCAACCAGTTTGGGGACCATTCAAAAAGCACTTGGGCGTTTAGCCGAACACGGTGCCGTCGTCCGTGAGCATTACAGGGGAACGTTCGTGAAAGGGCCGCGGTCTTTACTGGGTCCGTGGCATTTACGATTTCTTGATGACGACGGAAAAACACTGCTACCGATCAATCAAAAAGTGTTGGGCATTGAGAAAGTGAGTGGAAAAGAGCCGTGGGAGTCTTTTCTTGGTAAAAGTTCATTCTTCGTCTGCATTAAACGTTTGATTGATGTGAATGGCGAATTTAATGCACTTAGTTTTTTCTATGTCTCCGGTGATAAAATTGGCAACCTCCTTGCGATGCCCGTGAATGAACTTGATGGCATGTACATGCGGGCTATCTTACGCTCGCGGTTTGGCACGCCGACCTTACGGCTCGTTGAAGAGGTGACCTGTGAAGCGATGCCTGATGATATATGCCAATCACTGAGTCTAGCGCGTGACTCTGTTGGTATGGTGTTTCATATTATGAGTTATGGCTACCGCGAGGAGCCGGTATCCTATCATCTGGTCTATGTGCCGCCGAACAAACGTCGTTTGGAACTTCGTTCATCAAACAATTTGAAAACGTCATAAGCATGTAAGGCGTTTTTGTTAAAGGGTATGGCGGCTAAATGTATTCCAGTGCGATGCTGGCCGAGGTGATGATCATCACAAACCAAATGATGACTTTGCGCAACGTCTCATCACCCATGCGATTATAAAAGTGCAGGCCAATACTCAGCCCGACAAAATAAATCGGAACAAGCGCCACCAATAGCCACGGGTTAGAAATATCGTGGCTGGTGCCGAAAAAGGCGGTGCCGATGGCCAGCACGCTTGCATAACATGCCCAGACATTGAAATTTGCCCGGCCTTGCTTGGCGGTGTCTTGGCCCGCTTGCAAAAACAAACCCATTTGCACGGCGACCGACGTCGCGCCGAGGACTAAGCCGCCGGACGCGCCGAGGGCCGTGTAGCCGAGGAAACTCATCTGTTTGTGATAACGCCAGCCCGAGAGCAACAATAAAGCGCACGCCAGAATAGTGGCATTGATGCCAATGCGGGCGATCCCAGGATCGAGAGACAGCAAAACATAGCCGCCGATAAAGATGGTTGGGATGGTGCCGACGGCGAGGGGAATGGTCGCCCGGTTGGTTTTCTCGCGCCAGGCATCGGGAAGCAATTTGAGATTACCGATCATATTAATGACGAGCACGACCACGATGGTCGTCGCTGGCGGAAAGAATAAATTAAACACCGGCACCATAATGAACGGCCCGCCGAACCCGGCAACACCGCGCGCAACACCGGCCAGCACGGTCACAGGAATAATAGCGGCAAAATAGATAAGCCAATCGTCCAAGGTTACGACCAATCCACCGGCGGGCGGCGGTTGGCGAAATCCGTTGCACTTTCAAACGCTTGAGCGATGCGCAGAACTTTGTTCTCGGCTAAACGGTCGCCAACGATCTGCAAGCCGATGGGAAGATTATTATCAAAGCCCGCATTGATCGACACACTCGGCAGGCCGAAGTAACTCATCGGAATATTAAAACGCCGGTGATTGCCCGATAGATCAGGCGGGTCGGTGAGCGCCATGTGCATGCGCGCAAAACTTGGCGTGATATAAGCATCAATGTCGACAAACGCTTTTCCGATGTCCTTACAATGCTCAACCTTCTCGGCGATGGCTTGATCGTAGGACTCTTTGGTTGTTTTCAGTCCTTTTGCCATATCAGCTTGGACGATCTCGCCGAACATATCTGCACCAGCTTTGTCATAATCTGCTCTGAGAGCCTGGTTGAATTCGTAAAAGATAATATTGGCCAGCGACGGGGCATCGAGAATTTTACTGAACACAGGAATATCGACATCGACGATTTCGGCGCCGAGAGACTTAAATGTCTCAATCGCTTCTTGCATCGCTTTCAAGATTGGCGCATCGAGATCTTCAAGAGAGAAATTATTGATGAGGCCAAGGCGTAAGCCCTTGATGTCTTTGCCGAGATCGCGGGCGAAGTCTTCGTCGGGCATATCGAGAGAAATTTTATCGGTGGGATCATACCCCACCATAGCATTGAGCATGGAAGTGGCGTCAGCAACGGTTCGCGCGAGCGGGCCAATGGCTTCGAAGCTCCAACAGCGCGGATAGATGCCGGCTTTACTTACGCGGCCAAAGGTTGGGCGGATGCCGACGATGCCGCAGCGCGCAGCCGGGCCCCGAACCGATCCACCGGCGTCCGTACCGGTGCCGCCCATGCAGAGGTGCGCGGCAACAGATGCGCCGGTACCACTCGACGAGCCACCCGGTTCGTGATTGAGCGACCATGGGTTACGCGTATCGCCATAATGGGGGTTAAAGCCGCCTCGGCCGCCGGCGGCGAATTCGTTCATGTTGGTTTTACCGAGGATGACGGCGCCGGCGGCTTTGAGGCGCTTTACGACGGTGGCATCTTCGTCCGGCACGCGGTCGCGGTAAATCGCCGAGCCGACCGTGGCCGGATAACCGGCGACGCTGGTATCGTCTTTAATGACGATGGGGATGCCATGGAGCGGACCGCGGTTTTTACCGCTCGCGAGTTCTGCGTCCATTGCCGCGGCGGTTTTAAGCGCCATGTCTTCGGTGATAGTGATGAATGCGTTGAGTTGTGGCTGTAGGGCTTGAATGCCATCTAAGCAATAACGGGTAAAGGCAACGCTGGTGAGCGTGCCATCACGGAGTTTAGCACCGGCATCGGCGATGGATTCAGGCCAAGGAAGGATGGTTTCATTCATGAGACTGTTATAGGACGATTAAAGGTCGAGAACCAGACGTTGGCCTTTTTTAGCGCGGGAAATACAGATCATGATTTTGCTGTTGTCCTCTTTTTCTTTTTTGGTGAGTACGGAATCTCGATGTTCGGCCTCGCCATTGAGGAGCCCGACTTCACAAGTGCCGCAAATACCGTCTTCGCACGATGAATCGACAGGAATGCCTGCTCGTTGAATGACTTCCAGAATGGATTTATCTGACGGGATTGTGAGTATCTTCTTCTGCCGAGATAAGGAAACCTCGAATTCTTCATTATGCCATCTTGATTCAGTCTTCTTCGCCGCAAAATATTCATGGTGAACGGCGTCATCAGGCCATTTACAAGAGGCAACTTCAATGAGGGCATCCATCAGACCAGTCGGGCCACATATATATAAGTGGGCATTGTCCGGTTGGTTCGAAAACAGCACGTTTAGTTTAATCCCACTTTTAGGATCACCACCGTCATGATGAAATTTAATATTCTTACCAAACACTTTTTTGACTTCATCTAGGAAAGCGGTTTGTTCAGGGCTTTTTGTGCAGTAATGCAATGTGAACTTAGCCCCTAATTTTTTCAGGCGATAACCCATCGATAATATGGGCGTTATGCCGATTCCGCCGGCGACCAGAATGTGTTCGGCATCGACCTCTTCAACAAGATTAAAATTGCTGAGAGGGGGCGCAACTTTTAAGGTATCACCAACCTTGAGATTTTCGTGCATCCAGATAGAACCACCGCGACTATCGGTTTCGCGCAGAACGCCGATGACATAGCGGTGTCGTTCATCCGGGTTGTTGGCGAGGGAATACGAACGCTTTTTATCACCGTCTGCGTAAATATCAATATGGGCACCTGCCGTGAATGCTGGTAGCGTCCCGCCGTTTGCCGGTACCAATTCCATAACTTTGATGTCAGGTGTTTCTTGACGAATTGAGGCGACGTTGAGCGTTAATATTTCTTTGACCAAGGGTTTAGGAAATTTCAAACCGGGTTCAAGGAACAATCGCTCGACGACTTCACCATTTATAATGTGGCGGTCGAGAATTTCATCGATATCATTTTTATTTTCGTAATGATACCAGGTACCTTCCGGATAGATGACCAGGGCTGGGCCGAGTTCGCAACGTTCAAGGCAGCCGGCACCATTGATGCGGATATTCTCGATGCCAAGCTCTTTGGAGCGCACTTTCATGTAATTGCGTAATTCGATGGAACCACGGGCGCTACAGCAACTGCGGGGATGATCCGGAGCACGCTTGTTTTCACAGCAGAACACATGCGTTTGGTAATGTTGCTCGGGATCGTTCGCTTTGGCAGTCATTCTTAAATTTTCCTAGGGAGTATCGCGGATCAGGGCAAGTACTATATAGTTGTTTTGGGCTTCAGTATGAAGCCTATAATTATAGGCATTACGACAATTCGTAAACAGCATCATATCAATATCCTGGGGGTCGTATTTTGTTTCTGTTCTGGTCGCTGTGGTCTTCTGCCAAAGAGTTAAACGGTAGTTTCGAAAAAGACTGGTGATGGAAGAGCTCGCCTTTAATCCATATTTAGCGTTCGGATGGTGTGTGATGGCCGGTTTCATCATGGCCATGGGCGGCGGCGGCGGTGGCATTCTCGCCGGTATTGGGCACATCTCTATATTGGGGATTGGCGATCCCAATATGATTAAGGCGGTCAATCTGATCCTTGAATTTGTCAGCCGAATTTTTTCCGTCCCGATTTATCAGAAACAAAAACGCTTGGTTTGGCCGCTGGCAATATCTTTTGCGATGGGCGCTCCCTTTGGAGCGATTGCGGGCTCGTGGTTTTCAAAGACCTATTTGAGCGACATGACAAACTATAAACTTGTGTTTGGGATTTTGATTTCGTTGGTGGCAACGTGGATGCTTTATGAGGCTTGGTCAAAAAACACCAGTGCAAGAGCAAAGAAAGCTGAAGCCGCTTCCGAGCGTGTACGAAAAGCGCAAACAAACAAGTTCAGCAATCAAGACCCCGAGACATTAAAAGGTCACGCGCCACAAACAGTGTCGGTGGCTTGGAATAAAATTCGTATATTATTTTCCGGCGATGAGTTCGACTTTAACCCATTGCATGTTGCAGCAGGGGCTTTTTGCGTATCGTTTATAGGGGCTTCAGTCGGTGTCGGCGGCGGTTTTCTCGTCACCCCCTTTATCGCAACGATATTATTATTCCCTATGTACTTGGCAACTGGTACAGCGCTAGTGGCTATGATGATCCCGTTATCGGCGAGCGTAATAACTTACATTGCACTACATGTGCAGATGGGTTGGTGGCTGGTCGGGATTGAATCGGCTGGTATTATGATCGGTTCATTTTTAGGACCGGTTTTAAACCGTTATATGAATGAGCGCTTATTGAAGCTGTACGTCTCGATCATTTTGTTTGGGATCGGGATTTATTATCTGTTTGATTATTTATCGATCTTGCATGGATAAGGCTCGATGAATAAAGTGTTTTTAATACTTTAACGACTTACAAGAGGTGCCGTCATGGACAAGCCCGTTATTGCTCAAAAAGAGCCCTATGAATTTAAAGTAACAGCAGGAGAGACCTATTTTTGGTGTTCCTGCGGTTTGAGCGATGAACAACCGATTTGTGATGATGCGCATGAAGGTACAAAGTTTAAGCCGGTCGAGTTTAAGGCTGAGAAAGACGATACAGTTTGGCTGTGTGGGTGCAAATACACCAAGAACCCACCGTTCTGCGACGGATCGCACAACGACCTTTAAGGTTTCACCCCAAGTCGTTTCTGCATGAATTTATAAATCTCGGTCATGTCACTGCCCGGCATGGCTGCATCAGCGGCTTTCCATAATGCATCCATCATGGGGGCCAGTTCGCCCTTCAGCGAAGCTGCTTTCATGCCCTCATGAAACAGTCCGACGTCTTTGCTGAGTAGGGCTGTGTGAAAGTTGGCATCATAGGTTTCTGTGAGAACGCGTTTCGGAAATTTATCTTGGCTTGCCACATTGGCACCGGTTGAGACATTCACGACATCGAGCATGGTCTTTAGGTCGAGGCCTTCGTGCACACCGTAGTTCATTGCTTCTGATGTCACGGCAAGACCGGTTGCCGCCATGAAGTTATTGATGAGCTTCATGGCCTGGCCTTTTCCGGGCTCAACACCAAGATGGAAGATGTTGCCGGAGATTGCCTCGAGAGCGGTACGATGTTCTTCAAGAAGTTCTTTTGATCCGGCACACATGAGCGTTAAGGTTGCAGCTTTCGCGCCGGCAACACCACCACTCATGGGCGAGTCGAAATAATTGACACTGACCGGGCGCAGCATGTCATCGATTTCTTTCGCCATCGGCATGCCGATGGTTGAAAATTCTAAAACTGTCGTTGTGACGCGGTCATTGGTTTCAAGAAGGCTTTGCAATACCGTTTTGCAGTTATCGCCTTTAGGCAGGCAAAGAAAAACGGTTTCCGCTTCGCGCCAGACTTCGGCAACCGTTTTGGCAATTTTGGCTTTTTTCGGTGCACGATCTGTGGGATCGTTGATGTCGTAAACAATCAGCGAAATATCATTCTTGGTAAGGTTTTCGGCAATGGGTACGCCCATATTGCCAAGGCCGATTAGGCCGTATGGTGTGGTCATGTGGAATCCTGAGTAGTTTTATTATCCAAACGCTTTTGTACGACCTTTGTCCGACCAAATGCCATTCTTAAGGCGCTCGGCACGGCGTTTTTTAGTGCCTACGTACCAGCGATAGGTCTCAATCGTGCCGCCACTGGCTTCTGAAACATAGAGGTTGCGCTCTTCTTCAGACAGATCGCGAGGGGCCTCATCAACCGTATAACCAAGATCGCGAAGCTCAGGCCCGATGAGTCCGGCCAGCATGGAAATATCGTCAGGCTCCAGACGCTTTTTCCAGGATTCAATATAATCCGTTGTGATCGGTTGGGCGACGTAGGCGTGGCAGGCTTCACTGGCTGACCACTTACCAGCTTCCGGCGAATCGTAATAGCTCAGCATTTCCGGCTCATACTCAATACCAAGAAAGTTACAGATTTCCGTGAGTTTCTTCGGCGGATCCGTCACCATCTCCTCGTACTTAATTTCGAGCAGCTGTTTGTCGTTGAGTTTCTTCCGCCATGGCTTAACAGCATTAGTGTGAGCTTTCCATTCGAGTGCTGTTGAGTAAATGTTGTTGGGCCAATCGAGGTTGTCGACCCAATCAGGG
>ENA-UOXV01005300-UOXV01005300.1-marine-metagenome-genome-assembly--contig:-NODE-5300-length-14244-cov-5.176334_pt1 | contig 14244 bp, 6 predicted proteins | sample MGYA00238165_ERZ766961 | MGnify/ENA primary metagenome ERZ766961 (study PRJEB28924, sample SAMN03173240) | marine metagenome | biome: Marine; feature: Water; material: Subsurface seawater | place: North... | reverse complement strand
AGTAATGAAAGGAGACACAGTTGATTTAAACAGTAGTGGAACCGGAAGATCCAACTGGAAAAGTGTCAGTGGTGATTCTTTAATTTGGAGTGGAACTGGAAAGAATTTTTGGGGAGACACAACAGGAACAGACACTAATAACAGTGTTTCTTTTTTACCTAAAACAAGCACAATGCTGACGGTAAGTGGAACAGTTAACTCCAGTTGTGCAAAAAGCTTGAGCACCGATAGTGTTTATGTAAAAGTGATACCTACGTTTCAAATAAAAATATCTCAAGATACTACTTTGTGTCAAAGTGTAGATTCTGTTCAGCTTCTGGTAGTTGCCGATTCAAGCTATACTTACGATTATGAGTGGAGTTCTAACAATGGAATTATTAAGAATAATAAAATTTACAACCCATTTGTAACTGGCTATCTTGGAGGTTTTTATTCGGTAAAAGTGACCTCACAATATGGTGGAAGTCGAACCGCTTCTCTTTGGATAAGTGTAAACAGAAAAGTTCCTCAACTAGTTATAACTGCTTCAAGTGATTCAATTTGTACGGGTGGTTCGGTAGTGTTAGAAGCAACTATTTTTAAATCTATTTCAGGATGTAAAGTAGTTGAAAAACGAACACCTTCACTCATTGTTCAGAGTTATGACTCATTAAATTTATATAATGGAACAACCACTCTAAACTCTTATCCAAATCCATTTTCTCATTTAAATAATTCTGCTCGACAAGGCTTTTTGTATTTAGATAGTAATTTAAAGGCAAAGGGGCTGAAACAGGGAATAATTAATAGCATTGGATTTTACGTTGATTCTGTAAATAGTGACTCAATGATTAAAACTTTTAGCAATTATTCTTTGAAATTGGGATGTACAAATTTAAAATCTGTATCAAGTTGGATAACAACGGGAATACATCAAGTTGCTTTTTATTCAAAATTGAATATTCTAAGGGGATGGAATACCATTGAATTAGATTCTGGTTACTATTGGGATGGCAGTTCTAATTTATTTCTTGAAATGTGTTATGATAACGGTTTAAGCGCAGTCGGAAAATCTTTTACCGCAATGCAAAACGTGCCATACAACTCAACTATAGTTTATTATTCAACTGCAAGTACTTGTAATTCAAATAACGTTTCTTTGGCCACTAGAACAAGTGTGCCTGTTGTTAGATTTGGTTTGTCTGCCAATTTAGATACTTCTGAAGTATTTTATTCTTGGTCACCGTCATCAACGTTGTCTTCTTCCAATACAAGAAAGACAATTGCTACTCCAATAAACAAAACAACCTATTCTTTAGTAGTTTCAGACAGTTCAAATGTTTGTAGAGATACAATTACCAAAACAATTTCCGTTTTTTCTGGAAAGCTCAATGCAGGAAGAGACACCTCGATTTGTACAAATTCAAATCTTACTTTTTCCCCGATTGTAAACCCGAGTCATAAAACAGGCACGTATTCATGGCATCCAGCTTCGAGCTTTGTAAATAGTAGGGTTCGAAATGCCGATTATACTTCTAAGAAAACTGAAAAAGTATGGCTGAACTACAAAGACAGCCTTGCATGTAATATGACAGATACGGTATTTATAACGTCAATCCCACTTCCAGATGCTTCATTTACTGTAAACAATAGTCTTTGTGAAACGAGTTCAATTAATGCATTGATTCCAGTTGTTTCTGGAGGAACGTTTAGTGGATTGGGAGTTTCTGGAAGTAATTTTAATGCTTCAGACCCTTTGGTAAAGCCAAGTTTAAACACACCTAAAAAAACAGGAATAAAATACTCTTTGACAAAAAATGGATGTAGCCATGACACCACTCTTTTTGTAATGGTTTACCCATTGTTTGACACCGTATATTCTGGAAACAGGTCATTTTGCGAAGGCGATACATTAGAGGTCTTATTGACTCGACATCAAGGAGGAACTTGGTCGGGTAGTGGAGTAACAGGCAGAACATTTAGCCCTAAGATTTCTGGACTTGGTGTACATGCAATTAAAGTTGACAGTGTTGGGTTCTGCGGAAATTCTGCTAGCTACAACTTTGAAGTTTTCAAAATGCCAATTCGTAGTTTTCCAGATACTGTTTTAGGTTGTACAAAGAATCCGGTTAGCCTCGATGCCCAAAATAGTGGAGCAATTTATTTATGGAATACAGGAAGTACGAGCAAAACGATTGTTGCAACAATAAGTGGGAATTATTGGGTAAAAATTGTAAATGGAAAATGTGAGATTACAGATTCAACTAAGGTTAAAATAACAGAGGTTTGTGTTGGAATATCTGCAATTCATTCTGCAAAATCAAGAATAAAAATTTACCCGAATCCGTCAAGCGATTTTATTAATCTAGAAACAGAAGGTGAAGTAATTTCTAACGTAAAAGTGCTTTCATTGAGTGGTCAAGTACTTAAAAATATTGAAATAAACTCGTCATTTATTACACTGGATTTAAGTGATTATTCAAAAGGAAGCTATCTCATTCAAGTAACAAGAAATGAGGCAATTGAAACCTACAGAATTGTTGTAGAATAGTAGAGTCAAATTACTCGATTGAGTGCATTCATTTCCATGATTTGAAAATATTTGTTGACTGTAAAGGCAACCCTACAAACTTTCCTGCGTCTTTTATACAATCACTTAAATCAAATATCATGGTACGGTATACAATCATTTTACTAATTTCTTTTTTCTTTTTTATTAATAATACACTTGAGGCTTCTCATGTTAGAGGAGGCAACATTAGGTATACACATTTAGGGCCTGGTTCTGTTGCCGGTACTCAAAAATATAAAGTTGTATATGGTGTTTTCAGAGATTGTAATGGAATAGATTATTCTACGACTTCTGAAAGAATAACAGCAGTTTGTAGGCCGGGAGGATCTCCTCGCATTGTTAAAACTGCTTACAAAGTAAATTACCTGCCTAAGGTAGGTGAACGCCCATCAAATAGGGGAGCAAAAGATGTTTCTGATATTTGTAGAAGTAAATCGTCTAGATGTGCCGGCAACGGAAACCCGGGAGGCTATGAGGTCAATTATTATGAAGCTGTATTTGAATTACCTGTTTGTAATTATTGGGAAATGTATACTGGCCCGTCTCAATGTTGTCGAAACACTAGTAGTAACATAAATACTGGTAATTATTATATCCCTCTTACCAGATTAGTTAGTACTAACGCACCTAAAAATAGTTCGCCAATAATTTCCGATTTAGTAAAACCATTTCCATCGGTTTGTGCAGGGCAAGATGTTTCATATTCTTTTGGGGCTGTTGATCCCGATGGGGATAGTTTGCGTTTCGTACTTGAGAGAGCTCTTAGCGGAATTAGTTCCACAGGAAATTATTCTTATTCAACTTATAAAAGTGGATATTCTGGAGCCATTCCTATTCCGGGAATTAAATTAGACTCTACTGCTGGCTTAATCACGTTTAAGACAAGTTTAACAGGATATTATGTAGTTGCTTATTGGTTAATTGAATACGACCGATGTACTGGAAAAGAATCAGGAAGAACAATGTGCGAAGTTCAGTTTAACGTAAGGAGTTGTTCTAACAATTCGCCAAAAGATATTTCAGGGATTTCAAACTTAAAAGGAGCAACTAAAACTGGAATAAATGAAATGGAGGTTTGTAGGGGCTCTAAGTTTTCATGGTCAGATACAATTGAAGACCCTGATGGAACTGATTCACTTTGGTTTGGAAGCAATTTAAATGAAGTGTTACCTGGTGCGAAAATGACTACAACAGTTTTAACTAGAAACAAAGCAGTAGTTAATTTTGAATGGACAGCTTCTGTCGGAAACAATCCAAATAAAATGTTCTTTTTAAAATATGATGACAACCGTTGTGATTTTCCTTTAAGTGGATATTCTGTTTTTAAAATAAAGGTGAAAAATGGAACCTTTGCTGGAGAAGATCAAGTTGTTTGTGAAGGAGATACGGCATTTCTTTCAGCTGATGGTGGCCGAAAATATACTTGGCGAAGCCTTTCTGCTAATCCTTTAGTAACTGGAGTAAATTGGTTTCCTGACACGACAAGTACTGATACAGGAAAAACAGGAATGTTTGTAGCAAAAGGGTCAACTTATCTCGAGGTTACGTCTGATTTGAAGTCAGGATGTTTAGGATCTTCGAATTGTAAAAAAGTAGATACTGTTCTAATTAAAACTGCTGACAGCTTTAAGATCAAAATGGTTCCTGATTTTACCCTTTGTAATCCTGGAAAAGGTCAATTAAATGTTTTCCCAAGTAACAATAGACAGAACTATTTTTATAGCTGGAACAATTCATCTTTTCTAGATAAAAACAACATAAAGAATCCGAATTTTTCTGGTATCAAATACAATGAAATATTTAATGTAACAGTTACAAATGATTCCGGATGTGTAAGGAAGGGAGTAGTAAAAGTAAATGTTACAGAACCCTTTCCTCAAAACATGAATGCAACGGTTTCTGATTCCCTTATTTGTATTTCTAAGCAAGTTAATTTGCGCCTAGATAAGGGTAGTATTGATTATGATGTATGTAGTACTGTTAAAAATAATTGTCAGGGAATTTATAAGAATTTCACTGTTGGTATTGGTGCACAATCTAGTGCAGGCGGTGGAATTCAAAACATGCCTTTAACTTACGGAAGTCGTAACTTAAGTCAAAAAAATCAATACCTGTATCTTGCCTCTGAGTTGAAATCTTTGGGTATGCAAGCAGGCCCAATAAGTAGTATTGCATTTCAAATTAAAAGTCTATATAACAATGCGTCATCACCATTCAATGCATTTACAATAAAAATGGGCTGTACTAATTTGAACACAATGCCAAAAACGACCTTCGTTAATAGCTTGATTGAAGTTTATAGCCCCAAGTCGGTATTGGCTGTCGTGGGTTGGAACACACATAGTTTTGATAATGAATATACGTGGGACGGAAAAAGCAATTTAATAGTTGAGGTGTGTTGGCAAAATGTTTCCAAGCTTAATTCGCATCATTTACAGAACTTTGATGCAACGTCTTATCCAGCATCTAATTCTTACTATCAAACAGATTCTTTTAATTTGGCAGCTTGCCCAAGCAAAACCTTAAGCCCAGGGTTTCCTACAAGTTTTTTACCTCGCACTAGGTTTAATGCATGTAGTGGAATTCGTTCTACCAAATTAAAATACAGTTGGCATCCCACAAGTAATGGAAATTTTGTGGGCGCAACGAACCGCGATTCGGCCATAGTAAATGCGAATATTTCAACGGCAAAAAAATATTTTGTTGTGGTTACAGATTCTGCAACTGGAGTTTGTAGAGATACTTTAGAGGTTCCGGTTAGTGTAGTTAGCTCATATAATTCCAAACCCAATTTTAGGCCCACCCAATGTTATTCTCAGGGGAGAATACAGCTTACTGCACCAACCCCCTGGAATATCACCAACCCGGGAGGACGATGGTCAGGAGTGGGCGTTATAAATGATTCACTTGGGTATTGGGACCCTTCTATATCAGGTTTGGGTAGTTTTATGGTTAAATACAAAATACAGGGAGATGTTTGTGCTTCAGAAGATAGTGCTACAATAAAAATTGTAGGAGATCCTGACCCTACTGTATTGAGCCCTGATTCATTCTGTGGTATTTATGGGGGACCTGGAAGTTTTGACACCATTAGACATAGACTAGTACCTAAAAATCCTGGGGGTTGGTTTTCAGGATTTGGTGTGGATTCTGCAGTAAAAAGTATAGGATCAAGAATGAATTATTTTCTTGATGGCACCAAATTTAATCCTACTCCAAATAGGCCTGATACAGCGTATGTAAGGTACACTCTCACCGACGGTTGTACATCAGACAGTCTGTTTAAAATTCCAGTAATTGCGCCATGGGATCACAACTTTCTAGGCGTTAATAATTCAGGAACTCCTTATCCAACAATCAGTTTTTGTACTACCAATCCGGAAATGGATACTTTGGCAGTAGCAGGAGCAAGCCCAACGTGGGAATACATAGATAACCCAACCGCAATGGTAGATAGAAACTTGGGAGTGCTTGATGTAAAGCTAGCAAGTTTTGGGAAAGATACTATTGGAAGAATAAAAGTTGGTTATTATGGTTTTTGTGGAAGCGATACTACCATTTCAATTCAGTTTGTAAAGCCACCTGAAATAGAAATTTGTCCAAAAATATATTGTGAAAATTTTCTTCAAGACCCGGCAAATTTTGCACGAATTGATACTCTTTATATACGGATTCCGAAAGGTGTTGCAATTGGCGGATCCGGGAATAAAACCTTAGATTCAAATGGATTTGATTCAAATACAGAGGTAAAGGTTGCTTACGTATCCATTGGAGCGACAGGTTGGCCACAGGCCATTGATCAAGTGGCTAGCCAATATTCTCATAATTATTGGAATGGGAGCCCTTGGATGATGCTGCCAAACTTTGCACGCTACAGAGCTTATGCAATACCTAAAGGCAAAAATCCAATTAGCTATACATTTGGATTTAGGTACCGTCAAAACCATCCTGATTTTGCTTGTTATTCTTACGACACTGCTTATGTTGAACGAACTGATTCCATGCTTTTAACATTAAAAGATACACACAGAATTTGTGGGTCAAATTCAGTGGAATTGGATGCGGGAAAATATACTGAAGCCACTTATAGCTGGAATACTGGCGCAACGACCAGAAAGCTCATTGCTTTTGGGTCTGTGGTTTATACGGTAACTGTAACTACAGATTTTTGTCGAACAACTAAATCTACTTTGGTTATTAATGGTTGTGTGGGCGTTGAGGAGAACCTAGAAAATGGTGTGCAAATAAAACTCTTTCCAAATCCAGCATCTACAATTATAAACCTGGTATGGAATGGAGCAAAGTCTGAAACTACCCAATTAAGAATTATTGACCTATTGGGTAATGAAGTTTCAACTTCGGTTTTTGATTCTTCAGAGGCAAACAACTCAATGAGTATTGATGTTGGTGATTTAGCAAAAGGAGTTTATCTTTTTGAAATTGTAAATGGCGAGAGTTATTCTACATACCGTGTGGTTGTGGAATAAGTTTTTTATACACTTTCAATTTAATCTTCTGGCGTTCTATTTTTGTTTAGCTCAAGTTATGGGCAAATAGAAAAGTGGATTTACTAGAAACATCAATAGAGTTCTTGAAAGGAGTTGGCCCGAAAAGAGCCGAGCTGCTCAAAAAGGAACTTCGAATATTTAGGTATAGGCACTTATTATCTCATTTTCCATTTCGATATGTAGACCGTTCGAAATACTATACCACTAAAGAAATTAATGGCGACCACGCTCAGGTTCAACTTCGCGGCAAGCTAGGTAAGGTTGAAATGGCCGGTAAAGGTCACAAACAAAGGCTAGTTGCCGAGTTTATTGATTCAGAAGGATCTATAGATTTAGTTTGGTTTAAAGGAGCCAGGTTTATTAAACCTACTTTAAAACCCGACATTGAATATGTAGTATTTGGGAAACCTAACTTTTTCAATAACCGGTTCAATATTGCCCATCCTGAATTGTCGATTTACGAGCCAGAAAACGAACAATTTAGTTCCAAATTACAGCCTATTTATTCGACCACTGAAAAGCTATCTGGTTTTGGATTGTCAAGTCGTGGAATAGAAAAATTACTACGAAACCTAATACCAGAAGTATTGGAAGTTTTGCCCGAAACTTTGAGTAATTCCATTGCAAATGAAAATCATTTAATAAGTCATAAACAAGCGTTCAAAGAGATTCATTTCCCAAGTAATGCCGAGCTTCTTCAAAAAGCTTTAATAAGACTAAAATTTGAGGAATTATTCTTTTTACAACTTCAAATATTAAGAACACAACTTACCCATAAGGCCAATTTTAAGGGTTTTATTTTTGATAGTATAGGAAGTCATTTCAATCATTTTTACAAAAACAACCTTCCGTTTGAACTCACCGGAGCACAAAAAAGGGTGTTGAAAGAAATTCGTAAAGATTTTGGTCGAGGAGTGCAAATGAATAGACTGCTACAAGGTGATGTTGGAAGTGGGAAAACCATAGTATCATTAATGTGCGCGCTAATGGCACTTGATAATGGATTTCAGACTGCTTTAATGGCGCCTACTGAAATACTTGCTCGACAGCATTATGCGAGTTTAACGGAAATGCTGAAAGGCACTAAAGTGAGAGTTGGTGTGTTAACAGGGTCGTCAAAAACGGCTGAAAGAAGAAGTGTTCTTTTGGATTTGGTCCAAGGTGAGGTTGATATTATTGTCGGAACTCATGCCTTGTTAGAAGATCGAGTTCAGTTTAAAAATATTGGGCTAGCAATTATTGATGAACAGCATCGATTTGGTGTGGCGCAAAGAGCAAGGCTATGGAAAAAGAATAGCACGCCTCCGCACATATTGGTTATGACAGCTACACCAATTCCAAGAACGCTTTCTATGACTTTATATGGTGATTTAGACATTTCCCTAATCGATGAGCTTCCGCCTGGTAGAAAGCCGATAAAAACGGTGCATAGAACCGACTCACAAAGGCTTCGAGTATTTCAATTTATGAGAGATGAAATAGCAAAAGGTCGTCAAGTTTATATGGTTTACCCATTAATTAAAGAAAGTGAGAAGCTTGACTATAAGGATTTGATGGATGGATATGAAAGTGTTTCACGAGCCTTTCCATTACCAGAATATCAAGTTGCCATAGTACACGGAAAAATGAAACCCGCTGACAAAGAATTTGAAATGCAGCGTTTTGCCAGAGGCGATGCCCATATTCTGGTGGCTACAACTGTTATAGAAGTTGGAGTAAATGTTCCAAATGCGAGTGTTATGGTAATAGAAAGCGCCGAACGATTTGGGCTTTCTCAATTGCATCAATTAAGAGGGAGAGTGGGACGAGGAGCAGAACAATCTTTTTGCATATTAATGACGGGCCATAAAATGAGTGCTGAAAGCAAAAAGCGAATGGAGATTATGGTACAAACCAACGACGGCTTTGTAATTGCTGAAGAAGATTTAAGATTACGTGGACCAGGTGATTTAATGGGAACTCAACAAAGTGGAATCTTGGATTTAAAAGTGGCTGATTTGGCTAAAGATCAACAAATATTGATTTTGGCTAGAAGAAATGCTTCAGAATTATTGGCTAAAGATCCCAATTTCAAAGACCCTGAAAATGCATCCATTCTAAAAGAGTTTAAAAATATTTTAAGAACTAAGCCAAATTGGAGCCGGATTTCTTAGAATTATTTCCCTAACCAAGAATTAACAACTCCTCGATTATCAGCAATCCATTTCGCTGCTGCTGCTTTATATTCCTCTTCGTTTTTGGTAGACATCATTTCCATTTGAAGACTTGACATTTGATCATCTGAAAATTTTATTCTTTTAATAATTTCAGCAACCCTCGGGTTTTCGTCTTCAAAGTTAGGTCGACTATATTTATGAATTTCGTCGGTTTCTCCAAAAGAGGCGCTTGTATCAGCTAAAAACTTTAAGTCAAAATTTTCCATCATCCAATGAGGTGTCCATGCAGACATAACGAAGTTTTCATTTTTGTCAACCATCATTTGCACACGATCCATCAATTGGTCTTCTTCTAGTTCCATTATTTCTGGATTCATGCCGTAATTTTTAAAGGCAGTAATAGCAGATATCATAACTCCTGCATCCTTTTTTACGCCATAAAAAACATTTCCATAGATAGAACTGTCCGCTTTCATTTGTGCTACAGAATCTAGGTCAAAATAAGAAGGCACCGCCACTCCCATTTTACATCCAGCATATAATTCACCGAGATCAACTAATCCCGGTTTTTCATAAATGTAAACGTAATGGGCGTCTTCCCAAGCATCCATATACAAATCAACAGTACCTTCTGCCATTTGCTTAAAAATGCCCTCAATCCTTTCGTTTTTTACTTTTACCTTAAACCCTTTTTCTTCTAAAACCGCCATGGTTACATAAGTCAAACTTCTGTTCAAGGTCCATGATTCATTACCAATTACAATTGCCTTATTCTTGGTTTCGCATGATTGAAAAATCAGTAATGATACAAAGGCTGCAATCGTGAGGAAAAAAGTAATTCGTTTCATTTGGACGTCCAATTTATTAGGAATGCGAATTTAGGATATTTATTCCATGTTCATCATACCAATTATCGAAGCCTCTTGAACTTAAATATTTACTTTTGCCGCCCCATTAATGGTCAAATTATGAAAATTTCTTACAACTGGTTAAAGCAATATTTAACTGTCGATTTGCCCGCTGAAAAGGCAGGAACCCTATTAACAGATTGTGGTCTTGAGATAGAAGGCATTGAATTAGTTGACCAAATTCCAGGTGGACTTAAAGGTCTTGTCATTGGTGAAGTAATGAGTTGTGAAAAACATCCAAATGCCGACAGATTAAACAAAACAACGGTTAATGTTGGAGAAGAAGAGCTGCTTTCTATTGTTTGTGGGGCTTCAAATGTCGCAAAAGGTCAAAAAGTGGTTGTTGCTGTTGTGGGTGCTAAATTGTACCCAAATGACGGAGAACCATTTGACATTAAAAAATCTAAGATTAGAGGAGAGCTTTCACAAGGAATGATTTGCGCTGAAGATGAAATTGGTCTTGGAGAATCGCATGATGGAATAATGGTTTTAGATCCTGAAGCGAAAGTTGGCACACCCGCTGCCGAATATTTCAAAGTTGAACAAGATCAAGTATTTGAAATTGGGCTTACGCCAAACCGAGCTGATTCTATGAGCCATTATGGCGTGGCTCGCGATTTAGCTGTGGTTTTAAATCGTTTTGGAATAGAACACGGTGAATTAAAATTACCTGAAGTTTCGAATTACAAACCCGATGAAACGACTAGCCCCATCAGTATTGAAATTAAAGATACAGATGCCTGCCCTAGATATGTTGGAATATGTATCGAAGGTATTGAAGTGAAACCATCTCCAGATTGGCTTCAAAAAAGACTTACATCAATTGGTTTAAAACCCATCAATAATATTGTAGATACTACAAATTTTGTATTGCACGAGTTGGGTCAGCCGTTACATGCTTTTGATTCAGATAAAATTATTGGAAATAAAGTTATAGTTGGTCAACTAGCTGAAGGAACTAAGTTTCAAACATTAGACGAAACAGAAAGAGCTCTTTCATCAAAAGATTTGATGATTTGCAATGAGAAAGGCGGAATGTGTATTGCTGGTGTTTTTGGCGGACTGGAAAGTGGTGTGTCAAATAATACCAAGAATATATTTTTAGAGTCTGCATATTTTAACCCAGTATCAGTTCGAAAAACGGCTAAACGTCATGGATTAAATACTGATGCTTCATTTCGTTTTGAACGGGGAATTGATCCTGAAATTACGGTTTATGCAGCAAAGCGTGCAGCACTTTTGATAAAGGAAATTGCTGGTGGTAAAATCACTTCAAATGTTCTTGAGAATTACCCGAATGAAATCAAAGGATTTAATGTTTCATTCAGTTATGCTAATTGTGACAGATTAATTGGGAAGGCTATAGATAGAGATTTGATTAAATCAATATTATCTGATTTGGAAATAAAAATTGAATCTGAAAAAGATGGTGTTTTGGAATTGTACATTCCTCCGTTTAAAGTTGATGTGCAAAGAGAAGCCGACGTAATTGAAGAGATTTTGAGAGTATATGGTTATAACGAAATAGGAGAGCCAGCCAAAATGAACATTTCGTTAACTCCTTCGGTAAAACCACAACCAGAAAAAACTAGGAATACCGCACTTGATTTCTTGGCCAATAATGGCTTGAATGAAATGATGTCAAATTCATTGACTAAGGCAAGTTATTATGACGAGGAATTAAATGGTGCCGTTGAAATATTAAACCCACTAAGTACAGACTTGGAAGTGATGCGCCAAACGTTGCTGTATTCTGGACTTGAAGCAATATCATACAATCAAAACAGAAATGAAGCTGATTTAAAATTATTTGAATTTGGCAAAACCTATAACCAATATGGGGATGGGAATAAGGAAGAGCAACACATTTCCATTTTCATGTCTGGAAAAAGCACTTCAGAATATTGGAACTCTGAACTAGAAAACGAAAATTATTATTCCTTAAAAGGGTTGGTCGAAGGATTATTTAAAAAGCTAGGTATTTCACAGTTTGGAATTCAATCGAAAGAGAATAAAAATGAAGGTTTAGCTTTTGGAATTCAGCTTTCTATTCAAAAAATGAAGGTTGCTGAACTGGGTTCAGTTTCTCCCAAATTATTAAAACAATTTGGAATTAAAAATGATGTGTTTTACGCAGATTTAAATTGGGACAACCTTTTCGAATTAGTTAAAAGGAGTTCTACTAAATATAATGGCATTCCAAAATTCCCTTCAGTCCGAAGAGATTTAGCACTGGTTGTTGACAAAGAAACTGGGTTTGAGTCTTTAAAATCAATAGCATTAAAATCTGAAAGACTGCTTCTTAAAGAAGTGGGAGTATTTGATGTTTACGAAGGCAAGGGCATGGAAGAAGGTAAAAAGAGTTACGCCATGAGTTTCAAGTTTAGAGACGAAAACAAAACCCTTACCGATAAAGTCGTTGATAAATCAATGAAACGAATTTATGAGCAGTTGGTAAAACAAGGTGGTGCCAAACTAAGGTCAGGAGAAATCTAGACTTTTCTCATGTTTTGAGTAATTATTCGTTTATAAATTTGAGTTATAATTACAAGTCACACTTAATAATTAGAACCCATGAAAGAAAAAGCGATATTTATTGGAGATCTGCATTTTGAGCACGAAATGTGGAAGAGAGAGTTAAACTTTTGCAAAGAAGAGCTTAATTTTCTTCAAGAACGACTGGAAGATGTTGTTATAGTTCATGATAATGAAATGGAAATGATGCGGGAAGTAGAGCATTTTCAAAATCAATTTATTCTTCAAAATCAGAATGTGGATCAATTTACACACGATGTAAATAAAAAGGAGCATGAATTGGCTGAATTTGCAAAGGATCATCCTGTTGCCATTGATCATGTTCATTTTGATGACCATACTGTTTTAAGAAATAATATGGAAGGTTTTGCAAAAAACTACAACGGTTTAAAACAAGAATTTAGAGGCTTCGTAGCTAAGTGGAAATAAGGGATGGAATTAATAATAGATTTGTTTTTCACAAGATAGAAAATTCAAAATTTATTGTTAATGAAACCTCTTCACACTGATACTGAATTCCGTAACGAAGATTTTACTGAATCTACTTTTGGAAAAGTAGAAATGGATAAATGCAAGTTTGAATCTTGTAATTTTTCTAACACGGATTTATCTGGAGTTGAGTTTAATGAATGCGAATTCATTAATTGTAATTTCAGTATGGCTGAAATTAGAGATACTGCTTTTCGAAATGTACATTTCAAACATTGTAAGCTCATTGGGTTGAGGTTTGATTTGTGTAAAACCTTTTTACTCAGTTTTCAATTTCACAGTTGCCAAATGAACTATGCTTCCTTTTACCAATTAAAATTGAAGGATTCGTTATTTCGAAAGTGTAGCCTTATTGAAGTTGATTTTATTGAGGCTGATTTAGCTGAGGCAAGTTTTGATGGATGTGACCTTTCTAGAGCGACTTTTAATCACTCGAACTTATCAGGGGCAGACTTTAGAACAGCTGATAATTTTAGTATCGACCCTGGGTCAAATCGGGTGAGTAAAGCAAAATTCTCCTCGAGTAATGTTTTGGGGCTTTTGGATGGGTTTGACCTTGAAATAAGTTAATTAAAAGTCGAGTCCGTCCAACAAATCTCCTTCTACCAAATTAGGAATAGTCACTTTTAGCTTAGGTTCTTTTTCCATGGCTCTTTTAATGGCAAATATGGCGGGTTTATTTCTTGCCCAACTTCTCCTAGCAATTCCATTATTTACATCCCAGTGCAACATCATTTTAAGGCGTCTATCAGCATCTGCACTTCCGTCCAATACCATTCCAAAACCACCGTTTATAACTTCACCCCAGCCAACTCCGCCGCCGTTATGTAATGAAATCCAAGTTGCTCCTCTAAACCCATCACCAACAAAATTTTGTACCGCCATATCAGCTGTGAATTGAGAGCCGTCGTAAATATTGCTTGTTTCCCTAAATGGAGAATCGGTTCCCGAAACATCGTGGTGATCTCTTCCTAAAATAATAGGGCCACTGATTTCACCAGATTCAATTGCTTTATTGAACGCTGCTGCGATTTCCATTCTTCCATCAGCATCAGCATAAAGAATTCTGGCTTGAGAACCAACAACCAGTTTATTTT
>ENA-UOXV01005298-UOXV01005298.1-marine-metagenome-genome-assembly--contig:-NODE-5298-length-14249-cov-5.570030_pt1 | contig 14249 bp, 9 predicted proteins | sample MGYA00238165_ERZ766961 | MGnify/ENA primary metagenome ERZ766961 (study PRJEB28924, sample SAMN03173240) | marine metagenome | biome: Marine; feature: Water; material: Subsurface seawater | place: North... | reverse complement strand
AAAACAATCATCTCAGCCTCTTGGAGACAATCTTCAACTTGTCCATAAATTTCTGCAGCACCATTGCGCATACTGTGACCATAATGGTGCATCGCACCCCAGTACCAGCCCTCCCAACTATCTGGATTAAGCATTGTGGTCGTAGCGCCTATAATGTTTGTAAACTTCTGATAGGCACTAATATAATATCCCACATTTCCCCATGTATGATGTGAACTTCGAGCCGCTAAAATTGCCCCAGGACCATAACTTCTATTCATCCTTTTTATTTCACTTTCGACAATATCAAGCGCCTCATCCCATGAGATACGCTCATATCCAGAAATACCACGATTTTGTTGATTCCTATCACCATTTGGATCAAAATCAACACGCTTCATAGGATATAAATTACGGTCTTTTGAATAGACTAAAGATTTAGATGCTAAACCATGAGGCGAGATTGTTGTCTTCCTGGGAGGGGAAAATTCTTTGCCTCGGGCTTTTACTGTCCATGTTTCTCCATCATCATCGCTAAAATTTATTGGTGTCATACGTATGATTTTTCCATTTTTTACATAAACGTAAACTGGTCCTCCATTTGTGTTATTTACATAACGTATTTCTCCGTTCTCAACGGGAGTTCCATATTTCCAATGATTTGTTTGGCTCATCATAACAGTTTCAGAAAACCAAGAGGTTAATTCATCTGGGCCTTCCATCATCAGGTTGAAATTTTTTATCGCGTCAATGCGGGTTTGGTAATTGACCGGAGGCATTAACAAATCAAAACCAATTTTTTCCGTTTTGAACATTATACAAACATCTGGATCTGAATGAATGCCAGATTTTGAAATAATTTTTCCATTTTGAAAAATATAAAAACGACCAACACTATCATCAGTAACTTTCATCTGAACAATTAGGTTTTTCTCCTTAAGTCTTTCGCGAAATTTTTTATGCATTAAAGATTGGATTCTCAGCATCCATGGAAGAAAAAAAAGAATAATTGAAAGCTTCATATGTTAGTCCTCAACGTATCAAAAGATAGAAAATCTTATATAATTAAGCAGTGGCAAATAAAAAATTCTGCCCTCGCAATCATTTATTACAACAACAATATTCTTAAATAAACAAAATTATACCGCCAAGCAAACAGAGCGTAATTCGAAAAATCATCGATTTCGGACAAATAATTCCAAATGAGATTAAAATTAACGCAAAACCAACTTTAGTCATTGCTATTAGAGACAGGAAAGGATTGGAACCGAGAGCAATTAAGTCGGGATTAGCAATCATTCCCAGCGGAATAAGGTATAAACCTACACCCAACGCCATCGACGATCCGGCAACCTTAAGCCAGTTTTCATTAACCATCCCAGCAGCAATAAATACGGCACCACATACCGGCGGTGTAATCGTTGATAATAATGCAAACCAAAAAACAAAAAGGTGTGCTTGTAGAGTCTCTAATCCAAGAGAAATTAAAGCAGGGCCAGCAATTGAAATACAAATTACATAAGCGGCAGTAGTAGGCACCTCCATTCCTAGAATTAAGCATGCTAATGCCGTAAGCATTAAGGCTGGCCATATTAAACCACCTGACCAGGAGAGGATTAAAGACGTTATTTTAACGCCTAAACCTGTCATTCCAAGAATACCAATAATAATTGACGCACAAAGAATTATGGAAGCAATAATTGCAATTTGTTGCCCAGCTGTAATAAACGTCTCCACATACCTTCGGACGGTGCGGGCAAAATTCAATGTCAAATTACTATCCAAAAAAAGAAGTATTGCGCCCACTAATATTGAAATTGACGCTGCATATTGTGGCGTAAACCCTGGCCCAAACATAGCCCAAATCAGGGTGCCAAATGGAATTAAAAAGAAACAAGATGTAATCATCACCAACTTTAAAGCCGGTGTTTCCTCTTCCGGTAACCCCAGAAGTTCATACCTTCGCGTAAAAGCGTTTATTCCAACCCATACTGCCAAAAAATATAACAATGCTGGCAAGAGAGCTGCTTGCATAATATCAACATAAGAAATACCAGTTAGTTCAACCATTACGAAGGCACCCGCTCCCATTAACGGGGGCATTATTTGCCCGCCCGATGAAGCAACGGCTTCCACTGCTCCTGCAAGAGATCGAGGATATTTAAGGCGTATCATCGCAGGTAACGTTATTGCGCCTGTCGACGCAACGTTTGCAGATGCTGAACCTGAAATAGAACCAAACAATGCGGAAGCTGCGACCGATACTTTTGCCGCGCCACCCTTCAATCTACCAGCTGCAGAGCTAGCTAAATTCATGAAGCCCTGGCCAGCCTCACCAGAATTCAGAACTGCGCCAAAAATTACAAAAATCGCAACAATATTTACTGATACGCCGGTTAATTTTCCCCAAATTCCGCCCTCGGCGATCGTCAAAGTACCCAAGAAACTCTTAATTGGAATACCAGCATATCCAAATTCACCAGGAATATATTGGCCCAATAACCCGTAAATTAGAGCTAAAATAGTAACTACTGGTAAAGGCCAGCCCACTACTCGCCGAGCCATTTCTATGACTATAAATAGTAAAAGGACCGCTACTACAATCTGTCCCAATCCTTCTAATGCGCCATATTGATCACCGAGGGAGTTCTCATTCAAAATAATCCAAATGCAAGCAGAGCAGCCAAACAGAGTTAAACAGAATCCCGATACCTTAGCAGATTTTGATTTTGCTAGGAATATCAGCGCCCAAGGCAAAGCCAAAGCCATATGAATTGGGCGACTTACAAGATTTGGAATTAAGCCCGAGAAAATTAAATATAAGTGAATGATTATCGACGCGCATCCCAGTGCAGGCCAAAAAAATCGCTGAAAAAACAAGGTCATTTCATTTTTCTACCAGAAAAGACTTTTATTCTACAAACCCGGATTTAGATACAATCCGGGTTTATTTTAAGAAATTCTATCTTATTTTTGGGACGCGGTAATATTGAAACCGGACTCTCGATAATATTTTAATGCTCCTGGATGTATTTTACCAATAATATTGGACATAAGCCCCTTATCCACACCATTCCACCAGTTTGCTTTTTGTCCCATATTCGCTTTTTCAGTCCAATACGTTTTAGTCAGCGCGTACGCAGTAGGAGCATCCATTCTCGTCGTACTATATGCAACAACTGGCAAGGAAGTTGTTGTAATCGGAGAAGTTTGACCCTTGTAAGTTCCGGCTGGTATCACCAATTTAGTTCTTTTAGTCTTCTTAACTTGATCAGATGTTAGAGAAATAACATGAACGCCGGTCCCGGCAGCCGCCTCTATGACGTTAGGAGCTGGCCACGAACCTGCCGTTACAAAACCGTCTATTTGGCCATTTTTTAGCGCTGGTACCGCGTTAGAAAGTTCCACATTAGCCAATTTTACTTTATCTTTTATGCCAAATAATTTTAGATATTTGGCACCCTCTTTTGCCCCGAACGATCCCTTGCCGAGCAGTATTGTTTTGCCCTTAAGATCCGAGAACTTTTTTACACCACTTTTTTTACTCAAAACAAAATGCATTGTCAGTGAAGGTATAGGGAAAAGCGCTCTTATGTCATTATATTTGGGATTACCTTTACCTTTAAACATAACTTTCGACGCCTTAGCAAGTTTCACCAATACTGGCGGTGTTGTGAACACATAGTTACCCGATCTAACGGCGGCTTCCTTAACATTTTGCACAGAACCCTGGCTTTCTTCGACAGTTACAATAATATTATTTCCTGAACCAGATTTCATAGCTTCAGCAAACTGAACCGCCATTTGATAGTAAGATGAAGTAGTTTTAGCCGACTTATAAGTTACTCGTGTTTCAGCACTTATCGGCGTGGCAAGCAAACTAGTTAAACCAAGCGCTAACCCAAACGTCATGATTGTTTGACTGTTTCTTCGCATAGTACTCTCCCTATAATTTAGTTAATATAAATATTTCAATATCAGCTAAACTAAATACATCATATTATCTAAAGAAAAGGAAGTCGTAATAAATCCAATTTCTACCATTTATTCACAGACCATCTAGAGTGAAGATGCATATGATTTCTAAAGGATAAAACTTTAGTGCCAAAAGGAATATTTTTTATGAATTCTATCAGCGATATAATTTCCAATAATATATTCACTATACTTTTTGGGCGGCAATCATATTAAAAATATTTGGGCCAGTCTATTTTGTTTTAGGGCTAAAAGTACAAATTATTTTATTTATTCTTCTGCTCAATTCTAATCAAATTATCAGAATTAACACTTGTTTTTGGTTTCTCTCCCTTTAAAGCTGAAATAATGCTATTTGCGGCTGACAATTCGATTGCTTCACGAGTTTTACCAACAGCTGAACCTATATGCGGTGTTAAAACAGTTTTGTCTGAGTTTAAGATACCTGGATGAATAAAACTCGGTCTACCCTCTATTGCCCAGTCCTCAGTCTCATAAGTATCCGTTGCAAACCCACCTAAATGACCACTTAAAAGTGCATCTGCTACGGCAGCCTCGTCAACTAAGGAACCACGCGCTGGATTAATCAAACACGCACCGGGCTTCATTTGAGCTAAAAATTTTTGATCCACAACATGAAAACTGTCAGCTGTCAGATGCATGCCCAAAATAACAAAGTCGGCTTTCCTTAGAACGTGCTCTATTGTTTGACGCGTTACTTTGAGTTTAAATTCTTCCTCGGGTGTAAGAGCGACTGGATCGACATAAAAGCAACAACAATCAAATCCGCTTAACATTTTAAGAATAGATCTTCCGACGGCCCCTGCACCAATTATCCCAACATTTGATCCCACAACAGAATTACCAAAAAGAATTGGGCGCCAGCCTTTAAAATTACCACTACGTACATATTGATCTGCTAAGATTATTTTTCTCGATAACGCAAGCATCAAACCAACTGTTAATTCAGCTGTCGGAATTGTCAATAAATCGGGCACAATAGTCACAATAATGCCTCGCTCCGAGCAAGCATCAATATCAATATTATTAAAACCTTTTAATGCTCCAGCAATAATTTTCAACTTAGGACATTGATCAAGTAAGTCTCCATCAATCCTCTCAGTCATAAAAGCCATTAGAGCATCCGCATCTTGCAGATGATTAATTAACTCATTACGCGTCCATGGTTCTTGATTTGTATTCTCTATTACACTGCCCGCCGATCTCAGTGTTTTTCTTACCGAATTATGAACAGAGCTGGCTAATACAATTTTGTGATTAGTTAGAAACACTTTTTCTCCTTTTTTTTCCAAAATAAAATAACTTAATAAAAGAACATTAACTAACTATTTCTCTAAAATTTAGTATTGATTCTTAAAACGACCTATGAGAGAACAAATCTTGGTTTTAATAATGATTGGCTTAGGCGGCATAAATTCGACTAATTTAACCAATACTTGGATTATCTAAAATGCTGAACTCTAAAGCTATCAAAAATGATCAAGACGTATTAGTCGAAGCACAAGAAATAAGCGTCATTTATCCGAATGGCGCGATAGGGCTTCGCCAAGCAAGTATACAAATTTTCAATCATCAGCTAACGGTATTACTTGGCCCTTCTGGCGCTGGTAAATCAACATTATTACGGGCCTTAAATCTACTGGTGAAACCATCCGCCGGCAAAGTAAAGGTCAAAGGGATGGGAACTCTAACAAATGTAAAGAATATTAGATCACACCGCCGCCAAACAGGCATGATTTTCCAACAACACCAGTTGATTGGCAGATTAACTGTCTTAGAGAATGTTTTAATGGGGCGTTTTGGTCATTATCCAATTTGGCGCAGTATCTTCGCACTGAGCAAGTTAGAGCGAAGTTGGGCCCTAGAATGTTTAGACCGCGTAAGTTTGCAACATAAAGCACTCTCTCGTTGTGACGCCCTTTCCGGCGGGCAACAGCAACGAGTTGGCATCGCCCGAGCAATAGCACAAAGACCGAGTTTAATTTTAGCCGACGAACCCGTCGCTTCACTCGATCCCGCGGCATCATTGAAAATATTATCGATGTTGCGGTCAATATGTAAACAAGACCATATTCCAGCTGTTATCAGTTTGCACCAGCTAGAATATGCGCGCCAAATAGCCGATAGAATTATTGGGCTTAAAAATGGCGAAATCTTATTTGATGGAACTCCCGAGGAATTGACTGATAATGTGGTGGACCAAATCTACGGAGAAATCAAATCAATTGATCATCAGGCGGCTTCTTAATAAGGCATTCCTGATGAGAAATATAAACCATAAACACTTAACCTTATTTACCGGAGAATTAAAAATGCGACTAAAAATTATTTTTTCTAAAATCATATCCACTGCAATAAAATTATTTTTTCTTTCCACTATTGGTGTAATAAGCGCTTCGGCCATTGCAAATGAATATAATCCAGCAACGTTAAAGATTGCACTTCTGCCTGATGAGAACGCTGCCACGATTATCCAAGATAACGCCCCGTTTGCTGCGTTTTTGGAGAAAAGTCTTAATAAAAAAATTAAATTAATCGTAACAACAGACTATTCTTCGATGATTGAAGCCGCTCGTTTTGGCCGCATTGATATCGCGTATTTTGGTCCTGCATCCTATACGATCGCCAAGGATAAAATGAAAGGCGGAAAAATTGACCTAGAGCCTTTTGCTGCCCGCCTGAAGGGGGGGTCAACTAAATATCAATCAGTTGTAATTGCTAACGCAAAAGTGAAAGCAAATAAAATTTCAGAGCTCAAAGGAGAGAAGTTTCAGGTTGCATTTGGCGACCAAGCTTCAACTTCAAGCCACTTTGCACCGAAATACACCATGATGAAAGCCGAAATAATGCCTGGCACCGATTACAAGGAAAATTTTCTTGGTGCCCATGATGCTGTCGCCCTAAATGTACAGCGCGGTAATGCGCAGGTTGGGGGATTAAGCCGGCCTATATTTGAACGACTATTGAAGCGTAAAACAATTGATCCGACTAAGGTCAAAGTTCTTGGTTATTCCGATCCACTTCCACAATATCCATGGGCAATGCGTACTGATTTGGCATCTAGTCTTAAAGAGGCAATACGAAAATCATTTTTTTCTCTAAAGAAAGGGACTAAAGAGGGTGATGCAGTTCTAAAACCATTTAAAGCCGATGGGTTCGGAAAAGTTACAGACACCGACTACGATATCATACGTGATATTCGTAAAAATGTAAGTGGTGGCTAATCATAGTATTTAGGGCGGATTCTCGTGAGTTAATAAATCCGCCCTTAATTTTTACTCAGCGATAGTTTTGGACAAGACGTATTGATGGCAATAAATCCTCTAACTGATGAGAAAGAAATCTCCATTGATGAGATTCTAAAAAAAGAACGTAATGGCCGCCTTAACAAGAATAGTATTGCACTAATCATATCTGTAATTATTTTATTAAGTTTTTGGCAATCTGGCATGTTTGATGGGCATCGCCTATCTGAGGGGTTACCCGCAATAGGTGTCCTTATATCAGAAATGGTTCCCCCTAATTTTGCGCGCTGGCAAAGCTGGGTAATTCCAATGATAGAAACAATCACAATGTCTGTTGCCGGCACTGCAATCGCAATTCTGTTATCTCTTCCTATAGCTTTACTCGCCTCTCCAAAAACTACGCCTAACTTATTCGTATACTATATTGCCAGACTGTTTCTGAATACCTGTCGCGCCATTCCCGAATTAATTATGGGAATTATTTTCGTTGCAGCCGTTGGATTTGGCATGTTACCGGGTGTCTTAGCACTTGGCCTGCATTCAATTGGAATGGTTGGAAAGTTTTTTTCCGAAGCAATCGAGCATGCACACCCTGCCCCAATTGAAGCGGCAGAGGCTGTTGGGGGCACCAAACTGCAAGTTATTGCTCATGGAATCTTGCCACAAGTACTGCCACAATTTGGTGATGTTACAATGTATCGTTGGGAGTATAATTTCCGTCAGTCAACTGTGATGGGTATGGTAGGTGCTGGAGGTATAGGTACTGAGTTAGTAGGGTCTCTAAGAATTATGGATTATCCCCAAGTTTCTGCAATTTTAATTGTAATTTTAATTTCAGTAACAATTGTTGATGGATTGAGTAATATTCTTCGCCGTCAAGTTACATAAAAAAATGTCTTTGTTGCTATTAAACTAGGACCGCATTTCATTAAAATAACTCCAACCTTCTATCAGAATAAATACGTCAGTTACTTAATTCTCTAATTATTGCGCTCCATCGACTTGTTTCCTCAGACAGTGAAATTAATAGTGCTCTATTTTGGCAATGCTCACGAAGTTCTCTAAGAAAGTCCGGTTCGATCTCGCATTTGATTAATATTTTTTTTAACTCTTTCTCATCCCCAACTTTGTAATAACCGGGATATTTATTACCAAGCATTCCAATATTTCCATCTATATCAGATGCAATGATGGGCGTTCCAAGAGCTAAGGACTCAGATATGACATTTGCGCCTCCCTCAGACCGAGAGGAGACGAGTAATAATTGTGATTTAGAAATCACCCTCCTAACTTCGGCACTAACTTTTTCGCCTCTCCAGACATAGCGAGGATTATTTTTTTCTTCCTCTTTTGCCCACTTTTCCCAAGTTTCATCATGTGCCTTACCAAGATGAACTATCCTCAAGCGAGAATTTTTATTGACTAACCTGACGGCTAAAGGTCCCCGCACTGGATCTTTGACAGCACGCATATGCGCTACAAGACAGACATCAAAATAAACAAGAGACTTAGTATATTGCTTTTTCAAAGAAACCGCCGACTGGTATATTACTCTTAACTTTGAATGGAATTTTCTTGGTAACACCCGAGCGACTTGGTCATGCAAGCACACAAGCCGATTAGCGTACTCCATAGAACATAATGTTGTCTCTGGGTGCGAGTGCATAAATTCATTAAAATCTGTTCCAGTTAATGCGACGATAATTTTCCCTGACGGACAGGAATGTTTAAATTCCTTAATCGATTCTGCGCTTCGCCAGGCGTGCAGAGCTATCATCAAATCAGCTTTTCCCCCTCGATATTCTATATCAATGGTTACTTTATGGCCGAGTTTGCGCAATATCTTCGACCACCTAAGTGCGGTTGTGCGATTACCATTTTTCGAGTATTTTTTAGCTGGTGTTATTAGTATAATTTTCATTTTCTAACTGAATTTGATTAGGTAATTATAATTAGGTTTAATATTATGACGAAATGCGTAAGCACACAATGTTTAGCGGATTTTCTTGAGGACGCGAATTGTCGAACCCGCGAGTTGCTTCTGGACCTTGATGATAATCAACTAATGGGGCCCAAACTTCCAATTGTAAATCCGATACTATGGGAAGTTGGCCATGTTGCTTGGTTTTATGATCAATTTATTTTGAGAAATTTGTATCGTAAAGAACCGACGCTTAAAGATGGGGATAAGCTATATGACTCGATTGATATTGAACATTATGATCGTTGGGACCTTCCTCTACTTTCTACGCCAGACGTACTTGATTACATAGACACAATACGCCAGAAGTTGATTGATAGGCTGGGACCTATTTCTGGATCCAATATGGCGTCTGAACAAGATAGTTTCATTTATCAATTTGCTGTATTTCATGAAGATATGCATACTGAGGCATACCTTCATTCTCGAAAAACACTGGAATACCCATCACCTAACCTACACACATCAAAACCACTAATTAACTCAGAGTTACAAAACGAAAAGCTACGAGGTGATGTAGAAATTCCAGGCGGTACATTTTTGTTAGGATCCCAGCCAGACTCACCATTTTTTTTCGATAATGAAAAATGGGCTCATAATGTTCCAAGCTATCCCTTTAAAATGGCGCGTTTACCAGTTACAAATAAGGATTTTTCAGAATTTGTAGCTGATAATGGATATAACCGAAGAGACCTTTGGCACGACTTGGGTTGGAACTGGCGCAATAGAGCCGAGGCTGAGCATCCAACTTACTGGGTTGCGGATGGTAAAAACCAATGGCTAGAAAAGTCATTTGACAATCATATAGAATTGGTTCCAAACAAACCAGTAAGTCACGTCAACTGGTTTGAAGCTAGCGCTTATTGCAATTGGGCCAATAGACGACTCCCCACCGAGCTTGAATGGGAAATTGCTGCGACATCAGAGCCGACAGATGGCGGAGAAAAATTTTCTATTAGTAAACGTCAATTTCCATGGGGTGATACCACCAATACAATCGGAAAATCTAATCTTGATGCTCGAACAACAGACACGGTTGATGTAAACATGTATAGTGCGGGAGATAGCCCATGGGGACTAAGGCAAATGATTGGGAATATATGGGAATGGACTGCCAGTAATTTTGAACCATACCCTGGATTCAGACCAGATTCTTACAAAGAATACTCGCAACCAGTTTTCGGCACTCGCAAAGTATTACGAGGAGGCTCATGGGCTACTCGATCTAGAATGATAAAAAATACATTCCGCAATTTTTATACACCAGAACGTCGAGATGTGATTGCTGGTTTTAGGACTTGTGCGCCCTTCGACTGGACTTAACATTAAAATATGCTAATTTTTTTTAGATATGTCATCCTACAATGAAAAAAATTTAAAAGAGATAGGGGGTTCAAATTTATGATTACAATGACATCAGCTCTCGTGAGGACTGAAAAACTATTTGGTGAAAGAATAGCTATTGTAGATATTGAGAAAAAACTTACCTGGCAAGAACATATTAAACGCATCAGTATGATTGCCGGTGCATTATTGCAACTAGGAATTAAGAAAGGTGACAGATTTGGAATAATAGGGCCTAACTCATTTCGTTATCAAGAACTAATATATGCTGGTTATTGGTACGGGGCGATACCAGTGCCAATAAACCATCGACTAGCTGCGCCGGAAATACTCCATATTTTAAATGATGCAAATATAGAATACTTAGCCTTGGGCGAAGAACATCTAAATCTGACTGATAACGCGTTATTAGCCCCCTGGTCAAATAGAAGAATTGTTATTTCAAAAAATTCAAACGTTAAAAATGTTTTGGTTTATGAGGATATTCTGATGGCTGCAACCCCAATCACACCTCAAGAGCCCGATGAAAATGACCTGGCTATTCTCTTGTATACGGGCGGAACCACTGGGCGCAGTAAAGGCGTGGAACTTACACATAGAAATGTCTATTCGAATGGATATCAAGTGGGCAATGCATTAAGTATTAGGAAAGAAGATATATATCTGCATGTGGCGCCTATGTTCCATGCCGCTGACCTAATGGGCACGGGATACACCATAAATGGAAGCGCGCACGCATTTGTTCCCATTTTTTCGCCTAAAGCAGCATTGAGTGCAATTGAAAACTACCACGTAACACAAGCAATGATGGCTCCAACAATGATAATAATGATATTAGAGGAACCAACATTTTCTAATTATAACTTATCATCTTTTAGAACTTTGTTCTATGGGTCTTCTCCCATGGCTGCTGAATGGGTGCAAAGATCAATCAATCAGTTTGCTTCAACAGGAATACAACAAGGCTATGGTTTGACTGAAACTTCGCCTATTTTGACAACACTTGATCCCGATGATCATGCTCTAGCAATTTCGACAGGAAATCTCGATATCCTTAGGTCAGCAGGACGTCCAGTCATTGGGGTCGACCTCAAAATTCTTAATGAAAAAGGTCAGGAACAGCCCACTGGTGAGGCTGGTGAAGTATGTGTTAGGGGACCAAATGTAACAAAAGGTTACTTGAATAGGCCTGACGAAAATAAAAAATCATTCAAAAATGGCTGGTTTCATACCGGAGATATTGGTCGTATTGATGATAATGGTCTGATGTTTTTAATGGATCGTAAAAAAGATATGGTCGTCAGCGGTGGTGAAAATATTTACACGTCTGAAGTGGAGGCGGCATTATACAAGCACCCCGATGTTCATGAATGTGCTGTGATAGGGATACCAGACAGAACATATGGTGAGTCGTTATTTGCGGTCATAGTATCACGAGCAGGAGGTAATTTAGATGAAAATACAATTATTGAGCATTGTCGTGATTTAATTGCTGGATATAAAATACCCAGAAAAATGGATTTTGTGCCAGAGTTACCCAAGAGTGCCATGGCAAAAATTTTAAAAAATAAATTAAGAGAAGATTACAGCAAACAAGTTTAAAGATAAAATTAGGAGTTAGAATAAAATATGGGACAATTTGCCTTCGGCCAACCAGTCACTCGAACCGAAGACCCAAAGTTACTTACGGGTCGGGGAAATTATGTAAGCGACGTTAATCTGCATCGACAAGCCCACGGTTTTGTTCTCAGATCACCTCATGCCCACGCAAAGATTTTGTCGATAAACACTTCAGAAGCGGAAGCGGCACCGGGGGTGATAACCATACTGACGGGGCAAGATATTATTGCTGATGGAATAGGGACAACAAAGGTGACGCAAAATCACAAACGCGAGGACGGCTCGCCTTTATTTAGCGTTCCTCACCCTGGCCTAGTATCAGACCGTGTCCGTTATGTAGGTGATTACATTGCTTTCATCGTTGCTGAAACACAAAATCAGGCTAAAGATGCTGCTGAATTAATTGAAGTTGACTTTGAACCGTTGGATTCAATCACAAACACAGCAAAAGCTATAGAGCCTGACGTGCCGCTTGTTTGGGACGACTGCGCTAATAATATTTCACATACCATTGAAGGTGGCGATAAAGAAGGTACAGATGCAGCTTTCACAAAAGCTGACAAAATAGTTAAACACCGTTTTGTTATAAATCGTATTTCAGCGAATTCCATGGAAACTCGAGGGTGCGTTGGCGACTATGATCACAGAGAAAAACGATATATCGTATATAATGACATACAGGCACCCCACGCACTTAGACAAGTTCTATCAGAAGATATTTTTAAAGTACCCCAAACAGATGTTCAGGTGATTGTTGGCAATATTGGAGGTGCATTTGGCCTAAAAGGACCTGTTTATCCTGAGATAAGGCTATGTGCCTGGGCTTCCAAACGGATAGGCAGGCCAGTAAAATGGACTTGTGAGAGAAGTGAGGCATTTCAATCTGATGAACATGCTAGAGACAACGTAACTGATGCTGAAATTGCAATAACGAATGACGGCAAATTTCTTGGTTTACGAGTTAAATCGATATGTAATATTGGAGCCTATTTATCAGCGGATCGCAATATCCTATCAACATTTCTTAATGTAGGCTGTCTTGCCGGGGTTTATATGACACCATCCATTCATACAACGACTAGAAATGTTTTCACCAATTCTAACTCGACCTCACCGTATCGGGGTGCAGGGCGCCCAGAAGCTGCCTACATCATAGAAAGTATGGTAGATTTAGTGGCCTTCGAATTAGGACTTGATAAAACTGAGGTTCGGCGAAAGAACATGATACCCGTAGATGCGATGCCATTCAAAACAGGTCATACGTATACATACGATTGCGGTGAATTTGAAAAGAATATGGACCGAGTTATGGAAATGATTGACTACCACGGATTTAAAAGCAGAAAAGAAAATGCAGCAAAACAAGGTAAGTTACGCGGAATTGCCATTTCAAACTCTATCGAGAGATCAGCCGCTCCAATACCGGAGAATATTGAAATTAGATTTGATCCTTCAGGAACTGTCACAATATTCGCTGGTACTAAAGATCAGGGCCAAAGCCATGATACGATGTATAAACAACTTTTATCAGATAAGCTAAGTATCGATACAGATAACATACGCTTTGTAGATGGAGATACAGACAAAGTGACCCATGGACTAGGTACTTTTGGCTCACGCTCGGCTGCCATTGGCGGAGCAGCGCTTCATGTCGCTGCAGATAAAATAATCGAAAAGGGGACAAAAATAGCAGCAGAAATATTAGAGGCCTCAGAGAAAGATATTACATACGAGAGCGGGGCTTTTCAAATAGCAGGAACAGATAAAAAAATAAATATCCACGAGCTAGCAAAAATCGCTTATGATCCGATAAAGATGCCAAGAGGAATCGAACCGGGGCTTGCGGAAACAGGTGTATTTAGGCCTGAAGCACCGAGTTTTCCAAATGGTTGTCATGGGGTCGAAGTTGAAATAGATCCTGATACCGGAAAGACCGAACTCATTAGCTACTACGTTGTGGACGACGTTGGAAACGTAATTAATCCGCTGTTACTGAAAGGTCAAATATATGGTGGGGTAGCTCAAGGAATGGGGCAAGCTCTCATGGAAAACATTGCATTTGATGAAGAATCAGGACAATTATT
>ENA-UOXV01005295-UOXV01005295.1-marine-metagenome-genome-assembly--contig:-NODE-5295-length-14252-cov-7.877368_pt1 | contig 14252 bp, 1 predicted proteins | sample MGYA00238165_ERZ766961 | MGnify/ENA primary metagenome ERZ766961 (study PRJEB28924, sample SAMN03173240) | marine metagenome | biome: Marine; feature: Water; material: Subsurface seawater | place: North... | reverse complement strand
GATGCGTGTGCGCTGCCGGGTCGGAGCTGCAAGGCGACACATGCCAACCGTGCCCCGAAGGCTCGTACTCAGGCGAGGATGGAGTCGAACTGTGCGTGCCCTGCGATGCCGGCTCATCGACCGACGGTCCAGGCGCGACGGAGTGTGCAGAGTGCGCCGAGGACGCGTACTGCGTCGGGGGAGCTCCAGCTGAGGATTGTCCGGAATTTTCATCCAGCCAGCCTGGCGCCCTTCACCGGGATGATTGCGAATGTGATGATGGTTTCATTGCCAGCGACGTTTCGAACTCGTTTTCTTGCGTCTGCCTTGCGGGAACAACACTTGGCGTTGATCGGACATGCCATTTGTGCCCGTCAGGCACGTTCAAGGACTGGGACGGTTTGGAGTCGTGCGACGCATGCTCTGATTACTCGACGAGCGATCCCGGCAGCGCGTCTCCTTCAAATTGTTACTGTAAACCTGGATTCGTGGAGATTGCCACGGGCGATTGCGTCTGCCCAGCAGGAGCGGCGCTTGACTTCGACTGGACATGTCAGGAATGTCCGGTAGGCACGTATAAGGACTGGGACGGTCTGGATCTCTGCGCAAAATGCCCTGACCACTCGACGAGCGACCCTGGCAGCACGTCAGTTCACCAGTGCAAATGTGTTGCGAGTTTCGTGGTGACTACTTCGGGAGAATGTGTGTGCCCTGCCGGGTCGGAGCTGCAAGGCGACACATGCCAACCGTGCCCCGAAGGCTCGTACTCAGGCGAGGATGGAGTCGAACTGTGCGTGCCCTGCGATGCCGGCTCATCGACCGACGGTCCAGGCGCGACGGAGTGTGCAGAGTGCGCCGAGGACGCGTACTGCGTCGGGGGAGCTCCAGCTGAGGATTGTCCGGAATTTTCATCCAGCCAGCGTGGCAGCGTGTCGGAAGATGACTGTTACTGTATTTTGGGCTTCGAGGACGATCTTATCGGTGCCGGGGTGAACTGCATTCTTCGCACTCTTCAATGGTTCGTGAAAAACCTCACGATTGCTGAAGACGCGGAACCTGTTCAGTTTCATCTTTTCACCATCCGTTCACTCGTCACGGACACCTTCACATATAATGTCAGCCTAGCTTATGGTGATGAAGACATTTTTCTCGTTTCACCTGAAGAAGCGGAGGCCCCACAAATGCCGAAAGGAGGTGAAAGCATTGCGGTCGGGCATGTGACGCTGGAATTTGCCCCAGACATGTACGGAGAAACACGATGGGAAGTGAAGGTCAGCGACCCGTCGTACATTGGAGGACCTCCTCCCGTGAATGAATTGAAGCAAGCTTTCATTTGGGTTCTACCAGTGAACGATGCGCCAAGCTTTGATTTCAACGATACGTCATTCTTCATTACCGCGGATTCCGGCCTGAAGTTCTTCACTTGGGCCTTCAATATTTCTTCGGGCCCAAATGAACTGGATCAGAGACTTTCTTTCAAGGTGGTTCAGCTCTTAGGTCCGAAAAGCGCCGACGGAACAGATTATCGTCCAATCTTCACTGAACTGCCTCATGTGGGGACTGATGGTTTGCTTGAGCTGAGTGTCGGACCAGAATTGGGCTTCGTTGGATCAGGAAACACATCTTGGGAAATCGTTTTAGTCGACGACGGCGGACGAGAGCGTGATGGTGAGGACCACTCCAAGTCCTCAACGATTACAATCGAGGTTTTGAAGCGTCCTGCAAAGGTAAAATCACTTCAACTCAGGCAAACGTCCACCACTCCAAGCGATGTAGAGATTCTATGGGGCCTCGAGGACAATGGACTCCTCAACGCTGCAAGCTTTCACGTAACAATTGCAAATGAGGAATACGAGCAGGTGCTCAAAGTGAATCAGAACAATTGTCACAACAGTGGTCAACTTCCATGCAGCGTCGTGTTCGAAGGCGTCATGGACGTTCTTCCTGGTGGCGCTCGTTTGTATGCGAAAGCTTCTGCCGAGAATTTGGCTGGCTCCTCTGATGTTGTTCAGACTCAGCCCAAACTCCTGGTGGGAGAGCCGTCTGAACCTCGGAGTGTGACGATCTCGCAAAGCGCTTCGCTTTCTGACGATGCTATTTCGAAAACGAAGTTCTCGATCTCATGGGCAGCGCCTCAGGACTACGGCGACAAGCGCCACCCAAGTGATGCCCTGCGCGTCGTGCTAGTGGGGTACAGATTGTCCATGACATGTGCAGATGGTGAGGAAGTATTCGTCGATGTGAAAGCTACAATCACCTCGCTTAATCTGGATGCGATTTGGAGGGGAGATAATTTCGACTTGATGGATCGCAAAACTCAGCTGATGACTTGTCGAAAAGGAGATACCTTGTCGGTGCAAATTCGTGCGTCGAACTCATTCTTTTCGGGCGCGTTCTCGAATTCTACATCTCTTGATGCGATGGGCCTTCCAGGTGCTGTGCGTGAGCTTTCTGCCTCAGAGGTGACGATGGAGTCAGGGAATGCTCTAAATGTCACCTTCAAGTTGCCATCAGACACTGGCTTCGGCGATGAGAGTGCTGAAATCACGCATTTGGTTGTGAAGGCGTCACTGTGCAAGTCCTTTGATGCAACCATGGCATCATGCGAGGTCAGTGAAATTAAGCAGGCGACACGAAACTCACGCGAGCAAAACGTGCTGCTCTATTCGCTCACCGTCGGAAGTGTTTACTATGTCCAAGCTGCTGTTTCAAATCTTGTCGGATCTGTACAAGAGTACGCCGTCGTGCCCATCCTTGCAGACTATTTCGTCATGCCTAATCTCGCTGATGCCTCACTCGTGCGCATTGCACTTCCTTACAGCACATCAGACGATTATCATGTTTGGAGAAACGGTGTCCAGGACACCAGCATCAAGCTTCAAATATTTTCGCTGCCTACTGCGCTTCAAAATGATGATGAAATGACTGGTGCGTTTGAATTCGGTTCCACGATCAAGTCAGTCAGAGCTCCACTTCAAGCAAGAAGTGCTCTTGGTGCGCGCTCAGTTGTCCTTCCGCTTCTTACAGAACTACCCGTTTCGTGCTACACGGGCTGCTCTGCGACTCTCAAAGTGTACCCAACTTCCTTTCCAAGTAAGATAGTTGCCGTCCAGGTCCAGTATTTTGTGTACGCACGGCCACAGCTTTTGTCCATGTATCCGAATACAGGGTCTGAGCAAGGTGGGAGTCTCGTCAAGCTTGTGGTCAAAGAGTTTGCCGGGGACAAAAATCAGCCCTCTCGCTGCATGACGAACCTCTTTTGTCTTCTTTCATCGCACCCTGCACTACAAGTTGAAATAGTGTGTGCGGGTTCAACGGAATCAAAGACGCGGACCCTCGCCGTCAAGAAGAAGGAAGACGGTGAATTCGACCTTTCGTTTCTCACTCCGCAGTGTTCCGAGGGCACTGCGAATTTCACGTTAGCGACAGTTGAAGGGAATGCGGTCGACCTCAACCTTGGTGATCAGAGGCTTCAGTTCCGATATAAGGGCACCGTTGTGTCCTCTGTGACACCGCCGTCTGGGATGACGAATATTGGCTCGGGCGGCGTGTCCATTAATGTTTTCATCGACAACGTGCAGGCCGAACCAAAGGAAAGCATCAGTATGACGCTTGCGGGAGAGATTTGCACGGTGGAACAGTCTTCATTTTCGCAAGGCAACAATCGTCTCTTTGTAAGAGTCGCCACGCCCGAGTTGCCTCTCAGTCAAGCAGGGCCGGTATTGCTTCTTGTAACTGGCGTTCTTCCTGGCAAGATCCTGACCTTCACGTGGACATACCTCCCGCCTCCAGCCATGTTCCTCGAAGCCGAGTCGTGGAAAATCGGCGGCGATGCGCGCACTTGGGTATCAGCTACAACCACCGCGCTTGTCGACATTGAGGTCACGATCGCAAATCTGAACCCAATATTTGGCCGCAAGTTTGATGCACTTTCGCTCGACATTCCTGGCGCTGCAACCGCCATGAGATCCTTCTCCCCGCGTGGAAAAAAAGTTGTTGCAACATTTTCGCTTGATCCAAGCAGCCTGACGGCTGGGCGCTCGTATTCTGTGGGCGTCTGTGTCCTCTTCGAAGGTGTGTGTGCACACAACGTCTCTTCTTTCGACATTCCTACGCGTTCCGGCGCTTGGCTCGAGGCGCGCGATACCTCACAGCCCCGTCTGGTCACTCTGGCGCCGTCGGAGGCTCCGGTCAGCGGAGGCGCACTTGTGATGCTTGGTTTCACGGAAGCTGCCTCACTCCAGGAGGAGTTCGCCGATGGAGCCGTTGACTTCTCTCTTGGCTCGACAGCCGGGACTGTCCTCCATGCGATCTCGCTCACTGATTACAACGCCAGAGGCGCAGCCTACGAGACCGCTGGGAGTAAGGCAGCGTACTTCTCTCGAGCGAGCGAGAACTTGTTCAGAGAATACATGGCGGTGCCTGCTGCTCTCGCCGACGCTGTCGCACAAGACGGAGATCCCGTTGTGGCGGCTACAAAGGCCACACTACTTCTGGTGCAAACGCCCGAAGCAGGAGCTGGAATGATGGAAGCGAGCGTTGTATGGGACAAAGCGGGAGTACAGCAGATCTTCACCGCATCGTTCACAGTTCATGCATTCCCATCAGGAACTCCAATCGTCGAGGTCATCATTCCTAAAACATCCATTTTAATTTTCTGTTCCTCCCTGCATTCAAGTCGTGACTCTGCTTCCCAGAGCAAATTGAAGTTTATCTTACGTTTCTGATACGGCTTTCGAACAGGAGGCGTATACGAGCGATTCAGCATCGACTGCACCTTCTAGTGGGCTATCGGGAAATGTACTACTAACAGTTGTGCTCTCTGGCTTCCCACTCACGTACTCGAAATCAGATCTGACTGTCAACTTCGGTGAGACAAATGCGAGGGTAAAGCAGCTATTGAGCGGTAACAGTGAGCAGACCAAAGTCATCGTGATTGTGCCGTCGGGGCAACCGGGCATTGTAACGGTTACCGTCTCACATTCCGCTGGAGGAAATCCCGCAAGCTTTGACTTTGAGTATATTGACGATCGGTAAGCGCCCCCATCTCCACGAGGAGCCTTGTAAAACAAATAATGTGAGCTGACGTGACCACTACGTCGCAGGATTCCCGAGGTCGCTCAGATCCAGCCAACGCGCGTCTACGCTGATGGTGGGCACACAGTCACCGTTGCCATCACTCAATTTCCAGCTGTGGCGGACAAGAACGAGGTTTCCGTTTTTGCTACTTCCTCGGACGGATCAGCGGTTGACTTCACCGTGATCTCTGTTACAAAGGATGAGATCGATCAAGTGACAACTGTGGTGATGACCAATGGTGCAGGAGCCGCAGGAGAGGCATCAATTGTGATCGGAACAGCTATCAAGAGCGCTCTACCGTTTTATCTTGAATTTGTAAGCATTCCGATTGGAAATCCTGAAGTTAGTATCAAGCCACAATCTGCAGAATGTCGCCACGGCATTCCTGTTTCTGTCGCCGTTGGAGTCACCAACTTTCGGCAACTCGCGGACATAGCTCACCTCCGTGTGAAGTTGGACAACATTACTTTGCCAACAACCAAGGTCTCGTCATTCATGCCAGGCACAACATTCACGGTTGAAATCGAGCTGGATGAGCTGGCTGGTGGTGTCCACGAGTTACTTGTTTGGTCAGCAGCAGACGATACGAAGGTTGGCTCTGTGACCTACACTTGCAAGGATGTAACGATGGCGACGCTCGTTGGAGTTTCTCCCAACAAGGGCTTTGCTGGTACGGACACCAAGATCTCAGTCTTCATTCTTGACTCTGGCTACGGGGTTGGAGATCTGGTGTACCTCGCTCAGGGAGACGGAGGTGCGAAGCAGATTACCAACGCTGCAGTGGGCGGAAGTCCAATGGAAATCGTTATTACTTTGACGAGTAGTGCAGAAGACCACGGTGCGGTATTAATCTCCATTGCACCATGCATCGAACCCAGCCTGGATAATGACTGCAAAAAGAAGAAAATAGATTTCACCTTCACATTTCTCGACCCGACTGCGGTGCGAATGTTGTCGTTTTTCCCTCCCTCCGAGTATGTTTCAGGGCGTACAAATATCAACGTGCGTGTCAAAAACTTGCCGCAGAACCTCGTTGAATCTGAGGTGATGCTTGACTTTGGCCATGCAAATGCGACGTGCACTGCTATCGACACACCTGGTGGGGTCCTCTCTTTCGAGATCCCAACAGAGCGCTCGTCCTCTGCAGACGTGGTGTCGCTGCTGCTCCATCTCCCAGGTGAGCAAGTGCCGCTTGTATCGCCAAGCACTTTTGAGTACCTGGAAATGAAGACGCCTCGGATTACCTCGATTTCGCCGAAACGTTCATCAATTCGTGCAGCAATTACTGCTCGCATCATGATCGAAGATTTCCCGAGTACAGAAACCTCGACAGACATCAGTGTGCAGATGGTCTTTGCAGATGGAGCGACCATCGACCTTGTCGTCCTTGCAGTCCAGCGCAAAGAATCGGCCCGACAGCAGTACGAGGTGCAGTCCTGGCACGTTGACGTCGTCACTCCGGTGGACTCTGATCCGGAAGATGCAAAGTCGATAGAGGGCATTGTCGCTCTGCGAGTTGTACACAACGTCTTTGGAAATTTCGTCGAGCTGCAGAATGGCTTGTCCCTATACGATGATGCTCTTCCGCAGGTGAACGGCGTGTCCGGCCCTGAGGGCTCTGGAACAAGCAGCACGGAAGTGCCTATGTCCCATCCCTCGGAGGTAACAATCTCGATGAAAAAGGCAAGCAAGGGAGTCACTGCTGATGCTTACACCGCAATGATTGATTCTACCGCTGTCAGCGTGACCTTCGCAACAGTGGATCCTCTGTCACGACTTGCACAGGTAATTATCATTGCACCCTCAAGCTCAGTTGCAGTGCAAACTCATGGAATCGTTGCATTTGGAGCTTTGCCGACTGCCTCAACTTGTGCTGCATCGTGCTGCAAGGATTCGTCGTGCGCGACGGCCTGTCCAGGTGTGGATACAGTGTGCTTTTCTCTAGATTATTTTGATGATCTTGTTCCGATTGCAACGTTCAAGTCACCACTTTTCGGACCCAAAATCGGTGGCCATTTCATCTTGGTTTCCCTTGTCAACTTCCCTTTACTCCAGTCGGCGGATGGTGTGCGCGTGACTTTCGGAGGTATTGACGGAGAAGTTCAGCTCCTTTCATCATCCGCAACCGAAACCATTTTGACTCTTGTCACGCCAGAGTACGCAGAACTCGGTGCAGCCGCATCGGCTCTTGTAGATGCGATAATCAACCCGCTTGTGCGCCCGGATCGTGCAGTATCGTTCCAATTTCGATACGATGCAGTTTCTCCTGCAGTGACGAAAATTGCGCCAGTGGCTGCCTTGAACGATGCAGTCGTCGAAGTTAAGGCGAAGATTGACTTTTTTCCATTCCCTGTTGCGGTGCTTGTGACTTTTGACGGTGTCGAAGTGGAGTCCTCGATTCATCCGACATCAAACAAGAAATCTTCCCTTGTGCTATTTTCGACACGGACTGGTCTTGTTGGCAATGTAACTGTCGTCATCAGGCCAAAGATATGCAACGATGGGTGTGATCAGGTCGAGTTCTCGTTCCAAAATCTCGACGCAACGGTCCCAGAACTGTTCAACTCCCCGCGGGGTATGGCGAAGCAGCACGAGAAACTGCCGGCAATCATTCTCGAAAAGTTCCCTGCGGAATACTCCGAAGTTGCGGTCTCTCTTGTCACAACCGATAATGAAGAGCTTGCAGGAACTGTAGAAACACCCGTTCGAATCGGAAATCTCGTTCGACTAAATGTCGTCAAGCCGACGGCACTCTCCGAGGGCATCTTTACGGTGCGGATTGACGTGACAGACTCGGGTGGGAAGAAATCTGTAAGCATTGTGGGTTTTGTCGTCTACGACGGCTTTGCGCCAGAGATTATTGCCAAGGGTCCTGAAAAAGTCCCCACCGTCCTTGAAGCTGCGGGGCGCTCGCTCCAGCTGCAGTCGACTGTTTTTGTGCGCGTCGCGAACTTTCCACAGAGTCTCGTTCCCTCAGATGTCTCGATTGCAGTCGGCGAAATGTTGGTAGAAGTCAAGTCTGTATCCGATCTCGTCAGCTGTACCCCAACAGCAATTGACTGCAATCGCACTCGGATCGAATTTGCTGCACCGGCACTTGAGTCGCCAGGATCAAAAACCTTCACGATGAGTGTTCCAGCAATGGATCCTCTCTCGTTCGACATCGAGTATGCACCTCCCTGCGACTATCAGACGCTGTGTGCAGGAATTGGTATGGTATTTAATTACCAGATGATGCTCGGTAGCCCAAAGATCGAGTGCGATCCCGCATACTGCATCAAAGAAGGATCCATATCAAAGCCAACGATTGACATGGTCATGCCTTCTGAGGGTTTAGTCGTTGGCGGGACGCTGGTCACACTTTCGATTACGAACTTCCCTGCATTCACAACAGGCGATATCAAGGTAGTAGCCGGAGAAGGCGTGACAAAGGTCTTTGGAACTGCGGTCAGTCTGCAGCAAGAGACGGGATCCTCACTCACGAGTTCTGGAGGTGTTCTGGTGATTAGCACACCGTCCGTTGACTCTGCGACGGAAAGCCTGACTTTTACCGTTTCGACGAAGATCGATTCGGTCACTCGCTCGGCATCATTTGATTTCGACTATCTTCCAGCACTTTCGGGTCCAACCATTATTGCTGAAGTGCTACCCGCGAGCTTATATGAGACCAGCTTGTCAGACACGCTCTCTTTTACGCTGACACTTGGAAACATACCGCGCCTCAAGCGACCATACGACGTGAAGGAGGTCCTTGTTGAGATCGGTGACCTAGGATATGCGCCGGTGTCCAAGATCTCTTCCTCCTTGCGCTACGAAACAAAGGTTCTGGTCGAGGTAGAAACTACGATGGCAGTAGGTAATCTTGTCGTGAAAGCGTATGCAAAAGCGCGTGGTGGTGATACTGCAGGTTCCAAGTCGCTAATCGTCATCCCGACGCCCGCCGCTGTAGCAGCAAGCCTGTACCCAGGCCAGGGTTCTACAGACGCAGGGCATCAAATCGCTGTCACGGCTCAGTACCTGCCGCCAAATCTTGTGATTGGGGACATTACGTCAGCGAAGGTGGTGACGGCACAGGGAAACGAGTACGATGTCAGTCTTGACCAAGTGAAAAGCAAGCGTGGGCAGTGTCTTCATGGCTTTTGCTCACTCTTTGACATCAAAGTGTCTGTTTCTGCGCTTCCTGAGAGCGATAACGGTGGCGGTTTGGCCACATTCACGATCAGTGACCAAAATAGTGCACTCTTGTCGTGGGAGTTCAAGTACATAGCGTCTGGTACGCCAAAAATTATCGATTACAAACCCAAGTCACAGAACGTGGTCATCGATGAGACAAGCTCTGAAGCAAGCAGGACTACGGTGACTATTTATCTCAAGGATTTCCCAAGTCCACAGTGTAAGGACGACAAGACATGTGCCACTGAGGCGAGCCTTCGCCAGACGACGGTGAAATTTGGTGCGGGGAGTGTCGAGACGCCGTCTCGCATGACACAACTCGACAACGGAATGCTGCAGCTTGAGGTCCTTGCGCCGGCCGGAACTACTTCTTCGGTGCAGCAAATCCGTATAAGTGCAGAGGCAGCAGGCGAGGCTGCTTTGGTACAGACTGATCCAGTCGACTTTACGTACACAAAACCGGCTCCAAGTATTTCGCCTGTAGACGCACCGGTTTCTGGAGGTCAGATCGTCACAGTCACAGCATACGGGGTAAGCGGAATCCCCGACTTGGCTGGCATAGCATTCTCGCTCGTCGACGCGACTGGCAATGAGGTAGCAGCGACTGGTGCCGCGCAGACACTCGTCGCGACCGAGACTCAAGTTGTCTCGAAGATGGTTTTGGAGTTGATGATGCCAGCAAAGGTCGCGGGAATTTACAGAGGACAAGTGAAGCGTGCGTTGGACTCCACACTGATTGGCGGCTTCGAATTTGAGTATTTTGAGACTCCCTTGGTGGCTTATGCCTCGCAGATTGAAGGAACGGTGAATGGACTTACTTCTGATGGTTCCACAATGTCCCTCGAAGTACAAAACTTCCCCCCGATCTCATCGGGCGCAGATGTAATCGTCTCCTTCGGAACTGAATCTTCACATGTCATCGATTTCATAACGTTCAAGGGCGGTGTTTTCCTCACTCTCCACGTGCCTCCAGCCGCCAACCTTGCGCCAGGAGCTATTACTCTTTCGATTCAATTCGCTGGTGCAGAGCCGACTCCTCCCGGTGGTCAAGTGGGTGTCACGTATGAGCGCTCGGCCAAGGTTGCAAGCTTGACATTTACGTACTTTGTACCGCTGCCAGAGGTGATTTCGGTGAAATGGTGCGAGTTCTGCAATATTGGGCGCGCCTGTCTTGTGAATGGTCGGTGCAAGGATGGTAAGGTTCCCAAGGACAGGAGAGCGCCACTGCGAGGGGTGGGTACGCTCACCGTGCAAATGATCAACGCACCGGAGGTCGATATAGACAGCCTTGGCGCGATATCGCCCGATTCGGTAGTGTCCGCATCACTCGGTGAAGCCACAATAGCATCGTTCAAGCGTGTTGCGTGGAAGGACAAAAGCGCGTGCGCATTTGAGCTTTCGACTCCGAAGGGAGTTGCTGGGCAATTCAACGCAGAAATATCCGTTCAACTCGCGGGAACACCAGTGCCAAGCACCGCATCTTTCGCCTTCAGCTTTTACGACGACAACATCGCGCTCAGCTGTGGTAACTGCTGGGCGAGTCAAAATGGAGGTATCGCAATTCCTGTGATGTTGACCAACTTTCTCCTCTCGACAGATCTAGCAGCATCAGACCAGATCAGGGTCCGTTTCGGGAGCATCGATGCCTCTGCTGTGGAGATAACTTCGACGAACACGACCCACACAGAGTTTCTGATCACACCTCCGAGTTTTACCTGTACATCCTGCGCATTCAAGGATGGGAGCGCAGACACGCTGCTATCAATTGTTGCCGTCGCCGACTCTTCCCGTGGTGCGCAGGCCCCATTCGTATTCTGGGCGCCGCCAGTCATTTTGTCAATCACTATGGACAACCTTGGGCTACTGCTGACGGTGATGTTTGACCATGAGACGAATCGTGCTGGCATGGGAATTGAGAGCCAAAGCTGCAGCGATGTGTTCGTTTCAGACGCTGGGTTTGCAAAGATGAGCGGAATCATCAATTCGAAATGCTTCTGGGTAAGCAACTCTGTTCTGAGTATTCAGGTTGGAGTGGGCGCCACAATCGTTCCAGGAGACGCACTTACTCTCAAAAGTGATACGATCAAGTCCGCCAATGGCGTTTCAAGCTTCTCTGCAAGTATCGTTGCAATTGTGTCACCGCCAGTATTTCTTAAAACGCCCAGTCTTTCGGTCTCGGGTGTCAAGTACATCGATCAGTGTTCGCCTCTCTCTCTCCAAGCCTTCTCCGATTCGCCGCGACCTCCAGACTTTTCTTGGCGCTGTGTCAACTGCTTCGACACTACCGACGCCGACCGCGATTCAACGCTTCAGTCGTTCAATACCGCTCTAAAGAGATACACTTCGAGCTCGGTGGATCTTGCGGAAGGCACGCCCGAGATGCCGTTGGTCGACTTTGAGTATGAGATAGGCGTGACAGCGACAGACATGTTTGGTTCGACTTCAGAAGAAGTGATCTTCCGTGTCTTCAAAGCTGCTGAGCCTGCGCCACAGCTGCGCTTCGCAGAGCCGAAGTTGACCATCACACGCGACATGGAAGCTACAACGAAAGCGACTACTGTCTTCTCCAAGTGTTCTGATGCTACTGCACCGATTCTCTTTCAGTGGACGCAAGTGTCAGGGCCGACCACGATTTCTGCTGACTACCTTGGGAACATTCCGCAGATCCTCATTCCAGCAGAGACGCTGCAGGCTTCGTCGACCTATGTAGTATCGCTCACCATCACGATGAGTAACGATCTCTCAAAATCGTCTTCGTCGGAGCTCGTTATCGAGGTCGGTGTACTCCCACTTGTTGCACGCATTAAGGGTGCCGCGACACGCAGACAGTCAACGAAGCAACCTATCGCGCTCGACGCAGGAGAATCGACTGATCCAGACGTTGACGCAAGCGCTGACCAAGGTCTAACCTACACCTGGGCGTGCGATATTTTCGACGGTTCGATTTCCCAGTCGTGCCGCGATACGGCAGGAGCAAAAATTACTATGGGTGAGAATTCATCTGTCATCGTGCCGGCAGACTCTATGGCCCAGACAACTGACTACCCCTACAAGTTTACTCTGACGGTTTCCAAGGCAGGCAAGTCACCGGTGTCGTACTCTATTTCAGTCGTTCTGGTCCAGCAGGATATTCCCAGCGTTGAGCTGGTGGTCGTTGGTGACTTCACAAATCAAAAGGATGGGAGCGTCAAAATTAATGCCAATTCGGTACTGAGACTACAAGCAAGTTGCAGCAGTCAGGCTGGATCGCAGGAGTGGTCTGTCAGTCCTGAGGTTGAGCTTGCATCACCTTCTTTCGTCATTACGCCCACGTCACTAGTGTACCTGGGGGAAGGGGCGAATGCCCTGTCGGCCGGCAACACCTATACTTTCAAGTCCACGTGTACCGTTGTGGGGGACATCGAGACTGTCACGGGCGTTGTCGAACAGGTGGTTGTCGTGAATTCTCCTCCATCAGGTGTGCCGTGCTCCACGTGCCTCGTGAGTGGCAACAACGAGTGCACAAAGGTTGGCAACCCTGTGTTTGACATCTTCCGTATCACATGCGAGAACTGGGCGGACTCAGACGGCGGTCTTGAGTATCGCTTTGGTTACAATGTCGCGGGCGACGATAAAGAGGTACTATTCGAATGGTCTAGTGCACGCTCTGTTGAGCTGCGGCTCCCATCGGGAAGCATTTCGTTGACGGCACAAGTCCGTGATGCACTTGGTGCGCGATCGACGATCATGCGTTCGGAGGTGAGCGTTGCAGCTCCTGAGAGTCGCCGTCGTGCTCTGCTTGCTGCGACAGCCACGACTGAAGATTCATCATCTGGCTGGCTGTCTCGCAGCACGCGCCGATTACTCGCCACGTTTGACTGGGACGCAGCTGCAACGCTTCTCACAAACGAACTGCAGGGCGGAAATTACGCCACGCTCAACGAACTCGCTTCTTCCTTGGTTCTTGAGATCGACTCGCAAAATTCCGCCGGAGACCTCAGCGACCCCGAGTCGCAAGCTCAGAAGGACATGATATTCGATAATCTCAACGAAGCAGCTGCGACAGTTGACAATGCTAAGCTTTTGTCGCAGGGCTACGTTTGTGCGTCGCTCAATCTTGCGGGAGCCCTCACTGCGAACAAGGAACATCTCAACATTTCGTCCGTTGAGAGGATGCTCAGCTACCTTGGTGTGCTGATCAACGACCAGCATTCATCTGTTGCATCTTTTGATGGTGTTTGTACTGGGTCTGCCCTTGGCGCCCTTGCAAATGTCCTCGCAGCGCACGGCGGCAACGCGACAGACATATTTATTCGGCGCCTCGAAACATCTGTGGAATCCACTTTACGCGAGGCAGCAGCTGGACTGATTGCAGGACAGGTGTATTTGCAGCAGTCGAATGCGTCCGTTCACTCAGTAGCGCGCCACACGTACGCCTCACGCGGTTGGGCGCACGCTTCGCTTGCGGCTGAAAGCCCAGCATACGTTTTGGGAGCCGAGGCAACATATAGCATGCCTGACAATTTCGAGCAAATGGTCGGTCTCAGCAACCAGCATGACGTGTCGGTGCACGTCGGCGCGTTCCATGTGATTCCGGACTGGGCGGGCGTGACTCCTGTGGGGCCACTCGTCAAGCTTGCCCTGCTGCAGAATGGCGGCCATGTGTTGGTGCAAAACCTGTCGCTTCCAATTAACATCTCTATCCCTTTCACCGCGGCACACATGGCGACGGGACTGCCTGGAGTATGCAAGCACGTGAATGGTAGTGAACTGTCAGAGGAGGGTGTCACGACTCTTCAAGTTCCTGGCGGCGTCATCTGCCAGACTAACCACCTGTCCTCTTACACGGTCGTCCCGGGTCCTCAAGTAGAAGAGACAACGACAACGACTCCGCAAGAAACTACGACAACCACTCCCGAAGCCACGACAACAAACGGAGGGACCACTACTTCATCTGAGGTCATCACAACTACAGCCGAAGACGCAGCGACAACCACTCCCGAAGCCACGACAACAAACGGAGGGACCACTACTTCATCTGA
>ENA-UOXV01005293-UOXV01005293.1-marine-metagenome-genome-assembly--contig:-NODE-5293-length-14253-cov-5.454782_pt1 | contig 14253 bp, 12 predicted proteins | sample MGYA00238165_ERZ766961 | MGnify/ENA primary metagenome ERZ766961 (study PRJEB28924, sample SAMN03173240) | marine metagenome | biome: Marine; feature: Water; material: Subsurface seawater | place: North... | reverse complement strand
GGGGGGGGGGGGGGGGGGGGGGGCTTCACGTGGTTCATCGCCAGCTCCACCGCCTTCTCCCACACCTCTTCCAGCAGATCGTGGTCGTGCGTGTCTTGCGCCCTGACCTTGAGGTACGCGTCGATGGCCTTGGAGAACTCGCCAGACTCCTCCCACATACGCCCGGGAGCCATAAGGTCGGTGTCCGCCCCAGGGTCTGGCGCCGCGAGCCCGCGCGCCTTGTCCTGCTGCAGCTCGTAGACGAGCGCGGGGTCGTGGATCTTGGCCACCCGCATCGCGTCGTCGATCAGCCGCGCGTCCTTGTACATCTTTATGGCGAGCTCCGATTTGCCCGCGTCGACAAAGTGCTGCTCCGCGGCGCGGAACTCGCGCTTCTCGACGGCGGCGCGCGCTTGGGCGAGGAGGACCTCCCCGCGCGCGGACTGCTCGTGGTTGTCCGCGATGCGCAGCGCGTTAGTCCAGTCCTGCTGGTGCACGTACATGTCGATCGCCTCCTTGGGCTTGCGCGCGTTGATGAACTCCTCCTCGGCCTCCTTGAAGCGCCCCTCGTCCTCGAGGAACATGGCGTGCTTGAGGTGCACGTCCGGGAGCTTCTGCTTCATGCTCGTCTTGGCGAGGCTGAAGGCCTGCTCGAACGCCCCGCTTTCCATCGCGTAGTCGATCGCCTGCTCGATGAGCCCGAACTTGGTAAGCAGCTTCGCGCCGGCGTCTCCGCCGAGCGCGACCGCCCACGCGTACGCCACCTGCTTGCTCGCGTTCACGCCGCCGTGCGACTTGGCGACGCGGATCGCGTCGTCCCACATGTCGTGCGCGCGGTACATGTTGACCGCCGACTTCCAATCCGTCGCCTCGACAAAGTGGCGCTCCGCGTCGCGGAACTTGCTCTCCGTCTCGAGCTGCTGCGCGAGGTGCAGGTGCGTCTCCTCCAGCAGCGCGCGGCGGTGCTGCCCGACAAGGCGCACCATCTGGTCGTAGTGCCGATTCTTCTTGTACATGTTGATGGCGAGGTCCGGCTCCTTGACCATCAGGTACAGCTTCTCGGCCTCCTTGAGTCGCCCAGCCTGCTCGAGGCGCTGCGCCTGCGAGATGTACAGCGTCGACACGTCCGCCTCGCGCATGTACCCGGACGCCACTTTGTGCGCCTTGTCCCACTTGTTCACCTTGGTGTACATCTCGACCGCGCCCTGCGGCGCGCCCGCCTTGATGTAGTACCGCTCAGCACTCTCGAAGTTCTTGGTCTCCTCAAAGTGCTGCGCGACGATGCGGTAATAGCGCTCGGCCTCCTGCGGGTCGTCACGCATGCAGTCGTCCACCATCTTGGCGGCCTTGCCCCACTGCCGCGCCTGGATCGCGGCCTCGATCGCCTTCTTGTACTGCCCGGCTTCGATGAAGTGGTTGATCGCCGCGTCGAGCTGCTTCTGCCCGACGAGCCACATGCCCCACTCGTGCTCGAGCTGCACCACCTCGCGCGGGAAGAGCCGCCGCGACAGGTCTACTGCGCGCCGGAACGCGTTCCCCTGGCGGTACGACTCCAGCGCGCGCTCAGGCTGCCCAAGCTTCTCAAAGAAGGCTCCGGCCTTCTCGTGCAGCCCCGCGCGGCACAGCGCGGCCGCGATCGTCTCGAGAAGCTCCGGCGTTTGGCGCTGCTGCGTCTGCGCGAGCGCCGCGGCGCGTGCGGGCAGCCCGCCCTGGAGGTACAGCTGGATGGCCGCGTCGATGTCGCCTTCCTTCTCCTTGATCTTGGCAGCCTTCTCCTCCTGCAGGAGAATGAGCGGACGCATCTTTACTGACAATGGTGGCAGGAAACAAGGTGATGCCTTTGTACAACAAGCGGGGCAGGGAAACGGACCTGCGAGGTCATGAGCAGCCACTGCAGGTACGAGGTCTTGAGCTCCTCCGTCTCCTCGCGGTTTTTGCTCTCCGAGATCGCGATCGCCTCGTCCCAGCGGTGCAGCTCCTGGTACATCTCCATGGCCTCCTCCACCTTGCCCTGGTCGAGCAGAAGCTGCGCCGCGCGCTCGAACTGCTTGTCGAGCGTCGCCATGCGCGCTTGGACCAGGAAGTGTTCCGTGCCGTCCTGCATTCCCTCACGCTCCGCCTCCGCCGCCACCGCGTTTACCTTGCGCAGGTAGCTTGCGCGCGCGGTGTCGCCAAGCGCCGCGCAGCAGCGCTCGGCGATAACGAGGCGCCCGTCCTGCAGCGCGAGGTTGCAGAGCGTCTGCCACATCGCCTCGGTCTCCGGGGACAGTTCGAGCTCCTCCAGGAGCATCACCGCGCGCTCGTACTGCTTGTTCTCGATCGACATGCCGAACTCGATCAGCGTCTCGTCGAGGCGGTACGATACCGTGTTGATGCCCTCGTCCACGATCACCTCGGTGCGCCCGCCCGCGCGCTCGATGTCCTCGACGTCGCCCTTAATCTGGAAGATCGTCACGCGCTCCGGCGCGTCGATTGTGTACCACACGCACAGGTTGTCGCGGCTCTGCGCCACCACGACGTCTGAGTTCGGCACCCACTGCACGTACGAGCAGAAGTCGCGCAGCGTGTTGCGCGTCTGCGTCGCGATGTCGTACAGGTGCAGCGAGCGCCGCCGGTCGCGGAAGAGCAGCTTTGTCGCCGAAGGATTCATCTCAATCCAGTCCACCTAAACCATCCCGCGCACACCACCTCAGCGGACCATTCCAGCAGCGGCTGGCCCGACGGTGCCGGGCAGGGCGGGCGCGCGGTGTGTCGGACATGGCACCAGGAGCCTCACCTTGGAGTCGTGGTCGATCGACGCGACGTTCTTCTGCGTCACGAAGTCAAGCACGTGGATCGTCTGCGCGCGCACCGGACGCGTCAGCAGACGCGACCGGCCTCGCGCGCGCGAAGCAGCGCGGTTTGGGGTGCAGGGCGAGCAAGTTTTGCCTTCCAGTCGACGAGATACGCGATCTTCTTGTTGTCCGGCTCGCCCTCCGCGCCGGTCGGGCGCCCCTCGTTGAGGCGGCACGAGATGTAGTGCGGCGAGACCTTCTCGGTGCGCGCGGAGCCAAGGATCTCGTTGCGCCCGTACTCGACGAGCGTGAGCTCGCCCGCGTTGTAAACCATGCAGACCTGCGCACAATGGCGCCGGGCGCTCAGCAGATGGCACAAACGCGGGTCCGGGTGCAGCGCGTGTGCAGGCAGGCGCGCACCGCGGGGTTCTCAAAGATGAACTTCTCGGAGCCCGAGCCGCTCCACGGGACCTCGGAGAGCTTGCACGACTCGAGATCCCCGATGAGCAGCGTCGCGGGCGTGTGCGCCACCAGGTACTGGTCCTGGTAGATGTTGATGCGCAGAATCTCGTACTGGAAGTGCGACCTGGGCGCGGGGCCGGGCAGGGGATGAGCTGCGCGGGCAGGCGTCGCGGGCGGGCGCGGGCGTCACGAGGCGCGTGCGGCACGGCGGTGCGGGCTCGGGTTCGGGTTGGGGGCGGGGCGTTGGCACTTGAGGACAATGCGCGCGCCCGACTGGAGGCGCTTCACGATCACTTGGCTTTGGGAGACGTAGGTGAACTCGAACTTGCCCTTGTAGCGGTAGCGGCGGAGGCAGGCGTCGAACATGTCGACGGCGCCCGCGAGCGAGCCGATGGCGAGCCGCGAGCCGTCGGCCTTCCACGACATGGCCGTCGTCGAGTAGAGGTTCTCGACTTGCTTGACACCCGCCTCCTCCCAGAGGTTCCGCGAGATATTGAGGTTGAACACTTGTAGGCGATTGAACGCACCGAGCACCACGCTCTCCCCAGATGGGTTGAACGCTGCGGTCGTAAACTCCTTGAGGCTCGCGAGGTCCTGCGAGTAGTCGAAGAGCTGGCAGACCTGCCCCTCCGTGTCGTAGAACACCACCTTGCCGTCGTTGCCGGCCGCTACGATGTTCTCGCCCCACGCCAGCGCCTGCGGAACGGCCGTGTGCATCGCGAGCCGGATGTGCGCGGGCCCGCTGCTGTCGTCGAAGCAAAAGCGGTAGATGGAGCCGTCGACGTGTCCGGAGAGCACCGCGTGGCCGTCCGGCGAGGAGCATAGCGACGTCACGTACGACTCGGTCGCGTACAACTTCTGGCCCTTGTTGGAGCGCACGATGCCGACCTTCACCGTGCCGTCGGTGAGGCCGAAGACGAGCTCGTTGGGCTGCTCAAGCGGCCAGGTGATGCAGGTGATGCCTGCGTTGGACTGCAGGAACTTGTTGCAGATCGACTTCTTCTCCCCCCACTCAAGCCCAAGCTTGTACACGAACACGATGTTGTCGCTCTGGGCGACTGCAAGCTTGGTCGAGTCCGGGGAAAACGCCATGCCCGTCACCTGCCCGGATCCATGCGGGTGAGACAGGGTGCGCAACCGCGCTGCGCGGGCGAGATCCCTCCAGGTGCGACGCGAGCAGAGTATTGGATGCCAGACAGATGCCAGGGAAGTGCGCCCCACAATTACACATCTAGCATTGCCGCGCTGTCTGGGGACGGACCATGTAGTTCTTGGGCCCCTTGGCGTCCGCTGGCTTGGTGGAGAACTTGTCCTTCTTTTCGCCAGCCTCGTCGAAGAGGTGCACAACGCGGTCACTGGTTGCCGCCGCGAGGCGTCGATTGTTCGGGGACCAGCATAACGCGGTCACACGCGCAATCTGGTCCCCGGGCGGCTGCAGCGTCTTGAGGTGCCGCAGCTGCATTGCGCCTGCCCCTCACCAGCGAAGAACAGATTGCGATAACGCGGCTGTTTCCGGTCAACTGCGCCCTTCGCTGCGAGTCTTCTCGGGAAGGCGCGCTGATTATGCTTGCTCTGCTCCTCCTGGCACTCGCTGCTGCCAAATTCTGCGCGACGCGGCTGCAGCACAGCGGGAGAGCAGGCCCCAGAGCACTCCAGGCACTTCAATCCCCAGGGTGCGTTTGAACTCCGGTTGACAAAAACGTGAAAGTTGATCGTCATGAAAGTTGATCGAGCTAGGGTCGTTTCTGCAAGTGTTTTTTTGACGCATAAATTTCAAAGAGACGCCGTTTCGCCAATCAAATCGTCTCAATTGCGAAACGCGGACAAGCCTAGGCGGGCGGCCACCAGTTTTGCGCCGGCAACAGCGCGCAGCACTGGTCCGATGCAAACAGACCGTGAAACAGAGATGCCTTCCCCAGAGCAGTGCAGCCTCCGCTCTGGCAGCGTCGTTGAGGACCCCCCGAGCGCACCTTCGTCGGGATCGTCGCGGTGCTCGACGCCGGGCCTCACACCCGTGCCGTCCGTGTCGCCCCCTTTGTCTATCTACGCGTCTTGCGGGAACGACCGCTCGCTCTCTGCATGCCGATTCACCTCGGCGCGTCTGGGCGCGCAGGGCGCGGCTTCGCCCGCGGACGGCGCCGCTGCGGCAACGCCCCTCTCGCCGGGAAGTGTGCTACGGATTAGTACCACGCCTCCCGGCGAACGGCGGCTGCAGAACGTCTTCGAGCCGGAGGTGGCGCAGGGTTTGACCGGCGATGGCTCGATCACTGCAGACGAAGGGCCCACCTCTGCCGAGGCGTCAGTCACGGCTGGGGCGGACGACGAGACCTCGCGCAAGGGCGGCATCGCCATGCGGGGCTGGCTGCACAAGCGGCGCGACCACCTTCCGGGCACGCTGCGGCGCTTCTTCGTGCTCCGCGGGTGGGAACTCTCGTACTTCCTCTCCGAAGTCGACGCGCTGCCGCGCAAGGTGTACGACCTCCGCGGCGGCTCGCTCGCGGTGGGGACCGCCAACGAGTCGGAGCCGTGGTCGCTCGAACGCTCGCTCCTCGCCGGGCTGGACCCTTGGAGCCATTCACCCAACACCTCCGCGGCGCCAGACACCACGCCCTTCATCACCATCACGCTTTCTCCCGGGCCCCGCACGCCCAGCGGCCCGCTGCTGCGCACGCCGCGCGGGCGCGCCGCGTCCGGCGAGGTGGTGGCGGTCGCAGCGGACTCAGACAAGCAGCTCTTTGAGTGGCTCCAAGCGCTCACCGCCGCCGCCGCCATCGGCCGTTTGCCCTCTCCGAGGCCGCCTTCACGTCCCTCGCCCCTCCGCGCGACGCCCCGCGCCGCGGTGCTCGCGGGGTTGCCGCCACCGCGCGAGCCCGCGCCAGCGGCGACTGACGCGCACAGCAGCAGCGCACGCCGCCATGATATATCTCACAGCGGGTGGGCCGGGTGGTCCGCGAGGCTCCCGGTTGCGGCGGCCCAGACGCCTATTCGGACGTGGGCTGCCGAGCTGCACTCGCCCTCCCCGGCCACTGCCGCGCGCACGGCGCGCCCGGGCGCGGGCGACGGCGCGAGCACGCCGCCATCGCCGGGGCTGCCGCTCCGCAGCCGCAGCTCGCCATCGCCGACACCGTCGGGGATGGGCGAGGAGGGCTGGGGCGTCGTGCGCGCGCTGCACGTGGCGATGGCTCTCCAGGGCCGCACGCCTGAGCACAGGTACTCGCCTCTCCCGCCGCGCGGCGCCCGCCCTGCGCGCGCGCACTCCGTGACCGCGGCACGCGCGGGGCGGCCAGGTTGGCGCCGCCCGAGCGGGGCGCGGCGCGCCCGCCCGTCAAGGCGCCGGAGTTAGATTCACCGCCGCCGCCGCCGGGCGCGCCGCACGCGCTCAACGCCGCGGCGCCCGCAGGGGCGGCAGTCGAGGACGCTCGCGGCCGGGCCTGGCCCGCTGCGGCGCGCGGGCGCGCGGGGGGGAGCACCGCAGCGCGCTGGGCGCTGCACGCGGGGCTGATGGCGGCGCTCGTGTGCGCCGTCGCGCTTACGGGGGACCCGCTACCGATGGACGCCGCTGGGGCGCCGCGGTCGTGCGCGTGCGCGTCCGCGCCGGCCGCGCTCGATCGCGCGGCCGCGGCGGCGGGAAAGGGCAGCGCTGGCGCGCCAGCGCTGCTAGGGTGGGCCCGCTCGGCGCTGGGAGTCGGGCGGGTGACGCGCGCGGTGCCAGGACCTGCGCACAAAGAGCCCGCAGCGGGGGGGAAGCCGCCGGCGGGGGGCGCGGGTCTCTCGGGACTCGGCGGCGGCGGCGACAGTTGGGCGGAGCTGTGCGGCGAGGCGGGGCTGGGCGAGGACGCAGACAAGCTCTGGGCGCAGCCGGCGGCAGTGGCGCCGTCGGGCGCGTCGGGCGCGGCCGCGCTGCGCGCGGTCGTGGAGCGGCTCGGCAGCGCGGGCGCCGAGGCGCGGCGGGCAGTTGCGGGGCTGCGCGCGATCGCCCGCGACGCCGCGGGGCGCGCGGGGGGCGCGCTCGCGGCAGGCGTGGCGGTGGGCGCCGCGGGCGCAACATGCTCAGCCGCGCTGCTGCGCCTGGGGGCATAGATCTGTGCCGTGCCAGACGGGAGAGAGTTCGGGGAGTTGCACGGCAAGGTGGACTAAACGTTCAACACGGTGTTTCTGCGCTCCTCGTTCTAAGCGCAGAACGCGCCGCGCGCGGTTCCCCCTAAAGGCTTGCTTGCCTCGCCACGTCCTCCGGTGCATACAGCGGCCCCTCGCCGATTCCAGGGCACCTAGCCCGCGACGGCGCCTGTCAGTCTCGCGCCCGCGCGCCGACTTGCCCGCGGGGATGGCGGGACACACTCGTCGCCTGCAGCCTCCCACGCAGCCTCGCTCCGGATGTTCTCTGGCCAGAACGGCCACGTTCTGAGGCGGGCCAACCCCGCAGTCAGTCTCTCCGCTGTCAGGGGAGGCACAGCACACAGAGGGTCATGCCTGCACTGGCTCGGTCTCGCCTCGTACAGCGAGCACACCGCCTTGCCTGCCTCGGCGCGGCCCGGTCAGCCGCGCGCGCGCCGCGTGCGCGCGGGAGTCCGCTGGGGCGTCAAGCGGCTCCGCGCGACCTGGAACGGTCTGTCTGTCGAGAAAGATGCAGTCGAGCCCGTACTCCTCTACCTGGCGCTCAACAAGTTGCCACGAGCGCCCGACCTGCCCCAAGGTTCGTGTGCTTGCGTCTGAGCGCGTGCACAGGAGGTGCCTTCGAGCCGGCGCTTGGGGCTGACGGCAGCACCTTGCGAGCGTATTGCTCGTAGAACTGCTTTTCGGAGACCTGTATTTTCTGTGCCATCGCTACGCCTTCTGTATCTGTGAACCTCACCGCGCCTGCGCAAAGTTGAAGATGAGCAGCGTCGGCGGAGGCACAGAACAGGAGGGTGAATGGTCCATAAACGCACGTTCAGCTGCTCATCACAGGAAGAGGTGATGGAACCTGGTATCCCCGAACAACATGCGCCACACATGGTGCATTCGAAGCGAAGTCCCCCCGCCTCCTTTACCCACGCGGGGGGCTGCTCGATTTCGGGCTCGAGTCAAAAGGTGTTCGCAGCAGGGCCGTGGCCAGTTGCCGGTGAGTCTGGAGGGCACAGACCGGTTTTGTGAGCGCCCTCAGCTCGGTTTTCTTGGCTTTTCGCGGCGCTTTCACGCCGATCTGGCGGCGGGTCTGTTCCCCGAGCAGAGTACGCGAGCCCGCCCAGCGGATCGCTCCAGACGGCGAGAAACCGGCCGCGAAGCGCCCGGCTGAGGAGAGCACAGCCAGGCATAGAAGCCCAGTTGTACCAGTAGTGCCCATGGAGGGGTGCCGCCTCGCGAGGAATCGTGGAGGGGCCATTCAAGGATCTGACTCAACAGCGTCGTGGCTGTGTGGAGTTGCGCGCGGCCCCTGTTGCGCAGTCCCGGAGATATCACGCACGAAGCTTCGGGCTTTTTGTCGGGTGTTCTCCGAGGATCTGACAAGCCGAGACATGGACGGCCCAGGCTGAGTGCCCAGCAGGAGGCGCGGCCTGAGGACGGCGTCTCCGTAGCAATTTTTTGAGCGCGCAGAGCGGAGCCGCATCTCCCCTTCGGATTCTCGGAGAAGCGGCGGGGGTTTGGGAATGGTGGACAGTGCTCCTGGCGAGAGGCGTCAGGTGGAAAACTTTGGCAACGCATGTTGGCGTAAGATCAAACAGCGCCCGAGGCGCTTGATAGCAGCGCTCCTTTTCAGCACCGCAATCGTCTGGCTCACCGGGCACTGGTACCTCGTCTCCTGGCATGCGCGATTACCAGACCTTGTTTCGTGGAAAAACAGGCTGCGTGATCGCAACATCGCTACCCCTGGTAATTCATCTACGCGAAGAAGTAGCGTGAATGGCACCGCGCCCGCATATTTGCGCGCAAGAAGTGTGAACCCCAGCGCGCCCAAGCACTCAGTCGTAGAAAACCGCACCGCCCACGGAAGGACACATGCGACCCCGAAGAAGGCGAGCTATGGCGCAAGAAGTGTGAACCACAGCGCGCCCAAGCACTCAGTCGTAGAAAACCGCACCGCCCACGGAAGGACACATGCGACCCCGAAGAAGGCGAGCTATGGAGAAATGTTCGGCGTCAAGGTCTGGGCGAAGACTCCCAGTCTTGAAGAGCGGCACAAGGGCGTTGTGAACATCACGTATTTCTCCTACCCTGCGTTCAGCATCGCGCCACCCTTGTTCGTCCAGGAATCGCATAGAGAGCTGTTTTTCAAGGATGCGCGCAACCCTCCTCTCCTCCGACCGCCCAGCAAGTCGCTGCTGAATGGCGAGGTGCGGATCGTGCATGACGCATTCTACGACTGGACCGACCAATGCGGGCCCAAGACGCAGTACCGCAAACACTTCCCGCGTCCCGGGAAGCAAGCGACGTACCACTTCGACCAGCTGTGCCCCCTGCGCCCGCCGCAGGCATGGGCATGGCAGCACTTCATCGACTCCTCGCTGCCCAAGCTCATGCAGGCGTACGAGCTGCTCGAGGCGCACCCGCGCGTGCAGTTCCTTGTCCGCCTCAACGACAAGCGCTTCCCCGCTGTCCGCAGGCTGTGGCACCTCCTCGGCTTCAGCGACACGCAGCTCGTCGCGTTCCCGACGAGCCCCGGCACAACGACCTACTCGGCGCGCCAGCTCTTCCTCATCTGCCACGCGCCGACGCACCACCCGCTGCTGTGGCAGCGCATGCAGTCGGTGCTGTCGCGGCAGCTCTCGGGCGCGGCGGCGGCGCAGCCGCGGAAGGCGCTTCTGCTGGCGCGGACGCGGACGAACGCGTTGAACGGGGGGCGGATGATGAACAACCAAAAGGAGGTCGAGGAGCTGCTGCGCTTCCGCTTCGGGCGCAACTTTGTGCTCTTCGACGCGGCGGACAAGACGCGGACGCTGGAGCAGACCTTCGCGCTCTTCCAGCAGGCGGAGGCGGTGATTGGCGCGCACGGTGGCGCCATGTACAACGCGCTCTGGGCCTCTGACGCTGCAACGGTCGTCGAGTTCATGCCGACCAATATGCAGACCGGCGAGATCCCGCGGGGCCTCGCGGGGACTATCTTCTGGCTCAATGCCGCGCTGCTTGGGCAGGCCTTCTGGCGCGTCCCCGTCAAGCCCGACACCAAGGTCGGACCCCGTTCTCTGATGTTTTTCGCTCTGCGATTTGTGACTGTTGTCAGTAAACGTACGTTTTCTCTCAGGCCAACTTCGACGCCCCGCTCGACCTCCTCCACCACATCCTCGACCACCCGCGCGGCCTCCCCGACGTAGGCTAGCCAGCGGCCCGGTGCCACGGCGGAGAGATACCTATGCTATGATAATAATAAATCAAACTACCCCCCGCCCCAAGGTCGCCCGCCCCGTCGCCCACTGCTACGGCAGCAGCCCGGCGCCGGGCCCGCCCGCGCGCCGCGCGCCGCGCGCGCTGCGCTCAGTACGACGTTGAAGTCGGGGTGGACTCTGTGCGCGTGTAGCTCTCGCTCTCCTGCGCGGGGCGTGTGCCGGTCAGAGGACGTGACCGGCTAGCACACATAAGTCATGCCTAGCACACATAAGTCATGCCTAGCACACATAAGTCATGGCTAGCACACATAAGTCATGGCTAGCACACATAAGTCTCTCAGCCGTCGGTCACGCCCAGCGGCGGCGCACGCCAGCACGCCGCGCGTGCCGGCGGACGCCTCGCGCGCCGCGCCGCACGCAGCGGGCAGCGGGGGGGAGCCTGCTCAGTTTTCTCCCCGGCGCCGCCGCCCTCGCTCCCGCTCCCGCTGCTGCCGCTGCTGCTGCCGCTGCCGCTGGTGCTGCTGCTGCACCACTCGACGTGCCCCGCCGAGCCGGCGGCGGCGCCCTCGCCGCTGCTGGCCGGCAGCGACGACGCGTCCTCCGCCGCCAGCGCCTCTCCCCGCGTGCGGTTCGCTGCCAGCTCCTGCGCTGCGCTCGCGCCCCTCAACGCGCCGGACGGCGCGGGCGCGGGGCGCTGTCAGGCGAGGGGCGGCGGGTCGGCAGGGCAGCGGGGCAGCGCCTCAACGAGCATGTCTTCGCGGTCCCGCGCTGCAGTGCCCTCGTCGACCCCCCACTTCCACACGCGCTCCATCGCGTCGTCAAGCGTGCCCCAGTTGTGCTGCACAAGGTCGAATTCGCACACGTCCGGCCACTGCGCGCCGCCCGCCCCGCGCGTCAGCGCGCGCCGCACGCTCGAGAGACGCCCCTGCCCCCGCCCCCCGCAGGACCCGCGACGATGCCCCACCCCCTGACACAGCCGCCGCTCCGAGGAATCGCGCGCACGCCAGCATCACGACCATGGTCATGATCATGATCATGACCATCCTCATGCGCCCCGACACTCGCCTGGGCGTTGTAGATGTCGATGTAGCGCTTCGCGACCGCGCGGTTCACCTTCAACCCGTGCTCCTGCCCCGGGGGGCCCGCGCGCGCCGCTCACTCCCCCGCGCCGCCGTGCCCGGGCGCCGCGCGCAGCCCGCTCGCCCTCCATCCGAGAGGATCGACACTACGGGGGGAGATCAAGGAGTTGTTGAACGTAACGTGTTGCTACGGGGGGAGATCAAGGAGTTGTTGAACGTAACGTGTTGAAGCATGAGGAGCGCGGGCGGGGCGCGCGCCAGCATGCGCGAGAGCCAGTCGTAGCCCTCGGACAGGTAGGCCTTCTGCGGAAGGCCTTTCTGCTTCAGCTCCGCGCCCTCCGCAATCACCTGCGAGCCCGCGCCCCGCGCCCGTCATGGCTGCACGCGGCGCCGCGCCGCGCCAGCGCACCCTCCGCACCGGCACGGCGCGCGGAGGCTGCGAGGGCGCGGGAGGGGCGAGCCGAGAGCATGCGAAGGTAGGGGAGGGGCGTGCCGAGAGCATGCGAAGGTAGGTGCTGCGCGTTGGCATGTGTCCCTCGTCGATCAGGCTCTCGACTACCTGCCCGCTCCGCCCCACTGCTCACCATGACGCCCCACCGCTGCCGGCCGGCCCGCCCGCGCGCTGCGGCGCCCGCAGCCTGTGCGCTTGCGTCAGCCGCCGCGACGGCGCGGGCGCGGGAGTGGGCGCAGTGCGCGCCTGCTCGGCGTCGGCGGTCTCGATCTTGCCGAGCTTGATGAGCTCGACGCACACCAGCTGGGCCCGCCCGTCCGCCCGCCACGCGACGCGCGTCAGCGTCCCGCTGCGCGCGATGCTCTTCGCTGTTCTGCGATGCGATGCAATGCAATGCAATCCCAGCTCCCGCCGCTACGAGGGTGGAACATTCACCAGCATCTCATTGAAGACCGCGAGCTCGACTGGGCGGCCGTCGCCCTCCTGCCTCAGCTCCTCCACCAGCGAATACGCATCCGCCATCTCAGCCCTGCCTTCCGCTGCCTGCCCAACCTGTGCGCCCGCCCCGGGTTTAGGGCGGTTGCTCAGGACGATGTTCGAGATCAGAATGTGCCCTGTCGGAGTGTGAAAGGACCAGTACCAATTCCCGCATTCTCAGCAGACCGACACTCGGTTCAGCATCCGCGCCGGCTTGCTTGGGCTGCTGGTTATCCTGCCCGGCCTTTCCATCCCCCTGCGCTGAATAGCTCATCGAGGATGTTGCATCTTCCCACTCCGCTCCTCCGCGGAGGCGCAATGATTCCCTCGGCTGAGCCTCCAACGCGGCGCGCCCGCTGCTCTCAGCAACAGACTCTTCGCCCCGGGGGGGAGTACGCAGGTTTAGTCCGAAGTGAGCTGTGCATCCTGCCTCTCTGGGATCTTTGCCCACTACACTCGCACCGGCGACAGTCGCAAGTTGTATGAGAAATCGGATGGCGGGCCCTCGGGCGGCACGCAGCGCCCGTGGGTCCCGCCCCTCGCCCATGCCCGATGCAGCGAGGAACTCCGATTCCAAAATTTCCTGACCACACGTGAAGATTCCCCCGGCCGGGATCCACTCGTCCCTTCTCCGCTGGTCCCGCGGAGCCCTTGCTGCCGGGCTGGCTACGCATAGACCGCGACGAGCAGCGGCGGCTACTGCTCTGTGCCTACTGATGGCTGCGAGTGGAGCCGCAGCAGCTGCTGCCACTTCCCAGGTTCAGCACCTCCGCTCCGCCAGATTCCTCACGTAGGGTCGTAGGCGGCGGCGCCGGACCCCAGCCGCATGTGGCACGACGTTGCCCCTGCAAGCGACCAGGTCTCGATGGGATAGGGAGCCTCATGTCTCTGTTGCATCCTCGCTTCCGCAATTGTTGCGCTCTAGTCTTTGGCGGAGGCTGCAGAGCCCGTGCCACCAGGCTGACGCCACCCGCCGTGAGCCGCAGGTGGTTTGCCAGACGTCGGTTTCGACTGACACCAACGTGCCGGAGGTGAAGCTGTGGCGGGGTGATTGCGAGGAGGACATTGAAGAGGCCGCCAGGGCGCTGAAGGCCGGGTTGCCTGTGGCGTTCCCGACAGAGACGGTGCCGCCCTGCCCGCGCCGCCCGCCCTGCCCGCGCCGCCCGCCCCTGAACCCCCCACCCGCTGCTGTGCAGGTGTACGGGCTTGGCGCGCTCGCGGCGGACGACGAGGCCGTGGCGCGCGTGTTCGCTGCAAAAGGGCGCCCCTCCGACAACCCGCTCATCGTGCACGTCGCTGACGGCGCCGCGGGGCTGCGGGCCCTCGCGGAGAACGGGGCGCCGCCACCCGCGGCGCTGGCGCTCGGCGAGGCGTTTTGGCCTGGCCCGCTGTCGATCTGCGTCCGTGCAAACCCCGCCGCCGCCGGCGCCCGCGCCCGCGCCGGCCTCGCGACCGTTGCTGTCCGCGTCCCGGCGCACCCTGTGGCCCTCGCCCTTCTGAAGAAGGCGCCTCCCAGCCCGCACCCGCCCTCTTTGCTCGCTCTCCCCCTCTCTCTCTCCCTCTTTGCTCTCTCTCCCCCTCTCTCTCTCCCTCTTGCTCGCTCTCCCTCTCTCCCTCTCTCATTCTCTCCCTCTCTCATTCTCACCCTCTCTCCTTCTCTCGCTCTCTCGCTCGCGCGCGCGCTCTCTCTCTCTCTCTCTCTCTCTCTCTCCTCCCCTCTCTCTCTCCCC
>ENA-UOXV01005292-UOXV01005292.1-marine-metagenome-genome-assembly--contig:-NODE-5292-length-14256-cov-5.641363_pt1 | contig 14256 bp, 15 predicted proteins | sample MGYA00238165_ERZ766961 | MGnify/ENA primary metagenome ERZ766961 (study PRJEB28924, sample SAMN03173240) | marine metagenome | biome: Marine; feature: Water; material: Subsurface seawater | place: North... | reverse complement strand
GGGGGGGGGGGGGGGGGGGGTGTAAGGTGGGGACAGGGGTAGGGGCGACGGTAGGGGAGGGGGAGGCAAGGAGGTACCTGGGCGAGGGTGTTGAGCCCGACATAGCGGATATTGTTGTCGCGGTTGAGCAGGAAGCGCCCGAGGATGTTGACCGCGAGCACGCGGAGCCCCGAATCGGCCTCGATGCCGACGATTGTCAGCACGCACTCGTACAGGATCGCGTTACCCGCGTTTTTGGCGCTCTCCGTGTTGGTCGCCACCTGCGCCAGCATGTCCGCGATGCCCTCCGACGTCCCCTTGTCGCCCGCGGCAAGCAGCCGCAGCGCGCGGAGGATCTTGACCTGCAGAAAAGGGTCGGTGATCCCCGACACGTCGTGCTCGGGCGCGTACCCCGAGAGAACGAGGTTCTTCAGCATCTTGAGCAGCTGCGGCGCGACGGCGCGGAACGACGGCACGGTGCCCGGCTCCGTCTCGCAGACCTCGATGAGCATGGCGAGGGTGCCGACCAGCACGCCGTGGTTCCGGTCCGACAGCAGGTTCGCGATCTTGTCCACATAGTTCTCCACCATGTCGGGGCACTGCACCGCGCCAAGCCGCGCGTTGGTCAGCGCCGCGCGGCTTGACGCGTGCGGAGGCGCTGCCCGCTATTTCCCGACGCAGGGCGCGAGAGGTGCACGGGAACGACACCCTTCATCCTCACAGAGTATCTGATCTCTAGGAGGGGGCCGGTGCACCTTGCGGAGGATGCGGAGGAGGGCGAGCACGGCCTTCTTGCGGATGTATGCGTTGCTGGAGGCGAGCAGCTTCTCGACCTCGCCCGCGAGGTCGCGGCACATGTCCGCCGACCCGATGTCGCCCATGGCGCACAGCGCCTGCCCGACGACGAACTGGTTCGCGTGCCCGAGGTCGTTCTTGAGCGAGTTGGTCACCAGCATGAGCACCTCTGTGTCCTCGTCGAGCAGGAGCATCAGGCCGAGGTAGCCGATCCGCTTCTCGGGGAACTTGTGCCCCGCGATGAGCTTGAGGCACTCCATCTGCCCGAAGTGCGTCGGGTACCCCAGCATGTGGATGAAGAGCAGCTTTGCGACATTGCGATGCCGATAAGGGTTGTCCTCGTCTTTGAATGCGGTGCGAATAGCCGCGCACTCCTACCACCCCGCTGAAGCGTCAGAGCCCCTTCTCCCTTAGGTGCGTTGACGACACGGCGCTCTCAGCCGTCGGTGTCAGCAGCGGGGCACGCTCATGGCGCAGGACGCGCGGAGCAAACCTTTGCGATGGTTTCGCGCTCTTCAGCGAGTGTCTTGCATGCCCGTACTGCCCTGATCAGCTCCCTAAAAAACAAAACATTCTCGTTTAAGAGCAAGCTTGATCGATTTGATTCCATGCACTCCCCAGATCACTCTGCTTAGCCTCAAGGGTTGGCTGCTGTTCCCACGTCCATGCGCGGGCGCAGCCGGCAGCCACGACAGGATTCTAATCATGATCAATCAGGGGATTCATGCGAAGGATCGCTCGCGCTCCCTAGGCGTGATCCCGGAACGACGGGGGAGGACGAGGCTCGAGGGACCCCGGATTGGGGCAGCCGCAGTCGTTGCGAAATAGGGAAGACACGCGAACAAGTGCTGGGCCAGGCCGATCTCTTGGCACCAAGTGCCAATTTGGGCGAGCACCTGAGCCGGATGGACATGGCGGCGGCAGGCCCGACACGATGCCCTCCTGAGCACCCACTCTTCCCGGTTCCACCTCACCACCACCACAGGTCGACTCCCCAACCCCCATTTCAGCCAGTGGATTCGTGTTGAGTAAATGTGTAAGCTCAACGAGGGGGGGAGTGCGTCCACCCGGTGTCCTGCCCACGCTCAAGCAGACGAGCGGCGATAGGCTGCATATAGACAATTGCAGCAATGCTGGGACGGCAGGTTGTCCGGACGGTGGCGCCCATGCGCACCCTTCTCCATAAGACGGGCAAGTCGGACGCATGGCGCCAGGTGCCTCGCCACCCCTGTCTTGGCGGATCGCTCGCACGAACGTGCGTGGCAGCTCAGGGTTCTCCTTGCTGCTGTTGAATAGAATGGAGCCCGCAAGTAGGCCACGCTCTACTGCATTTGTTTGCTGGCGAGGCCCGGGAACGCTCCGTTGCCCCTCTCACAGCCAAACCTTTTTTCGCAGCACCCGTTGTTCGCCGCGAAGGAGAACATGAAGATCAACAACCTCTTCCCGGGGCTGATTCCCGCGATCGGACTGTTCGCGGTGTATGTGGCTGTCGACAAGGCGACTTCCATGGGCAAGAAAGATAGCCATCACTAGACGCCCAGAGTTCTTCAGGGCGCAGGCAGTGGCTGTTTGTGAACGAGATGTAAAGTTCGGTTCGCGTGGGCTGGGAGTCAGGGACCAATTCGCAGGCGGCTGGGTTGATGCGGGCTAGTCGTGTGTGCACATATCACAGCGCAGCAGAGGTGCTGGACCGGGGGGGGCAGGGCAGCATCTCAGATCGACGTGGCTTTCTCTGCATTCATTCTAGAGCAACTGCAGCGCACGTTGTGCAGCCCCATTCAGATCAAGTACGACCAGGATTCTTTGGACTGCGTGCCCAAAGCGTTCCCATCTCTGTGCACTCGGCCATGACTTGGATGAGTGAACGTGTCGCCATCGTTGCTCCCCATCCTATCCCAGTCACAAGTCCTCATTCCCCCACATGACACTCGGCACGCCTGAACGTTTTCAGTGCTCGGCCATAGCACCCTCGCCAAACGCCGGCGGGCTGAAAGCGATGCCGAGCGCGTGCAGCGTCGACGCGAGCGCCAGCTTGCTGCTCAACCACCCGCGCAGCCCTTCAGTCACCAGCACGACCCCGCGGCTCCACAGCACATATGCGCTGCGGAGCCGCGCCGCGCGCATGCAGACCATGCAGGCCATGCAGGCGCGGCGGGTGCACCACCTGCTCGAGGTGTCGACGACTAAGTCGAAGGCGCCCTCCTCCTCCATCTGCTCGTACCTGCCGCGCCGTCGCCGGGGCCACCATCACCACTTGCATGTTTTCCACTTGCATGTTTTCCACTTGCATGTTTTCCACTTGCATGTCTTCCTCAAGAAGCACCACCAGATCGTGAGGACACGGGCGCTGAATCGTGTCTGATGCTGCTCCCGCTCGTGGGCGTGCGCCGCCCGCCCGCGACTCGTCGCGCTCGGCCGCGCGGCTGCAGGGAAGGCAGGGGCGCGGGTCACGGGCGGTGCCGTTGTCGGATCACATCCTGGAACTGCTCGTCGGCCTCGCCAAGCGTGTCTCGCACTTGCTGCGCACGCCGGCCTCGCCCCGGTAAGCGTGTCTCGCACTTGCTGCGCACGCCGGCCTCGCCCCGGTGACGCGCCGCTCACGCGAGCGCGAGAGGAGGTAGCGGCCCACACCGGCACGCTGCTCGTTGGGGATGCTCGTCTCGGCCCGCAAGCGGGGCACGGCAGCCCGCGGCACACGCCCCCAATGGGCGGAGCTGGGCGGAAAGGCGGGGACCTTTTCCGCGGGCTTGGCGTCGAAGAGCCGCCCCGCGACGCGCAGGCGGGAGGCGTACGGGTCAGCCTTACACAGCACGGTGAGCGCCGGCGCGTGGTGCGTGCGCACTTCGTCCATCAGCTGGAGCAGGAACGGCGCGACGGGCTGTCCGCGGGCGTAGCTGCGCGCCGCGCAGCTGTCAGCGGCGCGCGGACTGGCGCGGGCTGGTGCAAGCGGGTGGCTGGTGGGGATGGGGCATACATGGCGGGCGTCAGGAACGAGCGGTCGAAAAACGCAATGCCGCCCTTGAGCTCTCCGCGCGCGTGCGCCTCTCGCGCGCCCTCGATCGCCCCAAGCAGTCGGTGCGTCCATTTCAGCGTCAGCAGCGCCGACGTCGGCGGATACGACGGGTTCTCTGCACACCTGCCAGGCCCGGGAAAATGAATGCACCCCCCTGCTAGGCGTGCGCCACGCCCCCTGTCTCCTTGCGCTGAAGCGCGAGCGACACATGCAGCGCACGCTGGCGCACGTACATCTCAACGAACCCCTCAAAGTGAACGTGGTAGCCCATCTTCTGCAGCTTGTACGTCAGCGTTGACTTGCCGACGCCGGTGGCACCTACAAAACCAGCCAGCACCGTGCTTAGGATGCAGTGTTTCTTCCCCGAATCCCACGGCGGCGCGCTTCCAGTCGCTTCAAGGTGCAGCAGGATACTTACCTTCTAGAAAGACAAGGAGCAGCTTCCCGTCTGCGTGAGCATCGAACGCTGCCTGCCGGGCTCGCTGGTCCGCCCCTGTCCCGGCACGAACTCCGCGATCGATTCCGTCGAACGGTGCCGCGCAAAAACACCGCACGCCGATTCCCGACCGGGTAACCTTTGCAAAGTGCGGACCGACACTGGCTCCGCGCATCGCGAATGCCCTTTTCCTGCCATGGGCCTGTAGTGGTGTGCTGCGCCCACTCCCTGGCGGCGTCGCTTTTCCCCTCACAAGCGCTCGCAGTTCCACTGACGTGGCAGATGCAGCTTTCATGCACCCATTGAAGAATCTTGGACCGGCAGAGGCCATTCCTGTTGCGAGAGCCGTGCTGTGACGGGTAAAGTGACGGCGCGCATGTGCGCTCGACATGCCGGGCCCTGTAAAGCGGCTGAGCTCTGCTTTCTCAAAAGAGGAGAAACAGAGAGGCATCAGTCTCGAGGCGGCAGTCCTCGGCAGATCCATCGAGCGCGAAGACGTTTCGTGAAGATCACCCTACAAGCACTCGAGAGCGGGTGCCTGCGTGAGGATCGCACAAGACTCGTAAAATTTTTCCCGCGGTCGCGTCTTACGTCGGTGCTGCGCGGGCGCTCGTATTCCTGCTCGTAGTCACAGCTGTGAACGCGACAGCACTGATGGGGGATCCTATCGTTGTCCCCGCAAAGGGAATGCATTCTGCATCTGTAATCTGGCTGCATGGTCTCGGCGACCAGGTGGAGCTTCCCTGTCCAATGCTGAATGATTGAAAGCGCAATGCAACGCTCAGTGCGCATGCCATGCGTTTCCATGGTAGTGTCTTTCGCAACCATGCCGAGGCAACGAATCGGTGATTTCGTCTGGGTTTTGACTGTGCCGGGCGTATCCAGGGGCATGGCTGGGCTGACGTGGCCAAGGACTTCGGCGCTGCTCTGCCGCACGTCAAGTGGATTTTCCCAAACGCGCCGTCGCGCCCAGTGACACTCAACATGGGCGCGACCATGCCCGCGTGGGCAGACATCAAGGTGCGTACCCGCACTCGGATGCCAGTGCGCCCGCCCCTCAGGCTCTGTCACTCCCCACCACCGACAGCTGCCTCATGGGGCCCGGACGCAGGGCCTGACGCCGGACGCAGCCGAGGACGAGGAAGGGACTATGGCGACGCGCACAATGCTGCATGATCTGATCGGACAGGAGGTGGCCGCAGGCATCGCGCCGGGCCGCGTTCTGATTGGAGGGTTCTCTCAGGGCGCCGCGATGGCTTGCTTTGCGGCTCTCACGTTCGACCAGCCGCTGGCGGGCTGCTTTATGCTGTCGGGCTACCTCACCCTCAAGGGCAAGGTGCCTGGCATGGTTACCGCAGGCGCCAAGCAGACGCCCTTCTGGCAGGCCCACGGCTCGCAAGACCCCGTGGTGCCCTTCCTCTTTGGGCAAGTCTCATCGCACGCCATCCAGCAGCTGGGCGTCGCGGTGGAGTTCAAGCAGTACACGATCGCCCACACTGCCGACCCCTCTGAGCTCGCCGACCTCAAGGCCTTCATGCTCCGGGTCCTGCACCCTCCAAGCGGCGCCCTCCGAGCGGCAGCCCAGCGCCCGCGCCCCGGGCCCTGCACCGGATACCGTGCTTCCCTGGCAGTCCGATCGAATGGGCGGGCGGCAGGTTGCACCCGCGGCGCCACCTGAGCCTATCCCGGAGGACTTCGAATCGCTCAGTGCAAAGTTCTTGCCCCTAGACCCCCGAACCCCAGCGCGGCTGCTTCCTCGGCAGTTGCCCCGTGCGTGCAGCACTGCCTCTCTGAAGCTCAAGGAACATTGCGCGACCATGGGCCTGGGTCGAGCGCGTCTGTTAAGGAAGGTGTGATCTGCGGGGACTCAGCACTGCTCTGCGTGCAGGGAGCTAAAGAATCTACTCAAGGCGCGGTCGGTCGAAACGTCGGACTGCTTTGAGAAGAGCGACCTTGTGGCAAAGGTGCTGGCTCAATCCGGCGGGCCTTTCGCGGGCTCGCGTGTGTGGGCGGCATATGCTCCCATCTTTTCTCTCCTTTTCCTCGCAAGCTTGAGACTTAGAATGTTTATGCAACATCTTTTCTGCCCCTGACCAAACCGTGCGTCGTCCCAGGTGCGCTCCTTGCTTTGAGGCGTTTGGGGACTTCTTGGCTAGAGTGTGGGACCAAAGAACCTGCTTAGACCTGTGTGGGTTCGTTTGAGTCACGGATGCAAGACAGGATGGGGTTGTGTGTACCGTCAAACTAGCAAGTGCGGCGCCGTGGGTTCACAGTGTCGACGGGGGAGAGATCCGCTGGTCAGGGGCTTTATCTTGTTTTATCCAGAACCTTTCAGATTAAAATTGTTTTACAATTGAAATATTCAAAAAAGTGCCGTTCCGCCCGGATTCTTCAACCTCAGGAGAACAGGAGGGGCAGGCGCCCATTCCGCGCAGTAACCACGTGTCGTGCTGCCGTCAGTTGCCATCCAGCTGGCATCTTTGCTTGATCTAGGTCCTGCCTGCCGCCCCAGCTGCTCTTGCGTTTCCGTGGGCCCACCCCAGATCCGGAGCAGGATCCCGGTGCTGGAGTTTGAAACCTGAGGTGTACTGCCGCGGGTAGAGCTTGTCTGGCAGGCTTGAGGGCGGACTGACGTCGCGAGCTTCTCTCTTTCACAGGCATTTGCAGAGATGTATCGCAGCACCACGGCTTCGAGCCAGAAGGAGAACCGCTCTCCACCAAAGAATGGGATGACTAAGCCCAGCGGCCTGGCAGTGAAGACGGGTCTGGCGTCTTCCGCCATGCGCGTGCCGTCAAAGGTTGCGACAGCTCCGGGCTTCCGCCCTGCCTCGGCGACCGCTGTGAAGCCTACTGCTCCATCCCTTGCTGCCAAGGCGGCTGCTCCTGTGGCGCCTGCCAAGCCGGAAGTGCAGCACAAGGCGGAGGAGCAAATGGCGCAGACGACGGGGCACGAGCAGGGTGCCCACAAGAGCTGGGAGCTGTCGGACTTTGATATCGGCAAGCCCCTTGGGCGTGGCAAGTTTGGGAACGTGTACCTTGCGAGGGAGAAGAAGAGTCACTACATCGTAGCCCTCAAGGTTTCCGCGGCCCATTTTCTTGCTCGTAAGTCACACCGACAGCGGCGAAGCCTGTAACTCGTGCCACGCAGCTGCTAATGCCCTGCTCTGTTCCTCTTCACACAGGTTCTATTCAAGTCGCAGCTCGCGAAGGCAGGTGTGGAGCACCAGCTCCGCCGCGAAATCGAGGTTGGACAAAGCCACCCCAATTTACGGGGCCTGGTGCAGCGGCAGCCACCCGCTTTAGTGCCGATCCCAGCGGTTCATTGCTAGCGGCATCGCTCCATATTCTTGCACTTCTGGTCGCCGAGTTGCGCCTTCCGCGATGGGTCATGCACCGTTCGCGTCGAAGTTGACGAGAGCGCGGGCGCTTGGCTGCGCAGATCCAGTCGCACCTGCGGCACAACAACATCCTGCGCCTCTACGGCTACTTCTACGACCACTCGCGCGTCTACCTCATCCTCGAGTTCGCTGGTGCGTCCCGCCGCCCTGCACCTGAAGGGCTGGACGCGCCCCGCTCAACCCGGCTCGTGCGCGCAGCGCGCGGGGAGCTGTACAAGGACCTGCAGAAGCTGAAGCGCTTCCCGGAGGACCGCGCGGCCTACTACGTCGGGTCGCTCGCGGGGTCGCTGCTCTACTGCCACGAGAAGGTGGGCTCCGCGTCCTGCGCGCGCCCGCTCGACTGGTCCGCCGGGGCGCCCGGCACGCGCACAGCCCTCCCGCGCGCGGCGCGGCGCGGCGCTCACTCGCGCGCGCGGGCGGGCAGAACGTGATCCACCGCGACATCAAGCCGGAGAACCTGCTGGTGGACTCCAAGGGGGAGGTGAAGATCGCAGACTTCGGGTGGTCGGTGCACGCGCCGTCGTCGAAGCGCCACACGCTCTGCGGCACGCTCGACTACCTCCCGCCCGAGATGGTGGAGGGGCATGCTCATGACAAGTCCGTCGACATCTGGTCCCTCGGCGTCCTCGCCTACGAATTCCTCGTCGGCTCTCCGCCCTTCGAAGCCCAGGGCCACTCGGAGACTTACCGCCGCATCGCCAAGGTCGACCTCAAGTTCCCGCCGTTTGTCTCCGCAGGCGCCCGCGACCTCATCTCCAAGCTCCTGGTCAAGGACCCCAAGCAGCGCCTCTCTCTCGCCGAGGTCTCTCTCTCCCCCCCCCCCCCCTTCCCCCCCGCCCCCCCCCTTTCCCGCACGCGCCCCTCGTATGTGAAGCACCGAGGCTCTTCGCCCCTGCCACTCCCTTGCTCCATTCTCAAACGGGCGTCGCCTCTCTACGAGCACCGGCACCTGCCTGCTGCGCTCGTGGCTCACGCGCGCGCTGGCAGGTGATTGAGCACCCGTGGATCCAGTGTGGCGCGGCCTACAAGGCGACCCTCCAGCAATAGAGCGCCGCGCGGAACGCGCTCCACCCCCAGAGCCGCCCCGCTCGGATGCACCCGACTCACTCACCTACCCCTCTCTCCGATGTAGCTACCGCGCTCCTCCCGGCGCACCCCTCTCCTCTCACGCGCCCCTCCCCGTCTCGGGCCTGAAGCGCCCGAGCCCGAGCCGACTCACACGGCATTCTACTCCCCACTTCCCTCCTGCGCCCTTCTCCTCTCCCTGGCGGCCTGGCCGACAGGCAGGGGGCTACTCTAGGCCTCTGGCCAGTAGCGCACTGTAGACTCAGCGGCCGCGGGCGCCTCGGGTGCCCGTGGCTCGTGCGCGTGGTGAATATTCATTTTGGACAATCTGCTTCGCAGCGCACGCAGACGGCCAGTCACCGCAGCACCGCATCACGTGCCGGCCGCGGTCATTTCGTTTCCTTGGCGTCAATGTCGATGGCCTCCACATCCATGACATCCACAACGGTCTGCCGCCCGGAGGCGTCCTGCTGCGTGTTGTACACGCTTGCACGCGCGACCTTGCCGTCCTCGACGATCAGCGGCGTCCCGCACGCCATGCAATTCGACTGCGACTTCTTTGCCACCATTACCGGCGTGTTGCAGCTGGGGCAGTTGCCGTTGACGACGCTTGTCTTGACCCAGAGGTTCAGCCCCACGACGCCGATGACAGGGACTATGAAGATTATGAGGAATACCTGCAGACGGCAGGGGAATGGTCAGCAACGAGCCAGTCGACCTGGTCAAAGCGTTCTCCGCGCACGCAGGGTCCCACGTTCCGCGTGGCGGCGGACTCGGAGAGGCGCCGATCGCCAAGCCACAGCGGCGGGTCCTGACCGTGTTGACCAGAGAGAAGAGCCAGTTGAACTGCCCTGAGGACCAAAGAAGCAGCAGCAGAGTAGGTAGCAGGAGACCGCTTGCGCCAGAGGTTCTCAGGAAGTTCTGGAACTTGTCGAAGAAGTTGCCTCCGCCGCCGGAGGGAAGTCGGCTCATGTGAAGTGGCAACGTTGCGCGGCCACAAGCGCGAGTGTGAGGTAGCGAACAGAGCGGAGCTTGGCCGGACTTGATAAGGAGTGCAGAGTTCTGCAAGTGAGTCGGGGCAAGAGAGGAAGCCGGTGGCTGCAGAAGCATCCGTGTCGGCTGAAAAGCCCTGGTGAAAGGCGCGGGCGTCTTAGGTGCGAGTTGCTGATGGGAACTGCTGCAGCATCGCCAAGAAGAGCCGGCAGCGCAAGCGGGTTGGCCATAACGCTAAGAATAGGCTTTGGCAGAGTCAAGAGGACGCGCAGGTACTCCCTACATCCTGCCCGCCACGCGCCCGGAGTTCCGGCCCCCCAAACACAGCGGAATCTCTGGACCGGGGTTGACCCGCATGAGTGCACCAGGACGAAAAGGAGCACATAGAGGCTTGAGAAGCGTCGATGGAGGCGCAGCATGGCTGTCCAGCTCACTGTCGCTGCCCTGTGCTTTGCCTGGCGGGCAGGTCGGTTCGTTGCTCCACCGGCCTCAACTCCGTGACTGCGGGCCTCGGAAGTCGCTTGACTTCCCCGAAAATTTTTTCGGGGAGAGAACTCCAGATACACAGTGCAAAAGTTTCTTCACCTTGCCTATTGTGTGTGTCCGATGTCCGCAGCGCGCCCTACTGCGTCACCATTGTGCTGTAGTGTTCAATATACGAATGTTTCGCTCTTGGCACCGCAGCCATGGCCAGCACGACGTGCGGAGACATCACGCTGAGTGTCTAAACAGATCACTGCTCTACGAGCCCGCATGCTCACCTACCTTTGTGTCATACCCGAGCAACGAAACGGCTGGCGCGCAGGCAACCAAACGCCCCCACGGCTTGCTGGTGCAGATCTGCATTGAGTTTTGCACGCTATGGCCACAACCTGCCCAATGCTGTCCCCGTGCCACGCCCCCTGGTGTTAGCATGCTCAGCTCTCGCGCTTCCTAGGGCACCGAGCTGCCACTGCCCAGACGTGCGTCCTTGCACGCCGCGCCCACCGCACAGCAGGGCCGCCTCATCGCCACACGCCCCCGGGCCCTGGAGCGCGTTCCCATGGCTCGGCAACCGCTTGACCTAGGCATACTCCATCGCGGAGTAGCCGCCGTGCGAGGCGGTGCGACGCGCGTAGGCAGCAGACGCCGAGTGCATCGAGCCGGAGAGCGACAGCCCATGCATCGACGCAGACAGTGCCGGGCCGCTCGCGGAGTTGACCGAGTGATCGAGCGGACCGCGCCCCGACGCGGCGCGTCCAAAACCCGAGTTGTAGAGCGCGGACGGCCCGCCGCCGCTGAAGGACGCGTCGGTCTGGAAGCGGATCGGGTCGACCGCGAGCGAGGAAAGCAGCGAGGAGTGAACCATGTCGAGCGAAGGGATGATGTCGGCGAGCTGCGCCATCTGCGCCTCCTGCACCTTCAGCGCGTCGAAGATCGCCGCGTGCCCCTCCGCCATGCGCCCGCGGAGCAGCTCGTCCTGCTGCTGCCTCAGCCCGTTGTGCTGCGTCAGCCGCGCCTTCTCTGCCTCGAGCACGCCCACCTTTGAGCGCAGCTCGTCTAGCTCGTGCATCGCGTCGCGCAGTCGCTCCTCCGCGCCCGCGCGCATCGCCCGCTCGTGCTCGAGCGCCTCCTCGCTCTGCACCCGGCTCTCCTGCAGCACCCGCAGCTCCTCCTGCGTGCGCCCCTCGGCGTCCTCGAGCCCGGCCAGCCGCTCCGCCTCCCGCGCCTTGAGCGTTTCGCACTCCTCCTGCGCCCCCCGCCCCGCGCTCAGCCCCCCGCGCCGCGCCCACCCGCGCAAAGCCGTCCCTACGCCGCGTGGCGGCGCGCGCGGCCGACCGGCGCACCTGCACTTGGGCGAGGAAGCCGACGGCCTCCTGGCGTGCGGCGTCGGCCTCGCGCGCGCGCTCCTGGGAGCGGAGCAGCATCTGCTCGAAGCGGCGGAGGTCCTCCATGCGTGCCTTGAGCTCCTCCTCAAGCGGGATCACGCGCGGGTCCTCCGCCTCTGCCTGCCGCTGCGCCTCCACGTCTTCCTGCGCCCGCCGCAGCGCGCGATTCTCGTCGCGCAGCCGCGCGAGCTCCGACTCCAGCTGCGCCGGCGCAGCCGCGTTCTGCGCCGCCAGCTGCGGCGGCGGCGCGGAGCCCTGCTGCCCCCCCACCGCGGCGATGAAGTCGGCCGACCTGCCGCAACCCGCGGGTCACGCCCGCGCCCCCGTTGCGCGCGCGGGCGCGCGGGCGCTGGGCGAGCGCGGGTCGGGCGAGCGCGGGGCGGGCACCCGCGCATGAGCTCTACGTCGAAGCGGTGGAACTCGGTGCGGGCGCCGGTGCCGTAGAACCCGCCCGGGCGGCGGAAGTGCAGTGTGACGAAGGACCCGCGAGGGCCGAGGATCTTGCGCCGCACCTCGTCGAGCGTGTGCCGCGGGGAGATCTGCCGCGGGCGCCGTGCGCGGGCTCAGCGCCGGCGTTGCGGGTGCGCGGGCGCTTTGGGCGCGGGCGCTCTTCGGGCGCGGGAGTTACCTCCATTTCGTCGACCCGCACGAGCTCATCATCGACGCGGATGCGCCCAGACAGCTCTGCGCTGCTCCCCGGGAGGAGCGACGCGACGTAGATCCAGTCGTCGGCCTCCTGCTGGAAGAAGATGCCGACCCCCACGAGCTGCTCGCCCGTGATCGGATCCTGCATGGCCAGATTCTCGTCGATCGGCTGACCGACCTGGTTCCATCCGCAAGTCTGCTCAGACTCCACCTGCACTTCGGCGCGGGAACCGACTGTGGGGGTACAGCGCAGCTGCCAGGGAGTATGCTCGCACAGCAACGCGCAGGTTCCACGCGGACGGCGCGGAGCCGAGGGGAACGGGGGCGGAAACACGTCGAGTGCTCCTGCTGAATGTGGTGGAGCGGTTCACACCGGCTTAACTTGCCCGTATTGCATGTTCATGCCAACGGGTCGCTGCTGCACTGGATAGGCCTGGATGAATTGGCCCGGCTGCGCGTACGACATGGGGAGTTGCTGCTGCGACTTGGCGGGGAGCGTGACAAAGCCAGGCCCGGACATGTGAACCGGCATGAGCAGCTGAGGCGCCTGGTTGTAGTTTGGGTTGGGAGCAGAGTGCTGCATGATTCTAGGTGCTTGGTTCTGCGGCTAGCCTCGCCTGGACAGGACCCTTTCGCGCAGGCTTAGGGTGCGAGGATCCCACAAACCCGTCGCGTCGAGGGCGAGACAGACGGCTGATGGTTGAGTGAACAAGGAACATGAAAACCAAAATATGTTTCCATATTTTCTATTTTTCCAATTTCTGAACTCTAAGGAACCCCCCTCGAAGGCCCTATCCAACTTGCTGTGTTGGGCATCGGGTACTAGGGATGCCTTGGCGTCGCGGTAGAGTGGTGCCAACATCATCTGCAGGATGTGCGCCGAAGATGATGCTGGTGCTGTTTGTGGTGCTTTGCGTATCGCAAACTACCCCGGAACTTGCAGATAGTGAGTGGTCGGACTCGATGTTGGACCTTTGCGGAGTCCGTGCCGTGCCAAGTTCGGTTGTCGTAGCGAGGCTCTTCAACACAAGCGGCGAGGCTGGACTTTCCGCGAAAACGGTCGCACCAGATAGCGACGAGGGAGACGACAACTTCAGTTCTTTCATGTCTGGCGAGCGTGGAGCTGCTGCAGTGCTCTCCGCGGGGGAGGAGCGGCTGCGGCTGGACGAGACACAGGACGACTTGCTTTCGCTTGCGGCGCGCCTACTCTCGCACGCGCCACTGCGCCGTGCTTGGGGCTTGGATCCGCCGGCCGATCACGCCAACGGCTCTCGGGCTGATAGCTCGGCGATCAGTCGCGTTGGGTGGATGCCGAGAGGGGGGCCCAGCGCGGAGGGGGCCGCTGAGGGTGCTGAGTGGCCCAATGGCGAGCGTCCGCCCGGCGCAATGCTCCTCGCGCAGCTGTCGTACATGCGGAGCTGCCAGGCGCAGACTCTCTCCAGCGGCAGGGGCGCTGCGCACAACGAGTCTTGTGAGGGCGGCGCGCGCGCTGCGCGCCCGGCAATCTACACGCCCGCGTCGCTCCGGCTCCGGGCGCCGTTCCACGGTGCCCGCCCGGAGGCCGCAGCACGTGAATCCGCTGCGCCGTCGCCTCCCCCCGCTCGCACCGCATCTCCCGCGCCCGCGCGCGCTGCGCCGCGCGCGCGGCTGACGCGCGCCCGCGCACCCCCCGCGCAGACGACGGCGCGGGCGCGGGCGGGGTTCCGCTGTTGCGCGCGTCGCGCGAGGAGCTCGTGTGGGTGCACGTGCGCGGGACCGGTGCCCACCTCCCCTCGTACTAATCGGACACGCCGCGTCCCTCACCTCACCCCGTACTAATCGGACACGCAGCGTCCCTCACCCCGTACTAATCAGACACGCCGCGTCCCTCAGGTGGGGCGCGCGCCGTCGGACGGGCGCGCCGTCGGCGGCGATGCAGCAGGCGGGAAGCCGCCGGGGCCGCGCGGCCGAGCCGTGCGCCGCTCGGGCGCCGTGTGACCGTGTGGAGTGCTGTGAGCAGCAGCGCCACCTACGGGGTGAGGGACGCGGCGTGTCCGATTAGTACGGAGTGAGAGACGCGGCGTG
>ENA-UOXV01005279-UOXV01005279.1-marine-metagenome-genome-assembly--contig:-NODE-5279-length-14280-cov-5.031353_pt1 | contig 14280 bp, 2 predicted proteins | sample MGYA00238165_ERZ766961 | MGnify/ENA primary metagenome ERZ766961 (study PRJEB28924, sample SAMN03173240) | marine metagenome | biome: Marine; feature: Water; material: Subsurface seawater | place: North... | reverse complement strand
AAATAGATAAGGTTGATCCTCAGTCGTCTAAAATTGCACGACCTAGTGCTCAGTTTACCATTACAGCTAAAGAGGCTTGTGTGGGGGAAAAGCTTACCTTTAATTCTTTAAATAAGTTGGAAGATACTCGGTATAATTGGGATTTTGGTAACGGCGAAACCTCAGAAAATAGATTCCCCGTTTACAGCTACAAAGTACCGGGCATCTATTACGTTCAATTGAAGGCAACTAGTACAAAGCATGAAGAGATAATCAATGTTTCTGATAAGATTGCAATACAAATTAATCCGACACCAAGTGTTGATTTTAGCTGGGTTGAAAATACCTACAACGCTGTACCAACTGTAGAATTTACAAACCTTTCTGAACATGCTGATTCCTGGAGTTGGAACTTTCAGAATGGCATTATTTCAGACGAAAAAAATCCGATAATTACTTTCAAAAAGAAAGGATTTTATCAAATTACGCTTACTGCCTCTAACGTTCATGGATGTGTTAAAATTTCACAGCAAGAGCTAGAAGTTGTAACCGATTATAACCTTTTAGCGCCTAATTCCTTTACACCCAATGCCGACGGAATAAACGATGATTTCATTCCTGAAGCTCTTAAAATTCTGAATGTTGGTTTTGAGATGACAATTTTCGACAAGCGAGGTTTAATATACCAGTCCCGTAGTCTAAGTAATCCATGGACTGGAGAAAACCAACGTGACGGAGGATTTTGTACGCAAGGAGCCTATGTTTGGATAGTAAAATATAAAAATCAACAAGGAATTGATCAAATCTATAAAGGAACCATAAATTTACTCCATTGAAAAATGGATTGATTTCCTTAAAAGTATAGTTTGACCATTTCAAATAATGGGTGCTTAATTATGAAGAACTTTTTACTCGTTCTGACTATAATTCTTTTGAACCATTTATCGGTGTTCTCACAGTCAGATAATTGTGTTACAGCAACAACATTCCCCTTAATCGGAGGTTCTGGTTGCCAATCAGGAACCACTACTGGTTCGACTTCCGAAAGCATAATGTTTGGAGCCTGTAATGCAGCTCCAGCTAATGAAGTTTGGTATACATATGTCGCGACTGGTTCTCAAAATGACTTGACAATAATCCCTTCAGGTTTAACTGAAACTGAAATTGTTCTTTACACGGGTGGTTGTCCATCAAATGGAGGTGCCTTAGTTACCTGCCAAACTGTTACTGGAACTAATACGCTCAATCAAAATTGGGGATTTACCGCCGGAACGCAGATTTGGGTCGGAATCATGTCAAATGCTGGAACAGATGGTAATTTCGACCTCTGCATTGATTCTTACGATCCACCAGCTGGAGGTGGCAACGGTTGTGCTGGAGCAATCCCACTTTGTGATGCGTCACAAACCTATAATATACCGGACATGAGCATATTTACAGCATCAGGAGCTTCTCCACCTTGTTTTCCAGGAGGAGGAAATCAAGATGTTTGGTTCCAATTTACGGTTACTCAAACCGGGCAGCTTGCATGGGACATTTCAGCTACATCTGGATCTGGAATTGAATGGGATTGGTCTATTTACGACATAACGGGTGGATGTCCAACAAACCCTGCTCAGTGGTCAGCAACTAATGTTGCTTGTAATTATAACTATTCAACCGGAAGCGGTGTGTCAGGAATGAATTGCACTTCTGCAACAGCTTGTCCAATAAATACTTTAGGAGGCACAGCCGAAGAATACTGTCCTTGTATTACAGTGACTGCTGGAAATACCTATGTCATTCAAATTGATAACTATACCAATACCGTGGCTACTGGACTGGATTTTACATTTGGGCCAGATATGACCGCACTAATTGCGCCAGATGTTGATTTTACTATCGCAACTCCAGTCATTACATGTGGCAACTCTGTAACTGTTAATATTTCAGATATGTCTATTGGCGTTCCGACATGGGACTTTGGAGATGGGACCACATTTATCGGAAATAATCCGCCTGACCATACATATACAACTCCAGGCACTTATGCAATAACAGCAACAATTGGCGGAGCTTGTCCAGACATTCAAACAGAATTTATTCAATTATTTGGTCCCTTAGTTACTGTTTCTTCTCAAACGGACGAAACATGCGTTGGCGATTGCGATGGAAGTGCTGCAGTAGTAACTACAGGAGGTAGTGGAACTTACACCTATTTATGGTCTCCTGGAGGAGAAACGACTCCATCCATTAGTAATTTATGTAGTGGTAATTATTCAGTCGCCGTAACTGACAATATATGTGCCACAAATAATGTTGAAAATATCACTATTACTGGGCCACCTTGCGTGAATTGCGTTATTGATTCTATACCCATTTCTTTAACCAACTGTTATGTAAGTGGTGCTGGATTTTTAGTCTATGATGTTGCAGGTACGATGTACTACACAGACCCCCCTGCCACAGGAACCTTAACCATTACTGCCTGTGATGGACAACAAGTAATTGTAAGTGCTCCATTTGGAACGTCTAGTGCTTTTACGTTCTCTGGATTACCTCAAGGATCTGGCATCTGCGACTTCTCAGCAGTATTTAGTGATGAGCCAGCGTGTACGTTTACTCAAGGATTTCAATCACCACCGCCTATTCTAGGGTTTAATGTCTTTTGTACTGTGGGGGGAGGATTTGTTAATGGTGACATCACTTTTGATGACTCATACGCTTCTGGCACCTTAGTAATATCCGTTTTTGATGGATCATCCACTTTTGATACCATTATTAATCTCCCAACTACTAGTCCTCAAAACTGGTCTATCTCAGGACTCGACCCAACTGCAAACCCGTACATTGTGGACTACTTCTTCTCTGATTATCAGTCATGTGGAAGTCAGCTAGCTATTAACTGTGGTTGTGCAGCTGATGCTGGAACTGTAACAACTACTCTAACTGGTAACGGATTGAATAATTACATCCTCTGTGATGGAGATCAAATTGACATTACAACTAATGGTGATTATGTCCATCCTGATGATATTGGACCTATTGGTTCGGGTCCAACCTATGCATACCAACCTGAATTAGTCTATTTGGCTTATTCCTGCCCTCCAACTCCTGGGCTATTTCCTACTTCAGACCCGTGCTTTGTTGGACTAATTCCTAGCCCTCAAGACCTTACAGATATTAACAACCCGGCATCATATGCAGCAACATTGCCTGGTGGGCCCTATACCGAACTTTGGTTTGCACAAACAAATCTATACCATTACGACCCTGTACTGGGTAATTACATTTACAACGCAAACTGTTGGGATATTGGGCCAGGTATTCAAGTAACCTACCTCAATCCTATTGCTACTCCCGCAGTGCCCGATTGTCAAAATAGCGATGTAACCGTCACCCTAACCGGAGGGTATCCTCAAGCTTTCGGAGGAGACTTCACTGCAAGTAATTTACTACCTGCAACAGCTGGATTTGTCAATACAACATGTCCACATGGAGGAACCATTGTTATTAATGGATTACAAAATGGAGACTTGTGGTCCTTTGATGTGGTAGATGATAACGGGTGCCCTATTTCCGTGTCGGGAGGACCATTTGTAGGTTTACCTGATGCTCAGGCTGGAATAGACGATACCATATGTGGAACACTAACCTACAACCTAGCAGCAACTCCATCAATCGGAATAGGAACATGGACCGGACCAGCAGGAATTACTTTTAGCAATGTTAATTCAGCAACTTCATCAATTACAGCAGTAACTGCAGGCTCCTATACCCTTACATGGACGGAAGATAATGGTGGTGGATGTATCTCTATAGATCAGGTAACCATCTCTTTATCAAACCCCAGCTTTACAGACATCGTAACACCTGCTATCTGTGGATTAGCTAATGGGCAAATAGACATTACTGCTTCAGGAGGTATAACACCATACTCCTATAGCATTGACAACGGGGCAACTACTCAGGGAACAGGAACTTTCCCGGCTCTATCTGCAAATACTTATCAAGGATGGATTCAAGACAACGTAGGGTGCCAGTTCGCCCAAAATATCATAATAAATAATACCGGATCCCCAGCGATTGACAGTGTGGTTGCTACAGACCCTCTGTGTAATGGAGATTGTAATGGACAACTCATTATATATGGATCTGGTGGATCTCCACCATATGAATACAGCCTAGACGGTATTACTTTTGTTCTCGGACAAGACACTTGGACCGGCCTATGTGCTGGCACACAAGACGTATACGTACAAGATGCTGCCGGATGTCCCAATTCCTCCTCTGTAACATTAGCAGATCCTCCCGCCCTTAATCTAGTCCTTGATCTTATTAATCATGTGGATTGTAATGGAGATGCGACAGGTGAAATCCGTATCACTGTATCGGGAGGTACTTTCCCTTATTCTTATTTATGGACAGGACCAGGAGGTCCTTATACTGCGGATGATATTGACCTGCTAACAGCTGGAACATATGATTTAACTGTTACTGACGCTAATGGATGTGTCATCACATATTCAGAAACAATTAATGAACCAGCTCCGCTAACCATTACTTTTTCTACATTTGACGCCTCCTGTGCAGGTGTATGTGACGGATCTGCAATTGTTATACCCGCCGGAGGTACAGTTGCAGCTGGATACACTTATACTTGGTCTGGTGGTATTGCTGGAAATGTCCCTAATGCTGCTGGCTTGTGTCAAGGAACCTATGACTTAAACGTCCAGGATGATAATGGGTGCTCCGTAGACACGTTAGCATGGGATATTATTAGCCCTCCATCTGTTACTTTCTCAAGTGTTGTAACTGTTGACGAGACTTGTAATGGATCTTGTGATGGATCAGTAACAGTGGCCTCCGCTACTGCTACACAATATAGTCTTAATGGTGCCGCATTCTCTCCTGTTTCTACATTCAACGGGATGTGTGCAGGAACAAATACCATTACAGCTCAAGATGCTAATGGATGCGCTGTGGACACCACAATCAACATTGCATCTCCCCCACCTGTATTCTTGAATGTATCAATAGATACAACAATATGTATTGGAGGAACAGCAACCATTACAGCAACTGGAAGTGGTGGAATGGGTGGATACACATATAGCTGGGATAGTGGAGATTTAACCCAAACAATTAATGTTTCTCCTGTGGCTAACCAAACCTACTGTGCAACAGTAACTGACATCAATGGGTGCCCTGCACTTGCTCCCGCTTGTGTCAACATAAACATATATGACCAGTTGCAAGTAACTGCCCTGTCCAGCCAAGGAATTTGCCCAGGTGATTTGGCCAACATCTCAGCCATTGCTTCAGGTGGTGACGGAAACTATAATTATAGCTGGGACAATGGAATTGGACCAGGACAAGCGCAAAATGTAGCACCAGGAGCAACAACCATATACACCGTTACTGTAACGGATGGGTGTGAAACTCCAGCGGCAACAGACAACCTAACCATTACCGTAAACTCGACACCTATAGTAGACTTTAATCCTGACGTAAATGACGGATGTCTACCCGTAACAGTCAACTTTACTGAAAGTGGACAACCAACAGGATCGCAATGCTTTTGGGATTTTGGCGATGGAAATGCAGATGTAAATTGTGGCGTAGTAACCAACACCTACAATGACCCCGGTTGTTATGATGTAACACTTACTGTCGTATCTGACTTAGGCTGCACCGATCAGGTTACTTATCCAAACCTAATTTGTGTATTCCCCTACCCAAATGCTGAATTCTCTTTCGGACCACAACCTACTTCTGTGCTAAATACAACTATTAATTTCTCTAATGAATCAACCGGTGCAGACAACTACAGCTGGGAATTTGGAACAAATGGTATACTCGGTAGTTCTGCAGCAACTGATCCAAACTTCCTGTTCCCAAACGATGTGCCAGGAACTTATCAGGTATGCCTTTTGGCAACTACTGACTACGGATGTCAGGACAGCACCTGTCAATACGTAATAATTGATGAAGATTTTATTGTGTACGTCCCCAATGCTTTCTCTCCTGATCAAGACAATATCAATGAAACTTTTACCCCGGTCGTAATAGGAGCTGATCCACTCAATTATCAATTCTATGTATTCAACAGATGGGGAGAACTTATATACAACTCGCAAATACCAGGACAAGGTTGGGATGGAACATTTAAAGGCATGCCGGTGCAACAAGATATCTATGTCTGGAAACTCGAAGTAGTTAACCAAATGAACAATCAAAAACACCAATACAAAGGTCATGTAACTTTATTGAAATAAATCGGTAAAATAAAATAACTTGACTAGGTTAATCTCCATCTTAATACTAGCGCTTTTAACAGGACATTCTGCCAGAACTCAAATATCCTCGTTAACTGCTTCAAATACGGTAAGCACTGTTTACACAAACGGCGCAGCAAATGACAATATATATATATTCTGCACACCTAATTCCGCAGGATTGCCAATAACGGGAGAACTAACTTCAACCGCATCAACTGGTTCAGCCCCATATACACATACTTGGTACGAATACAATTCCACCACCAATTCTTGGGCACCTTATACAGTCATTAATGGTGTCAATTCAACGATAAGCGGGCTCAATTCAGGAGGCTACAGGGTTGTTGTTACTGATGCAGCGGGAAACGTAATTAATTGCCAAATAGCTTGGGTATTTGTAAACGAAACTACTCTAAATGCTGGACCAGATCAAAATGGTTGTGCTGCATTTAATTTGGCAGGTTCAGCAGACTTCGTATCGGACTTCATCTATTATAATCCACCTCCAGACCCATTTATCATTGACGCTTCTACGGATATTTCTATTTGTTTCAGTGCTACACATACCTATGTTTCAGATTTAGGTTATTACCTAGTCGGTCCTGCTTCATGTGGTAGCCCAATCATAACACTTTCTCCTAACCCTGGATCTTTTAACCCAGGAAATAACGTATGTAACAGTAACGACAACATAAATAATTTATGTTTCTCGACAACTAGTTCCACATTGTTTAACGTATGCCCTATGGGCGGCGGAATATCAGGAACTTTTGGCGGGTGGACTGATGGGTCAGGTGTAAGCACAAGTATTGATTGGTCTCCACTATATGGCTGTGAAGCAGCACAAGGTGGATGGTCTGTTCAGATTTATGATTGTGTAGGAGCCGATGTTGGTGCATTAACGAGCGCAAGCGCTGATATAAGTGGGAATGGAGACTGTGGTCCAGTAAGTGTCAATTATAATTCTGGAACCATCAATTCAGCAATTAGCGACAACTCTTGCGACCCCGGTACCGCGTCAATTTTTACAGTTCCTCCTGATCCATTATTGACTACACCAATTACTCTATCCAATAGTATTTCATATAACTGGTCAACAAATGGAGGAGTTACTATTCCTGGAGCAACTAGCCAATTAAATCCATTAATTGATCCTATTCCAGCATCAGGGACATCTGAGTTTTACATCACAGTTACTGATAACTTTGGTTGTATTTACGAAGACACCATGTTATTCACAAATACTTGCGTGAATTGCGTTATTGATTCTATACCCATTTCTTTAACCAACTGTTATGTAAGTGGTGCTGGATTTTTAGTCTATGATGTTGCAGGTACGATGTACTACACAGACCCCCCTGCCACAGGAACCTTAACCATTACTGCCTGTGATGGACAACAAGTAATTGTAAGTGCTCCATTTGGAACGTCTAGTGCTTTTACGTTCTCTGGATTACCTCAAGGATCTGGCATCTGCGACTTCTCAGCAGTATTTAGTGATGAGCCAGCGTGTACGTTTACTCAAGGATTTCAATCACCACCGCCTATTCTAGGGTTTAATGTCTTTTGTACTGTGGGGGGAGGATTTGTTAATGGTGACATCACTTTTGATGACTCATACGCTTCTGGCACCTTAGTAATATCCGTTTTTGATGGATCATCCACTTTTGATACCATTATTAATCTCCCAACTACTAGTCCTCAAAACTGGTCTATCTCAGGACTCGACCCAACTGCAAACCCGTACATTGTGGACTACTTCTTCTCTGATTATCAGTCATGTGGAAGTCAGCTAGCTATTAACTGTGGTTGTGCAGCTGATGCTGGAACTGTAACAACTACTCTAACTGGTAACGGATTGAATAATTACATCCTCTGTGATGGAGATCAAATTGACATTACAACTAATGGTGATTATGTCCATCCTGATGATATTGGACCTATTGGTTCGGGTCCAACCTATGCATACCAACCTGAATTAGTCTATTTGGCTTATTCCTGCCCTCCAACTCCTGGGCTATTTCCTACTTCAGACCCGTGCTTTGTTGGACTAATTCCTAGCCCTCAAGACCTTACAGATATTAACAACCCGGCATCATATGCAGCAACATTGCCTGGTGGGCCCTATACCGAACTTTGGTTTGCACAAACAAATCTATACCATTACGACCCTGTACTGGGTAATTACATTTACAACGCAAACTGTTGGGATATTGGGCCAGGTATTCAAGTAACCTACCTCAATCCTATTGCTACTCCCGCAGTGCCCGATTGTCAAAATAGCGATGTAACCGTCACCCTAACCGGAGGGTATCCTCAAGCTTTCGGAGGAGACTTCACTGCAAGTAATTTACTACCTGCAACAGCTGGATTTGTCAATACAACATGTCCACATGGAGGAACCATTGTTATTAATGGATTACAAAATGGAGACTTGTGGTCCTTTGATGTGGTAGATGATAACGGGTGCCCTATTTCCGTGTCGGGAGGACCATTTGTAGGTTTACCTGATGCTCAGGCTGGAATAGACGATACCATATGTGGAACACTAACCTACAACCTAGCAGCAACTCCATCAATCGGAATAGGAACATGGACCGGACCAGCAGGAATTACTTTTAGCAATGTTAATTCAGCAACTTCATCAATTACAGCAGTAACTGCAGGCTCCTATACCCTTACATGGACGGAAGATAATGGTGGTGGATGTATCTCTATAGATCAGGTAACCATCTCTTTATCAAACCCCAGCTTTACAGACATCGTAACACCTGCTATCTGTGGATTAGCTAATGGGCAAATAGACATTACTGCTTCAGGAGGTATAACACCATACTCCTATAGCATTGACAACGGGGCAACTACTCAGGGAACAGGAACTTTCCCGGCTCTATCTGCAAATACTTATCAAGGATGGATTCAAGACAACGTAGGGTGCCAGTTCGCCCAAAATATCATAATAAATAATACCGGATCCCCAGCGATTGACAGTGTGGTTGCTACAGACCCTCTGTGTAATGGAGATTGTAATGGACAACTCATTATATATGGATCTGGTGGATCTCCACCATATGAATACAGCCTAGACGGTATTACTTTTGTTCTCGGACAAGACACTTGGACCGGCCTATGTGCTGGCACACAAGACGTATACGTACAAGATGCTGCCGGATGTCCCAATTCCTCCTCTGTAACATTAGCAGATCCTCCCGCCCTTAATCTAGTCCTTGATCTTATTAATCATGTGGATTGTAATGGAGATGCGACAGGTGAAATCCGTATCACTGTATCGGGAGGTACTTTCCCTTATTCTTATTTATGGACAGGACCAGGAGGTCCTTATACTGCGGATGATATTGACCTGCTAACAGCTGGAACATATGATTTAACTGTTACTGACGCTAATGGATGTGTCATCACATATTCAGAAACAATTAATGAACCAGCTCCGCTAACCATTACTTTTTCTACATTTGACGCCTCCTGTGCAGGTGTATGTGACGGATCTGCAATTGTTATACCCGCCGGAGGTACAGTTGCAGCTGGATACACTTATACTTGGTCTGGTGGTATTGCTGGAAATGTCCCTAATGCTGCTGGCTTGTGTCAAGGAACCTATGACTTAAACGTCCAGGATGATAATGGGTGCTCCGTAGACACGTTAGCATGGGATATTATTAGCCCTCCATCTGTTACTTTCTCAAGTGTTGTAACTGTTGACGAGACTTGTAATGGATCTTGTGATGGATCAGTAACAGTGGCCTCCGCTACTGCTACACAATATAGTCTTAATGGTGCCGCATTCTCTCCTGTTTCTACATTCAACGGGATGTGTGCAGGAACAAATACCATTACAGCTCAAGATGCTAATGGATGCGCTGTGGACACCACAATCAACATTGCATCTCCCCCACCTGTATTCTTGAATGTATCAATAGATACAACAATATGTATTGGAGGAACAGCAACCATTACAGCAACTGGAAGTGGTGGAATGGGTGGATACACATATAGCTGGGATAGTGGAGATTTAACCCAAACAATTAATGTTTCTCCTGTGGCTAACCAAACCTACTGTGCAACAGTAACTGACATCAATGGGTGCCCTGCACTTGCTCCCGCTTGTGTCAACATAAACATATATGACCAGTTGCAAGTAACTGCCCTGTCCAGCCAAGGAATTTGCCCAGGTGATTTGGCCAACATCTCAGCCATTGCTTCAGGTGGTGACGGAAACTATAATTATAGCTGGGACAATGGAATTGGACCAGGACAAGCGCAAAATGTAGCACCAGGAGCAACAACCATATACACCGTTACTGTAACGGATGGGTGTGAAACTCCAGCGGCAACAGACAACCTAACCATTACCGTAAACTCGACACCTATAGTAGACTTTAATCCTGACGTAAATGACGGATGTCTACCCGTAACAGTCAACTTTACTGAAAGTGGACAACCAACAGGATCGCAATGCTTTTGGGATTTTGGCGATGGAAATGCAGATGTAAATTGTGGCGTAGTAACCAACACCTACAATGACCCCGGTTGTTATGATGTAACACTTACTGTCGTATCTGACTTAGGCTGCACCGATCAGGTTACTTATCCAAACCTAATTTGTGTATTCCCCTACCCAAATGCTGAATTCTCTTTCGGACCACAACCTACTTCTGTGCTAAATACAACTATTAATTTCTCTAATGAATCAACCGGTGCAGACAACTACAGCTGGGAATTTGGAACAAATGGTATACTCGGTAGTTCTGCAGCAACTGATCCAAACTTCCTGTTCCCAAACGATGTGCCAGGAACTTATCAGGTATGCCTTTTGGCAACTACTGACTACGGATGTCAGGACAGCACCTGTCAATACGTAATAATTGATGAAGATTTTATTGTGTACGTCCCCAATGCTTTCTCTCCTGATCAAGACAATATCAATGAAACTTTTACCCCGGTCGTAATAGGAGCTGATCCACTCAATTATCAATTCTATGTATTCAACAGATGGGGAGAACTTATATACAACTCGCAAATACCAGGACAAGGTTGGGATGGAACATTTAAAGGCATGCCGGTGCAACAAGATATCTATGTCTGGAAACTCGAAGTAGTTAACCAAATGAACAATCAAAAACACCAATACAAAGGTCATGTAACTCTATTGAAGTGATGCGTTTTGAAGCAAGAAAATTGGTGTTAAAAATTCTAATAACTTGATATAAAACTACTTTAGGAACACTAAATTACATGACTATTGTTCTCTCTAATTAAATTTAATCGAATTACTTCATGCCTAATATGTTTACATTTGTACATCGCAAATAACAATGAGAGAATTACTAACATTCGTTTTAATAATACTATTGTGTTCCAATAGCAATTCACAAACTGTGAATATTTCTGTTGGTGGTACATTTACACAATGTCTTGGAAGTACGACAGACAGTGATGCTTCTGGAGGAAACTATGGCCCTAATGAATCATATACGGTGACCATTTGTTCTGATGGAACTGGCAACACCATCACACTCGATTTTAGTGCAGGTACTTTTGATATTGATGCCAGTGACCAACTATTGATTTATGATGGAAATAGTGCAGCTTCTCCCTTAATTGACGCCTATAATAATTCTAATCCAGCCATTGCTGTTTCCTCAACGACAGCAAATACAAGTGGTTGCCTGACCTTAGTTTTTAATTCGGATGCATCTGTTGAAGCATCAGGGTGGGATGCTGCGATTATTTGCGGTACTGTTTGTCAACCAATTATCCCAGTAATAACCACAAACCCACCTTTAATCTCTTACGGTCCAGATTCAAATTATACCAATATATGTGCTGGTGATAGTATTTTATTCACTGCAATCGGAACCTATCCAGACAATGGTGTTAACCCCGTAAACTATATCCAAAACGACGCAACCTCAACATTTGAATGGAATTTTGGTGAAGGGTCTACCGCTAATACGGCAATAGCCACCAACAATTTTATCGATGAGCAAGGTTATCTTGTCACATTGATTATTACAGATGCAAATGGATGTTCAGAAACAATATCGCATAAGGTTCGAACTGGTATTTCTCCAACCTTTGGTGGAATTTCTATACAACCCGACACAACATGTTATGGTGACACCGTTCAGTTGCTTGGAGGATATAATACCGTTTCCTCCTCTGCCGTTGGTGCAGACGCTAATACAGGTTTCATTTCTGCAGGTGGAATCGTTTCAGGAACAACCTTTTTACCTGATGGAAGTGGCACATCCTACTCTACCAGTGTTACAATAGGAGGTTTTGGTACGCAAACTATTGCGGCAGGAACCGATATTACCACAATTTGTATGGATATTGAACACTCTTATATTGGTGATCTTGATATGACTTTAACATGTCCTGACGGAACTACCATTCAATTAATGGATACTTACAATGGAACTGGGCCGGGTAATGTTTTCCTTGGAGATGCTTTGGATGACGGCTCTACTACGCCGGGAGTTGGCATGACCTACTGTTTTGATCTTGGAGCTATATGGGGTACCATGAACGATGAAAATATCGCCGGCAATTATATTCCTGCAACTTTATCGCCACCAAATAATATCCTAACTCCAGGTTCTTATCAGCCATTGCAAAGTTTTAATGGCCTAATAGGTTGTCCGATTGATGGAGATTGGACACTGACCATTACAGATAACATAGGGATAGATAATGGTTATATTTTCGAGTGGGGAATTGACATCAACCCAGCGATTAATCCTAATTCAGAATATTACTCGGTCTCAATAACTAATGGTGAGTGGATCAGTCCAACTGTTGTTGGTGTTTCAGACTCCTTGTCTTATGCCGTTCCAGACAGCAACGGCATGTATGATTATACTTTTCAAATCACCGACGAGTACGGTTGTACTTTTGACACCACTGTTGTTGTTTTTGTATTACCAGAGATGACTCCAGTTGCAAGTCCAGACACCATTATTTGTCCTGGTCAAGAATTAAATTTAGTTGGAATAAATAGCGCTACGCCTGTTATTTCTACATGTGATTACTGCATTTATATGGAAGATACTTGGGGAGACGGTTGGAATGGAGGAACGTTAGATATTTTATTAGATGGAGTGGTTACTGGAAATTATACACTAGCGACAGGTAGCACGGATACCGTTTGCTTTTCAGTTACAGATGGTGCTCTTCTAGAGGTTTCATTTGTAGCAGGTAGTTTTGTGAATGAAATCATTTATTCAATTGCTGATCCAAATGGTTCCATCATTTTTACTGATGGCGATGGTATAACAGGCCCCTTAACCGGATTACAATTGATCGGCAATATTGGATGTGCAGCAAATTATGATTATGTTTTTGACTGGACCCCCCCTACTAATCTAGCCGATCCTTCTAATGACACTACGGCATTCACGGGTAATTCTACTTCTTCTTATTCATTCACAATGTCCATTGCGGGATATCCTCAGTGTTCAAAAACATCAAATACAATCATTATTGAATTGCAAGACACAGCCGAAATTCCATATATTATTGGAGACACTAGTTTGTGTTTTGGAGAAGCGACCACACTCGCGGTTACTGATGCATTAACTCAATTATGGCCAGACGGAAGTACCGGAAATTCCATCACATTTGCACCCAGTCAAGATACTGTTCTGATGGTTGAAGCATCAAATGCTTGCCAAACCTACTTATATCCAACGACTGTTTTTGTGCATCCTATTCCAACTATAACAACCATCAATGACACTACAATCCCAATAGATTCTAATATAGACCTATTTACATCAAGCAATGGGGGTACCTTTAATTGGCTGCCTCCGACCGGACTCGATTGTCCGAGTTGTGAAAATCCAACTGCAACTCCCGTGAGCGACATCACCTATATTGTAGAAATATCAGATATATATGGTTGTAAAAATTACGATACCGTTCATATTAGTATAGAATACCTTCCCCTCTTTATTCCTAATGGGTTTTCACCCAACGGAGATGGCGCCAATGATTTATTCTTTGTGCGCGGTACGGGAAT
>ENA-UOXV01005276-UOXV01005276.1-marine-metagenome-genome-assembly--contig:-NODE-5276-length-14282-cov-6.561538_pt1 | contig 14282 bp, 22 predicted proteins | sample MGYA00238165_ERZ766961 | MGnify/ENA primary metagenome ERZ766961 (study PRJEB28924, sample SAMN03173240) | marine metagenome | biome: Marine; feature: Water; material: Subsurface seawater | place: North... | reverse complement strand
GCCATCTCGCCACTAGGTGCGAGGTTTTCCCTTGCACACTACACCCTTCGCGCCCCCGTCACCCGCCTCCGTGCACACTTCAGCCTAACGCACCACCACTCCCCCTCGCTTCCGATCGCGGGAAATGGTAAGTTGTTGACTTTTAATTAAAACGTTGTTGTTCCCCCCCTTGTAGGAGGGCGCAACTCATCGCAACTCCACTAGCTAGAGAGGCCGTCCGAGATGACGGCTCTTCAAGCCGGGAAACTCCTTGGTGCGGCCAGGGCGGCTATCGTCAGGCCTACTCGCACGTTTGGTTCGCAGGTGCGGCGAATGGCGACGCACAACAAGTCGAAGGCGGAAACAGCAGGTAAAATATGCTGAGGGCTCGCTGCCCCGCGTCGTGCTTCCCGCGCTGCAGGGCTCCCCATGCTGGCCTCTGAAGTTCCGCAAGACTCATCGGACTGATCTAGATGGCACATGCATTACCTTTCAGTTCCCTCATCAGCCCACGCCTTGGTGCTCCCACAGCGCTGCGCCGGCTGGTTGGGCAGCACCAGCGTGCATGGTGCGGCGCGCAGTCCATTGACCTTCTGGGCGGATTGACCGCAGAGCTCGTGATGCGACTCCGTCGCTCCGAAGAGGACACGAAGAAATACGGTGCGCCGCTCGGGCAGGCTATATTGTTGGGTGCTGCCGGTGTGACAGCAATTGGTCTGGGGATGTGGGGTGAGTGAGCAGCCCTACTCGCCCGTGTCCACCCCTTCTCCTCCTCGTTGTGGGCACCTCAGGCGATCCGGGCAACATTATCTGACTAGAAAGTGTAACTCTGCAGGGTGGAGCAATATGGACACTCGAATGGGTTCCATCCGCTCGCGCGGTGGATTCTAAGGTGGTGAGGGGCTGTTGCCATGCAGTCGGAATGGATAATTTGAACGCAAAGCGTGGTACGGTCGTCCAACAACTTGACAGCGAGACGAGGAGACAATGGATTGGACCTGACTGTGTGTGTGTGATGCGCGATTTATGGTTACGGCGGACAGTTTTGTCGTCCACAGTGTAAGAATGAACAGAGGGAATTTAAAAGCAAGGGCGAGAGCAAACATGCACGCCCTACTGAAACGTAGTACTCGACGACAGCACACAAAGTGTAACAAAAAGCTATATCCAGCCCCGCGTACGACTGACAGTGAATTGTTCATTGGTCGTTCTGAAAGGACACTGTAGAAAGGAATGCGTTCCAGCCGGCAGACATGAGCGCAGTGGCTGCCGGCTGGTAACCCTGCGGAATGGCGCCGTACAGTCCGAAATTGAAGGCGGTCCAAACCTGAGGCCCGCAAGCATTAGTCGCCACTGATTCTGACCTCTTCAGGCGTCCACAGGCGAGCTCTGCTCTGCTCTGCACGCTCCCACCACACCCGCAGTCTGTCGAGTGAGACCCTCGCACCGGTCCTCACACTGATCCTGCCGGGAGACAGCACGCGGTCCCGTACCGTAATGTCGGTCTTGAAAACTGGCCCGATCACCCCCTTGGTGTACTCATTCGCGTCGCGGAAAGTGCTCCCCGAGATCATCCTCCTGGCGACTATCAGCGAGAAGTTTCCCATGGCCCTGCGACAGCACCGCATGATGAGTGCGTGAAGATCCGAACGGGCGACGGTGAAGCTGTGCGAGTGATATTTCTTACCCCCAGATGAGGCCATCGATGACAACCTTGAGCGCGAGCTGCGGCAGGTTCCGCCCAGGAATCGCCTTCTGGATCACCGCATAGTACGGCGGAAGCAGTAGCCCGTTGTAGATAACGCCGGTCAAGGATGTTCGCGCAATACGGCCGGTGTCGACAGTCGCCACTCCTTGCCGGTGCGACAAATAAAACTGGCTGCCCAAGTCGCCTGTGCCAGCGACGGCTGCGCCTTGAGCGCAATGCGTAAGAGTTGGGTGCGAGGCAAGTATTCCTCGGTAAGCATTCCGCAGCCCAAACGGTGTGAGCGCATTAGATGACCCCGCATATAGAGCAGCAAGTAGAAGTGTACGTGCCCAAGAGCAGATGGAAAGCGGTAAAGCTGCGAACCTCCTCTCTCTACCGCCCTTGCCAGACGACTCAGAAACCTTTTTGGCGGTGTCTGAGGTCCTGCTGCAGCGGTTCTTTCCTGAAGGATCCGTCCACAATTGTCCAGCGTCACATCTTGTCGTGGCGGCGGCGAGTCGACGATTATCGCTTCGGCATCGCCGCATGACCTGCTCGCCGCAGAGGATTGCGCTCTACGGGCCCGCCGCAGCGGCAGGATTCCGTACAGTGGCGGTGCATGCCGGGGGCACGTTCCTTGATGCTGAGGGCCATCGTTTGTGTATGCCTTCCAGCATCAACTGCATGGGTTTTCAATGCATTTCCTCGCGTACTACATGTAAGCCGCCGCTTCTCTGCACAGCTTACGCATCTCCCCGTCCAAAGGAGATTTGGGGTGAGAGCCCTTGAGGCTTGCGCGGACCAATCCGCGTCTGTGCGCCCGGCCGTGCTGGATCGGCACGAATGGACTGAACGAGCCGAATCACATCGAGAGAGGGTCCGAGTGCTGCTACAAGACGGGATGGTGGACCACAAAGGTGCGCAGCCCGACGGAACGGAGTTTGGTGGTCTCGACCCGAAGAACCCGATTTTCAACTTCCTGCTGGACTACTACAACATCAGGGGACGCAAGGGCACACGGCGGCTCGCGAAGTGGTCCCCCGGGATCAACGTTGTGCTGCGCGACGCCGAGCACGGGCGCGATGTGGAGGAACCCCAGGGGCTGCTTGCGCGAAAGTGCGTCCGCACGGATGCTCACGGTGGCGGCCTCGTGTTCTCCGCTGTGCATCTTGCCGCGGTGGATCCGGACACGTTTGCCAAGACCTTTGAGTGGTATCGGATTATTCTTGCTGCGACGGCGGAGCATCAGCCTGTCCTAAACTGTTTCGGTCTGCATGAGTGGGCAATGATCTACCGCCCACCAGGGGCGCCAGAGCCGCCGAGCCTGGCGTACCAAAAAGACGTACTTCCCCTGCGGGTTTCGCAGGAAGTGATAAATGCGGCGGTGGAGCGTCGCGGTGTAAAATGCACACACATCGATGCCATCCGCTTCTTCGCGCAGGATGCTGCTCCTCTGAACAAGCACGCGGGTACTGACTGGCCCAAACCCGAACCCACGGGCTGCGATCTGCCCCATGGGCACGGGGGGAGCGCGCAAGAGAGGCAAGGTGTGTGCCTCGCGCGTGCAGACGCGCGGTGTGTCGGCAGGTCTCGTGCGAGAAGACCAGGTACGGCTCGAGCAGCCGGCGTGCGTGCACGCATCGATGGATCTCCTTAAGATCGCAATGAAGCTCTCTCCCCTCCTGCCCTCAGAGCTTCTCGCCGATGCCCTGTCGGTGTCTCTGTCCACCCAGCACCCATTTCGCTAATGACGAAGGCCTTTCTCCGCCTGCTCTACACTGCGCCCGGGGCAGCTGCCGGGAGGCCGAGTGAGCATTCGGGGGTGGGTTGCTCTGAGAGGTTGGTTGGCAGGTGAGCCTGCTCTCGAGGCGCCTCGACGTGGCGGCCTCGCCCTACGATGCGGCGGCGTTTGGCCTCGACCCGATCAAAATCGAAAGCGCCGATGGCCGCATCGAGTGCCTGCCCGCACAAACCCCGCTTGCTTCTGTCGCGTTGACCATCAGTGTCTCCCGACGGGAGGGAGTCCAAGACGGTCGCTAGGGGGGATGACGCGACCCCGGTCTGGGGGCTCCAGCTGAGACCCTACGCGCACGGCTGGCAGGTACCGCGACCGGCAGCTGGAGCTCATGAAGCGCGCGGCGCCGGTTCGCGCAGCACTGCTGTGCGCGTACGATGCCGTGTTGAGCGATGCCGCATTCCTTGCAGCGAGGCCCAGATGATCCCGGACGAGATCCGAGGACGCGCCGTGGTGCACGTGTGCCAGAAGTACTTGTGAGATGGAGCAGCTTTAAGCTTTTAAAAATGTCATTACAACGACAATCTGTACACGAGCATGTCCCCGCTGTCAACTTTTGTGCGTCTACAGAGAAAGAGGGTTTATTAAATAACCTGGTACAAGGTACCGTACAACCAAGCCAAGCCAGATAGGCACGCGAAAAACCCAAAAAGGGGAAAACTGCTATTTTTTGGGGGTGGAGAATTTTATAATTTTATTAGCTTGAAAGTAAAAAAACTTAGCCCAGAGCGCAAAAAAATATGGCCGGGAGCCTCCGCACGCACTGCCGCCCAGCACACCCGCATACGACACACCACCTGCCGAGACCGCCACCGCCTGCACCACTGGGGCCGAAGGCACCGCCGGAGGCGGGGGAGCCAGCGCCGCACCCGCGTCTTGAACAAAATATAATGGGCCCAGGTGTGGGACGCCGATACAGGGGCGTGTCTCTGCTCACTTGATGGACAAAATGTGACCGTCGCAACGTCGGCGGACGGCGCGCGCGTCGTCACCGGGTCACGTGGCAATCTGGTCCAAGTGTGGGACGCCAAGACCCGCGCCTGTTTCCGATTCCTCCAATGCCGCACCACAGACTATCCGGGAATTGACCGCCTTGTTGTTGTTGTTGTTGTTGTTGTTGTTGTTGTTGTTGTTGTTGTTGTTGTTGTTGTTGTTGTTGTTGTTGTTGTGGCCATTGCGATGTCGGCGGACGGTGCGAGCATCGTCATTGCCTTTGAATACGAAGGGATTTGCTAGTCCTTTGGGGAGCTAGGGACACAAAAACTGGGACGCCCATGGCGGGCTCACCGTCGCCCCCGCCTACTGTTGTGTGGGCGTCGTGGAGGCATTTGTCCATTTTTGAAGTACGGTGGCCTGTACAAAGGCCTAGATTACCGTTGCTTCTGTTGATGCTAGACCCTAATTGATCCTTCCAAGGCGCGATCATGCCCGATTCGTACTCTCGATATCACGAATTCATTTCTTCTTTAGTCCTGCAGGATAAAAATGCTCCGAGCGCGGCTTCACATCTACCTGAACCGCGCAGTTCCTACAGGCTGTATCAATGTAGTCAGTTTTTCTCGTGCACACATTAAAACACCCCAGTCAGTCTCTGCACGACAAGAGTGCTTTTCAGCGCCAGCCGCCGGCTTCAACAGCACGCCGGGTCCTGGCGCCAGCCCTTGCGACCTTGTTGATACCACGTTTCCCTCCCGCAGTCACTGGCCGACGGTGCTCAGCTGCCTCTCCGCCATCCGCGCGGGCCGATGCCAGAGCGGTCACTGGGCGCCGAGTCCGCGTCGTCTTGCGCAGAGCATGGTTCTTGATCGGCGCGACAGTCGAGGCCGATGGCACGCTCTCGCTCACTCCGCCCGGGGCGCCGGAGGCCGCGGACTCGGCTACAAGGCGTTTCTTGGCGCGGAATCGGGCGAGACGCTCGTCGAGCGAGAGAGTTGCCGGCGCCGGCGAGTTGGCGTTGATGCTTGCAGCTGCAAGTGCAGTCTTGCGTGGCGTCTTGCCATGCGGCGTCTTGGCTTCCGCCGGCTTCGGCGACGGCGGCTGCTCATCGCTCGCACTGGTGTTATCGCTGGTAGACTCGACGTTCTCTGGCGGCACATCATCTTCGAACTCTTCGGGCAGTGTCATTCCCCACTGGCCCTCGTCAAAGTTCTCCTTATCTTCGCACGCTGGAGAAAGAATTGTCGGGGCTCCGGCAGCCTCTTCTTCCTGGTTCACCACTGCCTCCTCTGGCACAGCCTTCGCGACTTGGACGGGTGGAGCGACCGGCTTTAGCGCAGCCTCGGCGATTGGCTTCGGCGACGCAGCGGGCTTTCCCTGGAAACCCGAGCGAACAGTCGGCGGCGGGGCGATCCTCGATTGCGCCTTGCTGACTGCAACCTCCTTTTCGGCCTTCTCAAGACGGCGGCGGAGCGCAGTGCACTCCTTCGTGAGGTTGTCCTTTTCCTTTTCGGCCGCCAACCGCCCTGCCTTCTCCTTCGCAGCGGCATCAGCGGCTGCCTGCGCTTTCTCCCTCGAGGCACTGTCCTCCTTCGAAACCTCGGCAGCCACCCGAGCTTTCTGTTTTTGCAGCTCTTCCTCGAGTCGCTCGATGCGCTCATCTGCGGCCCGAGCCTTCTCACGAGCTTCGTTCATCCCGGCCTGCGCTTCCTTCAGAATAGCCCCGGCCCCGCCATCTCCCCGCTTTTTCGCAGTGCCGAGTTCGACTGAGGCTGCACGCGCCGCAAATTGCAAGGAGCACGAAGTTTCCGTTGCATCCGAGTCGCAGGGTGAGGTGCAAACAAACATTAGCATCTTACTCTCCACGCCGAGGGAGTCTTGCAGGAGATGCGTAAGACGAGAGTCGCGGAACGGAACATGCTTCTGCTTTGCGGCAAGGGCCGAAATGCAATTCCCGAGCGCAGAGAGCGACTTATTGATGTTTTTGGCTTCGGTAAGCCTGTCCCCTGTCGCCCCAGTACGCGAGAGCCGCTCGGAGCCGGCAAGGTCGATAAGGTGCATCTTGCCAAACGAGGTCGCGCCCTTCAGGAGGTCCTCACAAGTGACGTGCACCGAAAAGATGCAATGGGAGCGAGAAGAATGGGCATTCATGTTGGTCGCTGAAGTCGAGCGGTTCTTCATACCGATCGCGACCAGCTCCTGTACGTCCTCAATGCACGACACATTTGCCAGGTGCAGATCCGGAACGTAGGTTCCTCCGGTTGCAGGATCCGACTTAACCTCGAGCTTTTTGAGCTCTCCATTTGCATCATTCGAATCAAGGAGATCCTTGATCTGCTCGTTGTAGATTTCCATGAGAGAAACCTGCGTGTCGATGCAGTTCAGTTCTCGGTGGGTCTCGGATTAGAGGAGCCTTTGCCCAGATCTGGTGTTGCCAGGCAATTCTGGCGTGACAGCACCTTGAATGCATACTTCGCGATACGATGGCGTTCGTTTGCTTGTTCGAAAAGCATATGAAGCGTGCGCCAGTTGACGCCGCGGTCGGATGGAGAACCCTCCATAGTATGCGTCTTGCCAGACCCGGTCTGGCCATATGCAAAGATGCAGATGTTGTACCCGTCCAGCACCGAGACAACGAGCGGGGCCGTCTCTTCGAAAACCTGAGCGACCAAATCCAGTGGAAGCATCAGCGAGCCCGTGCAGAAGTTATGCTTTAGAAACCAAGTCCCTAATTGTCAAGCTTCCAATATCATTCCGGGTGCTGCTAGAGGAGGCAAACCTGGTCCTGCGTGGAGTCAGTGCCGAACACCTTGTCGAAGTGGTAGGGCGTGATCTTTCCTGCTGCTGTCAGTGAAAGATCCATGTCCGTCGGCGTCATTACAGCAACAGACTTGCCTGCGCCCTTCTCGCTCCCAGACATGGGACGCACACGGCAGAAAACACGAATGTTGCCCTTCAGCTCCTGGACCTGTGCACCCAATCACCAAAGCCTCACGCTCTGATGAAAACCTCTGAATTCACCGCAGAAAGGCTTTTGTATCACTAACAAAACGATCTACGCGTATGTGAGGGTCAGTTGTGCTGGAAACTCACGAGATTGTGGAGGCGCTTGCGCTCGGCACCCTCCTCCTTGAACTTTGCGAGAGTCTCGTCTCGCTCCGCCTGCACCTCCTGTGTCACGCGCAGGATGTTTTTCTCGAGACGTCCAGCCATCGAAGACAGCTCTGGGATCGCAGCATCTCGCATTCGCTCCATCTGATGCATTGTATCAGGCCAGCATTGTGGCAGGCCAAAAACGGGGGTGGGGGGTGGGGGGGGGCAAATGAATGCGAGTAGTGCAATCGTTCAGCTCGTGCTGCCCGGGGCCAGGAGGAATCACCTCCTGGCGGAAAGTCACGAAGCCTTCACGCACGCCGCCTACTTTGTTTTGTGCTGTGCGGATCGATCCGCGGAGGCGGCGAGCACGCATCGCTGCTTTTTCGCGTTCTTCTTCGAGGTCGCTTTGGGCTGCCTTCAGCTCCGCCTCCATCTCAGCCACCTGCCCACATAGACCGCCTCACCATTCAGAATGGTTAATCTTCGACAATGCATGCATTCAGAAAATGGTAGCAGCACATCGCGCGCAGCAGGAGGCCCTTGAGATTCCCACCTTGGTTTCAAAAGCCTCTTTCTCTGCAGCCAGAGCGTCCCGCTCAGCGGCGCCTTCCTCAGTCTCTGCGACAGCCTTCTCGACTGCTGCAGCCAGAGCGTGCAGTGCCAGTGTCACCTTGTCACGTCCTTGGCTAGGCTGAGCCAGGCAACGCCGCAGCCCCTCGCCGGCAACCAGCTCTCCCACCTCGGTCAGGCGGACGGCCGTCTCCTCAAGCATGTCCTCCTCCGTCGGTTCCTTCTCGTCTGCAGGCTCGGCCTCGAGAGTCTCTTTGCAATCTGCGAAGCCGCTTGTCGACTGTCGTACTGACATCCGGCGCTTGGCTTCCTCACCCGCCCCCAGGCAGTCGTGGAAGCCACTCATGCTGCCGCGCGCGCCGCAAGCAGCCAGCGACGAGCGTGCGAGGTACGCCTTCGTGTTCTCAAAGGCCGGCAGCGGGAGCACCGAGTCGCGGTTGGACTCCCCTTGATTCTCTGATACCCACTGATCTGATTGCGTGCCGTTCATCTCTGGGATCCACGGCCCTGACGAGGGCTGGGACGGCGTCGAGCACGTTGGCTCGCGCTCTTCCGAAGAACCGTCGCTCCAACGATCGTTAATCTCGGTGTGGTCCGCTTGCTCTGCAGCATCCGTCCGCTTGCGACGATTCTGAGCACTGTCAGCAAGTTCGTTACCGTCCGCGTCTCTTAGTAGATACTGATACAACAGATCGACTTTCTTCGGAATGTAGATCGTCGCCTCCCATCCGCCGTTGGCGCTGCGCTTCATTCTTTTTGCGCGTTTCTCGTTCCACTCACCCATCTCTTTGACGGAGCCAAGAAGGAACATTTCAACCTCGGTATCATCGACCTGTGGGCGGCTGGGTGGGTGGTTGACTCGGAAAGTGAACTTGGCCAGCTCCGGTTTTGGGGAAGCTGCCGCAATCCTTGGCTGACCAGCCAGGAGAGACATAAAGTGTGCGCTCCTGCACAAGCACCCGGGAAGCACTCCTCAGCGCATGAAGCAACGGATACAAACGCTCACACCCACGCTTGTGCCAGATCCTGTTGGCAACCACGTCGTGCTGCGCTTATGAATGAGGCTTGCTAGTTCAGGAGCGCACTCACCCTGGGCTCAGGCAACTGAGCGGATCGTAGATGATTTTTGACACGAGTCCCTTGCAGTCAGAACCAAGCCTCTTTGCCGGCGTTCCCATCGAGCCCTTGGGCTTGTTGTCCGACAAGGGTTTAGTTCACAAGTTTGACGTTGAAAAAAAATTGCGAGCGCCACAAACCACAAGAGACTCGCAACCTGTATCAACCAAAGAGCGACAACGGCGAGAGCCGTACGGCGAGCGCAGCGGGGCGTGTGCCGAGCTCGCTTGGGCGCGCGCCTAGCGCGCGAAGTGTCCAGCAGATGTCCAGTGTCAGTGCTGACGGCGATGTGGTCCTTCACGGCATCCGCCTCAAGGCGACCTCCGCTCTCCCGAACCCGCTCCCTGCCTGCTCCCCAGTACATCAATTGCCAGGCACCTCAGGTGCATGGGCCCACATTGGCATCTTCTGATAGCTTTCAGATTTCAGTTGAGATATTGTGCCTCCGCGATGAGCCGAATGGGGGACTCACGATTGCGCTGACACAGTCTGCGAAGCTGCTGTCGGAGGATGTGCTACAGACACAGATGGCGCAGATTCTTGAGATCCTGCTGGATCATCAGACACAGTTAAACCAGGCAGCAGCGGAGCGCGAGGTTTGGCCTGGTCCCTCAGAGACAGGCGCGCAGCGTGGTGCATTTTGGCACCGTGAGGCAGGCCTGTGCAGGCCGCTGATTTCTGACTGCGCGCTTGCAGATGATCCGGCGGAACGTCAAAGACCTGCAAACTGGCCTTGAGAAGGCAAACACGGACATCGGCGCCTTGCAGTCGGGCGCGGCTGAGCTTTCGGGGCGCATCGATGATGCAAAGAAAATGATTGTGGAAATTGCTGAGATCCAGGATAGGGAAATCAAGCGCATGGACGAGACTGTCGCAACGGTCGCGAGTGTCCGGGGGCAGATCGCGGAGCATGGGGCGCGCCTGGAGGAGCATACGATGCGGCTCGAGACGGCGGAAGCGGGGCAGGTGGAGCACCGCGGGCGCATCTCCGACATCGAGGCGCTCCTCGCCAAGGAACCCCCCGCCTTTTCCGCCCCCCTTCCCCCGCGTCACCTCTATGCCCTGCTCCCGCGCATCGCACCGCGAGCCTGGCCCGCAAACAGCAAGCAGGCACGATGCTGTCGCTCCGTCGCGCTGAGGCGGCAGGGGTGCGACGGGGCAGGTGGATCTCGAGGGCATGTTCGATCGAATCGCGGCCAACGAAGCGGGGCTGGAGGAGCGACGCATCGAGGCAGCCAACCACAGTGATCGCCTCGACGAGGTCTCCTCACGCATTCACAGTGTATGGTACTGCCGATGGGACACAGCACCGCTGATGATTCGTGACGTCGGGGCAGGTTGAGGCAGACCGAGCAGAGATGCACCGTCGCATCGACGAGCTTCGGGAAGAAACGCATGCCCAGTTTGTCAAGCGCGAGGTCTTCGAGGCGCTGAAGGAGCACCTAACAACGTTTGTGCTCAGGGCCGAGTATGATGCTGCGCAAGAGGCCTTTCAGCACACGCTCAACGAGTTTGTAGCTGACGAGCTGGACACACAGCGCACCTCGCTACTGGACAAGATGGATCGACTGCACGAGAGAATGATGGAGGAGATTGATGAAGTGGCTCGCTCATCAGAGACGCAGAAGTGCATCGACCGTGTGCAGACGCTGATCGAGAGCGTTCAGGATATTGGGGTTTCCGTCGAGCAACATTCGGCAGACATCGAGCGCAACGCCGGAAAGCTCGCTGCACTCGGGCGCGACTTTGTTCAGGTGCAGGAGCTGCGACAAGGGGTCGCAGATCTCAATGGGCGCATGTCGGAGCTGCTCGACGACGTGTCTCGCCAGGTTTGACCCTCCATCCCTCCATTTCCCATCGGGCCCTGTACACCAGCACTCTAGGCCGGCACCTGCGCACGCAGCGATCGTGCGCCGACGGCGGCGGATGCGTGCAGGTGCAGCATCGGCTCGGCCATGCGCCCGGAGAGCGGAGGCCGAGCGCCCAAGATTCCGTTCCGACCTCGCGCCGCGTCAGCCTCGCGGGCGAGGCTGCGGCAAGCGCGGACGCGGATCAAGCCGTACTGCAGCTCAACGGCCCAGGGGACTCTGCCAGCATGGAGGGCGCGCTGGCAGCCCTCAATTCATCCATACAAGAGCAGCTCGCGGTCCGCACACGCCCTGCGCTCATGGCACTGCGGCTGCGTGTGCTGTACCACGTCCCAATTGGGCGCGGGCCAGCAGCAGAGTTTCTACTCGCGGCCGCTGGCGCGACAGCACGCTAAGGTGCTGCGTGGTCGCAGGATGTTGAGCGGCGAGTGCAGAGCCAGTCGCGGGAGCTCGTGCCCCACCCTTACCTGGAAACCTGCATCGATCAGCTGAACCGAAAGATTGGTCCTCTCCTAGTCCTACCGACTGATGGCCCACCGCTGTTTCACGTTCGCTTGCGCCTCGTGACCCTGGCCCCGTGAGGTGCGCGCGGGCCTCGACTGCAGGCGATCTGGAGTGGAAGTTGATGAAACGGCGCGTCGACGAGTGGGGCCCTCCACCCGGCGAGAGCGCAGAGCGCAACGCGCAACACAACGCTCGCCTCTTTTCGATTCCCTCGCCATTCCTGCGGACGGTCCAGTACGTGCCTCCAGAGTCGCCTGCAGGGGGCACCCAGCGCCAGCGGCCCAAGTCTGCGATGGCGTCCTCCCGGACGGATACCTCCGCGCCCGGAGAAGCGTCTTCTGAGCGCCCCAACCAGCCTGCGCTCTTCCCCACCTCCGTTGCCGTTCGTAATTTTGAGACAATGGAAACTCGCAACGCGCTCAAGCAAAATCCAGACGGTGCCTGCCTTCCCCCCCCCCCCCTTTCTCGCGAATCTTCGCGCACCACGCCTTACGGTGACCGCTGACCTCCCGAACTTTCCCCTAGTTTTTGGACAGCCCCCCTCCCGCCCCCGGGGCTCCGCGGCTGCGCAGCGTGTCTTCCGAGGCACAGTCCACACGCCGATACCTCGCCTCCCACCGACGGTGCGCGCCCTCACAGGCTCCGGAGGCCCAGCCTGACCCGGGGGGCTACAGGGTTCCAGGCCAGAAAGCTAATCGGGGCAGGATCTGGGCAGGTGCCGCCTGCGGAGCTTGGGCAGCTACCCGAAGATGCCGAGGGACTCGTCAACGTCCCCATTCGCGAAATCGCGGCGCTCGGGAGCAAGCGGCCAGACGCGCAGGAGGAGGCGCTGCCGCTCGACTCATCCGAGGGCAGGGGCGAAGCGGGGGAGCAAGGTCTTGGACGTTGGCGGGACACGGACAGTAGGGCAAGTGGTGGTTCGCTGATTGATGGAGGCGGCAGTGGAGGCGGGGGCGGGCCCCCACCAGTTGCCCGCATCGAGTTTTTGGACGACCGGGCAGCGCCCGCCGTCCGCCCTGCAAGCGCGGTGGGTGCTCGCAGCTCCCCTGCCGCGCACACCGCACGGGCCGGGCGGGGCAAGGCCGTGCGCCCAGGAACCGCGCCAGCGCAGCGCGCGGGGTATGCGATCCAGGCGCGGCCGGCGTCGGCGATCCAGGAGCTGCACTACCACGACCCTGTCGCGACCCTCGCTGGAAGCCAGCGCTCAGACGGCACCGCTCTTTTAGAGGGCGTGCCGCCCAACGGTGACCGCACGCAGCTCGACCCATTACCGCTGGAGGGGTGAATGGGGCTTGTGTCTGGGCCAGATGGCATAAATTGTGTCTAGGCCAGATGGCGTAAGCGAATGCACTTCCTGCCCACAGCATCTTCGCTCTCGTCCCCTCTCTTGACACTTGCGAGGGCTTTGCACGCTTCTCTCCCTGTGAGCGGTTCATCCTCTTTCCGGCCATCGCGCTGTGCGATCCGCGCAGCACAAAAGTCGACACAGAGGCCTCACGGCCAGGTCAAACAAATCCCGGTCGTTCGTTCCTTCGCGGTGGTTCGTTCTTTCTAAAGTTTTAAAGTTTTTCTTACGTAAGACGTGGAGGCCCCTGGCGCTTCTCCCGCCCGGCCAGGCCGTCGGCGGCGCTGACGATCGCTGCAGACTGTGACCGTGGTTTTGAGCGGACAGGCGGAGACTTGCAATGCGTCTTGTCCCGGCCCTCGCGCTGGCTCTCTTGGGTGCAGCAGGGGGTTTTCCCGTCGCACACGTGCCCCACCCTCGACAGGGCGTAACACCAGAATCAGCACACCTGGGGCGCGCACACCCTGCCAGCTTTGTCGATTCATGCCTATGGTCTTTCTTGGGTCCTTCGAAGCGTGGTTTACGGAGCAAGGACTCGGTTGCTGGGGCGTCGCGTGGGCCAATCCTTGACATGGGAATGGTCGCTTTGGATCCCGAGGCGGCAACCGGCAAGAGCATCTGGGCGCAGCCAAGGTCGCTGAATCCCACGCAAACTGATCGACAGAGATCTAGAGGACGGCCAAGGGGGCGATGGGACCAGGCCAGGCAGCCAGCGTCCCCCTTGGACGAGGCAAGGGGACGAGTTGCGACTGTCCCCCGGGCTGACCCCATGCAGATTACGGGCTGGATCCGGCGCTGCGGAACGGTGCGCGAACTTGCACTCATCATAAACCAGCATTACACGAGGCTCAACCACATTCACGTGAGCGCTGCGTGGAGCTGCCTGGCTCGGATGCGCGTAAATGGAGGCCTGGAGGACCAGATGGCCGAAGGGTCTCTGGCGCTCTTGCTTGTGTCGAGGACGGAAGAGGTTCTCGGACGGATGGGTGGGCGTGAAATCGCCAACGTATTGTATGCGCACGCGCGGCTACACACGCTGGGGCGTGTGCACGGAGGCGATCGCATTCTGGCCGTGCTTGTTGCACGTGCCTCCGCGCACGCGGAGAAGGGGGCACAGGACTTCAACGCCCAGGAAGTGTCCAACGTTTTGTGGGCGCTCGCCAAGATGGAAATTGGTGCGCCGGCACAGCTGTTAGAGGCGATGGAGACTCGCGCGCTGGCGACTGCGGCGCTGTGGGATCCGCAGGGAGTCGCAAATCTCTTTTGGGCGTTTGCCAAGATGGAGCGCACGCCGAGCGCAGCGCTGCTGGCCGCGATGGGGCGGCAAGCAGTTTCGACGGTGCGGGCATTTACTCCACAGGGGGTATCGAGCTTCATGTGGTCTCT
>ENA-UOXV01005275-UOXV01005275.1-marine-metagenome-genome-assembly--contig:-NODE-5275-length-14283-cov-6.075134_pt1 | contig 14283 bp, 21 predicted proteins | sample MGYA00238165_ERZ766961 | MGnify/ENA primary metagenome ERZ766961 (study PRJEB28924, sample SAMN03173240) | marine metagenome | biome: Marine; feature: Water; material: Subsurface seawater | place: North... | reverse complement strand
AGGATTGCGGATTGCGGCGGGTTGATAATCGGCGTCGACAACAACGAACCGAAGACGCCGCCGTTCGAAATAGTGAACGTCCCACCGGTGAGGTCTTCCATCGTCATTTTGCCGTCGCGGGCGCGTCTGCCGAAATCGGTGATGGTCTTTTCGATATCGGCGAAGGACATCTCTTCCACGTCGCGCAGCACAGGTACGACGAGGCCCTGAGGGGCGGAGACCGCAACACCGATATCGCAGTAATTTTTGTAGACGATTTCGTCGCCGTCGACTTCGGCATTCACGGATGGCAGTTCGCCCAGAGCGATGACGCTGGCCTTCGCAAAGAACGACATGAAGCCGAGCCGGACGCCGTGTTTTTTCTCAAAGGCATCGCGGTAGTCCGCGCGCAACTTGAGTAGCGCCGTCATGTCGACTTCATTGAAGGTGGTCAGCATGGCGGCGGTGTTCTGCGCCTCTTTGAGGCGTTCGGCGATCCGTTTGCGCAGTCGCGTCATGCGCACGCGCTCTTCACGCGGCCCGCGCGCGGCGGCGTTGCCGCCAGCGGCCCGGGCCAGCATATCGCCCTTGGTCACGCGACCGCCCTTCCCTGTGCCGGGAACGGTGGCAGGATCAATACCCTTCTCGGCTGCGAGACGACGAACCGACGGCGATTGGCCCGCTGCGGGCGCGGCTGGCGCGGGGCCCTCGAAGTTGGCGCGGAGCGGCGCGAGGCGGAGCGGTTGCGCCTCCCCTGCGCTCGCCGCCGCGGCCACCGCCTTCTCGACCGACCCCAGAGAACACTTGCCAAAGCCCGCTCCCGCGCCCTCGCCCTGGGCAGCCGCCCTTGAGGGCGACGTCGACGGCGTGGCTGGCCTGCGCCCGTCCCGGCCGACGGTGAGGCTCACCGTCGGATCGCCCGAGCGGGTGGGGGTCGCGGGAGAGAGGGAGGGGTGGGAGGGCGCAAACCGCGAGATGCGGGAGCGGAGCAGCAGCTGGGCCTGCAGGTTGGCGTTGTCCTCCTGTAGGCGCGCGATGACGAGGCGCTGCTTGTGCAGGATCTGCTCCTGCTTTTTCAGCGCCACGGACGCCTGCTCCTCCATGTGCGTGACCTCGTCCTGCGCGCCAGTCCCGCGATTTCTCACCACGCGGCCACAGGAGAGGAGGGCACGCGGTGACGGCCTGGTGGTCACGCGGGCCGCGCTCATTCGGCTGGGCCGGGGCGCGCACTTCCACGCGAGCAGATGCCTGGGCGTGGTCGAGACGCATCATTTCTCTGCTGCGCTGCTCGTCACGGACCAGTTCCTTAAGCCGAAGCACCTGCAAGAGCAGCAGTCAGGCCTCTGCGGCCCCGGCGGACCCATGGGCTCCGGACGGCGCCGAACGCAGTCAGCCCAAGGCAGGGTGACATGGCTACGGGTAGTCGGAGATGCTACGCCATGTTCGAACAGGGCGGAGGAAGGTACCTCCTCCTGCATCTCGATGTGTGTGCTTCGCAACGCGCGAATAGTGTCTTCGGCCGACGGAGCGGTGTGCGCGGCCGCAGCCGCCATCGTGAGAACACAGTACAGGGATTCTCACTCTCGTCCGTAGCGTGTGCGTGCCACACAGTCTGTTTTGTGTGTGCACCCTGCGACCTGGCACCGCTGCAGCGGGCGCTGTGCGGCTCCCGCCTGTCCTGAAAAGGAATTTCGCGGAAGTTCGCGGGATGCGCACTCGCTTTCATTTTCTGCGTCGGTGGAACCACTTTCGACTCCTAAGAGAGACCCCTACGTATCGCAAACCGTAGGGTAAGTGGGCCCCCTACAAGACAAACACAGTTAGTCAACTCAGAGGATCCCTCAGGCGCTCAGTACTCGTGCGACCCAACCTCCGCGATGGACCCCGTAAGCACCCTCCCTGCATCCCGGGGGCCTGGAAGGGGAATCTCGACAGCACGTTGTTCTTGTTGGGGCCCCGCATCCGGCTCGGTGGGTTCGAAAAGTCTGCGGTGGAGTAGAGCGAGATGGTCCAGCGCATGGTGCAAAATTCCCAACCTGCCGCGGCCTGGGCTGCTGCGGCACAGCCGCGTTAGGATGGCGTCGAAATGCACACGCAGCAGCAGGTTTTCTGCCTATTTGGATTGCTTGGTGAGGCTGGATGTATCCGCCTTGGTACGATCTCGTGTGGACAGCCTTACTCGGCGAAATCCTGCTGGGGTCCTGCACATGGGTTGGCCGCGCTCGGGCCGCGGTAGCATCTGGGAAGCAAACAAGCGAGAATCGTTTGCAAGTTCGGCGCGCTGATATGTGTTTCCTTTATGTGCTCTTGCAGGTTGACATGCCGCTGGATGACGTGTCCGCGATGAACGCCTATCCCACCGATGAGGTCGGCGGCGGCGAGGTCCCGGCGTTCGGCGCCGAAGCCCCGGTGCGCCCCCTGACGCTGTGTGCCTGACGAGAGCTTGCGAATCCTTCCGTCCGATGGCTTGCGGCGCAGCATGGGGACTAGCACGGGGATCGGACTTTACCTTGCCCGGCGCCAGCCAGAGTGCCCATGGGCACCGCCCTAGCCGGGGCCGGTCCTGGGGGCGCCTGCCCGGATACTGCGGCGCAGAGACCCTCCTGGGGGCGCTGCCGGGATGCTGCGGCGCAGAACGCAGAGGGCACGGCATGCGGATGTGTTGCGCGCCAATCCACCTCAAAGCGGCCGGTTGAATTGGAACGCGCGTCGCAGGCTGGCGGCTTCGGCGCTGGCGCCCCCGCGCCCGGCGCGCGCACGCGCGGCGCGCCCGGGACGCGCGTGTACGTCGGGAATCTTTCGTGGGAGGCGCAGTGGCAGGAGGTGAAGGACCACATGCGCGGGCTCAACCAGGACCTCGTGGTGACGCACGCGGACATCATGCACGACGCTTCTGGGCGCTCCAAGGGCTGCGCGATCGTCGAGTACGCGTCGTCTGAGGACGCACAGCGCGCCATCGCGCAGCTTAACGACACGGAGCTCATGGGCCGCCTCATCTTTGTGCGCGAGGATCGCGAGGTCGCCACCGCCTTCCGCGGCGGCTTCCGCGGCGGGGGGGGCATGCGCGGGGGGATGCGCGGGCGCGGCGGCTTCAACCCCAACTTCCAGCCGGGCTTCCAGCAGTTCCCACAGGCCGGCGGGCGCGGTGGCTTCCGCGGCGGCCGGGGGGGCTTCGCGCCGCGGCCGTTCCAGCAGCCGGTTCAGGGCGGCGTGCCGGGCGCGCCGCCAGCGCCGGGGACCGCGGGGCGAAGGGTCTATGTCGGGAACCTGTCGTGGGAGACGCAGTGGCAGGATCTCAAGGACCACATGCGGTCCGCCGGGCAGGTTGAGTTCGCGGACGTGCTGACGGGCCCCGACGGCCGCTCCAAGGGCTGCGCGGTCGTCGAGTTCGCCCAGCCGGAGGAGGCGCAGCGCGCGATCGCCGAGCTGAACGACACGCAGCTCATGGGCCGCATGATCTTTGTGCGTGAGGACCGCGAGGCGCGCTGAGCGCGGCAAAGTCGCGTGACGTCGGGGGCGCGGGGCCCGCGGGCTCCGAGGTTCTCCGCGGGGAGGCGCAGCACTTGAGCTCTGCCTCACCGAGGCCAGGATGGTGCCCGCTAGTGGCCGCCCGGCTGACTGCCATCCTGAGAGTGCGATGGGGCTGCCGGTGGTGCATTGGGTCGCTCGCGGCTGTGCAGACGCATAGGCTCACGGCATGTTATGCTTGCGTGCTGGCACACGGTTGGGGTTGAGATGCGGGGGCCGACACCGCTTGGCGGCTCCCTGAATTTCCCCTGGCACGTGAGAGGACGCCAGCGTGCGAGAATGCGCAGGTTCCGCGGTCCTGTGAGGTGAATACAGAATGAGCCCATCACTACAGAACTTTTAGCGTGGTGCGATGCGCATCCACGCACGGGATCGCACCGCAGGTTGTCTGCCAAGAGCCCCACTACTCCATTCAAAGTCACTTGATATGGAGCCCGATCCTTCTTGGACGGATTGTTCACTGTCAGGTCCTCTGGGACAACTTTTGTGTGTCGTGCATTCCAGTCGTGGCTAGCAGCCAGGTCGTACGACCTGGCCGATCCCTGCCCCCTTGGTTGACCTTTTGCTCGCGTAAAAATAAGGCGCCTGCGCGAGGGGAGTAAATCAATTTTAAAGCTATTTCAGCCAACCACTGAAGAGACGTTCCTCATCACAGACGACGATGTTCTCGCGCCGCCAGCACACCACCAAGCTCATGTTCTCGCAGTCCGAGCGTGGCCAGAAGGCCTTCGCGCTCGACTACTGCGCTGCGGGCTTCGTCACTGAGGGTGAGCCACCGCCCGGCGGATTCTGGGAACGTGATCTGGAGCCCGGCGCGAGATGCAGTGTGACAGGGCCACTCCCGTGAGGTCGTGGGATGGCGCGGGTGCGCGCGGGCTTGCACCGGGTACTTTCTGGTTCATTCTGCATGCATGGTGTAGACAGTTTCAGGCGTGCCCTTTCTGCTCAGCACTCAGCCGTGCGATACGGTGATGTGCTGGTATGGAGAGTGGTGCCGCTCCGCAGCTGCTCGCCACGAGGGCACGGGCTGTTAGCAGTTAGGCACACGGAGATCGAAGCTTTTACACGCTGTCCTGGACACGTTCAAGCTTTGTGTGCCCTTTTCCAAGGATGTACTGTGGCTTACAGGGTGGCTATCTGGCGTTGCAGCGCCCGCGACCAGGGAACCGTGCCACCTCAGCACCCACTCCTCTAAAACCTGGGCCCACGCGTACAGGCGAGGTCAAGTACTGCATCGCGAAGCTCTTCTCGAACGGCGTGAAGTTCGCGACCGCCAACGACTTCTAAGCCGCTTGCTGGCCGGGGGGGCGCTGCATGGCCACATCGCGCGCATTTCTTTGTCTGGGGAGAGGCGCGGAGCAGCTGCAGGCTCCCTCGCGGAGGCGTATCAGTCCAAGAGCGTATGGGAAGAGCAGGATGTTACTGCGAAAGAGGTGTGGGACGTTGCGCGAGAGAGTGGGCGCATAGTGCCACAGTCGGAGTTGGTCACGTCGTGAAAGGGCTCTTGGGACAGGGGCAATCCAGGTGTCTCCACCCAAGGGGCTGGCGGGCTGGCTGGCCTTCTGATCAGCTAATACATTATCAGATGGTACACTCGCATTGCAATGTGCCATCTCTGGAACCGTGGCTGCTTCAGAGCCCCGCCCCCGCACATGCCAGCTGCCCGAGATGGGCGCGGGCTGCCGCTGAGTGTAAATCCCTTCATAAGTCAAATAATTGGAGGCGAGATCAAAAAGTGAGCGGGTTGCACCTGCACCCCCTTGCCCACCAAAAAGTGCTCCAGGGTTACTTTAGCAGATGGGTGGGTGGAGCTATCGCGGTGTTGAGACAGGAAGTGTGGTGCGACTCGATGCACAGTGCTCGTCAAAAGGTCGTCGGAGGGGCAGGAGTCAATGGTGGCGCTTAGGCTGGTTGACCGGCCTCTTGATAATCGCACGAGTCCAAGGGGCCACCAACAGCCCGAGGATTATCGGGGGTTCGCAAGTCGAACATTTCGACGGCGGGACGAATTGGGTTATACTCCTGGAGCAGACTGGACTGAGGCCGGTGACCTGCTCAGGAAGCATTATTGGGAGACGCTGGGTGCTGACAGCCGCTCACTGTTTTCTCAACGATCGAGGGGACGGCTTTGTCCCGGATCAAGGTAATGACGGGAAACCTTCTCATCTTCAACAACCTTCTCTCCCAGCTCTGCCTGTCAATGGGCGTCGGCCAGAGCTTCATTTCTTCTATGCTCTTTGCAGGCACGTCTCTGCTCTTTGGGTGTGCTAGATGGTGCCGTCCGTCCGAGACTGACAAGGATTGCGAGTGCAAGCAAGCGCGGGCCAAGCGGGTTGTGAAGCACCCTTGCTACGTGCCAATACGCAACGAGGTGGGCCATGCAGTATTACCCCGTAGAAGTGTCGTGCCCCAGCGGGGGTCTGTGGCTGATCTTCTGCCCGACGTTCCTCTCAAGGATCATGATGACCTCGCTCTGATCGAGACCGACGTAGACCTCTACGGGGAGTGCGAGAGCGGGGTCGCCGTGCATGGCCTCAACGGCACGTTCGACCTGCCGGTGGGGAGTCTGGTGCGCTCCTTGGTCCCTGACACAGCCACTGGAGGCAGAAATCGTCGCAGGCATCGCGCCCCGCAGCCTCTTTCTGCCTGCGGGCGTGCTGGGCGGCACCCTCACTGGCGACGCGCTGCCGCCGCAGGTAAACGTGAGTGGATTCGGCACGGTGTCGAACTCACCGCAGGTGCGCGCGGAGACGCTCCAGCGTGTGACACTCCCAACGGCGTCCGATGAGGTCGCAGCTCCTTCCGGTGCCCCATGCCCGGAGCCTATCGGCATGCGGGTGCCGCCATTGCCGACGCGCCGGCTCTCGGGTGGCAGGCCTGCACTAGGGCGAACCCCACCGCAGTGGACACCGGTCTACTGCACATCCCGCATCTTCTCTGCGCGGGCGGAGAATATGGCAAGGACTCGTGCATCGGGGATTCGGGCGGGCCTCTGTCCGTCTTCCGCGGCGGTCGCGAGTGGCTGGTGGCCGTGCTATCCTTGGGGTCTGAGATTCCCACGTGGACCGACAATTGCGCCGTCACGGGCCGATACGGCGTCTACACACGCACAGATGTCTACGCGAACTGGATCCAATCAACTCTTTCGGTACGCCCCATGCAAGATGTGCTGAAGCATCAGCAAAAACGTGAAAGTGAGCGACGCGATGCGCCCTCGTATCGAGCACGCCAGTGCATGCACGCGGCTGAACGGGTAGGCGGAATCTCGCAGGGGCAACGCTTCGGGTGCAGCTGCTCTTCTCGCGCTGATCCCTGCAGTGGGGGGGCATCTTTGATCGTGGCTCCGTCTGACGACTGTCCCACCGCGAATTCGGCTCCCGCAGCGTGCTTCGGCCCCGCGAGTATCGTTACCGCCCTGATGCTTCTTTGGATATTACTCGCACAGTGATATCGCTTCTAGATTAGAGAATAGTAGTTGATTGAATGAGTGAAGTTTGTCAAGGGTACACGCATCTTGACACGGTCCCGCACGAATCATGCAGGTTAGTTTATTCCCATTCTCACAGTCAGTTAGTTGTCCGACGGCATGCACACGCGACCCTGCCGAGGCTGGCGGCGCGACATATCGGCGAAGCTGCAAGGCCGGGGCAATGACATGCCGCGTCGTGAGACAGCCACGCCCTCAAAGCCACTCGAGCTCAGCCTTTTAGTGCTTGGCCTTGGCCTTGGCCTTGGGGCCCTTGTTGATGAGGGACTTGTGGATGTGCGGGATAACGCCGCCACCAGCGATGGTGGCCTTGATGAGGGTGTCGAGCTCCTCGTCACCACGGATGGCGAGCTGAAGATGGCGCGGCGTGATGCGCTTCACACGGAGATCGCGCGAGGCGTTGCCGGCGAGCTCAAGAACCTGCCGGTCGAGTAAAGCACGTAAGAAGTCTAGAAATCGAGCGGCGGACGCCGTGGCAGGATAATGTGGCGGGCCGCGCGGCACCTCGGCGCAGAGGTACTCGCAGATGGCAGCCATGTAAACGGCGGAGGTGGCGCCGACACGCCCGTGGCGAGAGACACGCGCCTTGAGGTGGCGGTGGATACGGCCCACGGGGAACTGCGTGACCGGGGCTTGCCGTCAACAAATTTGAGATAGGTGCTTCGGAGAAGTCGAACGCGTCCAGCTGGCAGCGGATGCATGTGTGGGGAATTTTGACCTGGAGACCAGCGCGGGACGAGCGCGACTGGGGCGCACGCTTCTTCTTGTCGGAAGCAGTACCCTTGCCGCCCTTGCCGCCCTTGCCGCCCTTACCTCCCTCCTGTTGAACAAAGCCCGCGTCAGCATCAACCCGTCCATCCAACCAGGTCCTGGATGTCAGGACGGTGTCGTCGACGTGGGCTTGGGTGGCAAAAAGACCACAACAACCGGCATAATGCAATGGCACTCCTTGCACAGAGGCTACACACATTACCTAGCCTGATCCAGCTTGGCCCGCCGTCAGACCCTAGCCAGTACTACCCCGAGCACATCCAGCACAAAGCGCCTCGCAGTGTAGCTTTTCCAGGTCCCGCAGTGCAGCGGCGCCGGAAAAGTTAGCACGGAACGACAACAGAAGCACGTGTGGCCGGAATCCGTCGTCACATCGGTGGAGGGGGGGCGCAGGGCGACGCGGGAGGAAGGGGCGTACGTCGCCGGCCATGTTTCCGAAGTGAAAGTTAGGACGGGCTTTTGGCGCCCTAGTTCAAAAGACTCTGGCTCTCCAAAAACACAAATTCGAACCAACCGGTCCGGTTGAGCGAATCAGTCCTTTCAGAGCCTCTTGGATTTGACCAGCAGAAACTTGTGATTCCCGCGCGAGGCACGGCTTTCAACACGGACTGCGAACGCCACGAGGGCTCTTGACATCCTCTTCGGCGCCGCGCCGAAAGCACGCATGCCGTTGTGTGCAGTCAAGTTTGCGCATTTTCAGAAATGTGAATCAACTGGTTCGCAACGGCAACGCTAGAGCACAAGCACACCACTTGACTCCACAACGTGCATTTCACGCATCTAATACCCCGGCAGCAGTCCACTATGCACCCCGTAGGAAACCAAACGCGGGATCTTCCAATGATGCGATGTCCGTTAACCCCAGCGGGCTGCTACCCCGCGAGTTTATCTCACAAAGCTGTGCTTGCCGACGGCGGGGAGCAGTCCAGGCCGTGCTTGCACTCGACAGCGCAGACGGGTGGCAGAACGCAGAGCTCGTCGCCCTCGACGAGCTCCATGCTGCCCGTGAGGTCGGGGTTCCCAATGAGCAACTGGTCGCGCGTTGTGAAGAACTTCTGTGCGACCAGGTCGAGGTAGTCCCCCTTCTTGGCACTGTAGAAAGCCCCCGTATTCACACGAGTATGCACCGCAAGATCGTCGGGATTCCGCACCTGACGTCAACAGACCGCATCAATTAGCCACGAAGCACTGAGGCGTCATCCCAATGCCGGGATCCCAACGAACAGCGTGAAGTGCTGTCGCTGCTTTCCCGCGAGCGACTCCAGGCCATCGGCACAGATTTCGAGACCGGGATGCACCCGGGGTTTAGGAATAGCATGTGCGCAACGGGTGAGGGCGATTACCGTCGGGTTTGCCGTGTAGATGTGCAGCCAGTCGGTGTCAAACATCGCGGCAACCGTTTTGATCGTCTCGCCCTCCTGCACGCAGTACTGGCACTTCTGCACCTTGACGCTGACACAGCGCACCGCACTCCCGTCGGCTCCCAGGGCCGCCGCAGTGCTTGCACGAAAGCATATCCGGTACGGCTTAGAGCTCTCATGGCCCCGCGCCGGCGTCCAGCGTAGTTCCATCCGCCGCACCCCGTTGCGGTCGTCCCCTTCCGCCGAAACGAGCTCCGCGGCCCCGACCATCGCCCCCGAGACATCCCGCGCCGGGATAGCCTGCGGCAGTCCGTTCGAAGATGGGGGGAAGGCTCCGTCGGGGGCTGTCGTGATCGAGACGGGGTAGCTTGAGGTGCAGCTTGCCCCGGAAGCTATTGCCGATGGCGTTGCAGGGGGGGAGATGTCTGCCGCTTCGATAGCGAACGACTCCGGACATCCAACATTGAACGTGAAGTGGTGCTGAACATCGTCGGGGGAGTCTCCCTGCTGTCGAAGAAATGCGACGGAGGGGCGCGACACCGAGATCGAGATGTTTGTATGAGCAGTGGCCTGGACGGCACCTGAAACTCCATCAAAGCCCCCGCTCCAGTGCAAAACCGCCGAGTAGCTCCTCCCTGCGTGCATGGGCGTCGGAGAGAAGGAGATGACGATAGGCCCGCCGATGCACACTTGTAGCCCGCCGCCGATGGGAACATTTTGGCCGTGGCACCCCATCATTGCACCGGGGGGCAGACCCAGCCCCTCATCAAATGCACCCCAGATCTGACTGCGATTCAGCCCCACGCCAAACACATCTAGTTCTAGCTGCAACGGACAGTCGATGCGCGCCTGCACGTCCGCGTTGCCTGACGTCGTGATGCTCGGCGCCGCCGCCGCCGCAGCTGCTCCCAACACAGCTACAAACAGAGCGACCTGCCCGATCGTGCCCCCAAGAATACGCAAGCGTGCACATCCCCTTGATGCATGCTCACGATTTTTTCGTATCCGTCGACTAGCGCCCTCGCCATCCAGCAGGACGGCCGCTGTCCTGTCGAGTCCTCCTCCCATCCTCCCGGCGACCTTTCCCACCGTGAGACCCGATTTTGAGTTAACCATTCAGAGAGTTTTCTCGATCTGTGGACACGACAGGAGGGCACGCGGTACGGGCTAATTGTCTTGTCTTTTTGGGATTCCTTGTGCCCTGTGTCACCCGCCATCATGGGTACCGACGGCGGTCCTCGCCCGCCCTGCGCCCCTTCACCTCCCGCTCTCTCGAACGACCAGGGCAATATATCATGATCCTGTTGCGAGGGCGCACGATTCTGGTATCCTTATAGATGGAGCAGATCGTGTGTGGTGGGCATATCTGCCCTGGTCGTGAGAGGCCCTGGTCGCGCGTGGGGCGGCTGGCCACATTGTCCTGTGGGAACGTGAGACGGCGAAGAGGCCATAGAGGGCGGCTTTGCGCCGGAAACAAATGCCGCACAGACCAGATTTGTGCCGATAGCAATTGATCCCTGGCATGGCACGCGCGGCAGCAGAGCCTGCTGGCCACGTGGTCCGGGGCGTCGGTGGGGAGGATCGCGGGTGATCGGGGAATCCAAACAATTGGGCGGCGATGAGTGTGTCGGTAGATTCTAGACTCTCCGCTCGACGGCGTCTAATGTCGTTGCTATGCCTTCCATTGCAGGGGGGTACTCCAATGCCGACCTAGACAGAATCATTAGCAACATGTTCGAGCTGCGGGAGGGCGGGAGCGCGTGCAAGATAGTTCTACCAGAAGACCAGGTGCCACCCTACCTTAGTGCATGTGAGATGGTCCTGCAGACTGTGTCCGGGGGTGCCGTCCCATGCGAAACATCGCTCGATCGCAGCCGTCGAGGTGGTGGACCGCAGCGCGTGCTTCCGTAGCTGCTGCGGAGCGCTCCGACACTGCCCGAGGACCAGGACCCACGGGACGGTGCGACGCCTGCACACCACCACAATGTGACTTATGTGCGGCTTGTAGGTGTGCAAGCTGTGCGACCAGGCGCGAGACATCCTGCAGAAGGAGGAGAACGTCCGCGCGGTCAAGGCGCCCGTGATCGTCGTCGGAGACGTGCACGGGCAGTTCTTCGACCTGCTGGAGCTGTTCGAGATTGGGGGGAAGCCGCCTTTCCACAACTACCTCTTCCTCGGCGACTACGTCGACCGCGGGTCCCGCCCGCTCCACCCAGCACGCGGCGGCTGCGAGAGCGCGCGGCCCCGGCAGGCGCTGCGCGGGCCACGTGATCACTGGCACGGCGGCTGAGCGGTCGGTGTGCGCTGCGCGGAGCAACCCTTGACGGACGGGGTGTGGTAAACGTTCTTACGTGTGGTAAGGGATCCTGAAGGTGTGCGGGGGTTGGCGCGGCAGGTACTACTCGCTGGACTGCGTGCTGCTGCTGGTGGCGCTCAAGGCGCGCTACCCGGACAGGATAACTCTCACGCGCGGCAACCACGAGTGCCGCCAGATCACGCAGGTGTACGGGTTCTACGACGAGTGCCTGCGCGTGCATGGCTCGCCCAAGGTGTGGATGCACTTCACGGACCTTTTCGACTACCTCCCGCTCGCGGCCATCGTCGACGACGCGATCTTCTGCCCACATGGCGGCCTCTCGCCGTCGCTCGACCGCATCGAGCACGTGCAGAAGCTCGACCGCTTCGTCGAGATCCCGCACGAGGGGCCGATCTGCGACCTCATGTGGTCTGATCCGGACGACCGGTATGGATGGGGGATCTCGCCGCGAGGAGCGGGGTATACTTTCGGACAGGACATTACGGAAACTTACAGCCACGATAATTCGCTGCAGTTCATTGTGCGAGCGCACCAGCTGATCATGGAGGGCTTCCAGTGGCAGCACGCCAATGGCGTGCTCACGCTCTTCTCCGCGCCAAACTACTGCTATCGCTGCGGGAATCATGCGGCGATTCTACAGCTCGACGAGTCTCTGAACAGGAGCATTGTGCAGTTCGACCCTGCCCCACGCCACCAGCACGGCGTCGACGGCAAGGCAAAGCTGCAGGTCCTCCCAGACTATTTCTTGTGATTCCTGTGGGGGCGTGCGGGGGCATGGGGATCGGAGGATCAACGAGCTCGAAGCGCAACTTGATCGACGTGCGACTGGCTGCGGAAGGGCCTAGGCAGGCATTGCTGTCGAGACCAACGTGCGTCCGGAGCAAGTAGCAGGTTTCTCGGTGCAGGTAAGGAGTGGGTTGGAGAGGAGGTTGTGGTCTAGAGAGATGGGGGTCAGAAAGGAATGGGGCAGCGGTGCTAAGTGATCAAACGGTGTTAAAGGCCAGGGAGAGCGCTGCTGCTGCTCATGGGCTATGCGCCTTGTCGCTCTACGGCAGAGAACAATTCGAACCGAGCGCTGTACAATTTACTGACCGCAATCAACGGCGCCTTGGTATCCCAGCCGGACCGCGGCGGAGCTCCGCGGCACCGAGGCCCCTGCGGCCGTGGTGCGCCTTTGGCACAATTGCTGTCTCGACGCCCTCTCGCTGCTTTCCGAGCCCCCTGCCGCCCTGCACCCAGCCCATGCGCTCCATCATCCGCAGACCGACGCGTCCGTCGTCCGTGGCCTCGCGCTCGAGGCGCGTCTCGTCGTCCTCGCTCTCGCACGGCTCCGCCTCGCTCGACGAGGCTGCGTCAGGCCCTCCCCTGCCACCGCCTGCGCCCGTCGCGACGCGCTTGCGCCGCGACCCCTCGCCGCCGCCGTCGTCGCTGTCCGACGCGCCGCTCTCTCCGCGTGGCCGCTTCTCGTTCGCGCTGTCAAAGTCGACACCCGAGCCGACCTTGGTGGGGGCTGACCCGAAGAGCCGCTCGCGGCGCTGCTCCTCCGTCATCCCGCGGCGCAGCGACTCCTTGCTCTCGCGCTCGCCCCAGCGGCGGATGAGTGCGGCTGGGTCCGCGATGGGGAGCCACGGGAACTCTTGGCGCAGCTTCGCGAGGCGCGCCTCGCGCTCCTCGGCGCTCTCGCGCTTGACAGGCTTGCGCTCGCGAGCATCGCGCTCCTCCTGCTCCTCGATCTGGATCGCGACGCCGTGGTTCCAGGAGGGCGCGGAGCCGTCCAGCTTCTTAAGCGTCTCCCGGCAGCGCGCCTTGGGTGTGCCGTCCGCGAAGTTGACGAAGGCGATTTTGTACGGCTTGCCCTGCTTCTTGGGCATCGCCTTCACTGACGCAACGCGCGCGGCCTGGTTGAAGAACTTCCAGAGGTGGTCCTCGGAGACCGACATGTCGAGGTTCGACACGCAAATGCTCAGTTTTCCTCGCTCAAGGGCTGCGGAGGGGGCGGGCACGGGAGCGTGTCCAGGGCTGCGCCCAGCCGGAATGGCGCCCTCGCCTTTGACCCACTTTCTGCTCGGCAGAGGCGTGGGCTCTGCGACGAATTTGTCGGCCCCTGCCAGAACCCCTCCGACGTCCGCGTGGGGTGTGCAACCCGAAACAGACGGCGCTGCGCAGGTTGTCCCCACTGCATGCGGTGCTCTGTCAACTGGGATCCCCCCTTCAACAGCCTCTGGACCTGCGGATCCCCGCGCGGCGTCCGGTCCTGGTTTCACCCACTTTTTGGCTTGGAAGACTGGGGGCGCGCCGCCGCCTCTTAGTGTACCGCGATGGTGCCAGCCACCACCACGGCCTCTGCCCCGCAGGCCGCCCCTGTCCATTTCGCGAAACCTACTTTCTGAGTTCAGCGTGAGGCCACAAGTGGACACAAGTAGACACTTTTGACTTCTCATACACAAGATAAGACTCATTTATGCGGCTGCCAGAACTTGGCTGCGATCGAGGATTGGCTGACTAGAGGTCCGTCTTACGCAGACGAACGCCCAGGCAAGCGGTACATGCTCCTTGGTTCGGGCACGAGGGCCATCCTGAGCCGGACAACCAGGCCTCACCTGGCTACATTGATACGCAACCAGGCCAGGGGGAAGAGCAGGAACAGGTTGCCGCACCCCTATCCATCATCCTGGTCCAGGATGATGATGATCAAGAAGAAACGCAGTCTGACCAGTGCATTCACCCGCCAGGTCAAGATGGCATAGACTGTCAAGGGCGGCTGTGCCGAGCGGAAGCGAGCGCATCGGCTCTACCGCGCCCGATGCCGACGCCGCTGCGCCTAAGCCCATGTGGTGCGA